>Ga0070740_10002905_pt1 | contig 19124 bp, 17 predicted proteins | sample Coa_R2_FD_67286 | JGI IMG/M metagenome (GOLD analysis project Ga0070740, IMG submission 67286) | Surface soil microbial communities from Centralia Pennsylvania, which are recovering from an underground coalmine fire - Coalmine... | ecosystem: Environmental > Terrestrial > Soil > Unclassified ...
TCTGTTTGATCTTACCCTGGTTACTGGTGTTTGATATTTCACCGTTGCGATCTGGTTTTGCTGAACTTATCGACTTAATGAACTTGTTTCATGCATCCCTCCCAACTTGACAGAAGAGGGCTAGAAACCTCCAATCCAATGTTGACGAAGGCCACTTTTCCAACCAGCCTTTAGGCAAGAGCTTTTCCCGCCGTGGCATTGGTCGGCAGCCCGACGATGAAATCTCGGGAGAACATCTCGGCAATCTCCACGAAGTCTTTTCTCAGGAGCGGTTCGCCACCGGACAAAAAGACGCACTGGACCCCTTGCAAGTGCTCTCGCATGAGGTCTAACTCCTCCATCGTAGGGTCGGGCAGTTGCACGATTTCGCTACAAAAGGAGCAATTGAAGTTGCAGCGCCGGGTAATCTGGAGGATCACCGAAAGTGGACTCCGAAAGCCTTCGGCAGCTTTGCCCACATCGAAGCCGGCGATGGCCTTAAAATGATGCCGCGTGTCGTCGAAAAAAATTGGCTCGGGTCTGGCGGTGCGGGCGTCGCTCCTTGCGACCTGACTGGTGGGGATAAGGTTGCTCATTGGGAAACCTCCTGCTTCCTGGACAGCTTTCGATACGGATGAAGCGCGGGGGCCTCTCCGGTGCCCTGCTGGTCATAGCGGATACTCACCATGTCACTATGAGGACACCGAACAGGCTTGAATACAGGAGCCGGTTTGCCTTGCTTCCTGGCTTGTTCAACCCGTTTGGGGTATGCCTTTTCCTTCTTGACCTTCCATGTCAGAGCGGATGTAACGGCCTCAGTCGCTTTGACATGAGCGGAACAGACCAATTGAGCAGGAAGATCAGGATATTCAGCCCGAAGTGGATAGTATGTTCGTTTGTGCAACTCTACGCCGTTGCTACAGTCAGTGGTAAATCCGACCTTCGCAACGGCATTAAAGCAGGCAGTATACTGCTCAAGCGTTGCCTTGAGGCTATGCGCCTGCTCTGGTGTTGGATTGAGGTGGACGATTACCGTTCTCTCCATACAGAGACCATATCCTATATACCAGGATATTGTCAACAAAAGAAAGGAGAGGGCACATTCCTCCCCGTGGCTAGAAGCCAGGGGGAGGAATGCGCCTTTAAGATGATGGCAATGCAGGGCCATTGGTCACGCAAGGTGTCGATGAGGAGGTACATTGCGTTATGGGCAACGGCGGACTTGCGCCGCAGACCGGTGAGCGGGGTACACATCCACGGCGGCGCTGCGTCCCTACGGAACTCCGGCATTGCCATCGGATATGAGCATATGTGTTTGGTGAGCGGACAGAGACCTGGCATTGCCATCGGATATGAGCATATGTGTTTGGTGAGCGGACAGAGACCCGGCATTGCCATCGAATATGAGCATATGTGTTTGGGTGAGCGGACAGAGACCTGGCATTGCCATCGGGTGCAGGCATGTACGTTTGGTGAGCCAGGCAAGCTCGGCGCTTCGGCCCCCACCACCCCATAGCCCCTCCCAGTCGGCGCTTCGCCCCTACTGCGGTCCCGGCATTCTTTCCACTGCCGAACCTGGTTGCCATTATTCATTTTTTGATCCATCTCGCGCGATGCCAGCAGAGTTGCCTGCTTTGCTTCCCTCCAACATAGTGCATAGCTGTCTCGTATAAATGCTAGCAAGAAACGATAGAGGAATCGCCTCAATGCAACCCAAACCCAACCATCTCGGTTACAAATATGCGGAACAATTCAAAGATCAAGGCATCGTTGCGGTCTACCATCACCGTCGTCCGTATCCAGATGAGGCGATCAGCAAACTGGTGGAGCTGGTAACTGACGAGCCGCGCGCTGTACTTGATGTGGGTTGCGGGACCGGCGACCTGGCCCGCCGCCTGGTACACCATGTGGAGCGCGTCGATGCCGTCGATTTTTCCTTGCCTATGATCGAGAAGGGAAAAACACTGCCAGGAGGGGATGATCCTCGCCTCAACTGGATCTATGGCCTCGTCGAAGAGGTCGCGTTACACCCTCCCTACGCGCTCATTACTGCCGGCGAGAGCCTGCATTGGATGGCTTGGGATATCGTTCTCCCCCGATTTCAGCGTATGTTGACTCCGCCTGGGTATCTCGCCATTGTTGGGCGGGACACTACACCCAATCCCTGGGACGATGCTCTCCGGGCAATCATTCAGCGCTACTCGACCAACCGCGAGTACGTCCCGTATAATCTGACCGACGAGCTGGTGCAGCGGAACCTCTTCGAGCCACAGGGCGTTCTGCATACCGCTCCGGTTCCTTATGTCCAGTCCGGCGAAGACTACCTGCAATCGCTTCACTCACAGAACGGCCTCTCACGAGAGCGAATGGGCGAGCAGTCGGCGCAGGCTTTTGACGAGGAGTTCAGGCGCGCAATCTCGCCTTTTCTGCATGATGGGCGGCTCCATCTCTCCGTCGTCAGTCTGGTTGTCTGGGGCCTGCCACATGGCTAAGGGATAAGTTCAGGACACTACAGACGAGGAGAAAAAACTTTGTTTGAAAGACGGATTGAGGAGGCTGGACTCAATAGCTGGCCTGCGCTCCAGCAGCTCCTTTTCGATGGCTGGATCATACGCTTTGCTCAGGGATACACCAAACGGGCCAACTCGGTGACGCCGCTCTATCCATCGCTTCTACCTGTCGAAGAAAAAATCGTGCAGTGCGAGCATCTATATGAGCAGCAACACCTGCCGACCACTTTTCGCCTCATTTCGTTTTCAGAGGAGAGCCACGAACTGGAGCAATTGCTGGCGCAGCGCGGCTACCGCTACCTTGATCGCACACTCGTTATGAGTACTCAATTGTCTTCCGGGGCAGCGAGGGGCAATCCAGCATGCCACGCGCTGTCACTTGCAGACTGGTTCCCGATCTATATAAGCTTCAACGAGCGTTACAGCGAATTACAGCACCTTCACCGCGCGCTCTTGGAATGCATTTCAACTCCGCTCATCTATGCGGCTCTCTATCAGCAGGATAAACCTGTCGCGTGCGGTCTGGGTGTGCTGGAGCACGAACTTTTCGGACTTTTTGATATCGTGACGGACCCGGCGCTGCGCAGAAAGGGCTACAGCACCCAGTTGGTCACGGCGATGCTCGATTGGGGCAGGCAACATGGCGCGCAATATGCCTACCTGCAAGTCGTAGACGCGAACCAGCCTGCGCAGCAGTTGTACGCGAAAATCGGCTTCCAGCATTGTTACTATTATTGGTATCGCCAGCGACCATAATAAAAGCAGAAAAAAAGGATTATGAAGGTTAACAACCAACATCGGCAATCCCGGGGTGTGGTAGGGGCGCAGCGCCGGCTGAGAGGGGATGTGGAGCGGTGGGGGCCGATGCGCAAGCCCGCTTTTCCTCCCCAATCCTCTCACTAGCGGCACAGATGAGAGCGGGCTTGCGCCAGGCCCCCACTACCCAACCCGACCACCCGGCCAGCGCCGCGCCCCTACAGTATCCCATCCCCCCTTTCCCAATTGCCCTACACCTCCTGCAAATAGCGCAGCGCCGCCAGGATATAGGCGCGGGCCGCTAACGTGAGGTCCGCAATGCGTATGCGCTCGTCGGGCATGTGCGCTCGCTCGACTTCTCCAGGGCCGAAGAGCAGGGACGGCACATGCCCCAGGTTGACCAGCAGGCGCAGGTCCGAGCCATAGGGTGCACCCTCGATGCGAGGAGACTGACCGGTAAGATCCTGTATGCACTGGCCGCAACACTTTACCAGGGGATGATCCGCCGCGATTTCGCCGCTCTCGAACTGGCCGCCGGGCCAGGTGATCTCTGGCGGGTGATCTTTGAGCCAGGGATCGGCTTCGGCCAGATTGAGCAGCGTGCGCTCGAACTGATCGCGCACGGCCTGACAACTTTCGCCCACAGCCACGCCGATGCGCCCCTCGAAGACCAGTTCTTCCGGCACCGATGAAGACCAGTTGCCGGCGTGCACGCGACCTATGTTGAGTGCGTAGGGCAGTTTCATGCTGCTGAAAAGCGGGTGCTCGACCTCGCTATTGCGCTCCTTCTCCAGTTGCAGTAATGCTCTGTGGATCTCTAAATACTTCTCGACAGCACTGACGCCCTCCAGGCGCACACAGGCATGCGCGGATTTGCCAGCGACTCGTACACGGAATGTCAGCGCGCCCGCCTGGGCCGGTATAAGCCTGAGCCTGGTTGGCTCACAGATAATCGCGGCATCCCCCCTGTGTCCGCGCAAGAGAGTGGCGAAGGTGCCCAGACCGCCATCTTCCTCACCGATGACGCTTTGCAGCATGAGCGAGCCGCGCAGCGGGACGCCCGAATCCTTGATAGCCTTGATAGCATACAACGCCGCGATCAGCCCGCCCTTCATATCGGCTGCGCCGCGCCCGTAGATATATTCGCCATCCGCCTCGGCTCCCCAGGGATCGCGCGACCAGTTGGCGTGATCACCTTCCGGCACAACGTCGATATGCCCATTGAAAATCAGGCGTTTGCCGGGTCCTGCGCTCCCCTGCCAGGCGCCAACCAGGCCCGGCGTCTCATATCCATCGCGCTCGACTTCCATACCCGGAAAATCGGCGCGCCGTTGCATTGCGGCCACATCAATCGTCCACAGATCCACGTCCATCCCCATTTCACGCATACGTATTCCCAGCCAGCGCTGCGCCTCCGCCTCGCGCCCGGTGATGCTGGGAATGCGCAGAAGTTCGCGGAACGTCTGAATCAACGCGCCCTCATCCAGGGATGAGAGCGCTCGCTGCTCGGTTTCAGTCAATGGCATGTGTTCTAATCCTGATCCTATTGAAGCGTGTGGTAGATTTTACGAAAGCGAGACGGGCATAATGACCTCTTCATTATCGTAGAGGAAGGTCGCTCCACCCGTCGCAAAGTTTGGCACGTCGGCCACAGCTGCGCGGCCCTCTGGGGAGTCCAGTATGGCTTCCAGCGCTTCCCGCGACTCACCATACAGGGCGACGATCATGTAGTACGCGGGAGTCTGCCCTGCCTCGGTGGCCTCGCACTTGCCAATTGTCCAGCCTTTCAGTCCTTTCATCTTCTTCGCCAGCGGAATGTGATGCTCGTAGTAATAGCGATCAAACGCCGCCGGGTCCGTTGGATGTCCGTAGAGTACCGTTAACTTGTACATGCGCTGTGACTCCTTTCGCGAAATAAATAGAGGCGATGACTGTCCAACATTTCGATGCTCAATGATACAAGCCAGAGCCGGCTGATAGCAAGTAAGCAAGTATAAAGGATATAGAGCATGGGCCAGCACAAGGGCCCCACCCCCGCCACCCAACCGCCCCTGGCCCCTACGGTGGTACGATCCTGGGTGCGCCTCCGTAGCCACCGTAGGGGCCAGGGGTGGGGAAATGGGGCGGTGGGGGCCTTGTGCTGACCCGTGTCGGAATTGTGATTATTGCTCACCTTCGCTCAGGCTGGCGAGGCGGCACATCTCCGGCCAGAGCAGCGCCACGCACAGTACCACCAGGATCGTGCCCGCGCCCCCGCTCACCACCGCGATCACCGGGCCGAGCAATTGCGCAACCAGGCCCGACTCAAAGCCGCCCAGTTGATTCGAGGCTCCGACGAAGATGGAGTTGACGGCTGCCACGCGTCCACGCATCGCATCGGGCGTGCGCGTGAGCAGCAGCGTGCTGCGAATAATCACGCTGACGTTATCAAACGCGCCCAGCAGAAACAGCATCAGCAGCGAGAGCCAGAACGAACGCGACAGGCCGAAGATAATCGTAGCCAGCCCGAAAGCGGCCACCGCCAGCAGCAGCGTTCTGCCCGCCTTCTTGAACGGAGGTCGGTGCGCGACAATGAGCGCCATACAGACGGCTCCAACAGAAGGCGCGGCCTGCAACCAGCCCAACCCCTCGGGTCCGACGCGCAAAATATCCTTCGCGAAGATTGGCAGGAGCATTGTCGCGCCGCCCAGCAGTACGGCAAAGAGATCGAGGGTAATGGCGGCCAGGATCACCCGCGTCCTGCGCAGGAAGCTTATGCCTTCGAGCAGCGAGCGCAGCGTTGTTCGCTCTCCTGCCCTGTTGAGCGCTCTTTGCTGCCCGCCACGCAGCGGCAGCAACATGATGGCGAAGATCAAAGAGGCGGCGGCATCCAGGGCATAGACTGGCGTGGCGCTTCCAGATAGCGCAATGACAAATCCACCCAGCGCCGGTCCCACGACAGCCGCCAGTTGCCATGAACTGCTCGACCATGTAGCCGCGTTCTCATAGAGATCCTCCGGGACAGTTTGCGGCACCAGCGTCGAGCTAGCAGGGCTGTTGAAAGCCATCGCCATACCGATCACCAGCAGGCAGCCGTAAAACAGCAGCAGCGGGCCGCGTGCGTAGGAGAGTGCCGTGAGGCCAAGCGCCGCCAGCGTCAGTACGATCTGGGTTACGATCACAATCCGCTTGCGGCTATAGCGGTCCGCAGCGTGCCCCGCCGGCAGCGACAGTACGATTACGGGCAGCACCTGTACCAGCCCGACTGCGCCTAATGCCAGCGCGGATCCGGTACGGTTATACAACTCCCAGCCAATCGCGACTGTGACCATCTGCTCGCCAATAGAGGCAACAAAGGCGCCAATAACCAGCAAACGGAAATCGCGAAAGCGCAGGGCACGATAAGGATCGTGGGAAGAACTGGCTTTTGAAGAGATCGCGGAGGATGGTGATATTTCAGCGGTCACTGGTTGTGATATTTTGTTCTCTGTATGGCTCACGGTATTACCTCACCATCATCCTACCATCATTCTCAGCGGTGTTTCAAGCAAAGATATGGCACTTCCAGGGCCTTTCCATGCTCGCACTTCTCGCGATCCGCAAGCGGATCGCTCGAAAAGAGGGAGTGCGCAGGCGGGGACGCGCGGCCCCGCCTGCGCACTCCCTCTTTTCGAGCAGGGCTTCGCCCTGCGAGTCCTTCTGGAAACATCGGTATATAAAAAACACTGCTGTCATATCACCAATTGCAGCCTCCCCGGCGAGTGTGACATTATAGCCTTAGTGCGGGGCATGCCACTACAGCCCTTCGCCAGCACACTAGAATCAGGAGTATTACCATGACAACATCACGCGCCACAACGCATATCGACTGGGAAGCAGCGGGGAACGAAGTCGTCTCTCACCTGCAAGACCTGCTCCGGCTCGACACGCGTAACCCGCCCGGCAACGAGATCCGGGCCGCGCAACACCTGAGCGCCGTATTACAGCGCGAGGGGATCGATAGCCAGATCATAGGGCCATCGCCCGAGCGGGCTTCGCTGGTAGCGCGGCTGCGGGGTAACGGATCGGAGCCTCCACTGCTACTGATGTCGCACACCGATGTTGTGGCCGTCGAGCCTGAGAAGTGGACGCACGATCCCTTTGCCGCCGATATTGCCGATAACTTTATTTATGGTCGCGGAGCGCTCGACATGAAGAATATGGTGGCAATGGAACTGCTGACCATGCTACTGCTCAAGCGCAGCGGACAGCCATTGCGGCGCGACGTGATCTTTATGGCCGCCGCCGATGAAGAGGCCGGCGGCTGGCAGGGCGCGAGGTGGGTTGCGCAAAATTATCCCGAGTTGATCCGCGCCGAATATGCCCTTAATGAAGGAGGCGGCAATGGCATAGAGATTAATGGGAGACGCTATTATACCGTGCAGACGGCGGAGAAGGGGACGGCGCGTTTCCGCCTGCGCACAACTGGCACGCCCGGACACGGCTCGGTTCCACATGATGACAATGCCGTGCTCAAGCTGGCCGAACTGCTCGCCAGGCTGCGCCACGCGCGCACGCCGGTGCATTTCACGGCCTCGGCTCGCGGCTATATTTCAGGCATTGCCCAGGCTCAACCGCCAGAAATCGCGCGGGCGCTGCTGGCAATCCTGGACAGCGAAGTCGGAGCCGATGCGGCCATCGACGCTTTACCGGTAGAGGACTGGATCAAACGTGAACTGCGCGCCATAATCCGCAATACCATTGCTCCGACGATGCTCAGGGCCGGCGCTCAGGTCAACGTCATCCCCTCGCTGGCCGAGGCCACGTTCGATGCGCGCACGCTGCCCGGCTGGACAACGGATATGTTCCTCAAGGAGCTACAGGCCATCTTTGGCGAGGACGCCGACATTGAGTTCGTTCAGCCTGCCGAGCCGCTGGAAGCCGACCTGGCCTCGCCGCTTTTCGATGTCATTCAAGATGTAATGAAGAGGCACGACCCGGAGGCCACGATCATCCCCACCCTGCTGACCGGCGCTACCGATGCAAAGGCAGTCGCTCCCCTCGGCACCAAAGTCTACGGCTTCGCGCCGGAACTCTATACCGGAGACGACGGCTGGACGCGCGTCCACGGCCACGACGAGCGCATTCGCGTCGACGCATTGAAGTGGGGCGCGCGTGTGCTGTATGAGGTTGTGACACAATTTGCCGGATCTTGAAAAGAGAGCATGGTATGGCCCTGGCTCTTCGAGCCAGGGCCATACCATGCTCTCTCTTCAGGAGAACGCCGCTCAGGATATAGTGGCGGCGACTACTCCGTTAAGCGTGCCCACGAATATCTGATTGCCTGAAAGAGTAGGAGTGGCGAAATGCGGTATGGAGCCGACGGAGAGCGTGGTCCGTACCGCGCCGCTGGCGATATCCAGCGCATAGAGCGTCCCCTGTTTATCAAGACTGTAAACGGTATGGCCGCCTATGATCGGGGGGTAGGTGATCTGCGACTGCGCATGCCAGCCCACGTTCATTGTCGCCCCCGGCCCGACATTGACCTGCCGCAGCCCATCAGTGCAGGGTACATACACCTGCGAGCCAACCGCGGCAGTGCCGCCAAAGGCAGCGCAGATATCCTTCACCTCGGCCTGACCACCGACACCGCCCAGGGCATCGGCGTGCAGCAGATACGCCTGGCTGGATTTGCCAGCGATGAAGATCATCCCGTCCGGCAGCAAAACAGGTCCTATCGATCCCAGATCAGCATCGACAGCATTATCCCGCGCCCACTGCGCCGGTGCAAAGCCATCCTCCAGGCTTAACTTCGGCGAGAGGCGCAGCACCGAATCGCTGTGATCCCAATCGCCCTGCGTCACTTCGCCATTGCCTACCGCAACGTAAATGTCCCCGGCATCATCTACCGCCAGGGCAGAGGGCGCCCAGATGCCACCCTCACGCGGCGTCGGCACACGGTAGGATAACAATCCTCCGGTCCCATCCGTTCGCGACGCGATCACGGTTCCGATGTAATCGCTGCAATCTCCAGCAAGGCCGCCGTAAGCAACGTAAACCATATTGTGCGACAGCGCCAGAGCCGCGCGCTGCTGGTGTGCACGGGGATCCATCTCAGGAAGATCGGCTGAGCGACGCACGCGGACCTTGCCCGTGCTGGCATCAACGCCAACCAGAATATGCGCCGGTCCCTGAGATGTCTGGACCTCGGCAACGGCGAAGACGAGTCCGGTTGACGGATCATAGACAGGCGTTCCGGTAATGCCCAGCGGATCGATATCGCCACAGGGCAGCATTGAATGTGGAACGGGCGTGCCGAAGTTTGTATGCCACTGCACCTTTCCCGTCCCTGGATCCAGAGCATAGAGCGAATCGCCCTCTGTGGCTATAATCACGCGCCCTCCGACAACCAGCGGTTCGGCGTAGACCGCGCCATCTAGTTGCGCGTTCCATGCCTGCGTGAGCCTGTTGGGATCGGGCGCGTTGGCAATGTAGCCACTACGGACGTTGTTATAGTGATACGTAGTCCAGTCGGTGCTGCTCGTCGGGGCGGTTGCGGTTACGGTTGCGGTGGTAGGGGGCAGCGTTACGGGAGTCGTATTTGCCGGCGGGCCGCTCGATTGAGACAAGATGGGATCGCAGCCAGCCAGCGCAATCAGGAGTAGTATGAATACTCCTGGCAGCATACGCCGCGTGAGTTCCTTTATCACCTTCCTGAAATCTCCTTATTCGCAGTATAAACAACGCCTGGTCAGATCCTCATATCCTCTGTCACGTTCCCCCTCGCTACCTTTTGCGGTCCGGTTACTTAGTATAGGTAATCGTACCGGTCCCTGGCAATTTCCCAGCCCGAACAGGTAAGGTGATTTACAGTCCTCTTTCATGCGTAGATGGATTTGGACGCGAGTGGATACTGTGCATGGCCCGGCCCTGTCATTCCGAGTGCCGGGAATGACAAGGCCGGGCATGAAGTTAACGCCTATAGGGCGCCTCCTGCGGTGACTTGCGGTGGCCTGATTGTGCTACTGTAGGGGCCGCCCTGGTGGCGGCCCACGAGCTTATTCCATCGTCAATCTTGAACAGTAACATTCCATTACACGTCGCTGCTCAGAACGCAATTAAGCGCCGATATCCTCATCCAGTTCGATAGTCCCTGTGCCCATAGAGCAGCAATAGCCGCCCACGCGCACGGCTGCGATCTTACCATCATATCGCTCGATCTCGATATGCACGATGCTGGGCCGCCCCATCTCAAAGCCCTGTTCGCTGATGATCTGCGCCTCCTGGTCGCAGGTGACAACGCCATGCTGGACCAGGTAGCATCCTAACGGGCCGCTGGCCGATCCCGTTGCCGGATCCTCTGGCACTCCTACGCCAGGAGCGAACATGCGACTGTGGACCGTCGCGCCTTCTGTCTCGCCTCCGCGCGCGAAGACAAAGACGCCCGTCACGTTCAGCTCTTGCAGGATCCGCTCATATACGTCGCTGCGCAGGCGGATGCGCCGCATTGCCTCCAGATCCTTTACTGGCAGGAACAGAAAGGGCAGGCCACAGGATACTACCTCCCCTGGCAACTGCTCATCAAACACCTCCGTTTCAAGCGAGAGCAGGTCGGCGGCCAGCTGCCGGTCGGCGAACTGCGGACCAAATGTCGGCAACGGCTGGCTCATCTGAATGAAAATCGCGCCATCATCCCGCGTCTTGAGCGTGACGGGGATAGTCCCGATTCCCTCCTCAAGCAAGATCGTCGTTTCGCGCCCGGTCAACTCGATAAGCCGCTTCCGAGCCAGGACAAACGCAGTGCCAATCGTGGGATGCCCGGCCATTGGTAGCTCGGTGCCGGGCGTGAAGATGCGGACGCGGTACGCGTGCTTCGCATCCTCCGGCGGCAGCACAAATGTCGTCTCCGAAAGATTAAATTCTTTCGCCAGAGCTTGCATCAGTGGAGCGGATATTCCCCGGGCATCGGGAAAGACGGCGAGCGGATTACCGCCAAAGGGGCGGCGCGTAAAGACATCGACGATATGATAGGCCAGCCTCTTCATGAGTTCACCTTTTTCTCACTCATCTCATACAAGACCTGTCCCAGACGCGCAACGCCCTCGCGCAGCTTTTCAGGAGAGGAATGCGAGAAGTTCAGGCGCATAGTGTTAGCGCCCCCACCGCGCGCGTGAAACGAGGCGCCGGGCACAAACGCTACCCCGCGTTCGACTGCGGCGCGCAAGACCTCTGTTGCGTCCATCCACTCCGGCAGCGTCACCCAGAGGAACAGACCCCCTTCGGGGTGCGTCCAACTGGCGCCGGGCGGGAAATATCGCGCCAGCGCCTCCAGCATCACATCACGCCGTTCGCGATAGAGCCGCAGCATCTCAGGCAGGTGTTGCTCGATAAAACCCTCGCGCACCAGTTCATAGACGATCATCTGATTGAGCGACGCAGTATGCAGATCGGCTCCCTGCTTGGCCTGAACCAGCTTACGTATCACTTCGCCCGGCGCTACCACCCACGCGACGCGCAGTCCGGGCGCCAGCACCTTGGAGAACGTGCCCACATAGATGATATTCCCCTGGTAGGCGCCACCATTCCGCGCCTGCTGCTGGCTATCGAGCAGCAGCAGGCTCGGTAAGGCTTCGCCCTCAAAGCGCAGTTGTCCGTAGGGATCATCCTCGATTACCGGAACGCCGCGGCGATTGATCGCCGCGATAAGCTGCCGGCGCCGCTCCAACGGCAGGGTAGTGCCGCCGGGGTTCTGGAAGGTCGGCAACACATAGAGGCATTTCGGCTCCGCTCGCAGGGCATCGTCCAGGTTCGCGGTAATCAGGCCATGCTGGTCCGAGGGCAGCGTCATGTATTCAACTTCATAGGGATTCCAGGAGGTCAGTGCGCCCATATAGGTCGGTGACTCTACGAGCACAGTATCGCCTGGATCGAAGAATATCTTGCCGAGCAGGTCGAGCGCCTGCTGGGAACCGGTTGTAATCAGCACGTTTTCAGCGGTCAGCCTCAATCCATCCTGCGTCATGCGTTGCGCGATCAGTTCACGCAGGGGAGGATAGCCTTCGGTGGGGCCGTATTGCAAAGCCTGGGCGCCATCGGTGCGCAAGATGTGCTGTGCTACCCGCGCCATTTTCTCGGCCGGAAAGACTTCTGGCGCTGGCAATCCCCCGGAAAAAGAGATCATATCGGGGCGGCGGGTGATTTTCAATAGCTCACGGATAGCCGAGCTTTTCATACGTCCGGTGCGCTGAGCATAAAGCTGCTCCCACGAAATCTGCATCGCAACTCCTTACTTATGTATCTGATTTCCTGCATAACCGCTTTCTCGCGCCTGTGGCGCTTAGCGGAGAGAGTATGTTATTGGAGGAAAAATGCGCGCCGCGCATTTTTCCTCCAATAACATACTCTCTGGCGCGGCTTCACCGCGCGAGTGATCGGCGGAGTGAGGATGCCGCGTCTTATCCTCCAGGGATGTGATAGGTTATAGTAATTACTGTAGAGGGAGCCAGGCATATTGTCCAGAGGCAATACAGGCCAGTATGAACCGCCAGCGAGAGTCAATCCAGAGGCAGGAGCCAATGCAAGAGAACGTACAGATCAATACAGCCGGTGAAAATGAATCCGCACCAGTGCCAGAACAGCAGCGCGACTACTCCTATTATCGGGAAGTGTTTAAAGGCCGTACTATGCCTTTCGCCTACCTCGACCTTGACCTGCTCGCTCAGAATATACGCGAGATCGCACGGCGCGCCGGGGGGAAGCGGATCCGTCTGGCCTCCAAGTCGCTGCGCAGCGTCGCCGTAATCAAGCGTATCATGGCAGCCAATCCTATATTCCAGGGCATAATGTGCTTCACAGCCCCGGAGGCGCTTTACCTGGCCTCTCAGGGCATCGACGACCTGCTCATCGGCTATCCTATCTGGCACGCCGGGCAGGTCGCGGCTGTAGCGCGAGCTACGGAGGCAGGTGCACATATTACGCTGATGGTAGATTGCATCGAACATGTGGAACAGGTTGAGAAGGTGGCGCGCGAGTGTGGCGTGCGCTTACCGCTCTGCATCGATATCGATATGGCATCCGACCTGCCGGGCCTGCACTTCGGCGTGTGGCGCTCCCCGCTGCGCAGCGCCGGGCAGGTGCGGCCAGTAATCGAGCGCATCATGGCTTCGCCGCATGTCTGGCTTGATGGCATCATGGGCTACGAGGCGCAGATTGCCGGCGTGGGCGACCGGTATGCCGGGCAGAGAATGAAAAATGCACTGGTGTACTGGCTCAAACGCCGCTCGCAGCACGAAATTGCCGGGCGCCGCGCGATGCTGGTCAGGCTTATCAAGGAGTATGCGCCCTCGCTGCGCTTCGTCAATGGCGGCGGGACGGGCAGCATCGCGACGACGCGCATGGAGGAGGTTATCACCGAGATTACCGTTGGCTCTGGCTTCTACTCGCCGGCGCTCTTCGACAACTATCGCGATTTCCGCTACCAGCCCGCCGCCGGCTACGCCATCGAGATTGTACGCCATCCCCGCCCTTCTATCTATACCTGCCAGGGCGGAGGCTACATCGCCTCCGGCTCCGCCGGTCCCGATAAGCAGCCACAGCCGTACCTGCCGCGTGGCGCTCGCCTCACAACAAACGAGGGCGCCGGCGAAGTTCAGACACCCATCATATATACGGGACCGCAGCGACTTGACCTCGGCGATCCGATCTTTATGCGCCACGCCAAAGCCGGCGAACTGTGCGAGCGCTTCACCCACCTGCTGCTCATCTCAAGCGGCTCTATCGTTGAGGAGGTCACAACCTATCGCGGAGACGGGCAGTGTTTCCTCTAATCATTAACAGGAAGCCTGTATGGCTCAGGAGGATGCCAACAATGCTTTGCTTCGACGGTTGGGCGGCTTTGAAAGCCATGCAGCGTTTCCATAGGGTGAGCGCGTCTGGGCAGGCCAGCGATGTAATCATCGGGATAATCCGCGCGACGTGAGATGGGTGTATGGACAGTGGGATAGTAGGATGATGGCGTCAAATCTGGTTCCGCTCCTGCGAAAACAGGAGAATAGATCCACTTCATCAGGCGTTTGAGCATTTTCACTGCGCTACTCCTTTTTCAACGAAAGAGCACGCTCCTCTAAACTCTAAAAGGAGTATAACCTGTACCGGCAAGTTCTGCAAGGGGTATCGCAACGCTCGCACCAGTTCGGGATACCAAAGGCCCCGCGATGCTGCTATAATAGAGCGGGTATAACTTTATTCGATTGTTACAATCAGCGCCGAGATAGAAAGGCAGTTTTCATGGTGGATGCTACACTTGAGTCCAACAATCCACGCAAAGGAGAGGTGCTATACACTCCGGCCCGCCAGATTGAAAGGCTCGCACGTTATGAAGGGCAGCCTGTGCGCGTGCGTGATGTGACCACGCTGCTGCTAAAAGAGCGCATTATCTTTCTTCCTAACCGCATTGACGAAGATGTAACCCGTTCCATTGTGGGCATGCTGTTGCATCTTGAGCGCGAGGATCCGAACCGGGACATACAACTTTACATTGACTGCGAAGGCGAGCTAGAAGGTCACTTCTATTACGGTCTGGGTATCTACGATACGATGCAGTACATCAAACCCGACATCGTGACTGTCTGTGTAGGCGTGGCGCAGGGCGTGGCCGCTGCCTTCCTGGCCGGAGGCACAAAAGGCAAGCGCTATTGCCTTCCTCACTCCAGCGTCGTCCTCAACCAGCCATACTCGGGTGTCCAGGGCCAGGCCAGCGAGATCGAGATTCGCGCCCGCGAGGTGCTGCGCCAGCGCAACGTGTTTCATGAAATTCTTGCCGAGCATACAGGTCAGCCGGTAGAGCGGATTAAAGAGGACGCGGACCGTAGAAACTATATGACGGCACAGCAAGCGCTCGAATACGGCCTTGTTGATGAGATCTTCACACCCAGGAAGAACAAATAGAAGGAGGAATTATGAAGAATCATTTTCATCCTGAGGAGCCGCAGTCGAGCCGGGAGACGCGAGAGAAATTACAGGCGCTGGGGCTGGCCGCGCCTTCTATACGCAGCGAGTACAGGCCCGATGACCGCCGCGAACCTCTGCCAGACGTAGATGACCTGCTGCTCCGTGAGCGCACCATCTTCATTGGCAAGCCTATAGATGGAGACCTGGCCCACCAGGTTATCAAGCTCATGCTGTACTTGCAGAGCGAGGATTCTTCAAAGGATATCACTCTCTATATCGATTCACCTGGCGGCAGCGTGACCGCCGGGCTGGCGATCTACGATACGATGCAGTTCATCCAGCCGGATGTCTCAACGGTATGCGTGGGCATGGCAATGAGTATGGGAGCGTTTCTGCTGGCAGCGGGCACGCACGGCAAACGCTATGCTCTGCCCCACTCTACCATCCTGATCCACCAGCCCCTTATCAGCGGCACGCTGCAAGGACCGGCCAGCGATATCGATATCGAGGCACGCGAGATCATACGCCTGCGCGGTATGCTCAACGAACTGCTGGCACAGCACACCGGTCAACCTCTGGAACGCATCAAAGAGGACACCGACCGCGACCACTACTTCTCTGCGAAGGAGGCAGCCGAATACGGCCTGATCGACCAGGTGCTCCCTTCAAAGAAGAAATAGAAAATACACTATCCAGGCGTGGCCGGCGGCCACGCCTGCGTATCTTTTTAGTGTTTGTATCGGCTAGCTCAGAAGGTTTCGCAGCCCGTTATAGATGGCATGGGCCAGCGCCATAGACGTTCCACAGACCAGCAAAACCCCCAGAATATAGGGAACGAACACAACCACTGTCGCCCTACCCGGACTCAACCTGTGTATCCCTCTGACGACCTGTATGTTCAACCACACTCCATAGCAGAAGAGAACGATGGTTACAATGGGAGAGGTCAGAAACGTGGATACGTGGAATATTACGAGGATGAAGATGATGATGCCGCCGATGATCTCCAGCGGCACCTGGTACAGCAGTACTGTGTAGCACTGCTGCAAATAGCTGCCCTGCGGCCCCTTGAAGGATTTTGCTACAAGGACCTGAATCGCCATGCCGGTAAAGAACACCAGGGGCACGAAAATTACTTTGAGGATAAACGCGCCTATCGACGCGCCCACCGTTAAGGCCGAGAGCGTGAAAAAGGCGACGTTGGAGTTTGCCGCGATGCCAACGGATGTGTCTTTGAACAGGCCACGGAAGAGGCCAAGCAGGGAGGGAACGATGATAAGGATGGCAACCTGGAGCCAGACAGCATCCCAGCGCGCATATTCCGCTTCCCGCGCGAATGTGCGTGGAGATGGTGTAAATATGGATCTGAGATACAGCCCCGGCAAACGCGACAGGGTTTCTCCTATTGTATGGCGTTGAGGATACACATTGTTTCCACGAGCCTGCTCAGGACTCAAGGCCATAATTATTCTCCTTACTATGTCTTACTTAGAGAATGTCTGATGCTCAGCGTCCTGGCTTGCTCTGGCTGACCATTCGCGCGGCTCCGCCGCGCCTGGGATGGAGTTGCATCAGGAAACAGGCGCGAAGCGCCTGTTTCCTGATGCAACTCCATCTTATGAGTGTCTGCATATTGCCTGATTTAAAAGGCAGCCTCTCAAGGCAGACCAACATAAGCTATTATAGACTCGAAAGAGATCGATTTACAAGGGATGTTTAGAATTATTAATTTTTTCTAATCTGCTATGGCTATAGTTAAGCTTATATTATGAAGGAACGTTAATTTTAGCATTCATGAAATACGACAATGGAACTTTTTTTGCTCGAATAACAGGTGCCTCTGTTTATGAAAAAAAAATTATCTTCTCATCGTCTCGCGAAGGCTATTGACAAGCTCATTCGTTACCTGTGGCCCTGGCCTACGTTTATACAATAAGTACAGCAAGCAATCTTAGTCATCCACTACCAGGAGGCACCTTATGGCAATGTTCTTCGCGCACGCTCTCGTCCTCGCGGATGGCATTACTATTCATATTGGCAATCAGTCCTGGTCCATCGGCATTAACTTTATCGTCTACCTGCTCGTTGCCGCCATCGTCGGTTTCATCGCGGAGTCTATCGTCGGCTGGCGCCTGCCGTTTGGCATCGTCGGGGCAATCATCGCCGCGCTCGTTGGCATCTGGTTGATGACGAAGGTCATCGTTCTTACAGGTATCGGTGATATCAACGTTGCCGGGGTCCCCATCATCAGAGCATTGATAGGCGCGATCATCCTGGTAGCGATCTGGCACCTGCTGACCTATCGTACCTGGCGAGGACGGCGGCGTTATTACTACCGCCGCTATTAAGAATGATCGCAGGGGGGCATTGCGCAGTTTAACAACTCAAGCCGGTTATGCCCTTCGCGCGTAGCCGCGCGCGTGATCGTGCCTGGGACCCCGCGCCAGGCCCGGCGGACGCGAATCACGCGCGCGGCTATACATTGGAAAGATTGCCGGTCTTGATAGGTAAACATCATTTTCGCGCGGCTACGTACATTCCATCAACGTGGCGGCGTGTCGTTTCTGATTTGTTACATCAGTGAGCAGGGCGCAGGGCCGCTACGATCATCGCTATTACACTGATGATGCAGGAGATGAGGAACGCCGTATGCACGCCGTGCATAAAGAGCGCCAATGCTTGCGGATACTTACCCATGCCCCCACCATAGATAAAGACCTGCATCATCGCATTCATCGGCACCTGGCTCAGCGCCAGCGGGAATACAATCGCGATACTCAGCATCTGCCCGGTATTGTTGAGCATGTTCAGAATACCGGCGGCGGCTCCGCGCTCCTGAGGCTTGACGGAACTCATAATCGCGTTGGTATTGGGCGAACTAAAGAAACCGGAGCCACCGCCCATGAGCGCCATCCACACACACAGCAGCCAGAAAGGCGTAGTCGGGGATATAAAGACCAGTCCCAGCAGGCCCAGCGCCGATATCCCCAGTCCAATAGGAGCCAGTAACCGCGAACCTACATGATCCGATAAGCGACCACTCAACGGGCCAATGAGCATAAACGCGGCGCCAAACGGCGTCAGCATCAGACCGGCCGCGAGGGGATCCTGCCCATACGGGCCTTGCAGGAAGAAAATCAACAGGAAGAGCACCGCACCGCGAGCAATACCATTGAGCAATCCGCTCATACTTGCCATCGTGAAAAGACGGCTGCCAAAGAGTCGCAGTTGCACAATAGGCTCTTTTATGCGCGGCTCGAATATCGCGAATAGCAGTGCGGCAATAACGCCTGTTATCAATATCGCGATAATTGTGGGCATAGGAAGCATTGGAAACGCGAGCATGGTCAGAGCGAGCAATATGCCTGTAAGAGCAAGCGCCAGTGTCGTAGCACCAAATATATCGATATGCTGATGCGCATTCAACGCCACAGGCTCACGCAGTCGCCAGATACCCCACAACGTCCCGAAAATGCCCAGGGGAACGTTAAAAAGAAAGACCCAGCGCCACGACCACTGCGTTAACAATCCGCCCAGAATCGGCCCTATCAGAAAGCCTGCCGCGCCCGCGATCTGGTTAATGCCCAGACCAAAGCCGACCTGACCCTTGCGGAAAGCGTCGGTCACGATAGCCGTAGAGTTTGTGACGAGCAGCGCCCCCCCAACCCCTTGCAGCACGCGCCCGAAAATCAAGTCGCCGCCATGAAACTGCGGTTGCGCCAGGCCCGCCACCAGTGAGCCGAGAGTGAACAGCAGAAAACCGGCATTATAGAGCTTTTTCCGGCCCCAGATATCAGCTAAACGTCCGATGATAGGAGTCAGCACCGTCAGAATCAGGAGATAAGCGAGCAGCACCCACATAATCACCAGAAACGACGTTTTTAGCTCTTCCAGGATATTAGGAAGTGCGATAAGCAGCGCTGAACCTTGAACCGATGCCAGCAATGCCCCGACGGTTGTGACAGAGAGCGC
>Ga0070740_10002906_pt1 | contig 19112 bp, 21 predicted proteins | sample Coa_R2_FD_67286 | JGI IMG/M metagenome (GOLD analysis project Ga0070740, IMG submission 67286) | Surface soil microbial communities from Centralia Pennsylvania, which are recovering from an underground coalmine fire - Coalmine... | ecosystem: Environmental > Terrestrial > Soil > Unclassified ...
GCCCCATGTCCGAGATGCTGCAGACACCCCTCGGTAACGAAACGGGATGTTGTGACTATAATCCTTTATAGGACCGAAGTCAAGGAGCTGCAGACCTCTTGGCGAGGTGTGCGTGGCCGGTCATCACGAGCGTCGGCCGCCCGCGGTCCGTTTTCGAATAAGCTCTTTTTGCACTATCCATCAGCCGGACGAATGCGCTGCAAAATTCCCATTAACGATTGATTTTCACGAACAAAATAATTTGAGCGGCGCCGGCCTTGTGCGCTGCAAAAACGGAGCTATGTCAGGTTCCGATTTGCGACGGATTACGACGAGGTTCTCCCATGACTCACAAAAACAAAATTGTTTCTGCAGCCGCCGTTGCGGCGGTCCTTCTGGCCACGGTCGCTGTTGCCCGCACCGTGCACACGCACGCGAATGCACCGCAGACCGTCCAACGCAATGGTGCCGCCGGGCCAGCCGACAGCGGACCGGCGATTGGCCCGCATAATTTTGCCTGCGGGTTACCGCAGGCGAGCGACTGCCAGAAGGTGGAGACCTGGTTTCCCGAATAAGCGCCCGACACCTGCGAGGCTGTGCGCATCGCCATGGCTTGCCTCGCGCCAGCCATGACGATTTCCCGGGTCACGTTTCAATCAGATTGAATCCGCCTTTGTTTCCTGCCCGTCCCCGCGCAAGCGGGGTCACGTCAGCTCGAACGCATTCCGCTCTCGGCGTCATCCCTCTCGTTCCGCCACTCCGCTGGCGTGCGGCCGAAGCGCGCGCGGAACGATCTGTTGAAGTGCGACAGGTCGTTGAAGCCCCAACGGTACGCAATGTCGGAGATATTGGCATCGCGCTGAAACGGATCGCGCAGCGCGGCGCTGCAGGCCTTGAGCCGCTCCTCCAGAACGAACCGGCCGAAGCTGTGCCCGATTTGCTTGAAGCGCAAATGCAGCGTGCGCACCGAAACGCCGAGATGGTCGGCGACACGCTGCGGCGCCAACTCGGCGTCGTGCAGATGCTGGCGGCAGAATGCAAGCATGGCCTCGATCTGCAATTCGGGCTGCATTCGCGCCGGTGCAATCTCCGATGCGCTCGCCAGCGCCAACAGGTTACAGACATTCTCGGTGAGCAGCGCGATGGCGCTGTCGGTCATCGTGCGATCCTGCGCCATTGTCACAAGGTGGCGGCGGGCAAGATCGACATAGGGCGAGCCGGCCGCAAGGCGGCGCAACGCGGTCTGCCGCAGCCAGGGCGCGCGACGATCGATAAGCTCGCAAGGAATGACCGTGGTGATACGGCGGCCGCCGTCGGCAATCTTGGCGCTGAAGGGAAATTGCAAATCGGAAATCGCGATGTCATTCGGCTGAAAGATGAAGGTGGCGCCGCGCTGGCTGATCTCCGTCTTGTTGCGCAGTTGCAGGTAAACGGAATAGTGATCGCTCGCCCCGTCGTTCATATCGCGCGGGCTGCGCACAAGGCTGTAGCCGGTCGATTCGCCGAGCGCGATGCGCAGCGCGCCTGAGCTGCGCGAGGTCATACGCGCAGCGAATGGGCCCGGCCGCGCCTCGATGGTGAGATTGAAAATGGAGCGGCAGACCGCTTCCCGCCAATAAGAAAAACGCTCATGCGGTTTGACGGCGTCTGTAGACCATTCAGCCATCGTCTTGTGACTCCGCGAAAATTCAGAAAAACGAATACGTTCAACATTGCACTGTCGGCCAAGCCGCTTGCGCTCTCGCCCAAGAACGCGCCGGGCGTTGAGCCTAGGTAAACCCCATGCAAGCGGTTTTATTGCCCCCGCGAAGGCCCGATCTGCCGGCACAGCATGGCTCATGCCGACGCCGGCAGCGCGTCGCCTGACGGCACCCGCACGCATTCCTTCAACAATCTATGGCGAGCCTTATGACCACATCACGCACATGCAATCACGCCTATGCCGGAGCGTTCCCCGCAATGCTGCGTTTCACCGCCGCCTGCGGCGTGGCGGTGTGCAAAGCGTTGCTCGCAGCGATGCACGAATCGCGGCAGCGCGAGGCTCAGCGTTTGATCGCGCGCAATGCTCATCTGCATGGCGGGGCCGACAACCTGTCTCTGCTCGACACAAGGCGCAAGCAAATGTCGCGCAGCACTGCGGCGCCAGGTCGTGCCTCACGGCAGCTGGCGGCGGCAATCGTCCCATTCAAGTCGCGGACGCTGACAACGCGAGAGCGGCTATGAGAGCCAAGCGACTTCTGGCCGATGTGCTCATCGTGGCGGTGTTGATCTTGGCGATTGCTCTTGTCCGCGCGCTCGACGCGCGGAGCGCCGCGCCATCCGGCGGCATCGCCAGCGACTTGCGCGGGCCGCTTGCACCCTCGCACAGGCAGGGCTTCGCTTGTGCGGCGCCGATCGCCGCGCGCTGCAACACGCTCGACTGGTTCCCGGAGTGAGGCGGCAGCGCCTTCGTTTCCGGGTCACGTCAGGTCGTGGCCGGTCTCCCACCGGCCATCTCGCTTGAGCCGCCGCTGCGGCAAAGCGAGATCACCGGGTTCTCGCCCCTTCCCCGTGGGGCCCGGTGATGACCGGGCGCGTGCTTGCACATGACCGCGGGAGGATAGTTGCGGCACTAACTTACGCCGCGACCCTTCAGCGCGCTGCCGATCTCCTCCAGGATCGCCGGGTCGTCGATGGTCGCCGGCATGGTCCACGGCTCGCCGTCGGCGATCTTCTTGATGGTGCCACGGAGAATTTTTCCCGAGCGCGTCTTCGGCAAACGCGCCACCGTCAGCACGAGGCGGAATGAGGCGACCGGTCCGATTTTTTCCCGCACCAGGGCGACGACTTCCTTCTCGATTTCTTCCGGCGGGCGATTGACGCCGGCTTTGAGCACGATGAAGCCGCAAGGCACCTCGCCCTTGAGCTCGTCCTTAATGCCGAGCACCGCGCATTCGGCGACATCGGGGTGCGAGGCGAGCACTTCCTCCATGCCGCCCGTCGAGAGGCGGTGGCCGGCGACGTTGATGATATCGTCGGTGCGGCTCATCACATAGATGTAGCCGTCCTCGTCTTTGTAGCCGGCGTCCGCGGTTTTGTAGTAGCCGGGGAATTCGTCGAGATAGCTCTCCTTGAAGCGCGCATCGTTCTGCCACAGCGTCGGGAAGCAGCCCGGCGGCATCGGCAGTTTCACCACGATCGAGCCGATAGTGTTGGCGGCGACCGGCTTGCGCGCCTCGTCGAGAACGTCGACGGCATAGCCCGGCATCGGCACGCAGGCGGAGCCATATTTCACCGGCAGCGTGCCGAGCCCGACCGGATTCCCGGCGATGCACCAGCCGGTCTCGGTCTGCCACCAGTGGTCGATCACCGGCACGTTGAGCACTTCTTCCGCCCATTGGATTGTCGGCGGATCGGCGCGCTCGCCGGCGAGGAACAGCGTGCGGAATTTCGACAGGTCGTATTTCTTGATCAGCGCGCCGTTGGGGTCTTCCTTCTTGATGGCGCGGAACGCGGTCGGCGCCGTGAACAGCGCCACCGCCTTGTGGTCGGCGATCACCCGCCAGAACGCGCCGGCATCCGGCGTGCCGACCGGCTTGCCCTCGTAAAGGATCGTGGTGCAGCCATGAAACAGCGGCGCGTAGACGATGTAGGAGTGGCCGACCACCCAACCGACGTCCGAACCCGACCACCAGACCTCGCCGGGATTGACGCCGTAGAGATATTGCATCGACCATTTGAGCGCGACCATGTGGCCGCCATTGTCGCGCACGACGCCCTTGGGCACGCCGGTCGTGCCCGAGGTGTAGAGGATGTAGAGCGGATCGGTGGCGGCGACGGGGACGCATTCGCTGGTCTTGGCGTACTCGACCGCGTGCTCCCACACCTTGCGCCAATCGTGGTCGCGCCCCTCCTTCAATTCGGCGGTGCATTGCGGACGCTGCAGGATGAGGCACGTCTGCGGTTTGTGCTGCGCGAGCGCAATCGCCTCGTCGAGCAGCGGCTTGTAAGGGACGACCCGTGTGCCTTCGAGGCCGCATGACGCCGAGAGGATGACTTTGGGCTTGGCGTCGTCGATGCGAGTCGCCAGCTCTTTCGCAGCAAAGCCGCCGAACACCACCGAGTGGATAGCACCGATGCGCGCGCAGGCGAGCATGGCGAACACCGCTTCCGGCACCATCGGCATGTAGATGATGACGCGGTCGCCCTTTTGTACGCCGAAGTCGCGCAGCATGGCGCCGAGCAATTGCACCTCGGACAGCAGCCGGCCGTAAGTGAAAGTCTGCTTGGTGTTGGTGACGGGCGAATCGTAGATCAGCGCGGGCTGGTCGTTGCGGCCTTTGAGCACGTGGCGATCGACCGCGTTGAAGCAGGTGTTGCAGACGCCGCCGGCAAACCAGCGGCCGTAGATGCCCGCGTTCTTGTCGAAGACCTTTTTCGGCGCCTCGTACCAGTCAATCTCTTTTGCCGCTTCGCCCCAGAAGCCCTCGGGGTCGCGCTGCCAGCGCGCATAGGTGTCGTGATAGCGGCTCGTGCGGGCGTCCATTTTTTCCTCCCGGCTTTTTGCCTGCGATTGTGGAACGCCCGGCATGCGGAAACAAGGCTGGCACAGGTGCGGCGATTTGCTAAGGCAAGCCGCAACAACTCCGTTCATTCCCGCGCAAGCGGGAATCCAGCGTCATATCGAGAGAGCTAGCCACTTGGCCCTGGGTCCCCGCTGTCACGGGGACGAATGGGCTGGAGAGCCATGCCGACCCTGCTCCGCGACCCGCAATTTCTCGTCCTCGCCGTCTGCGCGGTGACGCTGCTCGGCATTTCCAAGGGCGGATTCATCGGGCTCGGGGTGTCGGCGGTGCCGTTGTTGTCGCTGGTGATGCCGCCGCCGCAGGCCGCCGCCATCCTGCTGCCGATCCTGCTGGCGCAGGATGCCGTGTCGGTGTGGGTCTATCACCGCGATTTCTCCGCCTGGAACCTGAAGGTGCTGCTCGCCGGGGCGACCATCGGCATGGTCGCATCGACGCTGCTGGCCGCCTCGCTGTCGAGCGACGTCGTCAAGCTCGCGGTCGGCGTTATCGCCGTATTGTTCGTGGTGTCGCGGCTGGCGGCGCCATGGATCGAGCACCATCTGCCCAAGCCGAACGCGGTGAGCGGCCTCGTCTGGGGCACGGTCGCCGGCTTCACCTCCGCCATCGCCAATGCCGGCTCGCCGCCCTATCAGATTCACATGCTGCCGCAACGGCTGCCGAAGATGACCTTCGTCGGCACCACGGCGCTTTATTTCGCCGCCACGAATCTCATGAAGATTCCCTCCTACGCCGCGCTCGGCCAGCTCACCTGGGTGAACATGCTCACCGGCATCGCTTTGATCCCGCTTGCCGTCGCCACCAATTTCCTCGGCGTCTATCTGGTGCGGCGCGTGTCAATGGCGGCGTTCTATCGCATCGCCTATGTGCTCATCTTCGCGCTCGGCTGCGAGCTCATCCGCAGCGCCGCCTCGGCGCTGTGGCGTTGAGCGGGTCTCAAGGCCCCACCCTTCCGCTCATTCCCGCCAAAGCGAGGATCCGGTTCTTCTGGGTCCCCGCTTCCGCCGGGACGAACGGATGGTATGTTTGGCCGATGACCAAAACGCCTTACGATATCGACCTCGACCGCAATCCGGCCAACTACCAGCCGCTGACGCCGCTCGGCTTTCTCGAGCGCGCGGCAAGCGTCTTTCCCGCCCGCACCGCCATCATCCACGGCAAGCTGCGGCGGCCGTACGCCGACTTCTATGCGCGCTCGCGCCGCCTCGCCTCGGCGCTGGCCAAGCGCGGCATCAAGCGCGGCGACACAGTTGCAGTGTTGCTGGCCAACACGCCGGCCATGCTCGAATGCCATTACGGCGTGCCGATGTGCCAGGCCGTGCTCAATACGCTCAACACGCGGCTCGATGCGCCGATCATCGCCTTCTCGCTCGATCACGGCGAGGCCAAAGTCGTCATCGTCGACCGCGAATATTCGAAGACGATGAAGGACGCGCTGGCGCTCGCCAAGGTGAAGCCGCTGGTGATCGACTACGACGACCCGGAATATGGCGGCGCCGGTGAGCGCATCGGCGCAATCGAATACGAGGATTTTCTCGCCCACGGCGATCCCGAGTTTGCCTGGCTGATGCCGGAGGACGAGTGGGACGCCATCACCCTCAATTACACGAGCGGCACCACCGGCGACCCGAAAGGCGTGGTCTATCACCACCGCGGCGCGCATCTGCTTGCCGTCGGCAATGTCGTCACCTGCGCTATGGGCAAGCACCCCGTCTATCTGTGGACGCTGCCGATGTTTCACTGCAACGGCTGGTGCTTCCCCTGGTCGATTTCGGTCGCGACCGGCACCCATGTCTGCCTGCGGCAGGTGCGCGCGCCGGCGATGTACGATCTGATTGCCACACACAAGGTCACGCATCTGTGCGGCGCGCCGATCGTGATGGCCACGCTGCTCAATGCCCCGCCCAATGAGAAGAAGCCGCTGCCGCACACGGTCGAGTTCTTCACCGCGGCGGCGCCGCCGCCGGAGGCCGTACTCGCGGCCATGAAAGAGGCGGGCTTCAACGTCACGCATCTTTACGGGCTGACCGAAAGCTACGGGCCCGCGGTGGTCAACGACTGGCATACGGAATGGGACGCGCTCTCGCCCGTGGCGCAAGCGGAGAAGAAGGCGCGCCAGGGCGTGCGCTACGGCGCGCTGGAGGCGCTGGACGTGCTCGACCCGGAAACGATGCAGCCGGTCAAGCGCGACGGCGAAACGCTGGGCGAAGTGATGATGCGCGGCAACGTCATCATGAAAGGTTACCTGAAGAACAAGGCCTCGACCGATAAGGCCTTCGCCGGCGGCTGGTTTCATACCGGCGATCTCGGCGTCATGCACGCCGACGGCTACATCCAGCTCAAGGACCGCAGCAAGGACATCATCATCTCCGGCGGCGAAAACATCTCATCGATCGAGGTCGAGGACGCGCTGTACAAGCATCCGGCGGTCGCCGCCGCGGCGGTCGTCGCCAAGCCCGACGACAAATGGGGTGAGACGCCGTGCGCCTTCATCGAGCTGAAGCCGGGCGAGAAGGCCGACAGCGACGAAATCATCCAGTGGTGCCGCAAGAATCTCGCCGCCTACAAATGCCCGCGCACCGTGGTGTTCGCGGAAATCCCGAAGACGAGCACGGGCAAGATTCAGAAATTTAAGCTGAGAGAAATGGCGAAGGCGGTGTGAAGGAATTTGCGAGGGGGGAGCGCAATTTTGCGGTGGCTCAGACGATGGCTCTTGCGTTGGTATAACGCCGTCGATTTAGGCTTGCGGCCTAGAAATGTTTTTCAGGGATATGAAGTAAATTTATACCCGTTTACGAAACGAGGCGACGATTGGATCGCCTCGCATATCGAGTGGTTTAAAAACGCCAAATGGTCCCAACAAGAACGCTGTTTAATGTTGTCCGAAGCAGATAGCAATTGGCCACGCTTAATGACCATGATCGCGATGTTCCGACTCGATGGCATTAACTGGCAAGTCTATGGTCGATTGAGGGGCAAGGGAAAAACAGAACTTTCTCCCGACTGGATGTAAAAGTCGTTCGCGGCCGACGATGCGGGCCGTTCTTCGAATCGAGCAGCCGGTCGACCTGGGCGCGGCTGGCCTTCATCAGTTTCGCCACGCGCTGCTTGGTGATCTTCTTTCTCTTCATTTCATGAGCAAGCTGAAGGGCGATTACCGCTTTGACCGCCGCCGCTGTCACACCTTTGAGGATGCGCGAGCCGGCCAAGGAGCTAGAGGCGCACTGCACAATTATGCTATAAAGCCATGTCATGACTGATTTCGCCAGAATCACCCAAGACCCCGCCGTGATGGGCGGCAAGCCCTGCATCCGCGGTCTTCGCGTCACAGTGGGAATGATTGTCGGGCAGATCGGCGCCGGGCGCACGACGGACGAGCTGCTTGCCGACTATCCCTATCTGCAACGCGAGGACGTTCTGGAAGCTTTGCGGTACGCCGCCTGGCGCGCCGAAGAGCGTGAGGTTGAGTTGACCAAACACGAATGAAAGTGCTCGTCGATATGAATTTGTCGCCCGAATGGGTGCAATTCCTCGGCGAAGCAGGACATCAAGCAATTCACTGGTCAAAAATCGGCATGCCGGGTGCGGCCGATGCCGAATTAATGCATTGGGCATTGGAAAATGGCTATGTCGTTCTTACCGCGGATTTGGATTTCGGCGCAATTCTCGCCGCAACCAACAGAACGGGTCCAAGCGTCATTCTGGTACGCAGCGACAACTTGGCCCCGCGTGTGATCGGCGACGTTATCAGTCTGACGCTTGGGCAAGCGCAGCAACAATTGCTGGATGGTGCACTCGTTTCCGTCGATGCGACCCGCGCGCGGTTGCGTATTCTTCCGTTGAAGTAGATAGGATGGCATCCTCGAAAAACGGGAGATCAACCGCGATGAGCCGCGACGGCGTCACCATTCTTGTCGGCACGACCAAGGGCGCTTTCACCGTGTCCGGCGGGCGCGAGCGAGAAGGCTGGACGGTCAAGGGACCGTTCTGCAACGGCTGGCCGATCAATCATGTGATCGGCGATGCTACCACCGGCACGGTCTGGGCCGGCGGCGGCGGCGATTTTTTCGGCGCCGGCGTGTGGCGCTCCGAGGACGCGGGTGAAACCTGGCACGTGGCCCGGCTGACCAAGGGCCAGATCGACGACTGGGCGGCCAAGGATGCGCAGCTCGCCGCGATGTTGAACTGGAGCGAGCAGCCGTTGCCGTTCACGGACCAGTTCTCGCAAATCTGGTCGCTCCACTACGCCGACGGCACGCTCTATGCCGGGACCAAGCCGGCACGGCTGCTGGCGAGCAAAGACGGCGGCAAGACATGGAACGAGATCGAAGGCTTGCGCAATCATCCTTCCTCCGACAGCTGGAATCCGGGGGCGGCCGGATTGGTGCTGCATACGATTCTCGCCCACCCGGCGGATGCCAAAAAGCTTTGGGTCGGCATTTCCGCGGCCGGCGTCTTTGCCACCGAGGATGGCGGCAAGACCTGGGAGCGGCGCAACCGGCTCTCGAACCGGCAGCCCAGCACGCAACACGCCCATCCGGCGGCACCGCGCGACGGCGACATCGGCCATTGCGTGCACAACATGATGCGGGCGCCGGGCGAGGCCGACCTCATCTATCAGCAGAACCACCACGGCGTCTGGCGCTCCGCCGATGGCGGGCGGAGCTGGGACGACATCACGCGCGGCCTGCCCTCGACCTTCGGCTTTCCGATCTGCGTGCATCCGCGCGATCCGCACACCGTCTGGACCGCGCCGCTCAACGGCGACACGGCGGGACGTTTTCCGCCCGATGCCGCCGCCGCGGTGTGGCGCTCGCGCGACGGCGGCGAGAGCTGGCAGGCGCTACGCGACGGCTTGCCGCAACAGGCGTGCTATTTCACCGTTCTTCGCCAGGCCATGGCGCGCGACGAACGCGAGCCGGTCGGCGTGTACTTCGGGACCAACAGCGGCTCGGTCTTCGCCAGCCTCGATGAGGGCGAGAGCTGGGACGAGATCGCGCGGCATTTGCCCACCATCCTCAGCGTCGAAGCGCTCGACCGCCGATAGTCTCGCCATGACGGCGCGTTTCTAGAGTATTTTCCAACCGCGTGATATCAATCGTCATGGCCGGCTTGTTGCGGCCATCCACGCCTTCCTCAGCAAGGCCGTGCCTGGTTCCGGTGCTAAAATGGCTCCGTCGGTGGCGTTCAAGAACCCGCATTTGAAGGCCGCACTGACGAAAGCGGCCGCAGTCGGTGCCGCGGCGATCGTCAGCGGGATGGCTGCTCGAGCGAACGATACGACGGTGAGCGGTACGCCGCCGGCCGTCGCCGCAGACAATGGATATTATTTTTGGATCGACGGCACGGCCGACAAAATACGGCTGCCGGCCTATCAGCTCGGCCTCCATAATGTTAGCGACGTCACCGCCCACGATGCGGGGCCGATCCAGCGGTTCGATCCACGCTTGGACGGCGGCGGATTTCGCGGCGCCATCGGATATGTGGTGCCGGCGACGACCGTCAAATTCGAGCTTGGCGGGTCATATGCCGCGGCGAAGGAGAGCCTGCAACTCTCCTCGGCATCAAACGGCCTCGTCGGAGCGCGGTTCTTGAATGGGAGTGGGATGGTTGGAATTGCTTTTGACTGCAGCTTTCCCGCGACAATCGGATGTACGACGGCGGGAAATCTCAATACCGAGTACACGACGTGGCAGCTCAATGGAAAGGTGTCCGCCGACTGGCAATATGGTCGCGTGACCGTGAGCCCGCACCTGGCGGTGTTTGGCGGCAACACCCGCGTCGGCCAGACACTGTCCCAGTCCTTCGCGCAGCCATTTTCCGGCAACTCCGGCACTTACTCGGCAAGTACGACGGAGAACTGGACGGACATCGGTGCGCGGATCGGCGCTGACCTTAGCGCCGAAGTCGCAAAGACACTCACGCTCGACGTCGGAGGCTGGGTCGGCGGCGCGAGCCGATACACATCGCTCTCAGGACATGATGTGGGGGCCGACAGCACCGGCAATACGGTCTTTGGCGGCGGCAGTACGCTCTCAATCGACGGCAGCAAGACTGTTTTGCTCGCCAACGCCGAAGCTGGGGTTGCTTATCGGCCCCTTCAGATGGTGGCCTTGCGTGGCTTCGTGGGGCTCAATTACGACAGTCGTGTTCCGGGTATAGCCAATCCGTCATTCGCCGGCTCGTTCGGGGCTCCGACAGGAACAGCGGCGAGCATCTTCTACGCGGCGGAGACGAGTTATTATGCCGGCGGCGGCCTGCTCATGAAATGGTAGCTCGGCGGCCGGTCCGCGCAAAAACTTTGCGCGTCAAGGGTGCTCGCAAGGCGGAAAGATAAAAAGTTCAACGGCGCGAGGTAGCGAAAGAGGCGTGACGTTGACGATCGCAACAAGGCTTACCGACCTCCTCAACATCAAACATCCGATCCTGCTCGCGCCCATGGCCGGCGCGGCGGACGGCAGGCTCGCTGCCACCGTCACGCAGGCCGGCGGCTTCGGCATAATCGGCGGCGGCTACGGCGAGGAGGACTGGCTCAAGCGCGAACTGGACGCCGCCGGCGATGCGCGCATCGGCGTCGGCTTCATCACCTGGAGCATAACCAAGAACCCGCGCCTGCTCGACCTCGCGCTGGAACGAAAGCCGGCGGCGATCATGCTCTCGTTTGGCGAAAGCGCCCCGCATGTGGAGAGGATCAAGCGCGCCGGCGCCCTGCTCATCTGCCAGGTGCAGAGCGTCCTACAGGCGAAAGAGGTGGCGGCGCAAGGCGCCGACATCATCGTGGCGCAGGGCACGGAGGCCGGCGGCCACGGCGCCGCGCGGGCGACCTTGCCGCTGGTGCCGGCGGTGGTCGATGCCGTGGGCACCGTGCCGGTCGCCGCCGCCGGCGGCATTGCCGACGGGCGCGGCCTTGCCGCGGCGCTGATGCTCGGCGCCGACGGCGTGCTGATGGGCACGCGCTTTCTCGCCTCGCAGGAAGCGGCCGTCAGCGCCGAGGCCAAGCAGCGCCTGCTCGCCGCCGACGGCGACGCCACCATCCGCAGCACATTGTTCGATATCGTGCGCCGCAAGGAGTGGCCGGCGCCCTATACCGGCCGCGCGCTGCAGAACGAATTCACGCGGCGCTGGCGCGGCCGCGAGGCGGAGCTGATGCACAATCTCGCCCGCGAGGAGGCGGCCTACGAGGCGGCGCGCCAGCGCGGCGATCTCGATACCGCTGTGCTGCACGCCGGCGAAGCCGTCGATCTGATCGGCGAGATTCTGCCCGCCGCTGAGATCGTGGCGCGCACCGCCGAGGAGGCGAGCCGGCTCATCGCCGGCGCCTCCAATCGCTACAAGGTGGCCGGCTAGGACGTCATCCGCGAGTAAGTAGTCCGCTCGCCTTGGATCGCAGCTCGTCCGCGCGTTCGCGGGCAAGCGGGAACGCAATAAACCGAAACGCTGAGTGGCTGGCTCTGGATTCCCGCTTGCGCGGGAATGAGCGGGATGTGTTCGGCGCGTCCGCCGGGGTAAAGCCGATTTGCCGCCTTGGATCGCAGCCCACTCCGCTCGTCCCCGCGCAAGCGGGGACCCAGAATCAAAATAGTCAGCCTCTCAACTTTGCCCTCGATTCCCGCTTGCGCGGCAATGAGCGGAGCACGAATCCGACTCAATGCAGAACAATTCGCTTTACTCGCAACCTGCATCCGCCAGGCCAAAGCAAAATCGCCGGGCGTGGGCCCGGCGACGGAGGCAAGCACAGCGCTGCGGCTTCAGCGGCCGTCGCGTGTGAAGGGATTGAACAGGTTGTCGGCGTTGTAGCGCTGATCGAAGGACTGCGTCTGGCCGCCGAAATTCATGTAGAAGCCGTCGCGCTGACCACTTTGGCTGCCATTGTCGAAGCGCTGCGGCGACCCGGCTTTCGGCTGAATCTGGTCGTCCGGATCGGTGTAGTTCTGGTGCATGCCGCCGTCTCCCGGAGCGGCACTCTCGAAAGTGAAGGCGTTAGCTGCCGAGACGGCGCCGAACGCGAGCGCGCCGGCAAACAGCAATTTGGCGATGTGTTTCATGGCCCTACCCTACCCGTTCTGCCGCTATTCCGCCAGGACAATATGGCGGCAGCGCGGCACCGGCCAGCGAAGGCCGGCGCGGCGAGGCTGTGCAAATAGGCAAAACCGCCGCCTCGCGGCCCGCGAGCCGGCGGTTTCTACGAATTTGAAACGGAGAGCCGAGGGATCAGTGCAGGCTTTTGCCGTTGCGCAGCCGCTCGATCTCGTCCTTCACCTGCAATTTCTTACGCTTGAGCTCCACAATCTTCAGGTCATCGACCGCGGGGTGGGTCAGGCATTCGTTGATTTCGGCTTCGAGCGCCTGATGCTTTTTTTCCAATTCCGCGAGATGCGATTGCATCGACATGCAGCATGTCTCCTCAATCTGTGGCTCTAAGAGCAGCTAAGTCTAACGCAGACTCAGATCAAGAGCGACGGTACACCCGCCGAGCCCGCTGCGGCAATTGGAACCAAAACCGTTGATCGGCGGCCTATTTTCGCAGCCTTGAACGACGTTGTGGAAAACGCGATAATTATTGACCGTCTTCGCCGCGGTATCGGCAGACCGGCGAAGCAGCCAACGGTAGCGATGACCAAAGAGGAAGAACGCGAGTTGCGGGAGCAATTGGCGCGCCTGCAGCAGGAGCATCGCGATCTCGACGCGGCGATCGCCGCGCTGGCGACCTCGCCCGGCTCTGACGTGATCCAGGTGCAGCGGCTAAAAAAGCGCAAGCTGGTCTTGCGCGACCGCATCCGCGCCATCGAGGATCAGCTCACCCCCGACATCATCGCCTGAGGCCGCGAGTCTAGCGCGCTTCCATGTCGCGGCGGGCGTCGAACTCGTCGCCACCGGCGAAGCCGTCGTGGCCGTGCTCCCAGCCGTTGCAGTGGGCGATCTCGTGCCGGCGATAGGCGGCGATGTCACGCACCGGACCGCCGCGCGGGATCACGATGTGACAGACGCCGCGGATTTTCCAGGCGCAGGCATCCGCATGCACGCCCATGTGGGCGCAGGCGCGGCGCGCCTCGGCGAGCGGCAGCACCCGCTCGATCACCGGGCCATGGTAATGGGTGTAAGCCTTCGGCGGTTCGAGCACGACGGTAATCCAGGGCATTGCCACCCCCCGATACAAGCGTTATCCGCGCCGCTCCTTCTTCCTGGCATACATGGCTTTGTCGGCTTCGTCGATAAGGGCTGCGGCATCGAGAGGACTGCGCAGCGCCACGGCGCCGATGCTGGCGCCGACGCAAAGCGTCGCTGCGCCGTATTTCAACTTGATGCTCTCGATGCGCCGCTCCAGATCGCGGGCGCGCATGACCGCCTGCGGCTCGCCGGCATTCCACATCAGCACGGCGAATTCGTCGCCGCCGAGACGCGCGACCACGTCGGAAGCGCGCACATAGCCGCCGAGCGCTGCGGCGACCGCCTGCAGCAGCGCATCGCCCGCCGCATGGCCGTGAGCGTCGTTGATCGCCTTGAAGCCGTCGAGATCGACATAGAGCAGCGCCGCCGGCGTGCCGTAGCGGCCGACATAGGCGAGCGAGCGCTTGAGTTCGCGCTCGAAGCCGCGCCGGTTGAGGATGTTGAGGACGGGGTCGACGTCGGCGCGCTGCTCGAGCGCGGCGATCGTGGCGCGCGCCTCGTCCAGTTCGCGCTTAAGCCGCTCAACCTCGGCGCGCAAGTCTTCCGCGGGCTGGTCGGCGGCCACGCCGTCGCAATCCGGTCAGAGCTGGATCGTGTTGACCGTGCGCTTTTCGATGTCGCCGCGCAGCTTGGCATAGAGCCGCGGATTGCGTGCGGACAGGATTTGCAGCGCGGCGAGGACCGCATTCGACGGCTCGAGCACCGTCATCACCGGCACTGCGCTTGGCGCCCGTAACGACGACCACACATCCTCCGGGAAGTCCTTGGCGCTTGCCGGCACGGTAATGACCGGAACGTTGGACAGAGCCGAAAGCACCGGGCCCGCCCCATTCGACCGGCCGATGAAGGCGATGACCACGGTGTCGGGAATCTCCTGCGCCAGACGATGCAGGATGGCGGCGCCGGCAACCGGCTCCTTGTGGATCGAGCAGGTCACTACCGTCATCATGTCCTTGAACTCGCCGAGCGCGTCGGCGAAGGCTTCGGTTTTGTCCTTCTCCGAGCCGCGCCAAAGGATGATGCGCTGGCGCGGGACGTGGAAACGGCCGGTCACCTCGGCGACGTGGCGGTATTTGGCGGCGACATCGTCGAGCGCGCCGCCGTCGCGATAGACCTGCTTGTCGATATAGGCGCCGCTTTCCAGCACGCGCCACGAATCGTTGTCGATTACGTCAGCGAGCAGCAGATTGCCCTTGGTGTCGTAGCCGAACTCGACCTTGAGATCGACCAAGGTGCCGCCTTCGAGCTGCCAGGCCCGCTCCAGCGCGAGGAACGCCTGCCGCGCGATGCGGCTCATTTCCGGGAAAATCTTGGCTTCGTCCGCCTTGGTGAACACCTCGGACGTCTTCAGCACCAGGAACGGCTCCTGCCCCGGGATCGGCTTGGCCGGATTGAACAGCCTGATCTGGCCGTCATCCGTCAACTCCATGAAGGGATCGTCGGCGACCAGCGGCTTGCCCTTCCAGGTCTTGTCCTTTGTCTTGAGATAGAACTCGACGATCAGCTTCGGGAACAGTTGGCCTTTGCTCAGATGCGGGTTGCGCTTGAGATAGGAGCCGTGCGCCTCGCGCCGGGTCACCACCTCGTAGGGAAGCATCTGGCATCTCGGTGCGGAGAAAGAAACGGCGCTGTCCTGCTCGATGAATGCGACAGGCAGGCCGCAGGCTTTCAGAAGACGAAAGACATTGGAGGTGGTCAGGGTGGCGAGACGGCCCTTGTCGGGAATGATGTCGTGCTTGGCGCCGTCGCCGGCGGTGATGTCGTCCTTGGCGATGACGGCGACCAGGTCGGCGCTGCCTTTGACGGCGTGGATTTTCTTGGTCTTGCCTTCGGCGAGCAGTTCGCCGGGCTGCGGCTTTGAGGAAATGCGTTCTGACATTGGCGTTCGATCCTCCGCCTGAGGAAAAACAGGCTTTAGACACCAGGGAAGCCGGCTCCGGCAAGTGCCAAATTGTCCCGATGCGCCGTTCTCCACCGCTGCCTAGCGCAGTACCGCGGCTGTCGTGTCGCGGTTCAGGTAAATGGTCGCCAGGAGGTAGCTGACGAAATAGGTCCAACCGATAAACGGCACAAAGCGCACGGCGACCGCTTTATACAGGCGATAACGCGCACCGGTGCCCAGATTGTCGGTGACGGCAGCGACCGTCGCTGGGGAAACCATTGCGCGCATCACCCGTTCCAGGCCGAGCGCGGTGAGGCCGAACCGCTCCGCCTTGACTGCCGCGGCGGCGTCGTTGAGTGCGGGTCCGAGCGCCGGATCGTTGCGTAGCTGCTCGAACAGCGCCACGCGGCGCTCGAGCCCAAGCGAGGCAAGGACGATGCTGTGCAGGACGTCGGGCGCCTGATCGCCGGGCAGCGGCTCCACCAGCGGCAGCGGCTGGGCGAGCGCCGCCTCGACCTCATCGGCGGTGGGGGCAAGCCGGATCGCCAGCGGCTGCATGGCTAAGGCGAGATCGAGCTCGCGCGTCGGCACCACCAGCAGCCAGTCGTCCTCGCTCACCCGGGTGTTGAACAGGGTGGCGAGATCGCGCGCCAGCGCCACCTGCTGGTGGCGAAAACGCAGCACCGCGCGGCCGTCATGCGAAGGACCGTCGGCAACCGTCAGCCGCAGCAGTTCGTCGGCGCGTCGGCCAAGCCAGCCGGCATCGCGCCGGGCATCCTGCGCCGCTTTGCTGATCGTCGTCGCGGTATAGCGTTGCGCCCGGGCACAAAGCGGCGACAGCCAGGCCGCCACCCCCACGGCCACCCCGACGAGGTTTCGTCGCGTGGTCAGGGCTTTGTCCGCGCGTCGGCGGGGCTGCAGCGCAACCATCGGAGCCCTTCGAGTCGCCGGGCGGCGGTCGCATGACCGGCCGTCGGCGCGCAATTGTGGACTCTTAGACGCATATCTGCTAGAGCCGCGCGACTCAGAGAGACCCACGCCATTGCGGGGTTTCCCTGGAAAACCGTTCCTTGCAACAACATAGGAGCCCGCGTGCAGGTACTCGTTCGCGACAATAACGTCGACCAGGCCCTCAAGGCGCTGAAGAAGAAGATGCAACGCGAGGGCATTTTCCGCGAGATGAAGCTCCGCGGTCACTACGAGAAACCCTCCGAAAGGAAAGCGCGGGAAAAGGCGGAAGCGATCCGCCGCGCCCGCAAGCTCGCGCGCAAGAAGATGCAGCGCGAGGGTCTGCTTCCGGCCAAGCCACGCCCAACCCCAGGCCAAGGCGGCCCCGGCGGTCACGGACGCAGCGGCGGTCCGGGTGGCGGCGCCCGTCGTTTCGGCTGAGCCTCAGCGGTTCCGGCAATCAGTTTTCGATAGCGCGGGCCTCATCGCCCGCGCTAATGCTTTTGCGACCAAATGTTCGCCGCATTCGGGGGCCGATGTGGCGCGGCATCCTGCAGAGCGCGTCGCCCCATGAGCCGCAAACCCTGTCCGAGTTGCCGCGCGCTGATGACAGCGGCGCTTCCGCTTGCGCTGCTGCTGGCCGGCTGTTCCGGCATGGATACGAATGCCTTCAGCAGCGCCTCCGAAAGCGGTGACATGGCGTATGCCACCTCGCCTACCAACATCGCCTCGTTAACCGACGTGGTGACGCGCAATCCCAAGGACCCGCAGGCCTACAATATGCGCGGCACGGTATTCGGGCAGGCGCACCGCTACGAGGAAGCACTCGCCGATTTCAACAAGGCGATCGGCATCGACCCCAACTACGCGCAGGCTTACGCCAACCGCGGTCTCGTCTACCGCGAAATGGGCAAGCTCGATCTGGCGATGGCCGACTACGGCCGCGCGCTGAAGATCGACCCCAATTACGCCAACGCTTATCTCGGACGCGGCATGGTCGAGCGCGCCGAAGACAAACCGCGCCAGGCGCTCGGAGATTTCAACAAGGCCATCGCCATCAGGCCCGACAGCGCCCAGGCTTATTACAACCGCGGACTGCTTTATCAGGCGCAGAGCCAGCACGACTACGCGATCGAGGATTTCACCACGGCGATTGGCCTCTCCACGCAACAGGCTGCGCCCTATATTGCGCGCGCGCTGAGCTACATCGCGGTGAAGAACTACAAAGACGCGGCGAGCGATCTCGACCAGGCGGTGACCATTGCTCCGCAAAACGTGGACGCCTGGGTGGCGCGCGGCCTCGCCTACGAACGGCTGGGCGACAAAGAGAAGGCAGCCGGCTCTTACGCCCGCGCCATCAACATCGACCAGACCTCACAGGCCGCACGCGACGGCTTCAATCGCGTCGGCGGCCGCTATGGCGAGGCCTATCAGACGTTTTAGACGAGTGGCGCGAGTCGCGCCTTGCATTCACCCGAACGCGAAATGCGGTTTCGTCAGGCCGCATCCACCCGGTCGATGCGCTCGAGCTCATCGGCGATCGCCGAGAACCGCGCGGCGTGTGCGCGATCGGAACGGAACCGCGCGAGCTCCTCGGCCAGACCCATAAAGCTCTCGTGCGTGCTGTCGAACATACGTTGAATTTCGCGCGCGATCTCGTTGCTGTCGCCTTGCGCGGCTTGCAGGGACTGAGTGACGGCTTCCACACGCTTGCCGAGCGACTGCACGGCCGCGCGCATCAACGCCGGCGCGTTTTGCTTGATGCCTGTCGTCTCGTTTTTGCTGTCAATCGCGAGCCGCGTTTCGTTCGATAGCTTCCGAATCTCCTGAGCCACGACGGCAAATCCGCGCCCGGCATCGCCGGCCCGCGCCGCTTCGATGGTCGCGTTCAGCGACAGCAAATTGGTCTGCTGAGCAATGCTGCGAATAATATCGAGAATCGACTCGATCGAGCGCCCCACCGTGTCGAGCTGTTCGAAATCGCTCAGCAACCCGGCCTGCACGGCGATGTGGTCGAGCGAAGAGCCGATGCCTTGCTGGAGGCGGGCCTGTGTCGATTTAACGCCCGACGCGAGGGTGGACACCTTTTCAATCAGTTGGTCCATGCGATTGGCAAAATCGTCAGACGATTTGAGCTCGGAGCGGAAGACCTCGATCAACCGCTGGCGCGAGCGCATCTGGAAGTTGGCGAGCGCCAGCCGTCTGTACAGGAAGTAGCTCTTAAATCGGCCGTACTGCGCGGGAAAGTCGTCGATGTAACGGTCGCTGAAGGCTGCGCCTTCCGCCACCTCGAAAAAGACGACCGCACACAGCGTCTGGTTGATATTGATGCCCAGCAATTCGCCGAAAGTGGAGAAGCCGGCCGACGGGATTTGCGCGAAGGTCGTCAGTCTCGCGAGATTTGTCGGGTTGCATAAGCGGCGGCAAATGCAATCGTTGAGAATCGCGCCAAGCGGCTTCGGTTTGCCCGCGAGAAACTTCGCGAAGTCGGCGTCGGTCTTGGCGACGAAATCCTCCGCCTCGAGAAGATACAGTCGGTCTCCTGGCGCGACGTCGCAATAAAAGCTGATAAC
>Ga0070740_10002907_pt1 | contig 19106 bp, 19 predicted proteins | sample Coa_R2_FD_67286 | JGI IMG/M metagenome (GOLD analysis project Ga0070740, IMG submission 67286) | Surface soil microbial communities from Centralia Pennsylvania, which are recovering from an underground coalmine fire - Coalmine... | ecosystem: Environmental > Terrestrial > Soil > Unclassified ...
CGGTCGAACCGGTCCAGCTTGTGCCGCAGGTAGGCGACGTCGGCGGCGAAGTAGAGGTAGCTCTCGTCGGCGGATCGGCGCAGCGGGCGGTCCTTGTCGTCGCCGTGCTGCGACGTCCGTGCCCAGAGCGTCCCCTCGGATTCGTACGTGTCGAGGCGCGCGATCGCGTCGGGAATCTGTGGCTCGAGCTCGGCCTCGCGCACGAAGGAGTCGAAGTCGACGCGGAAGCGGTGCAGCGTCGCGACGATCCGGTCGAGCATCGCCGGCACCGGATCGCCGTCGACGCGCGCGAGCTCCTCGACGTACGCGCCCTGGTAGCCGTCTGCCGGCGGCTCCGCGCCGCGGCGCACCGCCTCGACCGAGGCGCGGAACCGCTCCATCTGCCGGCCCGCGTCGTTCCAGTAGTACTCCCGCTCGACGTCGTGGCCGGCGAACTCGAGCAGCCGCGCGACGCTGTCGCCGTAGGCGCCGTTGCGCGCCGAGGCAACGGTGACAGGCCCGGTCGGGTTCGCCGAGACGAGCTCGACCTGGATCCGCTCGCGCGGGTCGGCGAAGCCGCCGCCGTAGTCGTCGCCGATCTCGGCGGCGGCGTCGACGAAGAAGCCGTCGGCGAGCCACAGGTTCAGGAAGCCCGGGCCGGCGACCTCGGCACGCTCGACCTCCGGCAGGGTCAGAACCTGCTCCGCGTACCGCGCTGCCAGCGCGCGCGGGTCGCCGCCGCCGCGGAGCGCTGCGTTCGTCGCGTAGTCGCCGTGCTTCGGGTCGTTCGGGCGCTCGAGCTCGACCTCGCGGCCCACGAGCGCGCCGATCGCCTGCGCGAGGCGATCGACCGCGTTACCCGGCAACGGCCTCTCGCGGCCCGAACAGGTCCTCGAGCGCACGCAGCTCGGGCTCGGTGCCGATCGCGATCAGCACGTCGCCGACCTCGACGCGGACGTCCGGGTTCGGCGTCGTGTCGAAGCGGCCGTCGAGCTTCCGCAGCGCGACGACGACCGCGCCGGTCGTGCTGCGGATGCGGAGCTCACGGATCGAACGTCCCGCCTGATGCGACTCGGGTGTCACCTCGATCTCCTCGAAGCGAAGGTCGGGCCCGGCATGGGAAGAAACGATCTCGAGGAATGCCGCCACCTGCGGCTTGAGCGCGAGCTTCGCCATCTCCATGCCCGCGGTCGAGTACGGCTGGACGACGCGGTCGGCCCCCGCGAGCAGCAGCTTCCGCTCCGCTTCGGCGTCGGAGGCGCGCGCGACGATCGTCAGGTCGGGCCGCCGAGCGCGCGCCGAGAGCGTGATGTAGAGGTTCTCGGCGTCCGAGTCCGCCGAGGCGAGCAGCCCCTTCGCGTAGTCGATCCCGACCTCCATCAGATCCTGGTCGTCGCTGCCGCGGCCGACGCGGTAGAGCACGTCGCGCTCCCGCGCCGCCTCGAGCGCGTCCTCGTTGAAGTCGAGGACGACGAACGGCTGCGCCGAGGCCGCGAACTCCTCCGCCGCGCGGCGGCCGACGCGGCCGAAGCCGCAGATGATGAAGTGGTCCCTGAGCTGCTCGATCATCCGGCGCCGTCGCTTCTCCCTCCGGGCCTGCCCCGTCACCTCGCGGGCGACCGCCTCGACGGCCTGCGCCGCGAGGTAGCCGAAGATTGCCACGCCGCAGAGCGCGAGCGCGAGCGTCAGGAACTCGGCGCCGGGCCCGCGCGGCGTCGTGTCGAGGCCGGTCAGCGTCGCCGTGACGACGGCGCGGTAGAACGCCGAGTGCCACGACTCGTGCAGCAGCTGGTGGAACCCAATCGTCCCGCCGGCGAACACGGCGAGGATCGCGACGACCGTGACCACGATCCGGCGCAGGTGTCGACGTTCCACGGCTCTAGTATCGTGGGCCGTGATGGAGGGACGCGAGCGTCGGATCAACATCCAGGCCGATCCCGAGCATCTCGCAGGCCGATACGCGAACTTCGCGAACGTCAGCTTCTCGGACTACGAGTTCACGATCACGTTCGCCCGCATCGACCACGAGGTCGAGGAGGGTGAGGTCCCCGGTGTCGTCGTCGCCCGCATCAACATGTCGCAGCAGTTCGCGAAGGAGCTGCTCGACGCGCTCGCAGACTCGTGGTCGAAGTACACGACCGTCAAGGGCATCCAGAACCTGCCCGAGACCGGCGAACGCGGCTAGCCCGCCTGCCTGCGCGCGTCGAACTGCTCCGCCATCGCGATCCGCTGCATCAGCGTCGGGTGGTTCTCGAGCCACGCGTACGCGAGCAGCGACGGATTCGGCTCCTCCAGGCTCGTGGCGGAGAAGGTCCGGAAGAGCTCGCGCGCCGCGACGGGGTCGCTCGTCGCCCGGAGCGCGCGCCAGTCGGCCTCCGCTTCGTAGCGGCGTGAGACGGCGTTCAGGAACGGCGTCACGAGCAGGCCGGCGAGGGCGAGCGCGAGGACCGCGAGCGGGAGGTTCGCCGGCCGCGCGAGCCCGCCGCGCGCGCGCGTGATCGCGCTGACGAGCAACGCCGCCGGGAAGGCGAACAGCGCGAGCCACGCGAGGCCCTTCAGGACGTGGCGGCTCTCGACGTGGCCGAGCTCGTGTGCGACGACGACGTCGACCTGGCGCGGCGAGAACCGGCCGTCGAGGAGCGTGTCCCAGAGGACGACGTGCGTCGAGGGGCCGAAGCCGGCGGTGAACGCATTCGCCTGGTGCGTGCTCTCGTGCACCGGCAGTATCCGCACCGGCACGTTTGCGTGCTCGACTCGCTCGATCCGTGCGATCCGCCCCCGCAACGCGGGGCTGCGCACGCCGTGCGCACCGGACACGGCGAGCCAGCCGGAGACGAAGCCGGAGCAGACGGCGATCGCGACGAACGCCGGCGCGCCAGCGACCCACCAGCGCCTGCCGAGCCAGACCGCGAGGCCGACGGCGACCACGATCGCGAGCAGCGCGAAGACGGCGCGCACAGGAAGCGTCACGTCCTGCTGCAGCAGCCACGCGCCCGGATCGAACGGCCCGAGGCCCCAGTGGTGCTGCCACCAGAGCCCGGCGATCCCGAACGGCAGGCCCACGAACCAGAGCGTGACGAGCAGCACCATCCCGACGATGACGGCGCTGCCGATCGGACCGAGGCCGAGCCCGCGCGCGAAGCGCGGCGCGCGCCAGACGAGGACGGCGAGCGCGACGAGCCTCGCGACGGTGCCGAGCAGCCAGAGGACATCGACGCCGGTGCCGTAGCTCGCCGCGCGCGCGAGCTCGCGCTCGCTGAAGTAGCGGTGCTCGTCGAGGCCGCCGAGCCGCAGGCGCGGGACCGAGGTGCGCCAGAGGTACGAGGCGGCGAGCGCCCAGCAGGCGACGGCGAGGAGCCCTGCTCCTAGGATGACGCCCTTGCGCGTCGCGGTCATCTCCGACATCCACGCGAACTATCACGCCCTCGACGCCGTCCTGGCGGACGTCGAGACCGAGGCGCCGGACGAGATCTGGTGCCTCGGCGACCTCGTCGGCTACGGGCCGCGGCCGAACCGCTGCTGCCGGATCGTGGCGGCGCGCGTCTCGCTCTGCCTCGCCGGCAACCACGACCTCGGCGTGCTCGGGGCCGAGCCGCTCGAGCTCTTCTCCCCCGACGCCGCTACGGCGGCGACGTGGTCGCGCCGCGTCCTCGAGCCGGACCCGAAGCACTACCTCGAGGACCTGAAGCCACTCCTGCGGCGCGACGACGTCGAGCTCTACCACGCGAGCCCGCGCGACCCCGTCTGGGACTACGTCCTCACGGAGGAGGGCGCGGCCGAGTCGCTCGCCCTCACCCGCGCGCCGCTCGTCCTCATCGGCCACAGCCACGTCCCGCTCGCGCTCACGCTCGTCGACGGCTCGGTCGCGGGCGGCGTCGCGCCGGCCGGCGCCGACGTCGACCTCGCCGGCGGCCGCTGGCTGATCAACCCCGGCTCCGTCGGCCAGCCGCGGGACGGCGACCCGCGAGCAGCGTGGCTGCTCGTCGACTTCGGCGCCGGGCGCGCGACGTTCCAGCGCGTCGCCTACCCGATCGAGGCGACACAGCGCGAGATCGTCGAGCGCGGGCTGCCGCCGCTCCTCGCCGCCCGCCTCGCCGACGGGCAGTAGGGGCCGGCGGGTGCCGGTCCCTACTGCCGTCGTGCCTAGTCGCCGTGCGGCGGGTTGCCCTGACCGACGAGCACGCCGTTGACGTCGATGTTGTCGAGGATGGCAAGGCCGAACTGGTCGGGGCCGCCGCTCGGATCCTGGCCCTCGTCGAAGACGATCTGGATCGACTGCACCGTCTGGCCCGAGATGTTCGTCAGCACGCCGGTGCTGGCGTTGAACGCGTCCAGCGTAGTGCCGTTGCCCCAACGGAGCCGCACCCAGCCGTTTCCACCGTCGTTCTGGGTCGTCGCCGACGGTGAGTTGCAGCCGAGGAAGTAGCTCGACCCGTCCATCAGGGTGATGTTGAACCGGGGCGCCCCGGCGCCGCAGTGCGAGCCTCGGGGATCGAACGAGCTCGTCGGCTTGCGGATGTCGTAGCCGAGCTCGGTCAGGGCCGTCCCCTTCACGTCCTTCAGGTCGGCCGTCCCCGACGCGTAGTTCGCGGTCGGACCGGTCTTCGCGAGCAACAGCCCTTCGTTGCCGTTGTCCTTCGGGTCACCGGTCGGGCAAGCCGGGTCGGTGTAGGTCGTGTCCGGCTTCTTGCCGCCCGTCGTCGAGACCCCGGCGCCGGTGGGGCAGCCGATCCCGCTCAGCCACCCCGACTGGACGAGGTCGGTGTGGGCCGGGTCGAACACGTCGGCGTGCACCTCGTGGAACTTCGCGTCCGCCGCCCAGGCGACGGCACCTGCCGCACCGAGGACCAGCACGGCGGCCAGCGTCATGAGACGTCGTCTCATCGAAACGTCCCTCCTCTCGTCCCAGAGCTCGAGCGCGATCCTACGGCAACGCTGCCCCGTCGCGCCGGTCGTCCGGCCGGACCTAGTCGACGCTGACCTGAACCTCGGCCGCGCCGAAGCTGATGCCCTCACGGGCGAGCGCGATCTGAACCTCCTCGCGCGCCTTGAAGATGCGCCACTTCACGGTCGAGAGCGTGATCTCGAGCGTGTCCGCGATCTCGTTGTAGGGGAGCCCGACCACGTCCCGGAGGAGCAGCGCCATCTTCAGGTCCGGGTTCAGGTCGTGGATCGCCCGCCAGAGAGCGCCGATCTGCTCGGCCTCCTCCACCGGGCGGTCGACCACCTCGAGCGCCGGCGCCTCGTCGAGCGCCACGAGCCCCTGCGGCCGGCGCTCGCGCGTGCGCAGCTCGTCGAGGACGCGGTTCTTCGTCACCTGGAAGAGCCACGTCGTGAACTTGCAGCGGAGCGAGAAGCGCGGCAGACCCTGGTAGACGCGCAGGAAGACCTCCTGCGTCAGGTCCTCGGCGCTACCGCGGTCGCCGGTGAGCCGGAGGACGTAGTTGAAGACCGGCGTCCGGTAGGTGTCGACGAGCGTCGCGAAGGCGGCCTCGTTGCCCCGTTGGGCGCGGCGCAGGAGCGCGGGATCCGGCTGCGGGAGCGACAAGGAGGCGCTCATGGTAGCCCGGCCGTCCCCGACAACGACCCCCGGAGCGGGGATTTCAGCAAATCCTTACCGGTCATCGCGGCCGGCGGCTCGATCCCGAGCAGGCGCAGGATCGTCGGCGCCAGATCGGCCAGCTCGCCGTCGTCCCGCAGCTCGGCGCCCCGCTCGGTGACGACGAGCGGCACCGGGTTCGTGGTGTGGGCGGTCAACGGCGACACGCCGTCGGCCTCCAGGAGCTGCTCGGCGTTTCCGTGGTCGGCGGTGACGAGACAGACGCCGCCGAGCTCGCCGACGCGGGCCGTCACCCGCCCGAGGCAGCGGTCGCAGGTCTCGACCGCCGCGACCGCGGCCGCGACGACGCCGGTGTGGCCGACCATGTCGGGGTTCGCGAAGTTGACGACGGCGAAGGCGTAGCCGTTTCCCACCTCGTCGCAGAACCGTCGCGCCACCTCCGGCGCAGACATCTCGGGCTTGTGGTCGTAGCTCGGCACGTCGCGTGGGCTCGGGACCAGGATTCGGGTCTCGCCCGGCCGCTCCTCCTCGACGCCGCCGTTGAAGAAGTAGGTGACGTGCGCGTACTTCTCCGTCTCGGCCACGTGCAGCTGACGCAGGCCGCGCTCCGCGAGCACGTCGGCGAGCGTCTCGGCGACCGTCTGCTCCTCGAAGACGACGGGGCAGTCGAGCTCGTCGCTGTACCGCGTCATCGTCGTCAGGTCGACGCCGGCGTCGAGCAGCAGGCGCGAGAGTTGCCGCGCCCGGTCGGGCCGGAAGTTGAAGAAGATCGCGCTGTCGCCAGGCTCGATGCCGGGCGTGCCCTCGATGCAGACGGGCTCGACGAACTCGTCCGTGATGCCGGCGTCGTAGCTCGCTTGCAAACCTTTCAACACGCTTTGTGCATGGGTACACATGCGCCGCGTGACGGCGTCGAACGCTCGCTGCGTCCTCTCCCAGCGCCCGTCCCGGTCCATCGCGTAGTAGCGGCCCGCGACCGTCGCGATCCGGGCCTGCGGCAGCGTCGCGAGGTCGTGGATCGCCGCGTGCGGCGAGACGTCGCGGCCGTCCGTGAAGGCGTGGATCCACGTCTTCTCCGGCGCGAAGCGGAGCAGCGCGCGCAGGTGGTCGATGTGGGAATGGACACCGCCCTCCGAGACGAGCCCGAGAAGGTGCACACGCCGGCCGCGCGCGAACGCCGCGCGCAGCACGGGGCTCTCGAAGAAGGAGCCGTCCTCGATCGCCTTGTTCACGCGCATCAGGTCCTGGTAGAGGCGCCGGCCCGCGCCGATCGTCAGGTGGCCGACCTCGGAGTTCCCCATCTGACCCGGCGGCAAGCCGACCGCTTCGCCCGAGGCGACGAGCGTCGTGTGCGGGTACGTCGCCCAGAGCCGGTCGAAGGCCGGCGTCTCGGCGAGCGAGACGGCGTTCCCCGGCCCCGGCGGCGCGCAGCCCCAGCCGTCGAGGACGACGAGCGCTACGAGCGGGACGCGGCGCGGCAAATCGTCGCGAACGATCCCACGTCGAGCGACGCGCCGCCGACGAGAGCGCCGTCGACATCCCGCTGCGCGGCGAGCTCGCGCGCGTTTTCCGGCTTCACCGACCCCCCGTACAGCACCGGCAGGTCGAGCAGGGTCTTGATGAACGCGTGCGCCTCCTGCGCGGTCTGCGGCGTCGCCGTCTTCCCGGTGCCGATCGCCCACACCGGCTCGTAAGCGATCACGAGGTTGTCGTCGGCGTCGAGCACCGACACCTGGCGGCGCAGAACTTCTTCCGTCTCGCCCGCCTCGCGCTCCGCCTCCGTCTCGCCGACACAGGCGATCACGTGCAGCCCGGCGGCCAGGGCCGCCGCGACGCGCCGCGCCACGCTGTCGTCGGTCTCGCCGAAGTACTGGCGGCGCTCGGAGTGGCCGACGATCGTCCCGTAGACGCCGAGCTCGAGCAGCATCGGCGCCGACACCTCGCCGGTGTATGCGCCCTCCGTCTCCCAATGGCAGTTCTGGGCGAAGACGCCGATCTCGGTGTCGGCGAGGCAGCGCACGGCGGTCTCGAGCGACGTGAACGGAGGGCAGACGACGACGTCGACGTCGCCGAGATCGGCACCGACGAGCGCGCGGCAGAACGCCGCCGTCTCGGCGGCGCCCTTGAACATCTTCCAGTTGCCGGCGATGAGCACGCTACGCCGGCGGGATCGCCGCGACGCCGGGGAGGATCTTCCCCTCCAGGAACTCGAGCGAGGCGCCGCCGCCGGTCGAGATCCAGGAGATCCGGTCGGCGACGCCTGCCTCGTGGACGGCGCGCACCGAGTCGCCGCCCCCGACGACGGTGAAGCCGTCGACCTCCGAGACCGCGCGGGCGACGGCGAACGTCCCCTCCGCGAAGCGCGGCCATTCGAAGACGCCCATCGGGCCGTTCCAGAAGACCGTCTTCGCGTCCGCGAGCACGGCCGCGAAGCGATCGCGCGTTTCGGGGCCGATGTCGAGGCCCAGCCAGCCGTCCGGCGGCGCCGGGGCGATCTGTGTCTGCGCGTCCGCCGCGAATGCGTCGGCGGCGACGACATCCACCGGCAGCATCGCCTCGAACGGGAACGGGTTCGCCGTCCGGACGTCCTCCGCCATCTTGCCGCCGATCAGGACACGGTCGGCGCGCGAGCCGAGGCTCGTCAGCACGGCGACCTTGTCCTCGACCTTCGCGCCGCCGGAGACGATCACGAACGGCCGCTCGACCTCGCCGAGCAACCGGCCCAGGTGCTCGAGCTCGGCGAGCAGCAGCAGGCCTGCGTACGCCGGCAGCAGGTGCGCCACAGCCTCGGTCGACGCGTGCGCCCGGTGCGCGGAACCGAACGCGTCGTTCACGTACACGTCGCAGCCGTCGGCCAGCTCGCGGGCGAACCCGACGTCGTTCGCGGTCTCGCCCGGGTTGAAGCGCGTGTTCTCGAGGACGGTGACGCGGTCGTCGTCGACCAGCTCGGCGAGACGGTCACGGACCGGCCGCATCGAGAACTTCGCGCGATCCTCCTCCGTCCTCGGCCTCCCGAGGTGCGAGCAGACGCGCACCTCGCGCGTGCCGCGCCCGAGCAGCAGCTCGAGCGTCGGCAGCGAGGCGCGGATGCGCGCGTCGTCGGCGACGCGGCCGTCCTCGAGCGGCACGTTCAGGTCGGCGCGGACGAGCACCACCTTGCCGTCGACCTCGGCATCGCGGACCGAGCGCGGCAGGTTCACGCTACGACAGCTTGTTGACGAGATCGACGAGCCGGCACGAGTAGCCCCACTCGTTGTCGTACCAGCCGAAGATCTTCACCAGCGTGCCGTTTGCCATCGTCAGCTGGCTGTCGAAGATGCAGGAGTACGGCGACTCCTTGATGTCGGACGAGACGATCGGATCGGTCAGGTACTGGAGGTAACCGGCGAGGGCGCCGTCCTCGGCGGCGGTCTTGAACGCGGCGTTGACGTCGTCCTTCGTCACCTCGCGGCTGACGATCGCGGTCATGTCGGTGATCGAGCCCGTCGGCACCGGCGCGCGCACGGCGACGCCGTCGAGCTTGCCGCGGAGCGCCGGCACGACCTCGCCGATCGCGCGCGCGGCGCCCGTCGACGTCGGCACGAGGTTGATCGCCGCCGCCCGCGCCCGGCGCAGGTCGCTATGCGGCCCATCCTGCAGGTTCTGATCCTGCGTGTAGGCGTGGATCGTCGTCATGAAGCCGCGCTCGACGCCGAACGAGTCGTCCAGTACCTTCGCCATCGGCGCGAGGCAGTTCGTCGTGCACGAGGCGTTGGAGATGATGTTGTGCGCGTCCGGGTCGTACATGTCGTCGTTGACGCCGAGGCAGATCGTGATGTCCGGGTTGCTCGCCGGCGCCGAGATGACGACCTTCTTCGCGCCCGCGTCGAGGTGCTTCTGCGCGCCGTCCCGCCCCGTGAAGAAACCAGTCGACTCGATCACGATGTCGACACCGAGGTCGCCCCACGGCATCGCGGCGGGGTCGCGCTCGACGAGCAGCTTGATCTCCTGGCCGCCGGCTTTCAGCACACCGCCTTCGACCGCGACCTCACCCTCGAGCTGGCCGAGCAGCGAGTCGTACCGCAAGAGGTGCGCCATCGTCGCCGCGTCGCCGAGGTCGTTCGCAGCGACGACCTCGAACTTCGCGTTGCGCTTCAGCGCGGCGCGGAAGAAGTTGCGGCCGATGCGCCCGAAACCGTTGATGCCCACCCGCGTCTTCGCCATGGCGAAGACTCTAGACGGACGCGCCCGCAGGCTCAGCCGGAACCGACGGGCAGACCGTAGATGTCGCCGAGCTTGCGACGGAGGTAACGAACGTACGGTTCCGGATCGATCCGCGGCGAGCCGGTGACGCGCTCGAGCGTCTCGGCGGGCGTGAACTTCCGTCCGTGCCGGTGCAGGTGCACGCCGAGCCACTCGCGCAGGGCGCTGAACTCACCCTGCTCGAACTGGTCGTAGAGGTCGGGTACGTCCCCGAGCACCTTCTCCCAGAGCTGCGCCGAGATCAGATTCCCGAGCGCGTACGTCGAGAAGTAGCCGATCGCGCCGATCGCCCAGTGCATGTCCTGCAGCACGCCCCGGGACGCGTCCGGCACCTCGATGCCGAGGTAGTCCCACACGCGTCGGTCCCACTCTTCCCGCAGCTGCTCGAGCGGGAACGAACCCGCGAGCAGGTCCTGCTCGAGCTCGAAGCGCAGGATGATGTGCAGGTTGTACGTCGCCTCGTCCGCCTCGACGCGGATCAGCGACGGCGCGACCGAGTTCACCTCGCGATACCAATCCTCGGTCGAGGTGCGTGCGAGCGCCTGCGGGAAGAGCTCGGCGAGCCGTGGGAAGAAGAAACGCCAGAACGGCAGCGAGCGGCCGACGAGGTTCTCCCACATGCGGCTCTGCGACTCGTGCATGCCGAGCGAGACACCGGACGCGAGCGGCGTCCGCTCGAGGATCGGGTCGACCTGGTGCTCGTAGAGACCGTGCCCGAACTCGTGCATCGTCGCGAACAGCCCGTCGAGCTTGTCCTCGAAGTAGCGCGTCGTGATCCGGATGTCCTGCGTGCTGCCGCGCCGGGCGAACGGATGCACAGTCCGGTCGAGCCGCCAGCTCTCGTCGTCGAACCCGAACCGGCGCACGACCTCGAGCTCGAACTGCCGCTGCCGATCGAGCGGGAACGGACGCGGGTCGGCCGGCGCCGGCGCGTCGCGGCGGCCGAGCTCGTCGACGAGCGGGGCCTGGTGCGTCTTCAGATAGTCGAACGTCTCCCGCACGTGCGCGGTCTTCATCCCGGGCTCGTAGTCGTCGAGCAGCGCGTCGTATGGCTCCTCGTAGTCGCCCTCGAAGCACTCGACGTACCTCCGTTTCAGCTCGAGGTTCTCGCGCAGCGCCGGCAAGAAGCTGTCGACGTCCCCCCGCCGCCGCGCCTCCACCCAGACCGGGTAGCCGAGCGTCGCGGCGCGCGACATCGCCGCCCGCAGCTCTGACGGGACCTTCCGCTCCTTCTCCCAGTCGCGCCGGGCGACGCGCACGAGGCTCGCCTCGAACGAATCGTACTCGTGCTCCTCCTCGAAGCTCGCGAGCTCGTCCAGCAGCCGCCCGATCTCGGGCGAGGTGAACAGCTCGTGCGTGACCCGGTTCAGCGTCGCGAGCTGCTCGGCGCGGGCCGGTGCGCCGCGAGTCGGCATCATCACCTGCTCGTCCCAGCGGAGGATCTCGGCGGCCTTGGCGAGATCGGTGATCTCGGCGAGGCGCGCGCGCAGCTCGTCGAACGCGCCGCTCATGGCTGCACGCTACAGAACCACAATATGTCTTGTAACTGGCCTGGCAAGACCGCCGGCTCGTGCGAGATACTGCAAGGGGCGGGTCCATGCTCGTCCGGCGGCGGATTCAGACCCCGTCCGTCGCCAACGGTCCGGAGCGTGGTTCAACCGGAGGGGGAGGTCGTCCTCGGAGCTTCCCCTCCGGCCCGCCTCTCCGAGCCGCGCTGCCCCTCGCCACGCTCGGATGCAGTTCGCGGCTCGCCCCCAGCCGGTGCGCGGCGAGCGAGCTCGCGTACGACCGCCATTCGGTGGTGTGCCGCCGCCTTGCTGATCGGCGGCCTGCACTTCGTCGCCAGCTCCGACAGCGAGAGATATGGATGCCGCACGCGCAGGTCGGCGATCTCCTGGAGCTTCCTCGGCAGCGGCTCGCCCTCGAGGGCTCGAATCGCCTGGAGCTGCGCGTGCGCTGCTCGCGTCGTGCGGACGACGTTGGCCTCGTCGGCGTTCGCGAGGCGGTTGGCGTCCGCGCGCGTCGCCGCCACGACTGCGTGCTCGTCGAAGCGCAGCGCCGTCTCGCTCGCGCCGGCGAGGGCGACGAGGTCGGCGATCGTCTCGCTCCCCTTCGCGTAGGCGATCGCGCCGGCGCGACGGTCGAGCACGCGCAGCGGCAGGCCGTCGCGCGCCGCGACGCCGGCGACGAACTCGGCGCCCGCACGGCCGCTCGCCCGGAGCTCGAGGTGCGGCGATCGCGGCCCCGAGAGCGAGCTGCCGCCGAGCAACGCCCCGCGCAGGTAGGCGGCCCGGCAGCAGGAACGGCCGGTGACGCGCCTCGGCGGCCGTTCGAGCGGCTCGCCGCCGCGCCCGACGATGCCTGCCTCGCGCAGCAGCTGCGCCGCGGCGCGGTCGAGCTCGACGTGGAGCTGGTATCGCGTGGCCCGGTCGAAGGCGCGCCGCCGGTAGGTGCGCAGCTCCGAGCGGACGCCGACGTCCCGCAGCAACGCGAAGGCGCGCCGCGCCGCCGCCGCCGACGCCACGTCGAGGTGCAGCGACCGGCTGCCGTGCCCGCGCAGGTGCCAGGTGCCCGCCGCGTGGAAGAGCGCCGACAGCTCCGACAGCCGGCAACAGCGGCGGCGCGGCGCGATCGCCGCCAGCTCGTCGCGCAGCTCGTCGGAGAGCGACATCGCCGGATGTTGTAGCGTCGCGCCGTGATACCGCGCAGCCCATTCCTGCGCACGTACGCACCCCTGCTCGGCTTCGTCTACGTCCCGCTGGGAGTGCTCGCGCTCGCGCTCGGTACGAACCACAAGCGCCTGGCGATCACGCTCTTCACGGCGGCGGCGTTCGCGTTCCTGTGGTTCCTCGGCAGTCTGCACGCGCGGATCCTGCGCTACGACCCCGACGGCTTCTTCGCCAGCATCGTCGTGCTGGGCGGCGCGGCGCTGCTCGCGATCCAGGCGGCCGCGCTCGGGACCCGCTCCGCCGAGTTCATCGCGCCGGCGGCTGCCTGCGGCGCGACCGTGATCATCGGCTCGTCGCTCGCGGCGCTCGGGGCCCGCAAGGTCCGGCCGGTCGTCGGGCGGCTCGGGATCGCCGGCGGCGTGGCGGTGTTCTTCCTCGGCATCTGCGAGGCCGCGGCCGATTGGACGTTCGTCGGCTCCACCTTCTGGGCCTCGTCGCTCGGATTCATGATCTGGGTCCTCGTCACGGCCACGTACCTTTCCTGGGGTGAGTTCGCACGCAAGGTTCCGTCCACCGGCGGCGCGGAACGAGCCAGTCCGGGAGTACGCGCCGGGTAGTCCCGAGCGGGCGAGCCTGCGGGCGCGGCTCGCCGAGATGCAGGCGACGCGCATCGACGTCCCGCTCGTGATCGGCGGCCGCCGCGTCCACACCGGGACGACGAAGCCGGCGGTGATGCCGCACGACAGGAAGCACGTGCTCGCGGACGTGCACCAGGGCTCGGCGGAGCACGTCGCGCAGGCGGTCGAGGCCGCGGCCGCCGCGTGGCAGGAGTGGTCACGGTGGCCGTGGGAGGAGCGCGCGGCGGTCTTCCTGCGCGCGGCGGAGCTGCTCGCCGGGCCCTGGCGCGAGACGGTCCTGGCGGCGACGATGCTTGGCCAGTCCAAGACCGCGCACCAGGCGGAGATCGACGCCGCGGCCGAGCTCGTCGACTTCTTCCGGTTCAACGTCGCGTTCATGGCCCGCATCTACGAGGAGCAGCCCGTCTCCCCGCCGGGGGTCTGGAACCGGCTGGAGTACCGGCCGCTCGAGGGGTTCGTCTTCGCGGTGACGCCCTTCAACTTCACGTCGATCGCCGGCAACCTGCCGTCGTCGGCGGCGCTGATGGGGAACGTCGTCGTCTGGAAGCCCGCGTCGACGGCGATGCTGTCGGCCTGGTACTTGATGCGGCTGTTCGAGGAGGCCGGGCTGCCGGCCGGCGTCATCAACCTCGTCTACGGCTCCGGCGCCGCGATCGGCGACGCGGCGCTCGCGAGCCGGGAGCTCGCCGGGATCCACTTCACCGGCTCGACGCCGGTCTTCCAGCGCATGTGGAGGACGGTCGGCGAGAACATCGAGCGCTACCGCAACTATCCGCGGATCGTCGGCGAGACCGGCGGCAAGGACTTCATCGTCGTGCACGCGTCCGCGGACGTCGACGCGGTCGCGACCGCGGTCGTGCGCGGCTCGTTCGAGTACCAGGGGCAGAAGTGCTCGGCCGCATCGCGCGTGTACGCGCCGTCGAACTTGTGGCCGGCGCTGCGCGACCGGCTGGCCGAGGAGGTGTCGACGATCAAGGTCGGCGACGTCGCCGACTTCTCCAACTTCATGGGCGCGGTGATCGACGGCCGCTCGTTCGCGACGCAGCGAGCTGCGATCGAGGAGGCGAAGACGCACGCGGGCACGACGATCGTCACCGGCGGCGGCTACGACGACCGGGAAGGCTGGTTCGTCGAGCCCACCGTCGTCGAGACGCGTGACCCCGACTTTCGCCTCCTTCGCGAGGAGCTCTTCGGCCCCGTCGTGACCACGTACGTGTACGACGAGCAGCGCTGGACGGACACGCTCGAGCTCGTCGACCGCTCGGCGCCGTACGGCCTCACCGGTGCCGTCTTCGCCGAGGATCGCGCTGCGGTGCGGGAGGCCGAGGACAAGCTGCGCTACGCCGCCGGCAACTTCTACGTCAACGACAAGCCGACCGGCGCCGTCGTCGGCCAGCAGCCGTTCGGCGGCGCGCGCGCCTCGGGTACGAACGACAAGGCCGGCTCGATGTGGAACCTGATCCGCTGGGTCAGCCCGCGCGCGATCAAGGAGCAGTTCGTGCCACCGCGCGACTACCGCTACCCGTACCTGCAGGACGAGAGTTAGTGCCGCCCGGTCGGCGCCACGGTCATCGTGAAGGACCGGCTAGCTGCCGCCCACCGACGCACGACGCGTTCGGAACAGGAAGGATCTCCTCTCCATCGATTTCCGAGGAGGTAGGCAATGTCCTGGCACCTCAAGGGCAAGTACGTCGAGACCTGCTCGTGCGACCTGATCTGCCCGTGCAACGCGTCGTTCGACCACGGCGCGGTCTACGACTACTGCCGGGTCGTCCTCGCCTTTGATATCGGCGAGGGCGAGATCGACGGCACCGACGTCGCCGGTCTCAAGTTCGCGATGATCGCGGACGCACCGAAGGTGATGACCGAGGGGAACTGGAAGCTCGGCGTGTTCGTGGACGAGCGCGCGACCGACGAGCAGGCCGACAAGCTCGTGCAGGTCTTCGGCGGGCAGCTCGGCGGGCCGTGGGCCGGCATCGCCCCCCTCGTCGGCGAGATGCTGGGCGTCGAGCGCGCGCCGATCGAGATCACGCACGACGGCCTGCGGCACGGCGTTCGCATCGGCGACAGCGTCGACTTCGAGATCGAGGACATCGTTCCGTTCGGTATCGAGACGGGCCAGCCGGTCCGGCTGACCGGGATGTTCCATCCGGTCGCGGGCGAGCTCACGGTCGCGGAGGCCCGGCGCTCCAGCATCGACGCCTTCGGGATCCGGTACGAGGGGAAGACCGGCCTCTCGACGGCCGAGTTCTCCTGGGCAGCATGACGCCGGGTGGTCTCGCCCCCGCGTTCGCGGCCGTTCGCGTCCGGCTGACGCTCGTTGCGCTCCTGTTCCTCGGCGCCGCCGTCGGCTGGTGGTGGGTCGGACAGCAGATGCGCGGGATGGACAACGGGCCGTGGACCGGCTTCGGCGCGTTCGGCTGGTTCCTCGGCATGTGGGTCGTGATGATGGCCGCGATGATGTTCCCGTCGGTCTCGCCGACGGTCGCGCTCTACTCCCGCATGACGAGGCAGCGGTCACCCGCCTCGCCGCTCCTCTTCGTCGCCGGCTACCTCCTGACCTGGAGCGCCGCAGGAGCGCTGGCGTTCTCGGTCGCGCGCGGAGGCGGCCACGTCGCGGGCAACGTGCTTGCCTGGGACCGTGCCGGCCGCTGGGTCGCGGCGGCGACGCTCCTCACGGCGGCGGTCTACGAGCTGACCCCGCTCAAGGACGTCTGTCTCGGCAAGTGCCGGAGCCCGCTCGGCTACCTGCTGACGTCGTGGCGCGACGGACCGGCGGGCGGGCTGCGCATGGGCGCGGGGCACGGCGCCTGGTGCGTCGGCTGCTGCTGGGCGCTGATGGCGTCGCTCTTCGCGCTCGGCGTGATGAGTATCGTCTGGATGGCGTTCGTCGCCGGGCTGATCGGGGTCGAGAAGACGCTGCCCTGGCGTCGGGTCGCGACACACGTCACAGCGTCGGCGCTCGCCGCGCTCGGCTTTGCGCTGCTCGTCGCGCCGGGTGCGCTCCCCGCGCTGACCATTCCCGGTGGCTCGATGTCGTCGATGTAGCTGGCTCGGCAACGGACGGAACCTGAGGTGCTGTTGCCGGCGGATCCAACCTCTACGCGAGCTGCTCACCGTTCGGCGTCGACCGGCCCTGGGCAGCCCGCCCGAATACCGCCCCCGTTGCGGCCAGACGCGCCGACTCGACGCCGACGCCACTAAAGCGTTCGGGGAGCTCGGCTAGGCTGGCGCTGAGAGTGCGTAATGCCGACGCGTGAGCTTGCCGAGGCGCGAGTCGCGCTTGCCCACCGCCAGCTCACGCGGTTGCTCCTCCTGCTGCGCGAAGCTGAGCGGGTGGCGGTCGCGCAGCGGAAGCTTGAGGAGCTGCTCGAGGTACGCAAGCTGGTTCGCACGCTCTCGACGCTGAGCGGTGGCCAGGCCACGGCTGCAATCGAGCGGCTCGCGCGCACGGTCGACGTGCAGCTGGCCGCGTTCCCGGCCGACGAGCTCGCGGCCGCCGGAGCCGATCTCGGCGGTGAGCTCGCCGTTCTCGCGTCGAAGCTCCGTGCCCTCGCCGGCCCGCCCACGTCTGCGGTGACGCGCGACCTGTCGCGCGCCCGGGCCGCCCTCGATGGCGGTGAGGTCGCCACCGCGCTCACCTTCCTGCAGGAGGCGCGCCGGGTGGCGGTCGCCCAGGGCAGACTGGGCGAGCTACTCGACGTCTACGAGCTCGTCCAGCTGCTCGCGGAGCGAGGCGACACGCGCACCCGTGCGGCAAGCAGGCGGCTCGCTCACGAGACCGCGGCCGACCTGCGCGCGGCCGCGCGTGCTGCCAACGTCGGCTACTAGTACGTGAGGCGAACGGCGGCGGTCAGCGCGTTCCAGACCGTCGCGTAGCGCGCCGAGCAGCCGCCGTGCACCGTCACGCGGTGTCCGCCGGCGACGACGAAGGTCGCCGCCACGTCGGGCAGCGTCCCCGGGCAGAGGGTCGTCGCCGGCAGCGAGGCGAAGCGCGCCGCGGCGGCCGCCTTCGCGACGGCGGCGAGCTGTGCCGCCGTCAGCTTCGAGCGGCCCACGTGCACCGGGCCGCTCGCGTGCGTCGCGCCCTGCGCGTCGATCGTGACCGTGAACGGAATGATGTTGCCGCCCAGCCGGCCGAAGCTGTAGCCGCCTGCGGAGGCGGGCGCCGCAAGCGCGGCCGCGAGCGCGGTGGCGGCGAGAAGCCTCACGCGGGCGAGGGTAGCGCGAGCGGCGACCGCTCCAGCAGCCAGAACGACGTCTCGACGGCCGGGCCGATCAGGAGCACGAAGGCCACCGTGCCGATGCCGGCCGTGCCGCCGAGCGCCAGCCCGGCGAGCAGCGCAGCCAGCTCGATCGTCGCGCGCACGAGCCCGATCCGGAAGCGGGTGCGCGCGGCGCCGACCACCATCAGCGAGTCGCGCGGGCCGGCGCCCAGGGCGGCGCCGAGATACAGGCCCGAGCCGGCGCCGATCAGCGCCAGCCCGCCGACGAGCATCAGCACCCGCAGGGCGAGCGGGTCGTGCCCGAGATGCTTCACCGCCGGGGCGAGCGTGAGCAGCACGATCATCGTCCCGACGCCGACCGCGTTCGTGAGCGTGCCGACGCCGATCTGCGCGCCGAGGCGCCACGCGAGCGCTACGACGCACGCCGAGACGGCGAGGTTCGCCTCGCCGAACGAGAGCGGCGTGTGCCGCGCGATCCCCTGGTGCAGGACGTCCCACGGCGGCAGCCCGAGCCCCGACTCGAGCAGCAGGACGATGCCCGGCGCGAAGCACAGGATGCCGGCGGCGAGCAACACGACGCGTGCGGCGATCCCACCGCGCAGCCTCGGCGGCGCGCGCACTACGCGCGACCAGCCTTGTGCAGCTGCGCGTAGATACGGCGCGCCGTCTTCGCCGGCACGCCAGGCACGCCTTCGAGCTCCTCGGCCGACGCGGCGAGGACGCGCTCGGCCGATCCGAAATGCCGTAGCAGTGCTCGCCGCCGCGCCGGGCCGACGCCCTCGAGCTGGTCGAACATCGACTCGCGCGCGGCCGCGTCGCGGCGCGCGCGGTGATAGGTGACGGCGAAGCGGTGCGCCTCGTCGCGGATCCGCTGCAGGAGCTGCAGGCCGGGGGCGTGCTCGGGAAGCCGGATCGGCTGCGGCCGGCCGGGGACGAACACCTCCTCGATCCGCTTCGCGAGCGCGATCACGGCGACGCGCGGCAGGTCGAACTCGTGCATCGCCACGAGCGCGGCCGAGAGCTGCCCCTTGCCGCCGTCGATCACGACGAGGTTCGGCGCCGCCGCGAAGGACGGATCGTAGTCGTCTGCCGTCGCACCGCGCGCGAGTCGGGCGAAGCGGCGCGAGACGACCTCCGCCATCGCGGCGAAGTCGTCCTGGCCCCCCTGCCCGCGCACGGCGAACTTCCGGTAGTGCGCCTTCTTCGGCAGCCCGTCCTCGAAGACGACGAGCGAGCCGACGATCTCCTGACCCTGGATGTTCGAGATGTCGAAGCACTCGATCCGGATCGGCAGCGACTCGAGGTTGAGGAGCTCGCGCAGCTCCTCCAGCGCCTCGACCCGGCGCAGTCGCTTCGACTCGGCCACGAACGCCGCCGAGGAGAGCGCGAGCTCGGCGTTCTGCTGCGCGAGCTCCTGCAGCCGCCGCTTCTCGCCCCGCTCGGGCGCGCGCACCTCGACGCGCGAGCCGCGCAGCTCGGAGAGGAACGCCTCGAGCGTGTCGGTCGAGCCGACGCCGCGCGGCACCAGGATCTGAGGCGGGATCGCCGGCGTCGAGCCGTAGTACTCGAGGCAGAACTGCTCGAGCACCTCCGCCACGTCCTCGCCGGCCGCATTCTCGAGGTGGAACGAGTACCGGTCGACCATCCGCCCGTCGCGGACCGGGTACACCTGCACGGTCGCGCGCTCCGGCCCGACGGCGACGCCGATCACGTCCGTCATCCCGGCCCCGCTCGGATGCTCGACCGCCTGCCGCTCGGCGAGCCGCTGCACGGCCGCGAGGCGGTTGCGGTA
>Ga0070740_10002908_pt1 | contig 19102 bp, 17 predicted proteins | sample Coa_R2_FD_67286 | JGI IMG/M metagenome (GOLD analysis project Ga0070740, IMG submission 67286) | Surface soil microbial communities from Centralia Pennsylvania, which are recovering from an underground coalmine fire - Coalmine... | ecosystem: Environmental > Terrestrial > Soil > Unclassified ...
GATATGCTGCTCGCGCGTCTGCAACGTGAGCACATAGCCGGTCTGCTTCTCGCCGCCCTCCTCGACGGTCTGGCCCACGAGGCGCCCCGGCAGGAGGCGCATAAACTTCTGGCGCGCTGCCATAAAACCGAGCGCCGGGCCGCCATAGCTCATAGGATTGCCAAAGCTCATCAATTCTCCGACAGCCAGATCAGCCGCGTATGCACCGGGAGGCGCCAGGATACCGAGCGACGCCGGCTCGGTGATGGTGGCGACAAAGAGCGCTCTCCCTTTATGCGCGATAGGCTCGATGGCGTGCATATCTTCGATGCAGCCGAAGAAGTTGGGCTGCTGGATGACGACGGCGGCTGTCACGGGACTGACGGCGGCATCGAGCGCTTCCAGCGAGGTCACGCCATCCTGCGTCGGCACCTCCCTGACGCTGAAACCGCGTGCGAAGGCATAGCTGTGCAGCACGCGGCGGTACTGTGGATCGACGCCCGTAGATACAACGACCTCGCCGCGACCACCGGGGCCAATGGCGAGCATGACCGCCTCGACGAGCGCGGTTGCGCCATCATAGAGCGAGGCGTTGGCGATATCCAGTCCGGTAATCTGGCAGACCATCGTCTGGAACTCGTAGATCGCCTGGAGCATGCCCTGGCTTACCTCTGGCTGGTAGGGCGTGTAGGAGGTTACGAACTCTGAACGGCGTTGCAGGTGCGGCACGATACTGGGCATGATATGGTCATAGCTGCCCGCGCCTAGAAAAGAAATGGTGGTATCAAGATTTTTATTCTTCGCCGCCATCCCGGTTAGCAAGCGCTTGAGGTCTGGCTCGGCGAGTGCGGGCGGCAGATCAAGGGGACGGTGCAGGCGTATTGCTTCTGGCACCGGTGCCAGAAGCTCCTCAAGCGATGCCAGGCCCATGTGTTCCAGCATCGCCTGCTGCTCTTCCGGCGTATTTGGTACATAGCTCATCATCGAACTCCGGGTATCTCTATCTGTTAACGGCCCTGGGCTTGTGAATACTCGTTCTTCCTCCGCGCTCTGGCCCTGAAGCGGGCCTATCGTGTTTATATGTTGGGTGTGGATGCGGGCAGCACCTGCATCCACACCCAACATATAAACATTCGCGAACGCACAAGCGCGAGGAGCGCGGAGAACTCAAACGCCCCGATTAACGCCCTTCCAGAAATTGTAAATATTGTGGCGCATCCATCAGGCTATCAAGCTCCGCAGGATTGGAGAGCCTGACGCGCAACATCCAGCCCTCCCCGTAGGGATTATCATTGATAAGTTCGGGATGATCCTTCAGTGCTTCGTTGGCCTTCGTAATTGTGCCACTGACCGGAGAAATCAGTTCGGAGGTCGCTTTGACCGACTCGATATCGCCAAATTTTGCCTCGCGCACAACGCTCTGCCCGGCATCCCAGGGCAGTTCCACATACACAATGTCGCCGAGCTGGTCCTGAGCATAGTCGGTAATACCGATTACCGCTTCATCGCCCTCGATACGAACCCACTCATCAGTCTTGCTATACTTCAAGTCAATGGGATGATTTAGACTTGCCATCGCGTCTGATCCCCCTTCTTTAACAACCAGTTTTAATGCGATGTGCCTGTTTTTGTATGCCTGCGACGCTCCCGGCAGGGGAAGTCTGCGCACCGATTTCACCTCCCGGCGAACCGCGCAGCAGCAAGCATCATCTTGCACACGGCGTCAGCTTTGGATAGCATTGCTCTCTCAATTATAGCATGTTGAGCACACGGTGTGAGGGTTGCGGGCACTCACCGTTATTTTGTCGAGGATATATAATTCATGTAAAGCGGTAGACCTTACGTCCAGTCAGCGGGAGGTATGGGGCTTTTCCGCGATAAGCATGGAGGCCAGTCGCGCGCGCGCTCGGTAGAAGAGAACCTTTGCCGTCGTCATTGGCATATGCAGCCTCTCCCCGATTTCGGCAAAACTGAGCTGTTCATAAAAGCGCAGGCGCACAATAGCCTGGCTCCTGGGGGGCAAGGTCTCTATCGCACGCCTGAGCACAGCCTGGAGTTCGTGGTACTCTGCAATTTCATCGGGCAATGGACGCGGATCCGGCAGCAATGCCAGCGGCCCGAGTTCTTCGCTGTCAGGATCTCCTTCCAACTCTGAGAAGACCACAATGCGCCTCCTGCGCCTCCTGCGCAGTTCGTCCAGGCAGCAGCGCTGCGCTACAGTCAGCAACCACGGTCCCAGCGGGCCATCGGTATGCAATCGCGGCAGGGCATGATACAGGCGCAGCCAGACTTGCTGGATCACATCCCATATATGATCGCCATCTCCCAGATAGCGAGAAATGCAATGAGAGACCATCGTATGGTAGCGGCGCATCAGGATTTCGAATGCCTGCTCATCTCCTGCCAGAACCTGCCTGACCAGAACTCCATCATCAACATCGGCAGGCCAGGGAAATACGCGTTTTCTTTTTTGCATAATTTATTACTCCTCTTCCATTTTTTCAGGAGGTATTTCAACTCTTTACACCTCAGCATATGAAAGTGACTGCTATCAAATCCGTTAAAATAGCGATGATTCGAGGTGCCCCCGGATCCAGCCAGGGCAATCCCCTGCCTCTTTTCACGGAAAGGATTATTTTGGGACAATGGATAACCATCGCAGACACCCGCAAGGGGCGCCTCTCCATGTTCTCGGCATCAGGGAGACCCAATGTAGAGACACCCCTTGCGGGTGCCTTCTTCCTATTTTCCGCTCTCAACATGCCTCTATCTAAAAGTGTAGTTTCCCATCGTTAATGCCGCGTAAGCCAGAGATTAGAGGTTGATGAGAACGAGCATTAGAAGGGATAAGAAATGGAAGAGGTTATGAAAGCAGGTCATCCTGAGCGGCAACCACATCAGGCCCGGCACAAGCGAAAGCTCTACAGTCCGGGCATCAGGTACTTCGCTTGCGCTCAGGATGACCTGAAAGCGGCGCCCTCCACGGCAGCGGGCAGCCAGACATGGAAGCAGGTCCCCTTTCCCATCTCGCTGTTGATGGTGATGGCGCCATGATGAACATGAGCAATCAAGCGAGCGATAAAAAGGCCAAGCCCGGAACCTGAGGGGCGCACTTCTCTACCGTAGCTGCCGCGATAGTTGCGTTCAAAGATATGCGGTAGATCCTCGGGATCGATGCCTGGCCCGCTGTCGCAGACGCTGAGTCTGGCCCATTCCTTGCTGCGTACAGCGGTTTCCGTTACCACCTCAGCCGGAACGCTATCGCAGCGAATCACCGCCAGTTTCACCTCGCCGCCAGCGGGCGTGTAGGTCAGGGCGTTCTCCACCAGGTTGAGGAGCAGTTGCTTGAGCAGATCGGCCTCGCCGGGGACGCCGACCTGCTCAAGATGTTCCACCTCCAGCCTGATCTGCTGGTTGATAAAACGCGCCTGGTGCGCCACCTCCACCAGCAGCGCATCCAGATCAACGATCTGGCCGCCATTATCGAAGGGCCGGGGGAACATACCGGCCTCCGCCCGCGCACTGGTCAGCAGATTCGTCACCAGGCGCGTCAACCGTCTCAGTTCAGCGCTTACCCCCTGCAAATCCTCACGCATCTCGCCCTTCAATTCGGGATTGAGCAGCATCACGTCGATCTGCCCTTGAATGGCGGTGAGCGGCGTCCTCAGCTCATGTGAAACATTGGAGACAAAGCTGCGCTGGAGCGCGAAGCTTGCCTGCAAGCGATCCAGCATCTGATTGAAAGCCTGGGTGAGCATGATAATCTCAACCGTCAGGCGCGCGGGATGAAAACGGATATCAAAGTGCTGGGCGCTCAACCTGTGCATCGTCACAATGAGCCTGCTCAGAGGACGCAATTCCTGACTCATGAGGTAAAAGCTGAAAGCGTAGGAAGCCAGAGCCGCCAGCAGCCCGACTATACCGAGCACCAGCAGTAAAACTGGCTGCACCTGTCTTATCACTTGCAGCGATTGACTTACCTGGGCAATGGCAATCATGAGCCGGGACTTATCATAGAGCGGGAAGGTCAGAGTATGGGCCTGGTCGCCATCGCGATCCCCCACCACGCTCAACACACGCCTGCCTTGCAGCGCTGCTGTAAAATCGGAACGGCTCAATGGTATGCTTATCTGCTCAAGCTGCGGTGAAAGCGTGAGAAGCTGACCGCTATGAACATCAAACAGCTTGATGTAAATAGAATTCGCCGTAAATTCGTTTATGCGATCTCCATGTACCAGTTGCTTTAAGAAGTTGAGATCGGCGGGTGTGCCGCTCGCCTTCCACCGGGCGGTGGCGGCTTGCAGCCTGGTCGCCTGTGCTGTAAGGTGCGAGTCCAGATCGCTTATCAGGCCGGCAGTCACCATCTGATAGACCACGCTCTCCAGCAGCGCCAGCGTGAGTAGCAGCACCAGTGCATTCCACTGCGCCAGGTTCGCGCGCAATGATCGTGGTTTGCGAAAAGAGAACAGCGACCTGCACATGGCGACGAATAAAGGCAGGCCCTTCTCCGGCGGCGCTATTCTCTCTCTCTCGGTCTGTAGAGCTTCTGACATCGTACTACTCTGCTCATGTAGCTACGTCCTCAGAGGCCGGAAGGGGCCTTGAGCATATAACCCACCCCTCGCACCGTGTAAATCATATCGGGTTTTCCGCCTGCGTTCAGCTTGCTGCGCAGGTAATTGATGTACACCTTGATGATTTCCAGGCCCGCCTCGTTATCGTAGCCCCAGGTCCGTTCAAAAATGACTTCTTTGGGCAAAACCTGTCCGGCATGCTGCGCCAGCAGTTCCAGCAGATCGTACTCGCGCATGGTCAGCTCGATTGGCTCCCCACCACGGCATACCTGGCGCGCCGCCGTATCTATCACCAGATCCCCCACCACGATCTGCCGCGCATGCTGGTTCTTCGCCTCCGAGCGCCGCAGCCGGGCACGAATACGCGCCAGCAGTTCCTCGAACACGAAGGGTTTCGTGACATAATCGTCAGCGCCGCTATCCAGGCCGATCACCTTATCCGATAGCTCATCTTTAGCAGTCAGAATCACGATCTGTAACCTATCGTCGCTGCTTGCTCGCAGGCGGCGGCAGACCTCGTAGCCATCCATGCCGGGGAGCATGATATCCAGCACCACCAGATCGGGTGAGAAGCCCCGTGCCTCCTGCAACGCCTGCTCTCCCCCCCATGCTACCCTTACATCGAAGCCCTTGTATGTCAGCCCACGTTTCAGAAATTGCGCGATATTAGCCTCATCCTCAACGACCAGGATACGCTTCTTAGGCTGGTTGGTAATCATAATCACATCCTGGAAGAGAAAATCTTCGTCGCTCTCATAGAGCATCGCGCCTCTACATAGTATCACACCTTTACTAGAAACACGCCACAAAGCTGAGGAATGGTACGGGATATAATTTTCCCACCTTATTCTTTATTCTTTTAAGAATGTGTCCGATTGCCAGCCCCATTACATGCTCGCGCCTGCGGCGCTCGCTGGATCTCAGGGGTGGTGTGGGCACATGCGCGCAGCGCATGTGCCCACACCACCCCTGAGATCCCTGGTGCAGCGGAGCTACACCGGCGCCCCTCTGAGGCTGGCGATCAATGCTGCCAGGTCTACCTCTGCTGTGATCCCTGGTGCGGCGGAGCCACACCTACGCGCGGCGAGAGCACCGAGCCTCGGACACCTTCTTAGAGATGATAAAATAGCAGCAGACCGATGATCCTTAACTAACGCCATGTGCCAGTTTCGCTGACCGCTCACCGCTGCGCGGCACTTCACCGAAGGGTGCGCCTGCGGCGCACAAAAACAGGCACATGGCGTTAACTAGAGCGAGGGCAAGTAGCATGTATCAACCCCGGCCGGGCGATCCGTTAGAGGCATTGGATACGCCCGCTATGATTGTTAACCAGGCATTGATGGAAGAGAATATTGCCAGATTAATGCAGCGCTTGCGGCCGAGCAAGGTAAACGTCAGGCCGCACCTGAAAACAGTCAAGAGTCCCGACCTGGCGCGCCTCTTGCTGGATGCCGGAGCCATCGGCGGCTGCGTCGCGAAGGTCAGCGAGGCCGAGGTCATGGCCGGGGCTGGCATCGAAGACCTGCTGATTACCAGCGAAATCGCGGGCAAACCCAAGCTTGCCCGGCTGGCAGCGCTGGTGCAGGAGCACCCCCGCATCAAAGTCGTGGTTGATAGCCCCGCCGGGGCGCAGGCGCTGAACGAGGCGCTACACGACGCCGGGCTACACCTCGACGTGCTGCTCGATCTCAACGTCGGGCAGAACCGCACCGGCGTCCAGCCCGGCGAGGAGGCCCTCACCCTGGCGCGACATATCGGACGGATGGAGAGCCTGCGCCTGGTAGGCGTGCAGGGCTACGAAGGGCATTTACAGCATTTACGTGACGCGGGCGAACGAGCGCGGCGCTGCCGCGAAGCCATGCAATTGCTTACGACGACTGCCGCACAGTTGAGAGATATGGGCTTCCCCATTCAGATTGTAACTACCGCAGGAACAGGAACCGCCGAGATCTGCGCCACGTGCGAGGGCGTGACCGAGGTGCAGCCCGGCTCTTTCATCTTTATGGATACCGATTATCGCAATGCCCTGGGGCCAGTGTATGCGAATGCGCTGACCATCCTCTCGACGGTTATCAGCCGGCCAGCGCCCAATCGAGCGGTTGTCGATGCCGGCCTCAAAGCGCTGACAACGGATAGCGGGTTCGCCGAACCCGGAGGACTTCCTGGTGTGAAATATCGGCCGGGAGGCGACGAACATGGCATCTTAACCTGGGATGAGAGCGAAGTATCGGAGCCTCCCCCGCTTGAGATAGGAGATCGTGTCGAGCTTATTCCCAGTCATATCGATCCGACGATTAATTTGCACGACTTCTATTATGCCTATCGCGATGGAAAACTGACAGCCATCTGGCCGGTTGCCGCCAGGGGAAAAGTTCAGTGACCTGTGCGCGGAGATCAGCCTGCACACAGAATGAGGTTCTTGCTCTCAGGCCCGACAGGCTCGCCGCGCCGGGCAGCTATACTTTCAGCGGCAAATAGTGACTCGCTGCCCGATCAAGCGCTTCGAGAAAGGTCTCAGATCACTTATCTAGCTGAAACCGAGCACATGCATGGTGAGCGTATACCGCACGATGCCAAAGAAACCGAGCAGGAAGCCGACCACCAGGAAGGCCGCGAAGCTCGCCGCCAGGATCCAGTCCCGTGTCTGAAAGCGCGTCGGGTTGAGTTCGGTACGATGATCGATATCGTAGCCGAAGCCACGCGACATCATCGCCGCAGCCATCGACTCGGCGGCCTGAAAGGAGCGGAAAAAGGTCGGGATCGAGATCGAGACGTAGGCCCGAAAGCGTGCGACAGGATTCGAGGTTTTCACTTTCCATGCGCGCGACTGCTGCGCCTCCATCACCGAGAGCAACTGGCCCACCACCACAGGAATGTAAGCAATCGTCATCGAGAGCGCCATGCCGATCTCCGGCGGAATGCCCATTTTCGTGACTGCCAGCGCCAGTTCCGAAGGCGAGACGGTCTTGATGAGCAGAAGCGAACTCGATACCAGGATTAGCAGGCGCAGGATCGTCCCGATAGAGAACACGATGGTCTCCCAATAAATAGGGATGGCGGGAATGACCGGTGTTCCCGGTGGGACGATATAGCCGATCTGGTGCGCTGCCACGCCATGTTCCGGTCGCCAGAAAGCCAGATTCGCCAGCAGCACAAAGATAATGAACGGCAGCACCGGCAGTAAGTTCGAGAGGCTCTGTCTGATGGGGATGCCCGCTACGCGTCCATAAATGAACACGCTGACAAGCAATAAGAAAAGACAGATCGGATCATTCCAGGTAGCAAGTGTGATATTGATCGATAGCCACCAGAGCAGCTTTACACGGGGATCGAGCCGGTGGATAAAGGTGCCTCGATCCTGATAGGCAATTTCAAGCGCCATGACTGGCCCCCATGCGAACAGTTTCTAATGTCGAGAACGCTTCATCCACTGTGAGCCACGCATGCGGATAACCCAGCGCCTCGCCCAGCAGCGTCACCTGTGGCGGGCGCAGCGACGAGGCGCGCAACGCATCACGAGCCAGGAAAGCTTCGCGCGTCGGCGCATCGAGAATAATCCTTCCCTCCGCCATCACGATTACGCGATCACAATACTCGGCGGCGAGATTCATATCATGGGTAATGACAATGATGGTCTGACCCTCTTCATGGAAACGCACAGCGAGATCCATAATATCCTTCGCCCTTTTGAAATCCTGGCCGGTGGTTGGCTCATCGAGCACCAGAATAGCCGGGCGCATCGCAATCACAGAGGCAACAGCTACCCGCTGCTTCTCGCCCATACTCAGCAGGAAAGGATTCTTATCCAGCAGATGTGAAATCGCCAGTTCTTCGGCGGCCTGCCTGACGCGCTCTGCAACCTCGGCATCGGACAGGCCCACGTTTTTCAGACCAAAGGCCAGTTCATCGTAGACCTTCAACTTGCAGATTTGAGTATCGGGATTCTGGAAAATGAAGCCAACGGTCACTGCCATCTCATTGATTGAAGCCTTTGCGGTATCCAGCCCTGCCACTTTCACCGAGCCGGCAGCAGGCTTGAGTAATCCATTCAGGTGCTTCACCAGCGTCGTCTTGCCCGAGCCATTCTGCCCCAGGATCGCCACGAACTCGCCGCGCCGAATCTTGAGATTGAGATCGCGCACCGCCTGCGTGCCGTCCTTGTAGACGTGTGTTAGATGCTCAATGTCAACGACGACCTCATCGCTGCTGTGCTGCACACGGCGCGGAGGTGGTACGGGCAGTCGGGCCAGGCTCTCCTGATCGACCAGTGGTTTCAGTACAGCGATGGCCTCATCAATATCAAGCGGCAGTGTCTCAAGCGGCCAACCCGCCGAGCGCAGCCTGGCCGCAAGCAGCGTGACCTGCGGTACGCTCAAGCCCACTGCATCGATGTATTCAACGTGTTCAAGCACCTCGCGCACGGTTCCTCGATGCAGGATCTTCCCCTTATCTATCACCATCATCTCATCAACGAGATGGACAAGCTCCTCAAGCTTATGCTCTACCAGCAAAGTTGTGCGGCCCTCCTCACGAGCCAGACGCGCCACCAGGGCAAGCACTTCCTGGCTCCCCAACGGATCGACGTTCGACGTTGGTTCGTCGAGAATAAGTGTTGCGGGATCAAAGGACAGAATCGCCGCCAGTGCGCAAGCCTGCTGCTGACCTCCCGAGAGATTGTGCGGGTTCTTGCGACTATGAGCGCTCAGGCGCGTCAACTCCAGCAGATGCCGTGTGCGCTCACGAATCGTATCCACGGGCAGCCCGTAATTGCAGGCGCCAAAGACGATCTCATCTTCGACGGTAGGATTGAACAACTGCGTCTCCGGGTCCTGCTGGAGCACCCCCACAATCTTCGAGAGCGCACTTACGCCGAACTTCCGCGAATTATACTTCCCGGCAATCGTGACCTGTCCGCGCATCTTCCCCTTAAACTCGTGAGGGATCAGGCCGTTAGCAGCGCGGCAGATTGTGGTCTTTCCGGCGCCACTGGGACCTGTGATGAGCAGGACGCGACCTTCTGGCAGATCAATAGCTATATCGTGAACGACGTTCTGACCCTCTTCTCCATATGCAAAGGTGAAATTGTCGTACTTGAGCGAATACACCTGTTCCTCGTCAGGCACGAGATAACCTTCCTCCTCTCTACCGGGGCACAGGAGTATGATTAGCACCTGTGCCCCCTTCTTTGTGCTGTTAGCGCTTAGCTTACCTGACTTACCTCGCTCTCTTCCTCCTTCTCTTTCTGCCAGGGCCAGCGCCATTGCGGTGCGACATACTTCGGCACAGCCGCTAGCAGGATGGCAGGGATCACAAAATAGATTACCAGGTAAATCCAGTAGGCATAGCCGAACTGGAGGCTGATCTGGGCCTGGAAGGGGATGATCTTGAGCACAAACGAATAGAGGCCGATCCACCACCAGTACTGGAAGAAGAGTGCAACGGCAGTCAGGAGCAAAAACAGCCCGAGTCGCCTGGGCACATTCGTCACACGATACACCATTGGATAGAAAGCAGCCAGGATCAGCACATGGATCATATAGCCGGGCCAGCCAATGATACCAACCTGACCTGTCACCGAATCTACGAAGACGACAATTGCACCAACTATCGGGCCGCCGATCATGGTCGAGAGCATTAACCAGATACCGCCAAGATTGAAGTTCACGCCGGGGAGATATCCTGGGATGGTAATCTGGAGCAACTCAAATGCGGCGGCGATAGCCCCGAAAATTACCGCTACAGCAATCTGCCGGGCGCTGAGAATGGGCCTGCGTTGAATAAGTTCAACCTGCTTATTTGTGGTTTGCATTGCTGCACACCTCCCAATATGACACGCGAATACGTGTCTTTGTAGATCCTACTACCGATCAGTGACAGGTTCCCTGGTAGGGTTTCCTGCTGGCGGTGAGACCAGATGCTTGCTCTACGCGGCACTATGGAGGGATAAAGATGGTCTGATGCCTTGCTGGCGAGTGCTTCATGAACGCGCGCTCCTTTCTTCGCTCAGTTGAATGACGGCGAACGTCTGCGGATCAAGCTCGACCCCATAATCTCGCTTTGCTTGCTCAAGGCTTACATAGCCATCGCGCACATCTTCGATGACCTCTTCCACGGGCCGTTCCAGCGGCGATCCCCACCCGCCGCCGGTGGCCGTGATGAGCCGCGCCACCTCACCGCGTTTGAGCGGATAGCGGGCGCACTTGCCAACGACAACTTCGCGCCCGTCGGCGTGGAAGAAGCGTACCTCGTTACGCGATCCCTCCTGACCGCCGTTAACGCCCCACGGCACGTACTTATGGCGACCAAACGTGGCGGTCAACGTTACATTGTCGGCAACCGCCCTGTAATCACGAATACAGCCGCGCCCACCCCGATGTCGCCCGGCTCCGGCATGAGGGGCTGTATCGAGTTCGTAGCGGTCTACGAGAATGCCATAACGCGTCTCGGCGATCTCAACCGGAATAACATAGGTCTCGCCATCGCCAACGCACATCAGCCCGGACTCACCATCTTTGGCCGCTCCCGCACCCCAGCCACCGGCCTGCGGCTCGACGAGCAAGAACAGCTCGTTGGTATCGGGATGAATTCCGGCCAGCACGATGCCGCAAACGGAGAGGAAATGCCCGGCGCTCAAACGATCAGGCACAATGGGGGCCAGCGCCTTCCAGACCAGATCGGTCACATAGTTCATTGTCTCCCAGTAGGTCGAAACGGCGGCTGGCCGCTCGGCGGTAAAGATTGTGCCCGGAGGGCAGATGACTTTCAGCGGGCGGAAGCAGCCCTCGTTGACCGGAATGGTCGGACTGGTGATGGCCTTGAGCATCGTGCGCACCCCGGAATGCAGGCCCGTGAGCGCACAGTTGACTGGCCCCGGCACCTGCGGATGCGTGCCGGTGAAATCGCAGATGAACTCGCTATCGGTGATGGTGATCTTGACGCGCACCGGGAACGGGCCATTGCCGATGCCATCATCATCAATCCAATCCTCGGCTTCATAGACGCCTTTGGGCAACTTCGCCAGTTCCAGCAGCGTCATACGCTCCCCGTAATCGAGCAAAGCTTCGATAGAACTCTGAACCACATCCAGGCCATACTTCGCGCATAGCTCCTGAAAACGGCGCTCACCCAGATGCAGCGAGGCGGCCTGCGCATACATATCGCCCAGCGTCATATCTGGCAGGCGCACATTGGCCGCGATCAAATCAATCAGGCTCTGCACGGGGCGGCCCTCCTCATAGAGTTTCACGCATGGAAACTGGAGGCCCTCCTGAAAGACCTCGATGGAATCGGTAGTCCAGGAACCCGGATCTTTGCCCCCTACCTCTGTCCAGTGCGCCTTGCTGGCGGCAAAAGCTACCAGCTGGTTCTCATAGAATATGGGCACGATCAGCGAAACGTCGGAAAGATGTGTGCCGCCGCCGCCATAGGGATCGTTGGTAATCACCACATCACCCGGATGCAGGTTCTCGGCCCCGAACTTCTCCAGCGTTGAGCGCACAGCAAAGGTCAGTGTGCCCAGAAAGCCGGTCACGCCGTTGCCCTGGGTGATGAGTTGCCCCTTCGCGTCGGTCAGGCCCGAAGCAAAGTCGAGCACCTCATAGATAATGGTGCTTTTGGATGTGCGCTGCAAGGCGATGAACATCTCGTCACCAATAGCAACGAGCGCATCCTTCACAATCTCGATAGTGAAGAGGTCGATATCTGCGCTCCCGGCCTGTGCCATTTTTTGCGCCATGCTCAAACTCCCGTTTCAATTATGAGATTACCAGATGTATCTACATGCAGCTTCTGTCCTGGCAAGACTACCGTTGAGGCCGCCGGTTCCTCAACCACCGCCGGTCCCTCCAGCCGCGCTCCCGCTCCGAGACGGCCCCGTTCGTAGATCCTGGTCTCATAGCGACCGAGGTCATCAAAATCGACGAGGCGCGTCCCTTTGAAAGCGCGCTGGATATCTTCGTTAGCCGCAACGCGTCGCAGCTCGGGCTTGCGCACGGTGCCAAAGCCAGTCAGACGCAGGTTGACAAACTCGATAGGCGAGCGTTGCCGGAAGGTGTAGAGCTGCTCGTGCAGATCATGGAACTTGTTTTCGATGCCCTCGCGCTGGTCCTCACGTAGATCGCCATTGGGAATGGGCACATTGACGGTATGCTCCTGTCCCAGATAGCGCATATCGGCTGAGCGTGCAAAGATGACATCCTGTGCGGCAATCCCTTCGTCGGCAAAGATCTCATGCAGTCTGGCCTCCATTTCGCGCCAGGTCTCGGTCAGTTCGCTGATATCCATACGATCAGAGCGCGCCAGCCTCGTCTGCACCAGGTCATGACGGATATCGCTCATCAGCATACCCCATGCTGAGAAATGCGCTGGAGCAACCGGCACGATGACGCGCGGCACGCGCAGATCCCTGGCGAGAGCTGTGGCGTGCATCGATCCGCCACCTCCAAAGGCTACCATCGCAAATTCACGCGGATCGCGTCCCTGGCGCACCGAAACCAGCTTGAGAAGGTGGATCATGTTGGCATTGGCGATACGGATAACACCGAGAGCTGCCTCCTCAACGCTGACTCCAAGCGGTTTTGCTATGGTCTCCATCGCTGTGCGGGCGCGCTCTACATCAAGCTGGATCTGGCCGCCGAGGAAATAGTGAGGATTGATGCGGCCAACAAGCACGTTCGCATCGGTGACTGTTGGCTCTGTTCCGCCACGACCATAGGAGGCGGGACCCGGCTCGGCGCCGGCGCTGCGCGGTCCAACTTTGAGCGCTCCGGCCGGATCGATCCATGCGATGCTGCCTCCACCAGCGCCAATCTCAACGATATCCACCACCGGCACTTTGATAGGATAGCCAGCAGTCGTCGGCGTGCGCTCAATAAAATAATCGCTGGTCACGCGTACCGTGCCCCGTTCAACCAGCGAAGATTTCGCCGTTGTTCCACCGATATCGAGCGTGATGATATTCTGCTCATCCAGCAGCTTTCCAATCACCGCTGCGCCAATGATACCGCCTACCGGCCCGGACTCAACCAGGTTGATCGGCGTGCGGCCGGCAAGCTCAAAGCGGGAAATACCTCCGTTCGATTGCATCGCGTAACGCACATTTCTCTTAATCCCGGTCTCGTCGAGACGCCGCGAGAGCGCTTCCAGGTAGCGGCGCGCTACTGGCTTGACATACGCATCCAGTACAACAGTGCTGGTCCTGTGGAACTCGCGCCATTCATTCGTAAGTTCATGCGATGCGGTTATATCGACATCCGGCCATGCTTCGCGTATAATTTCAGCGGCGCGCTGCTCGTGGGCGGGATTGGCGTAAGAGTGCAAGAAACAGATGGCAATGGCCTGTGCACCCTGGCGCCTGGCCTCGGTGACTGCCGCGCGCACATCATCTTCGACGAGAGGCTGCAACACCTCGCCCTTGTAATTCATGCGTTCGGTTACTTCGAGGCGCAGCCTGCGCGGTACAAAGGGCCGGGGCTTGGTAAATAAGAGATTGTAGAGATCCGGCCGATTGGCGCGCTGAATTTCGAGGATATCGCGAAACCCTCGCGTCGTAATCAGTGCCGTGACCGCGCCCTTACGCTCGGTCAGGGTGTTGATAATGACGGTGGTGCCATGCGCGAGAAACTGTACATCCTCCAGATGCGCTTCGTTAACAGCCGTGAGCACCCCCTCCTCGAAATGCGCGGGCGTCGTTGAGGTCTTGCCCAGTCCGACCTGTCCTGTTGTTTCATCCAGGTAAACAAGATCAGTGAACGTGCCGCCGATGTCGATTGCAGTTCGTGTACCCATAAACTCCTCACATCAGTCGAGGTGTCAGCACCCAGATAGCCTGCACTGGCTCAGCGGTGTCGTTGCGAATCAAGTGCGAAACCGTTGAGCGAAAGTGGATGCTATCACCGGGGCCGAGTCGATACTCAGTGTCATCGATCAGAAAGACCAGTTCGCCAGAGAGCACATAGGCGAATTCTTCCCCGTCGTGGCTATATGGTTCATCCATGATGTCGCCCGGTTGCATCGTGACAAAGATCGGTTCGAGCACCAGGCCGGGAGCACGCGGAGACAACATCTTGTAGGTGCGCAGGCTCGAAATAATCGCCAGTTGCTCTCCATCGCCCGCCCTATGCACATAGGGAAGCTGACCAGACTTCGGCTTCGTTTTCTCTCTGTCGTTCGTTTCCTCCTCTCCCTCGACAGGAAAGAAGCTCGATAGTTCTATGTCGAGCGCCTTTGCGACATTGGACAGCGATGTGAGCGCCAGCGATGAAAGCCCCCGTTCAACCAGCGAGAGAAAGCCTATAGAAAGGCCCGTCCGCTTGCTGAGTTCGCGCAAGGACATACCGCGTTCACGGCGTTTCGCGCGGATAGTAGCGCCAATGAGACGAATTCTTTCCTCCACAGCGGTAGTCTTTATGACATCTAATCCCGGACTCCCGGCCATCTTCGTTGAAGCCTCTTTTCCCTATGTTTTATAGAAGTAAACATTTCTGGAAATCAGTTTAACATCTAAAACACGGGTTTACAATAGGCCCCGCCCTTGATGGCAGAGATACCGTCAAAGCTCCACTTTTCCCTTTTACTATTGATGCGTTTGCTGGCCCTCTTGTTTGGAATGGAGCTGGTACTCCTGCCCCTCTTCCTTCGCAATCACGGCAGGCGGCCATCGACGGAGAGGAAGTACCAGAGAGCGCGAAAGCTCTCCGCAAGCATATCGGCCAGCGCCTTATCGTAAAGCGCGTCGAGGTCTTCCTGCGACAACAGGATGTTCTGAATATCGAGTTGCCTTTGATACGCACGATTGAGGGAGCGTGTCGCTAAGACGAGTGCCCGCAATCTATCCTGACCTGGGGGGAGATTGCACTTTCTGAGGGCAGAAGCACAAAGCAGGAGTCTGAATGAAGCGCCAGGCTCCTGCTTGCCTTCCAAATACTGGAAGGCGTGTACTCTATCAGGAGTCAACGAGTAGCTCAACCAGACCCATTGAGAACATCACTCCTCCGCACTACGAAAGCCAGGGAGGATGCTCCTCTCATCCTGGTGCAGCCACCAGCGCAACCGTTCCTTATCAATCACTTCTTTTTCCCACCAGCATGAGAAAGAAAAGGCATGCTGAGGGTCCGGTGCCCAGTAACGTATGGTATACCCCTTTCCAGGGAGAGGAGATTCAAGATGATGCTCTTCTGTATCAATTCTACTGTTCTGAGATACCCTTTCACTCGTACAAAAATCCAGATATCCCTCATAGCGCTCCATCAGCCGTAGAACCAGATAACTCGTGACCCGACCAGTCGGGAAATTTTTGCACATGGCATAGACATTGATGCCCTGTCTGGGCCAGAATCCCAGCCGTATCATCATCTGCTCTTCCAGGTCTCCGTCCCATTCTCGTGAAGGCTCAACCAGGGCCAGGCCGATCATGCATGTACGGAACTTGCCCGGAAGTCCTAGCTCACCTGCATCCTCCACCCGAAAAAACCACTCATCGCATACGCCAGTCGTATTCTTATGCGTTTCTAGAGCGAGAGCGAATGTGTTGAGCCATCCATCCAATGCATGGATCTGCGCCTCTGTCAAAGGGGAGGGCAGAAGGATGATAAAGGATGGACCTGCCATAGCGTGGACTCCTTCCTCATTTTCAGGTAAGAGGAGATCAAATGCTCGGTTACATACTGACACCTGAATGCTTGTGTCATTGTACCATTTCCGAATGATAGAAAAGAGCCTGTACCGTTCATGCAGGCTCTGGTTACGAGCGCTCTCCTTCATTCCTGCTCCCTCTTCCTCACGCGCCAAAGACACATCATCTGATTGGCTTGACACCCGGGAACGGCTCCGGTTATGATAGCAATACATGCAACACCGTCTATCTGGCGCGCTGCTCCAGAGAAAAGACCCGCTCCCTGCTTTTCAGCAGGAGATGAAAGCAGGAGCAAACATGCGGATATGGACCTTGAAGAAAAGAGAATGCGATGCCGAATGCTGCCGGTGATCCCGCCAGGTCAGGCGGGCATACCTATATTTTCGATCCTGAGAGTGAGGCCGAACTGGCCCGCTTGATGAACCAGGACCGCTTCACGACGCAAGCGATGGGTGGCCCATTGGCTGGCTTGCCAGAGCTACCAGCTCACGCTCAGGTGCTCGATCTGGGCTGTGGCCCCGGCGGCTGGGTGCTCGATGTGGCCTTTGAGCATCCCGACTTTGAGGTGGCTGGTGTCGATATCAGCCGGCCCATGATCGCCTACGCCAATGCGCGGGCCGCATCACAGGAACTGACGAATGCCTCCTTCGGCGTGATGGATATTACGCAGCCGCTCGACTTTGCCGACAACTCATTTGATGTGCTCAACGCCCGCTACCTCTTCGCGGTCTTGCGGCGCGAAGCCTGGCCCCCTTTTATTCAGGAATGTCATCGCCTCTTGCGGCCAGGCGGGATCCTGCGCCTGACGGAGATGGTGGACACCTATACGACCAGCACGGCCTTTGCCCGCTCCAATGCCCTCTTTTACCAGTTCCTCTGGAAGCGGGGCTATGGCTTCTCGCCCGATGGCGGCGATATCGGTGTGGCCTGGATGCTCCCGCCGCTGCTGCGCGCCGCTCACTTCGAAGCGATCCAGTCGGTCACGCATACCTTAGAGGTTTCCAGTGGCAGCCCGGCCTGGCCCGACTTCTTTCATAATACCGAAGTGGCCTATGCCTTGCTGCTGCCCTCCCTGGTAAAGACCGGCCTTAACTACTGGATAGAGGATGGGCAACTGCGGTGGCGAGAAGCAGACAGTATTCCCCCCGCCACCCTGTTCATCAACTCGCCTTACGATCCAGAAGCCCACCTGGGCAAAAAGCGCAGGACCCTGTGGACCGGCTACAAGGTTCCCCTCACCGAAACGGGTGAGCCAACGCTACCCCACTTGATCGTTCATGTGACCACGACTCCCGCTCCTCGAACGGATGAGGCGATGACTGAGGCCATTGAGGAGGAGTTGTACCAAGCCGCTGTCCCGCCTGGGACCCATTTGGTGGATGCGGGGTATGTGAGTACTCGTGTCTTAGTCAACAGTCAGCAGCGCTTTGGGATTGAGGTACTTGGCCCCGTGTCGATTGATACCCAATGGCAGGCCAGGACTCCGTCCGGCATTGATGCCAGTCAGTTTGTGCTTGACTGGGAACACCAACAGGCGACCTGCCCGCAGGGAAAAACGAGCACCAGGTGGACCTGGGTCAACCGTAAGCGGCATCCCAACCTGATCAAGATCCAGTTTTCCACTACTGAGTGTCGCGCCTGCCCGCGCCTGGGCGATGGTGTTCATTCCACCCCCAAATACCAACGACGAACATTGACGGTCCGACCACAAGCCCAGCATGCTGCTCTCCAAGCCGCTCGGCAGCGGCACCGCAGCGAAACCTTCCAGCAGGCCTATGCCCTGAGGGCTGGGATCGAAGCGACTATTTCGCAAGGGGTGCGCGCCTTTGATCTGCGTCGGTCTCGCTATCCAGGGTTGTCGAAAACGCATTTGCAGCATCTTGCCAGTGCAGCGGCGATCAATCTCGTCCGCCTCGCCGCCTGGCTCGACGGCGATCCCCTCGCTCCTACCCGGGTTTCGGCTTTTGAAAGGCTCTACGACGCAGCGTAAGGAGTTTGCCAGCAGTGTCGAAAACGGGGGAAGCTCACGGGCCGCCTTCCCCGATCTCGTGTGGGTGATAGAGGAGATGGTGGCCGAAGGCGACACTGTCGCCAGCCGTTTTACCTGGCGTGGCACCCAGCACGGTCCGTTTCTGGGCATGCCAGCCACGAGCGAGCAGATCACGGTGACGGGCATGGTCTTTGATCGGGTGGTTGACGGGCAACTGGTTGAGAGCCAGATCCTCATGAACACTTTGAGTATTCTGGCACAACTGGGAGCTATCACCCAGCCCGGCCAGACGCCTGCCTGATCCCTGCTGCTGGGCCGTGCCTGGGAGGAGAGAACTCACCTTTATTCTTGATGGACGGGTGCCCGATGAAGGGGCTTGCGTCGAACTGGGCATCGCCTACGGTCACAGAGAGTTCACCCGGGCGAAGAAATTGCTCATTGGCTTTCAGACCGACAGGCGGGCCGGCGTTCGTGGTTCCCTGCTCAATCCGATGATCCACGTCCCCTTTGACTGTCTTACTTCTGATGAAGAAACCTTGCTGGCTACCTTGAAGTACTACAAAGAGCAGGGGACTCTTCCCAACTCGCTTATATGACGGGATCGAGATGGCTGGACAGCCAGCAGAGGATGCCGGGTTGCTGACCCCCCTCGCCGGTGATCGCGCTGCGCAGCGCCTTCGCGATGTCCTGCGCCACCGGCTCGCCATGCGCCAGCAGGTTGCGATGTTCGACAACGCGTTCATTGACGATACGCCTGAGCAGCGTAAGAAACTCGTCCTTATCACAACCTGCCTGCGCAAGCACACCCTGCAAGATGGCCCAGTTATGCGCGAAATCTCCTTTCGGCGCATTGCGCTGGTAATAGAGCGCGAGCAGCGAGCCAAGCGTCCAGCCAGCGGCGTTCACTTTGAAGGCGGAGGGATCGGG
>Ga0070740_10002909_pt1 | contig 19100 bp, 16 predicted proteins | sample Coa_R2_FD_67286 | JGI IMG/M metagenome (GOLD analysis project Ga0070740, IMG submission 67286) | Surface soil microbial communities from Centralia Pennsylvania, which are recovering from an underground coalmine fire - Coalmine... | ecosystem: Environmental > Terrestrial > Soil > Unclassified ...
TGCCGGTGGGCACAAACGGCATGGTGTTATCCTCATCGTCAGGAGGACCTCTGCTGATTGGTTTCTTCTCCACCCGGCGAGGCCCTCCTGCGCCCCGGAGTGGAAAGGCTTGCGTTCTCGTTGTCTCCAGCGTTCATGCATCGGCCTGGCCGCTGGGGACCAGGCGTGAAACCATAGGCAACCCTCGCTTTCCGTGTGGCTCCAGATCGCGGCCTCGGCGTGCGAATTAAAGCGCGCAGGCCGGAGCCGCGAACCCGTGTCCCAGGTGGTCAGCCGACCGGGATGGATATGCCGGCAAAGCAGTTTGCTCGGCGCCGGACAACTGCTCTCCGCTCTCCCGCGCATAGCGAGCCTGAAACGCCTTCCTTGCGCGCGCCAGGCGCTGGCGCACCGTGGCCTCCTTCAGATCAAGGATGCGCGCGATCTCCTGAGAGGAGAACCCGGCTACGATCGAGAGCAGGAGCGGGAGGCGATATATTTCCGGCAGGCTGCTCAGGCAGCGCTGCACCAGGTCGCGTTCGGCGATCAGGACCCCTGGATCGCTCTCGCTCCGCAGTGCTTCAGGCGCTTCGCAGCCGTCTTCCATCTCAGCATCTGTCGTTTGCAGCGTAGAGAACGGCAGCGAGCGAAGAGTGCGCCGGCGCCAGGCCATACGCGTCGCATTGACGGCGATCTGCAGCAACCAGGCTTTGGCCTGAAAGTGGGGGCCACTGGTCGCGCGGGCCGCGTCAATCTTGCGGAACGCCTGTAAAAAGGTTTCCTGTGTGAGATCCTGGCTGTCTTCCCAGTTGCCGGTTAAGCCGAAAATGATATGGAAGACCAGCTTTCCATAGTCCTGGATCAGTTGCTCCACGATCCGGGCAGCATCCGTTTCCACGGGAAACCTCCTGTCGCAAACTGCTTCGTCTACAGAGATGCAAAAAAACCTTGCCCTGTGACAACAATGCCTGGCAAAAGAGAAAACTGTGTTGGTTGGATTACAACGCCCTGTTGAGTTGTGAAATATGAGGGGAAAGCGCTTGCTTCTTACCGATCTGGTTGTCTACTAGAACAAGTATACCAGAAAATGCGGCCAAAATCTAGTCTTCTGCACCCATCTTTACTTGCTCAATTGCCCGGGCGAGGATCTGGATGCCCCTGGCAAGCTCATCCGGTGCTGCGTAGCTATATGCGAGGCGCAGGTTATGCTGACCGTCGGAGGGATTGACAAAGAAGCCGGTGCCGTCCGCTATCTCCACGCCCTGCCGTTGGGCCAGACGTTTGACGTTGCGGGCCAGGACCTGTCCAGGCAGCGTGAGCCAGAGGAAAAAGCCCCCGGCGGGCCGTGTCCAGGTAACGTCGGGCGGCATTTGCTGGCCCAGAGCAGAGAGCGCGGTATCGCGGCGCATCCGGTACACCGAGCGCAAGCGAGCGAGGTGGGATTCCCAGTGGCCACGCCGGCAGTATTCAGCCACGATCTGAGCGGCAAAGGGATTGGCACCGCCGCCCATCTGCGAGGTCCCGCAGTCGATGCAGCGCTGAACAATCTCCCGCGAGGCTAGCAGCCAGCCAAGCCGGAAGCCCGGAGCCAGCGTCTTCGAGAAGCTGCCGATGCTCGCGACCCCTTCGCCCTGCGCCAGCGCATAGAAGCCAGGGGGAACAGTCTCCTCGAAGAAGAGGTCGTGGTAGACATCATCTTCGACAATGAGAAAGCTGTACCGGCGGGCCAGCTCGATAATCTGAAGACGCCGCTCAGTGGATAGGGTTCTGCCCGTCGGGTTATGAAAATTGGGCACGGTATAGAGCATGCTGGCCGGGGTGCCGCCCGTTTGCAGGTGCAGAAGCTGCTCCTCTAAGGCGTCTGGACGCAGGCCGTCGTCATCCATTGGGACAGAGTGCAGTTCGACCCGGTGATCCCGAAAAATGTGCAGAGCGTCGGCATAACTCGGCGCCTCAACCAGCACAACGCCTCCCGGCGCGGCAAACAGTCGTGTGAGCATATCGACGGCATGCGTCGAGCCGGCGACAAGCATCAGGTTCGCCGGCTCAATGGAGATCCCCTGCTCCCGGCTGATGCGTTCGGCAAGAAATGTGAGCAGGTTCTGTGTGCCCTGCTCTGGACCGTATTGCAGTCCCTGGTATGCCTGGGATGAACTGAGGACCTCCTGCATCACGGTGCGCAGTTCAGGAGTCAGCAATAGCGTTGGATCGGGGTGGCCGAGCATTAGCGAGATGCTGTGCTCAGCCGTTCCCTGAGGGGAATCATAAGCAGTTATCGGACATCTTTCCTTTCTCCTCTGGCCGCAACCCTGGAACTCTTCTTTTGCTATTTTATCACATCGATAGAGGACGGGAGCCTCTCCTCCAGTACCATAAACCGGTAGCGATCTACTGTGGATTATCTGCGCAAGTTCTGGTATGCTTTTGAGAAGTGAGGGAAACTATGGAAACGGGCGCGACGATTCTCGGCCCCTATCGCTACACCCTGTGGCGCGTGTGGTCCGCAGCCTTGCCGAAGGTAACGTTTATTTTGCTCAATCCGAGCACCGCCGACGCAACGCTCGACGATCCAACGGTGCGCCGCTGCGTGGGCTTTGCCCGCGCCTGGGGCTTTGGCTCGCTGGAACTGGTCAACCTTTTCGCCTATCGCGCCACCCATCCCTATCAATTGAAAACAGCGCTCGATCCGGTCGGGCCGGCAAACGACGCCGCCATTCTCCAGGCCGTCTCCTCTGCGCAGCTTGTTGTCGTCGGCTGGGGCACGCACGGCAGGCTCTATGGTCGCGACCGCGCGGTCTTGCGCCTGCTGCCGGACTCAGTCTGCTGTCTGGGAGCGACAAGAGATGGCTTCCCACGCCACCCGCTCTATCTCAAGCAGGCAACGGCGCCTGTGCCCTATCTCACTGTAGAATACCCGTGCTATGGTTAAGCAGGAATAGAGTCAGAAAGAAAGGAAAGCAACATGAAAGTATCCCGTGCGATCGCTGAGATTCTCAAGCGCGAAGGGGTCGAATTTCTGATCGGGTATCCGGTGAATCCGATCATCGAAGCTGCGGCTGAAGCTGATATTCGGACGATCATTGTGCGGCAGGAGCGCACGGGATTGCACATGGCCGATGCCGTGAGCCGGGTTACGTCAGGAGAGCGCATAGGCGTCTTTGCCATGCAGCATGGTCCTGGCACGGAGAACGCCTTTGGCGGCGTCGCCCAGGCTTACGGCGACTCGGTTCCCATTGTTGTCCTTCCCGCCGGCTATCCCCGGGCACTGATCAACGTTCCCCCCAACTTCAATGCCTTGCTCAATTTCCAGCAGATCACCAAATCAGTTGAACAGGTCAGCCGGGCCGACACGGTGGTGGACGCCATGCGACGCGCTTTCACTCAGGTCAAGAACGGACGACCGCGACCGGTGATGGTCGAAATTCCTGGGGATCTTTTTGCGGAGGAGATCGCTGAGCCGTTGCACTATCGTCCTGCTCCCCGGGTGCGTTCGGCGCCCGATCCCCGATCAGTCGAGCAGGTTGCTCAGGTGCTGGTCGAGGCAAAGCGTCCGGTGATCTATGCCGGTCAGGGAGTACATTATGCCAGAGCCTGGCAGCCATTACGGGAACTGGCAGAAATGCTTGAGGCCCCGGTGACGACGAGTCTGCAGGGCAAGAGCGCTTTTCCAGAGACGCACCCGCTTTCCCTCGGCTCAGGTGGCCTCGCCATGCCCAGGCCGGTTCACGATTTTTTAGCGGACGCCGATGTGATTTTCGGCATCGGGTGCAGTTTTACCACGACGGCGTATGGGATCAGCATGCCGAAGGGCAAGACGTTCATCCAGGCAACGCTCGATCCCGCCGACCTGAACAAGGACCTGGCGATCGACCACGCACTGCTAGGGGATGCGGGATTAACCCTGGCCATGCTCGTTGAAGCTGTCAAAGAGCGAACCGGCGGGGCCGCGCGAGGCAGACGTGAACAACTTGTCCAGCAAATCCAGACGAGCAAACAACAGTGGCTCGAACAGTGGATGCCCAGGCTCACCTCGAACGAAATCCCCCTCTCTCCATATCGCGTCATCTGGGATCTGCTGCATACGGTGGACGTGGCTCATACCATCATCACGCACGACGCGGGAAGTCCGCGCGATCAGCTTTCGCCTTTCTGGGTCTCGCAGGAGCCGCTGACCTATATCGGCTGGGGCAAAACGACGCAACTGGGGTACGGGCTGGGCCTTGCGCTGGGGGCCAAGCTGGCGCGTCCAGAGATGCTGTGCGTCAACGTATGGGGAGATGCCGCCATTGGTTTTACCGGTATGGACTTTGAGACGGCTGTCCGCGAGCGGATTCCCATTCTCTCGATCTTGCTTAACAACTTCTCTATGGCCATCGAGCTGCCGGTCATGAAAGTTGCAACCGAGAAGTATCGCAGCACTGATATTTCTGGAAACTACGCGGAACTGGCCCGCGCCCTGGGAGGCTATGCAGAGCGCGTTACCGAGCCTCAGGAGATCATCCCGGCCCTCCAGCGAGGGATTCGGCAAACGCAGGAGGGCCGACCTGCGCTGCTGGAGTTTCTTACGCAGAAAGAGGGAGCCGTTTCAACGTTCAGGTAGAGAAGCCGTTATCTTTTCCGGTCTTCTGCACGGATGCCAGGCTGGCCCACAAATGATGAGTTGCATACGCTCGCCAGGGGCGCCAGGCTTCGGCGTAGGCCAGAATCTCGCGCGGACGCGTCGCGAGTCCCCGATATTCGAGTGCGCGCAGCAGGCCCAGGTCCGTGACCGGCAGGGCGTCTGGATCGCCGAGCGCACGCATGGCGATATAGGCCGCCGTCCAGGGTCCCACGCCCGGCAGTGCCTGCAACTGCGCGATCGTTCGGGCGCGGTCGGCGTGGCGATCCAGCACCAGTTCGCCAGATGCCACGCTCCTGGCCAGCGCCCGGATGGCGTTCACGCGGCTCTGCGTAATTCCCAGGCCGCTCAAGTTGGCCCGCGCCAGGACTGCCGGAGAAGGGAAGAAATGCGTCAGGGTTCCCACAGGACTTGCTAAGGGTTCTCCCACTGCGGCGACGATCCTGCCGGCCAGCGTGCGCGCGCCCGCGACCGAAACCTGCTGGCCCAGGATGGCGCGCACGGCCAGCTCGAAGCCATCGACCGTGCCGGGCACGCGCAGTCCCGGCCTGAGCGCGACCAGCGGCGCCAGAACGGGATCGGCAGCGAGAATCTGCCCGATAGTTGCTGGGTCCGCGTCGAGATCGAAAACCTGCCGGCAGCGCTGTGTGAGCAGGTCGAGATCGTTCATACTGCTGAGTTGCACATGAACGAAAATAGTATGCATCTCCAGTTTCGGCTCCAGCTCGATTACTCCCCGCGAGCGCGGCAGCACAATAGTGCGTCTGTATCCCCTTGCGGTAATTTCCTCAACGCCACGAATAGCCCGGTTCCCCAAATAGGCGAGCAGCGCAGCGGCATCGAACGGTGGGCGGTATGCCAGATGTAGTGTTTCCATGCTCCCTATGATACGCGAAAATTTGTCCTATTGCCAGGGCTTTATTACTTGCAATTTACAAGTAAAAGTGCTATACTTTACCGGAGCCAGGAAGGAAATCTGGAACAAGAGAGAAAGAACATGGTTGCAGCAAATCATGCGGAGCAAGGCTTCGCCTTCCGGGGAAAGGAAGGAGTCGAGGAATGAAACATAAGCATCAAAGGCGCTCGGACTGTCCGATCAACTTTGCCTTAGAGCTGTTTGGCGATCCGTGGTCGCTGCTCATCATTCGCGATATCGTCTACTTCGGAAAAAGAACCTACGGGGAATTTCTAGCCTCGGAAGAGGGAATGGCGACAAATATTCTGGCGAGCCGCCTGACCCACCTGGAGCAGCAGGGTATTCTGATGAAACGGCACTCAGAGCAAGATAAGCGCAAAGAAGAGTATGTCCTGACGGAGAAGGGCCTTGATCTTATCCCCATCCTGGTCGAGATGGCGGACTGGAGCGCCCGGCACGATCCACGCACCGCCGCCCCTCCCGCCTGGATCGCTCTGATGCGGGCCGGCCGCGAGGGAATGATCCAGCGTATACGCGAGACGGTCCAGAACGGCGGCTGTGTGTTTGTCGGCGAGAAGAGCCTGATCGCCCAACTCGTCTGACCCAGATCGCTTTTTTCCATTTCTTAGAAATGGCAGGGTTCTGATGACGAACCTTGCTATTTTTTTACGCACCCTCTCCCCGTGATTTCCGCTTTTGGTCGGGCCAGGAAGAAGAGTTATATAGATAACACTTGCAAATTGCAAGTTATAGACGCGAGAAGGAAAGGGATGGCCGGGGGTGAGGGTGGGAGGATATTTCTCCGGCCTTCTCCGCACATAGAAAGGATACACCAATGGCTACCGCGCTCCTCGATCATGAGATAGTCACCGCTCCTCTGGAAGAACTGAACGTAGTAGACACAGCTCCCATCGTAGCTCCGGCGAAAAAGGCGCGCTCGATGACCACTGCGCTGGTCTTCCTGATTGGCTGCGTCACCCTGATGATGACCGGCTTTGCCGTAATCATTCCCGTTTTCCCGCAGCGTTTGCAGGCGCTGGGACTGGGATCAGAGATGCTGGCCTTGATGGAAGGGGCTTTTGGTCTGGGGATGTTTCTCTTCAGCACTCCGATGGGCACGTGGTCGGGCCGCGTTGGGCGCAAGCCGATCCTTTTCCTCTCCTTGGCCGGCTATATCGTCACCAACCTGTTGCTGGCCTTTATCAACGTGCCGCTGCTCTTTATCCCAATCCGTTTTATTGAGGGCATGTTGCTTTCCGGCGTTATCCCGGTTGCGATGTCGATGGTGGGCGACACCATCCCGCTTGCGAAGCAGGGACGCTGGATAGGCTTTCTTACAACGGCTCAGGCGGTTGGCTTCGCGCTGGGACCGGGTTTGGGTGGCCTGCTTTCCCAGAACCTGGGGTTTACCAGCCCTTTCCTGTTCTCCGCCGGCATCGCCCTGGCGGCCTCCCTGCTGGCAATCTTTCTGGTGCCGGAAACCCTGCCGGAGCATGTGCGAGTTGAGGCGAAGGCGCGCAGGGCGGATGGCGGGGCGAAGGCCGCGCAGGCGAAGGAACTGCGCATCGCCCGCCTGATTCTGCTGATTGCTCCGTTCCTGGTGATTGATTTCGGGATGATCTTCACCTATCCCTTCGTTTTCCCGCAGTTCCCGTTCTTCTTTGAGAGGGTGCTGCATTACAGCCCGGCGCAGTACGGCATGTTGTTCAGCGTCTACGGTATGGCCCTGGCCGTCTTCCCGCTGGTGTTGGGGCGAGTCTCAGAAGCTCTGCCGAAGAAGCCACTCATCGTTCTTGGCAGCCTGCTGTTCAGCGCCCTGATCGTGGTCGCGCTGGTGGCTCCCCTCTACCCGCTGCTGATAGCGGGCGCGGCCCTGGCGGGACTCGGCAGCGCCTTCGTCGAGCCGGCGATGGGCAGCATCTATCTGGGTGCCACGACCGACGAGAATCGCGGACGAATCATGGGCCTGCGCGGCTCTGCCATTTCGCTCGCCGTGATGCTCGGTCCGCTGGTCCAGGCGCTCGTCGGTCTCTGGATCACGCCGCAAATCACCTTCGCCCTCGGAGTCACCCTCTCGTTGGTCATGGCCCTGGTGGCCTTTCTCCTGCTGAAGAATCCTGAATAAGCGGGGAGGGCATGAGATGGAAGAGGCCCTGTCGGGCTGATGAACGGAGCAGAATTGTACAGATAGACAGGAGAGAAATCGGGAGAGAAGGGAGCAGGCACTATGATGAGCCTGCTCCTTCCTCTCTTTCTAACTGACATGGAGCAATCGATCACTGCCCGTTGACGATATCCCCTTTCCTCTAAGTTACACCGGCCTTCCTCCGGCGCTCCTCCCTGCGGGAATGGACGATGAAAGGGCTCGCCGGGTTGGTCCCGGGCATGAGCAAACTCACCCTTTGTTTCATCTGCCCGCGCACTCCCCGGCGCGGCCTTTTTGCCCTATGGTTCTGGCAAGATATTTTCGCGAGAGCGAGGGGTGCAGCGATGAAGGATGTGGCGATCATCGGGGCGGGTATTGCGGGCATGGCGACCGCGACCCGCCTGCAGAGCCAGGGTTTCTCAACCATTGTATTCGAGGCACATGGGCAACCGGGAGGCTGCGCCGGCTTCTATCGACGCAGGGGATTTGCCTTCGACGTGGGAGCGACCACCCTGGTCGATTTCGCGCCGGGCGGCGTTGGAGACGAGTGGCTGGCGAGCATCGGTCTGCCCTCGCCCGCAGGTGAACATCTCCCCGGCTATGTTGCCTGGCTGCCCGATCGCGTCATGACGCTTCACCGCCAGTCGGACCGGTGGGCCAATGAACGGCTCCGCGTGCTGGGAAATACCGCATCGCACAGAGCCTTCTGGCGTTTTCTGGACCGGCTCGCGCATGCCTTCTGGCAGGCCAGTCGCAAGGGGATCAGGCTGCCGATCCAGCATCCGGGCGATGTTCTCCACGATCTGCGCGCCCTGGGACTTGCACAGCTTCCGCTTGTTCGTTATCTCAACTGGACGGTGGCCGACGCGCTGCGAGCCTTCGGACTGCGCGGGGACCGGGCGCTGGCAGGTCTGCTCTCCATGCTGATTGAGGATACGGTCCACAGCGAGATCGAGCGGTCTCCCCTGATCAATGCCGCACTCGGCGTCACCATTCGCGGCGCGGGCCTGACTCGCGCCAGGGGTGGGATGCGCGGCTTCTGGCAGGCGGTTGTTGCACAGTATCGCGGCATGGGTGGCGTCTTGCGTGTTGGCTGCCGGGTGGAGCAGATTACCGGCGAGCAGGGAAATTTCCTGGTCAGGACGCGGCGCGGAACCTTCCAGGCGGCTCAGGTGGTCAGCGCCTTGCCGGTGGAGTTGACCGCCCGTCTGGCCCCTTTGCAGGTTGTGGAGGCGCTGCGCCCGTATGTGGAAAGAGATGCCGGCGCGCTTGGAGGCGCGGTCGTGGTCTTTCTCGGCGTGCCTGAGGAAGAGGTGGCCGGGCAGAACTTCACACATCACCAGCTGCTCCAAAGTTACGAGCAGCCGCTGGGGGATGGGAACAACATGTTCATCTCAGTCTCGGCGCCGGGCGACCGCGAGAGCGCACCGGCAGGCTGTCGCAGCGTGATGATCTCGACTCATAGTGCCCTGGAAGCGTGGGAAGGATTATCGATCGAGGACTACCAGGCCCGGAAGCAGGCCATTGGAGAGCGCCTGGTCGGTCTTGCCAGGCGCGTCTATCCTCATCTTGGGGAGCACCCACTGGTCTACGAAGTTGGCACGCCGCGTACCTACGAACGCTTTACCTCGCGTCCGCGCGGAGCGGTCGGGGGACTGCGCCTGACGCTGGAGAACGCTAATCAACGGGCCGTCCCGCATGCTACAGATCTGCCCGGCCTCTGGCTGGCCGGCGATACTACCTGGCCCGGTCTGGGGACCGTCGCCTGTATTCTTGGCAGCCGTATTGTCGCTGCCCAGGTCGCGCGCAATGCGGCCAGGGCGCGCACACGGCAACGATTGTTCTCTTTACTTACGGCAGGAGCCAAGACCCATGTACAATACCCTCTCGAAACAGGTACTTCCCAGACTCGATGAACTGGGTGCCGATCTTCTTCTGACGACGCGTCGCCAGCGCTGGCTGGCACTGGCCCGCCCGTTCATCGGTCTCGCCGGCTACTGTGTCGCCGTGGCCTTTGGGCAATGGTGGCTGACCCCGCCGATTGTCTTTCTAATCTTTGTCTCGGTCGTGACCGTCACGCACGATGTGGTCCACAAATCGCTCGGGCTGAGTCGGCGCCAGACCGAATGGGCGCTCTTTCTGATGGGAGTATTCTTGCTGGAGAGCGGCCACGCCTACCGGACCACCCATGTCCAGCACCACCGGTACTTCCCAGCCGGAGAGGAGGAAGATCCCGAAGGGTATCCTGCGCACATTGGCCTGCTGGGCGCCATCTTCTATGGTCCCGTCTTCCTCTACCGGCTCTGGTGGTGGGCCTTTCGGCGCAACGGAAAACGTGCCGGGCAGCGTACCTGGATGCTGCTGGAGGCGCTTATCCCCGTCCTGGTCTTTCTCGCCGGCCTTCTGCTCTGGAGGACAATCCCGGGTATTCTCGTCTACGCTGTGATGGTCCTGGTGGGAAGTTGGGTCTATCCCCTGCTGACCGTCTATCTGCCTCACAAGGATTTCGGAGACACGCCGCTGACACAGACCCATACCCTGCGCGGCACCATCATCCCCGCCCTTTTCCTGGAACTGACCTATCACCTGGAGCACCACCTCTATCCCCAGGTACCCAGCCATAACCTGGCAAAGCTGGCCCTGCGCCTTGATCCTTACTTTAAAGAGGCCGGCGTGCAGTACTGGTATGTCATTTAGAGATCCAGCAGATGACGGTCCGGCCCGAATGGACTGCCCAGAGCGTTGAGCGCCTGGTCCTGTCTTGAAACAAAATGCTTGACAGAGTGAGCGAGATCGGCTAAGATTTGCCGTAATCGAACGAAATCAACAGAAAACGCGTTGAACAGGATCAGTAGACACGGGGAAGCGCCATTCAGCGAGCCGGGAGAGTGCAAGCCGGCGCGGGGGCACTGTGTTGAACCCACCTGCGAGCGCCAGCGAGAAGCTGGCCGGGCGCTCCACCGTTAGCGGGAGCGGCGATCAGGAAAAGTCCTGACCGTGTAAGCGGGGCGCTCTTGCGAGAGAGCGTTCAAAGAAGGTGGTACCACGGGTAGCAATGCTCGTCCTTGCGGGGACGAGTTTTTTTGTGCGCGTTTTTTGTCGCATTGAGAGGTGTATGGCATCATGGCAAATGAAGACAAATTAGTGGAAGAACTTGTTGACCAGGAAGACAATTTTTCGCAATGGTACAACCAGGTGGTACGCAAGGCGGAACTGGCTGACTACGCGCCGGTGCGCGGCTGCATGATTATTCGCCCGTATGGCTATGCCATCTGGGAGAACCTACAGCGCCTGCTGGATGCGCGCTTCAAAGAGACCGGCGTCGAGAACGCCTACTTCCCTCTGTTGATTCCGCGCAGCTTTCTGGAGCGGGAGGCCGAGCACGTCGAGGGTTTTGCTCCAGAGGTTGCCTGGGTGACGCGCGGGGGAGGCGAAGAACTGGAGGAGCCGCTGGCGATTCGCCCGACCAGTGAGACAATCATCGGGCATAGCTTCGCGAAATGGGTGCAGAGCTATCGCGACCTGCCGCTGCTGCTCAACCAGTGGAATAACGTCATGCGCTGGGAGAAGCGCACGGCGCTATTTTTGCGCACCTCCGAGTTTCTCTGGCAGGAGGGCCACACGGCCCATCGCACGCTGGAGGAGGCCGAGGAACGCACGCGCCTGATGCTGGAGGTCTATCGCGCCTTCGCCGAGGAGGATGCGGCGATTCCGGTGGTGCCGGGCCGCAAGAGCGAGAACGAGAAGTTCGCCGGCGCGCTGCGCACCTACTCGATCGAGGCGATGATGGGCGATGGCAAGGCGTTGCAGGCCGGGACCAGTCACAACCTGGGCGACAATTTCGCGCGCAGCTTTGACATCCAGTTCCTCGACGCCGATGGGCAGCGCAAATATTGCTACACAACAAGCTGGGGCATGAGCACGCGCATGATCGGCGGCATTATTATGGTGCATGGCGACAAAAATGGCCTGATGCTCCCGCCGCACCTGGCGCCCTATCAAGCGGTAATCGTGCCGATCTGGCGCAAGGACCAGGAGAAAGAGGTGGTCAGCGGTCTGGTAGAGCGCGTCGCAAGAATGCTCAAGGGCAAAGTGCGCATCAAGGTCGATTGGAGCGAGAACACACCGGGCTGGAAGTATAACGAGTGGGAGATGCGCGGGGTACCGGTGCGCATAGAGGTTGGCCCGCGTGATGTGCAGAATAACAGCGTGATGCTTGTGCGCCGCGACACCCGCGCCAAAGAATCCGTGCCGGTCGAGGGCCTGGAGACGCGCCTGCCGGAACTGTTGGAGGAGGTCCAGCAGGCCATGTATCAGCGGGCCGTGGAGTTTCGGCGCGCCAACACCTACTTCACCGAGAGCTACGACGAATTCAAAGAGATCATTGCCTCGGAGAAGCGCGGCTTTGTGCGCGTCAAGTGGGCTGAGGACAGCGCCGCCGAACTGGCCATCAAGGAAGAAACCAGGGCGACCCTGCGCGTGATTCCTTTTGATCAGCCGGAGGGCGGCGTGCAGGGGAAGTGCATCTATACCGGCAAGCCCGCCACCTGCGAGGCCATCTTCGCACGCGCATATTAGTTTTACGCGGGCAGAGTGATTGACCCTGGCCAACCACTCTGCCCGCGTAGATCTTTTGAATGTTGTTTTTACTCCTGAGGCTGACCGATGCTGCTCTCTTGATGCAGAGCGCGCAATGCATCAAGCGCGGCTGCGGTAAGTTGGGCCAGTTGCATCAGGTGTTGCTCGTCGTCTTCCGTGAAGTCGGCGTCATTATATTTGTCTGAGAGTTGAAGCAGTCCATAGTTATGCTTATCTTTGCCGATTAGCGGCACTGCAAGCCATCCGCGCATGGGTGGATGACGCTGGGCCTCGGTGCCAAAGCCTTTCCAGGCTGGGTGAGCGAGGAGTTCTGTCTGGGTCAGGCGCAGGGGTTTATTTTCGTTCACGACCAGGGCACGCAGACCAAAGCCGACGGCGGGCGCGCGATACTCATACCAGTCGGCATATTTCGAGGAGAGCGAGAACCACTTGCGGGCGTGCTTCCAGTCACCGGAGACAATCAGGGCGGCGGCGCTCTGGTGGGCCCCGACGAGATTGCGTGCGAGCTCGGCAGTGAGGCGCAGCACGTGATCGACCTCTCGGGCAAAGGGAGTCGGCGGAACTGGCTCGGCTCCTGGAGTCCAATCCGCAGGGACCGATGCTGTAATAATGTTGTTCACGGGACGCGAGGCAGATGCTTCAAGCGGGGGTACTGGTGATGCCATAGTTCTCTCCAATCTATTCCGGGCTTTTTTGGTGAGTGATACCTGACATGATCGGTGCCCGAATCTATAACGTTCAGTAGAAAGTATATCCGCTGATTTGGCGGGAGGCAACGCTCAAACGAACAGAAGCGTTCCTGGCGGAAGAAACAGGGCCAATTCTGGCAAACTCTCCAGGCAATAGCTGCTAGCCATCCGGGGCAAATGTCCCTATAATAATTGGGGAGGAGAATCCTGTGAAGAGAGCGCCAGGATAAACTCGACGAAATCCCGAAATGAAGAGGAGGCACTCATGCCTGTTAGTATATTACAGCTTGTACTCATCGCCGTGATCGGCTATCTCTGGGGGTCGATTCCTTCAGGCTATTGGATGGGCAAGCTCTTGCGCGGTCAGAGCTTCGACATTCGTGACTATGGCAGTCATAAGATGGGCGCGACCAATGTCTTGCGCACGCTGGGAAAGTGGCCCGCCGCTGTTGTCCTGTTCTTTGATCTGTCAAAGGGCGTCCTGCCAACGCTGGCCGGCCTCTTTCTCTCATTTTTCTACGTGGGCGGCTGGGGACCGGCGGTCGCGGGTGTGGCGGCCATGTTGGGCCACTGCTTTCCCGTCTTTATCGGTTTCAAGGGCGGGCGCGGCGTGATGACCGGCGCGGGCGTGATGCTCCTGCTCTCTCCACTGACCTTTGTGCTCAGCGGGATCACCGCCGGCAGCACCATTGCTATCTCGCGCTACGTCTCCCTCGGCTCGATCGTCGGCGGCCTGACCTCGATTATTTGCGGCGTTCTCTGGTATGTGCTCGGACGACTCAATCCACACTTTTTTGCTTCCGTCTCTCTCCCCACCATGCTCTATCTGGTTGTCGGGCCAGGACTGGTCATTCTCTTTCACTACGATAATATCAAGCGCCTGCTCGCCGGCAACGAAAGCAAACTTGGCCAAAAGGTCCCGCTTGAAGAGGGTGGGACCTCATCAGCACGTGCATAACTTCTTTGAGAAGCGCGCTCCCTGGCGCCGTCTTGCCAAAAGCTCTTCGCGAGTCGGTCGTGAGCGTCAATCTGGCTCTTGCCCTGGCCAGGCAGGGAGCCAGCGTTGGTCTTCTGAATGGCAATACCTATCTTCCTTATTCAGCTTGTGAAAGAACAATTTCTCTAAAGTACTACTTTTCCCGCCTCACTTGACGCACCTGAATTGATCACTTAAAATACGAACATTCGGTACACTCTCGCGTTCGAGGGATGGTTTCTTCGTCTGCAAGCGGTAATTTAGTGCGTTATTCGTAAGGCAAAGAGGTTTCTACGCGTTTCTTCGTAAGGAACGCATCCTCTGTCGGTCTAGGCGACTCACTCCTCGCTCAGCGCACTTCTTTCTCTGAGTGGGAGAAGTAGTAGTGGAGTATATTACATGTATTTAAGTACCTGGACGCGCTCCCTGATCGGCGCCCTGGGGGTGATCGCGACCCTCATGATCCTGATTCTTGGATTTCACCTGTTTGGTCCTGTCATTCTCAAAATTGGCCTGTATTCCCAGCTCTTCGGGGCGCTGCTGGGTGGACTGATCGCGATTATTTCGGTGAATGTGCCTATTCGCCCTGGCGAGGAGGCGGAGCCATGGTTGGGACGCGAGCGGCTGGCCTGGACGCTGATTGGAGCGGGCGCAATCATGTGGGGCCTGGGCGAGTGCGTCTATCGCTATCTGCTGGCCCATGATCTGCCGAATTTCCCGGCCCTCTCCGATGTTGGTTATGCAAGCATGCCTCTGCTGGTATTTGTCGGCCTGTTATTGCAGCCGTCTTCTGGCTCCGGGCGTGCGCGCCTGCTGGTGCTGCTGGATAGCCTTATCTCTATGGGCGCAATCCTGGCCATTGCCTGGTTCTTGCTGCTGGGCAGTCTGGCCCAGGCCCCCGGCGAGGCCGACCTGGCCAAGTTTCTTGGGCTCTACTACCCGATTACCGATATGGCCCTGCTCAGTTGCGTGATTTTCCTGATTTTGCGCGGCCAGGGGCGCGTTTATGAAGCGAACGCGCGTCGGCTCAGCCTGCTCTTGATCGGCGTTGGCGTATGTGTCTTTGCGGTCTCAGATTTCAATTATAACATTCAAAATAATATGCAGACCTATGTCGATGGGACGTGGGCCGACCTGGGCTGGCCGCTGGGACTGATGATCATCGGCCTGGCTGCCCACCTGCGCCGCTTTATTCCTGCGACCTCCGGTGCACTGGTCGAGGAGCGCATTCGCCGGCGCGAGGAGCAGCCCGGCTTTGGTCCCGCGCAACTGGTGCCCTACCTCCTGCTGGGCATCCTCCTGCTGGTATTAATCCTTAATGTACTCTCGAACGATCCCACGCAGACCTGGAATCGTCCCGTCCTGCTGTTCGCGACGGTCTGCGTTGTTGGGCTGGTGGTGGTGCGCCAGTTGATTACCCAGTTGGAGAATGAGCGCCTGTCGCGCCGGCAGACCATCTCGCTGGAGCGCCTGGCGGCGGCCAATGCCCGCGTGGAGGAGCAGGCCCGGATGATCGCTGAGCATAATGCCAGTCTGGAGGAGGGCATTGCCCACCTTAAAAGCGTGCAGGCTCAGCTCGCCAACGGCAATCTGCGCGCGCGCGCTCGCATCAGCAGCGGGAACCTGGTTTCGCTCTCCGGCAGCCTCAACCTGATGGCCGACCGCCTGATGCGCTTCGAGCAGGTGGATATCTATGCGCAGAAATTGGCGCGTGCCCTGAATGACCTGAGTCATGCGTTTGAGCACTATCGAGCCTCAGGAAAATTTACCCAGCCGCCCAGTTGCAATGAATTTCCCGAGATCCAGCGCCTGCTGCTCTCGATGGGCATGAAGCAGTCCTTTGCCGGCGAGCCTGCCGCGAACCCCCCGCCTCTGCAGGGAGGCACGCGTTTGCCCAGCCAGCCTCTGCCCAGCTCTCAGCGCGCGGTCAGTCAGCCATTAACGCAACGCCCGGCCAGCGCGCCGCTTCCCCAGCGCCCGTCCACTCAAAACCTGTCCGATCGCCCGGCCAGCGCGCCGCTTCCTCCGCCGAACCAGCGTTCGGGGATACCTCCATATCGCTCCGGTTCGGCCTCGTCGGGATCGCTGCGCGGGCCTTCCTCTGCCAGGTCGTTGCGTTCCGGGGAGCTATCCGAACGAGCGCAGATGGATTTCCCTTTCCCTTTGCTTCCAAAAACGGGCGATGATTGATCTCAATGCTGTGACCAGCAGGAGAATTTGATATAGCTTGCCGGACGAGATGGTTCTGAGGATATAATATCTAAAATGGAATCGGCATTATGATGCTGAGAGGAGATCTCGAATGCCAATCTGTCCGATTTGCGATGACACCGGGTTGCGGAACTCGGATTCGACCCACCCCGAGTTTTGTTTCTGCGCAGCGGGCAAGCAGGCCCGTCGTCAGTGGGAGGCCAGCCAGAAAGGAACGCAAGCGGGCGCACAGCCCCGACCGGCCAGTTTCATCGATATCGCTAACCTGGAGGGGGTAAATGCCAGCGTCGATGCAATGCGCGCCTCATTGCTAGGGGCTGCGACCGGCGAATCCGAAACCGCCGTCAAGCATACGGCGGTTTCGCTGCTCTACCAGGTCGCGCACGCGGGCCATGAGGTGAGCATCTACGAGGCGACACAACTGTACGAGCTGGCGAAATCGCTGGAAAGTTTTCTTGGAGCTCTGGCGCCTATTGGGCGCAATCTCAAACGGTAATGCGTGCTGCCAGATTGACCAGCCTTTCGTGAGCAAGCGGTCGGGCCTTGAGAAGTATCTCTCAAGGCCCGACCGTCTGTTCAAACAACACTAACGTTTGCGCTGCACGACAAAATCAATCAATTCGTCCAGAATGTCGCGTTCTGGGGAGGGCGGAAAGCCATAGAGGGCTGTGCGCGCCTTCTCGGCATAGGCATAGGCGTCTCCCTGCGCACGCGCTATGTTGTCCCCAGACAGCACCCAATCGATCACCTCGCGGATCTCCCGCTCTTCGTGAACGCTCTCGTTCAGGAGCCGCTGCACCTGCTGATGATGGCCATTCTGGGGGTGTGCCTGCAAGGCGTAAATCAGTGGCAGCGTGACCATGCCCTGGCGCAGATCATTGCCCGCCGGTTTGCCGATGGTGCTTTGATCTTCAGTATAATCCAGGATATCGTCCGTGATCTGAAAAGCCATGCCCAGGTTCAACCCGTAGGTGTACATTGACTCGATCTCCGCCTCCGAAGCCCCGCTCAGGATGGCTCCGCCTTTGCAACAGGCCGCGATCAGGCAGGCGGTCTTGCGACTGGTCTTCTCGTAATAACCTTGCAGGCTCAACGTGGCCTGGCCGGCGGTCATCAGTTCGAGAATGGTGCCTTCGCAGACGGTGGCCACCGTGTCTGAGAAGAGGTGATCGATGCGCGGATCTTCGATATCGGCGATCAGGCCGGCGGTTTTGGCAAAGTAGTAATCGCCGAGCAGAATCGCAATCGGATCGCCCCAGAGGGCATTGACGGTGGGATTGCCCCGGCGCGTGGACGCTTTATCAACGATATCATCATGAATCAGCGTGGCGAGATGGACCATCTCGAAAGCCACGCTGAGGAAAAGCAGTTTCTTGAGTTGGTAGTTTTTGAGCTTACCAGAGAGCAGCGTGAGCGCAGTTCTGAGGCGTTTGCCGGGTGAACCCAGCGCATGCATCGATGCGGAATTCAGAATGTCAAGCCCGGAGGTGGCCCGCTCTTTGAAAAGCGCATCCACCTGTTCCAGTTCGGGCTCAATGCTGGCAAAGAGGCGGCTCAAAGTGGCCGTGTCATTCATGACAGTTCGCCGCATGTCCTGTTCCCACGCGTCATGGCGCGCAAGAAATGCGGCGCTCCTTTCTCATATGAGGCACCTGAGGGCAGGACGCCCCATTCTGACCCGTCTCAAGTGCCGTCGTGCTATTGGATCTTTGTGCCTGATAAGATTATAGCACGGCCTGAACAAGAGTCCCAAGCGACGCTCTGCTAGATGCTGGAGGTGGTGTCCAGCTCCATCAGGTCCTCCTGCACATAGCCGGCAGTCATGTTAAACTCGTCCAGCGCATCGAGGGCCGTGCGATACTCCTGCCAGGTCAGGCGGCGATTGAGGATAGGATCGTTGACCGCTTTCCAGGCCGGGAAGTACTGATCCATCAGGCTAACCGGCGTATCCGGGCCAAGTTCTTCAGCAATCCAGCGCAGGACCTCGCGCGTGCCGGAGATGTCTTCGGGCATAACCAGGTGGCGGATCAGCAGGCCCCGGCGCGCAATCCCCTCGTCGTCGAGTTGCAAGGGTCCGACCTGGCGATACATCTCGCGCAGCGTAAGCTGATTGGACTCGACATAATGTGGCATCTTTGAGGTGCGCAGGGCATTTTTATTGTCGGAATACTTGGCGTCTGGCAGGTAGATATCCACCACGCCATCCAGCAGTTTGAGCGTTTCCAGATTTTCATAGCCGGCGCAGTTATAGACCAGCGGCAGGCGCAGTCCTTTGCCGCAGGCGATGACCAGCGCCTTGAGAATCTGGGGCACAAAGTGCGTGGGAGTGACCAGGTCCAGATTATGGCAGTGTTTCTTCTGCAGGTAGAGCATCATATCGGCCAGCCGCTCCGGTCCCACGCGGTGTCCCAATCCTCCCTGACTTAAGGAGAAGTTCTGGCAATAGGTACAGCGTGCCTGGCAGTAGCCAAAAAAGATCGTCCCCGCGCCCCGCGTCCCGCTGATCGGCGGTTCTTCGCGCCGGTGGACATTCCAGGAGGCGACGATAGCCTCGGTTTTTGAGTGGCAGACGCCGGTTTTGCCGGCGATCCGGTTGCAGCGGCAGTTTTGTGGGCAGATTGTGCAACTACGTAGAATCTCCCAGGCGGTGTCTGCGCGCACGGCCAGTTCGCCGGTCTCATAGAGTTCAAGATAACTTGGATAGAGCATAGCGACAATTCCTCGTCTATCTTCGCGACCAGCCTGACGGCGCGTCGGATGAATTTAGAGGTCCTTTATGGCTATTTCCGTGCCGGTTGGTATGATTCTTTTCCGGCCCATGCGTCAGGCCGGTTGTGCCGTACCGGTGGATAGAACGGTTGCTCGCCATGCTATCCACCGGGCTTGATCGATGTGTTCTTACTCGCCGGCTGCCGGCCATTTATAGCCCCGCTGCGAGGGATAGATGACCGTTTTTTGCGGGCCGC
>Ga0070740_10002912_pt1 | contig 19094 bp, 16 predicted proteins | sample Coa_R2_FD_67286 | JGI IMG/M metagenome (GOLD analysis project Ga0070740, IMG submission 67286) | Surface soil microbial communities from Centralia Pennsylvania, which are recovering from an underground coalmine fire - Coalmine... | ecosystem: Environmental > Terrestrial > Soil > Unclassified ...
CCGCAGCAGCCACAACAGCCGCAGTAATGTCGGACCCGCAAAATGGATACCCAGGTCTCAATGAGATCTGGGTATCAGCTATCGCTGCTTCCCCGGAATAATACTGAGCTTTAATCCGTTTTTAGATAAAGAATTTAATGCCGCAGAGTTTCGAGGGCCTGCGTCAGCGCAGCGGAGAGATTTTCCTGCTGTCCCGCAGTTAATTTCTTGCCCTGCGAAGTGAGATAGAAGACGTCGATGGCGGTCTCGCCTTCAGTGTCAATCAGCGCTACCTCAATATTGCACTGACATGCAGCAAAGGAGCTAGCCAGCTCGCGCAGCAGGCCGGGCGTGTCCTGCGCGACGACCTGCAGCAGAGTGCTGTGCGTTGAGGACTCATTATCGAATGAGACGCGTGTTTCTGCTTTCACCTTCGCATTGTTGCGACGATTTGCATGACTGCGCGCTCTCAGCAGCGTTTGCAGCGGCACTTTCTGAGAAATAACGTCGCGGATGCTCTTGAGAAAACGGTCCAATTCTGAAGGGTTCAGTTCCAGTGTCTGGAAGGGATCCGTGAACTGGAAGGTATCGACAATGATGCCGGCGCTGTTGGAAAAAGCATCGGCCTTGACAATATTCATGCCCCACGCCGAAAGGACGCCGGCCATGTCGGCAAACAGCATGGGGCGGTCGGCTGTGATAAGCGTGATTTCGTTCAACTGGCGCAGCGCGCGGCAGGAAAGCTGAACCGGCTCGCTGGGAAGCTCAAGCGTCATCTGGAAATGATTGCGTATCTGGTCCGGCAGACGCGTCTGCAGATACCGCTGCGGCAGCCCTTCCAGGAATGCCTTCAGTTCCTCACTGCGGTTAGGGATGAGCGCGAGGATACGGTTCAGCAGGCCGGTGTCGGATTCAACGTGATAGCGCTCTTCATCCACGCTGCGGTCGAGAAAGTTCGACGTGGCGATGTAAAGCTGCCAGAGATTCTCAGCCTTCCAGGGAGTGAGCGCTTCCGGCGCAACCGATTTGATGTCCGCATACGTAAGCAGCGTCAGCATCTTTAGCTGCGCCTGGCTGCCGACTTTTTCGCCGAATGTCCGCACGCTTTCCGGATCAAAAATGTCGCGGCGCAGCGTCGATGACATTGCGAGGTGGTTCCGTATGATGCGGCGCACGGTCTCGCGCTCTTCCGGATCGAAATCGAGACGCGCAAAGAGGCTCTCGGCGAGCTCGACGCTTTGCACGCAATGGTCGCCGGTGCGCCGCGCTTTACCGGTATCGTGCATCAGCAGCGCCAGCATGAAGAGGTCGAGACGGTCGATCTCCGGCAGAAGCGTGGCGAACCGCTTTTCCCAGTCGCGCGCGGGCTGGCGCAGGGCGTGCACGTTGTCGATGACGAGAAACGTGTGTTCGTCCACTGTGTAGCGATGATAAGAGTCGCGAATGACGAGCGCATCGATGCCGTGGAATTCGGGAATTACGAGCTCCAGCACGCCAAGCGCGTGCATCGTGCGCAGGGCATGCGCCGCATGCGGGCCCAGCAGAATTTCGCGCAGGCAATTCCACAGAAACGGGCCTTCCGGCATCTGCACGGCGAGCACAGGCAGCGCTTCGGTGATTCGATCTTCCGCGCTCTGGCTCATTTTGTAGCCATGCGCAGCGATGAGTCCGAAGATGCGCAGGATGCTGTCCGCGTCACTGACTGTAGCGGATTCATCGAGATCGAGCCGGCCTTGTTCAAGGAAGAAGTCGGTCCCGGCAATCGGAGTACGTTTGCGCCGGAATTGCTTGTAGAAAGAGCGCCGCGCCGGCGGCACATCATCCATCAGCAGAGATGTGCGGCGAAAGATGGTCCGCGCATGCCGGTAATAAGTCCGCATCCAATACGCGGGATCGGCGCTGCCGCTGGTATCGAGGCCGATGCTCAGTTGCGCAGCTTCGTCCTGCGCATGCCAGTCCAATGTGTTGTCGTCGCGACCGCATCGATAATGCAGAAAACATCGGGCTGCCGCGAGAAAATCGAATGCCGATTCCAGCTCATTATGAACAGTGAAGAAGTTGTTCGAAGAGGGCTTGGGCCAGGTCTTCTGCGCCTGAAGCGAGAACAGCAGAGTCAGCCATTGCGAAAGATGGTAGTCGCGGAGTCCTCCCGGACACTCCTTGATGTTGGGCTCCAGGTGGAAGATAGTGTTGCCGAATTTCGCATGCCGGGCGCGGCCTATCTCAGCAAGATTCTGCACAATCGTGTTCCACTCGCGCAGAACAAGCGAGGGCAGCAGATCATTTTCGAGACGTTTGTAGAGCATGTAATCGCCGCAAAGATAACGTCGATCCAGCAGGGAAACGAGGAACTCGAGGTTGTCCGGATCAACCTGATCGCACTCTTTCCAGGTACGTGTCGTGGGGCTGGCCCGCAGGCCAACATCCCACATCGCCTGAATACAGCTGCGGATGACGCCGTGGTATTCGCGTTCAACATTGTCGTTCGCGCAAAGGAATAGAACGTCAACATCGGAGTGGGGAAAGAGTTCTTTGCGGCCAAAGCCGCCCGTCGCTACAACAGCAATCACTGCTGGATCAGACTTTTCTTCAGCAAGCTCGTGCCACAGCTGCCGCACAATGCGATCCACGAGCGTAGAGCGGCGCCGGATGGCAGCTGAGCCGTCGCCGGAGCGCTCAAATGTGAGGCGCAGATCTGTTGAATCTTTTTGATACGTGTCCCGCATTCGCGGGAGAGATGGCGACTCTGACGTCATGCGGGTTTGTGGTCCGTCTGGTACGGAAAATTCATTATGCGAGCCCATCGATCAATGGACTCGCCTCGTTCGGTTCAGAAAGAATCCTGCGGCTACAGTGCCGACGGTCCGCGCTCGTCGTTGCGGATGCGGATGGCCTCATCAATTTTAGAGATGAATATCTTGCCGTCGCCGATCTTTCCGCTGCGCGCCGAGGAGAGAATTGCCTGAACCGCTTTTTCCACCATTTCGTCCGAAACGACCATCTCGAGCTTGATTTTCGGGAGAAGGTCAACGGTATATTCACGGCCGCGATAAAACTCAGTGTGGCCCTTCTGGCGGCCATGGCCGCGGGCTTCCAGAATCGTCATGCCCTCGATGCCTATTTCCAGCAGGGCGTCCTTTACCGCATCCAGCTTTGACGGTTGAATCACTGCTTCAATCTTCTGCATAGTCTCGTCTCAAGGGTTTCAGGGTAACAGGTTGTGTCCTCTTCAAGATGCGAAATCGTAACCTTCTTCGCCATGCTGCGTCAGATCAAGACCTTCGACCTCATGCTCGCGCGTGACGCGGAGGCCGACGGTGAGATCGACAATCTTCAACAGAATCAGGGTGCCCACAATGGATATCACCCATGCCAGCGCAATACCAACAAGCTGATTCAGCACCTGATGCCAGTTGCCATCCACAGCGCCTGAAGGGAGTGGATTGCCGCTTGCATCTTTGAAGATCGGATTGATTGCGCTTGATGCAAAAATCCCGGTAAGCACCGCGCCCAGCGTTCCGCCCGCTCCATGAACGCCAAAGGCATCCAGAGAGTCGTCATATCCGAACCAGTTTTTGACCTTGATCACCATGAAGTAGCAGAAGATGCCGGCGATAAGACCAATGATGATGGCCGACATCGGTTTCACGAATCCGGCAGCCGGAGTAATGGCAACGAGTCCGGCCACGGCGCCGGAAATTGCGCCGAGCGCGCTGGGCTTGCCGTTGCGAATCCATTCAGCTATTGCCCAGCTGAGCGCCGCGCCTGCGGCTCCGAAATGGGTATTTACAAAGGCGCTGGTTGCCAGCGAGCCAGAACTTAAAGCGCTTCCGGCGTTGAATCCGAACCAGCCTACCCAGAGGAGACAAGCGCCGATGACGCTAAGCACAACGGAATGCGGAGGCATCGCTTCTCGCGGATACCCGACGCGTTTACCCAGATAGAGGGCGCAGACAAGAGCCGAAACACCGGAGGTAACGTGAACGACTGTGCCGCCGGCGAAGTCAAGTGTGGGAAAATGGCCGCCAAGCGCGGCGTTGAGCAATCCACCCTTGCCCCAAACCATGTGGGCCATCGGCGAGTAAACAACGATCGACCAGAGGATGAGAAACAGAGCCATCGCACTGAATTTCATGCGCTCTGCAAAAGCTCCGGTAATGAGGGCCGGAGTAATGATGGCAAACATCAACTGGTAAACCATGAAGGTTTGCAGCGGGATTGTGGCTGCGTAATCAGGATCGGGAGCCAGGCCAACACCGCGCAAAAAAAGGTGATGAAGACCGCCGATAAAGCTGGTTCCGGAATCAAATGCAAGGCTGTAGCTGACAATCGCCCAGAGGACTGTGATGATAGCCATCATGGCGAAGCTTTGCATCATGGTGGCAAGAACATTTTTCTTGCGGACGAGCCCGCCATAGAAAAGCGCAAGTCCTGGTCCTGTCATCATCAATACGAGCGCTGCGCTTACCAGCATCCATGCGTTGTCGGCTGAGGATTGCGCGGCTGCGACCTGGGCCTGAAGTTTCGCGATCTGATCAGCGGTGGGCCCTGCGCTGCCAGCGACGGTTTGCCCTGCAGCAGCGAGCAGGCTGCCCATACAGAGGATTAATAGTGAAACCAGTTTCACAATACGTCGGTGCATATCACTCCATCCGGCTTACTTTGAAATAGACCAGTACCGGCCAGTACTGCGCCGGCAAAAAAGCGAACAAATCCATTAAGCAATTTGCAAGGCATGGCGGGCGCAGCGTCGTGGGTGCAGCTTCTATGCCCCGTTAAGAAATCTCTTGAATGTGTTGCAGTTACTTTTACATATTTCGCGAAAATCGCAAACAGCATTTTTAGGGACGAGACGGATTATTTTCCCGCTCAGAAAGACAAATGAGACTGCAAGACATTCAAATTTAAGGTGAAACGGCGTTATAGTAGGAGTATGAGCGAATTGGCGCGCGATCGTTATTTGTTCGGATCGCTGGAGAGCAGCGCGAAAAACCGTGAAAAGCTGCAGGAAGTCAGCTATGGCTACGATCAGCCTGAGGGCATTTTTCTAACATCACTGGATGCAGCAATCAATTGGATACGGAAGAGTTCCGTGTGGCCGATGACATTTGGCCTTGCCTGTTGCGCGATTGAAATGATGTCCATGGGTGCATCGCGATTTGATGTAGCGCGCTTTGGCGCTGAAGTGTTCCGGCCTTCACCTCGCCAATCAGATTTAATGGTGATTGCAGGGCGTGTTTCGCAAAAGATGGCGCCTGTCATTCGGCGACTTTATGAGCAAATGCCGGAGCCAAAATGGGTGATTTCCATGGGCGCATGCGCTACTTCCGGCGGTGTTTTCAACAATTATGCGCTGGTTCAGGGCGTAAATCAGGTCATTCCGGTGGATGTATACGTACCCGGCTGCCCGCCACGGCCTGAACAGCTGATTTATGCCCTTACGCTGCTGCAGGAGAAGATTCAGCGGGAGCGGGGCAGCTTAAAACGAGTTTTGAACTTGCAATAACTGAAAAGATTCAATAATTTAGATATGCATTCATATCGGGGCGAATGATAAACAGCAAAGATAAAAAGAAATCATCGCTTGCCGGGACAATCCCAGACTGTATTTTTGCCCTGGCTTCACTTTCTGAGAGTAGTAACCACGAAGGTGCCCGAACAGCAAGGCGTTAACTTTCAGGCAACTCATTGAAGAATTTATGCTCTAACGTGTTCAACGTGTGGTAGCTTTTTATACCGTCGCAGTTTTTCGTTACTGAAGTTTACTCTTTGGGTTTACCTGGGCTTGTGGTTTAAGCCTGCTTCTTGACAGCGTGATTTCAAAAGTGTGGTTTCGGAGGATAGACGCATGCAATCTCGTCCGTTAAGTTCCGTGAGCCGAATTCTGCTAGTTGTAGGTGCCGTGGGACTCGGAGCTTCGAGTCTTTACGGGCAGAATCCGTCTCCAGCGCCGGCTGCCCCGGCTGAACAACCAGTCTCCCGGGTGGATGTCTTCACGGGATACTCCTATTTTGCGCCGCATGGAACCGTGAATACACAGCTAACTGATGGAACGACATTCAGCCAGCGGTATGCATCCGTGGATTATGGCGCACTCGGCAGTGTTGCTTATTATTTCAATCGCTATTTCGGCGGACAGGTTGAATTCGGCGCGCATCCCGATGGAAACAATGATGGCTTTTACACCATCTCGGGTGGACCGATTTTCCGCTATCCAACCTCTGAAGGAATAACGCCATTCGTTCATGCTCTTGCCGGGGCCGCAAGAGTTGGAGGCCCGAACGACAATCCGATTAGTGCTCATTACTGGACCTGGGGGCCAGCTCTTACAGTTGGAGGCGGATTAGATTATAACCTGCCGTTTTTCAATCACCATGTGGCTTTACGACTCTTCCAGGCTGATTATGAGTACATCCACGCGAATTTCGGCCCGGAGCCTGTCATCGGTGGCCGCGCCAACATCAGCGCCGCCCGCTTGAGCACTGGTCTCGTTTGGAAATTTGGCAATATTGTCCCGCCGCCTCCGGTTGAGTACACCTGCTCGGCCAATCCGGCCTCGGTTTATCCTGGTGACCCGATCACGATCACAGGAACGGCAACGAATCTGAACCCCAAGAAGACGGCTACCTATAGCTGGTCTGGTCAGGGTGTAACGGTGAAGGGCGACACGGCCACAGCCAATGTCGATACAACCGGCCTGCAGCCTGGCAACTACACGGTGACCGGTCACGTGAGCGAAGGCCAGAAGGTCGGCCAGTTCGCAGACTGCACCGCGAACTTCACTGTGAAACAATATGAGCCGCCGACAGTCAGTTGCTCGGTGAATCCGTCGAGCGTGAACCCGGGCGACAGCGCGACAGTGACTGCAACCGGCGTCAGCCCGCAGAACCGTCCGCTGACCTATAGCTACACGGCATCTGCTGGTTCGATCAGCGGCACCGGGAACACTGCAACCCTGTCCACGGCTGGAGCACCGGCGGGCTCGATTACAGTAACGGCGAATGTGTCCGACGACAAGGGCCAGACTGCTTCCGGCACCTGCTCGGTCACGGTCAACGCTCCGCAGGCTCCTGCGCCGAAGACGCAGACGCTTTGCTCGATCACCTTCAGCCGCGACAAGCGTCGTCCGGCTCGCGTAGACAACGAAGCCAAGGCCTGCCTCGATGACGTGGCGCTCAACGCGCAGCGTTCTGCCGATGCGTCCGTGGTGGTGGTTGGCAATGCGACGGCAGATGAGCAGAATCCGCCGAAGAAGAAGGGCAGACACGCTGCGAAGCCGGAGAACCTGGCAGCACAGCGCGCAGTCAACACCAAGGACTACCTGGTGAAGGAGAGGGGCATTGACGCCAGCCGCATCCAGGTCCGCACAGGCACAGCAGGCGCACAGGAAGTTGAAAACTACCTTGTGCCGGCAGGCGCCAACTTCGATACAGACGTGCAGGGCACGACTGCGGTCGATGAGTCCACGGTGAAGGCGCAGCCCCGCAAGGCGCTGCCGCAGCGTCACCATCGCGCAGCCAAGAAGTCGTCCAATCAGTAAGAAGTAGTTGGACTTAACCCAAGGGCCAGCCAAAAAATTGGCTGGCCCTTAACTTTTCTGGTGAATTTGTCATCGAATAGAGAAATGAATACTGGCGAGGCAATGGTTTTCGCGGATAGATTTATTACAGGACATTATGAAACGTAAGTTATTGCAGTCTTTTCTCCTTGGCGCAGTATTGTTGGTTTGTTTCGGTTTCTCGGCGGAAGGGCAAACGCAGAATTGGCTTCCGGTCGGTCCGGATGGCGGAGATGCCCGCAGTTTCGCTGTAGACCCGGGAAATCCGCAACACATTTATCTGGGGACAACGACCAGCTGGGTCTATCAATCTCTGGATGGCGGGAGCAGCTGGAAACGGCTGGCAAAGCTGGGCAAGTCCGATAATCTCGTTGTTGACAGTCTGGTAGCAGATCCATCGAGTGCAAAGACCCTGTTTGCCGGTGTCTGGCAGGTAGATCAGCCGGGCGGTGGTATCTATATCAGCCATGATGGCGGAGCAACGTGGACCGCCAGCGGGGATATGAATGGTCAATCAGTGCGCGCATTAGCGCAGTCGCGCTCCAATCCAGCGATTCTCGTGGCCGGGACCCTAAAGGGCGTATTTCGCAGCGAAGATAAAGGGCAACATTGGAGCGAAATCAGCCCGCCAGGCAGCGGCGAGATTCGGGAAGTCGAATCCATAGCCATCGATCCTTATGATCCTAAAACAATTTATGCGGGAACATGGCATCTGCCCTGGAAGACGACAGATGGCGGCGCGAACTGGCATAACACCAAGGAAGGGCTGATCGATGATTCGGATGTCTTCTCGATCATTATCGATCCGTCGCGCCCGACGGTGATATACACGAGCGCCTGTTCGGGCATTTACAGAAGCGATAATGCCGGCGAGCTCTATCGCAAAGTGCAGGGTATTCCTTCTACGGCGCGCCGCACGCGTGTGCTGGAACAGGACCCGAGCAATCGGAGCGTAGTGTATGCAGGCACAACGGAAGGGCTTTACAGGACAACAGATGACGGCGTGAACTGGTCACGCATCACAGGGCCGGACGTCATTATCAATGATATATATGTGAATCCGAAGAACCCGCAGCATGTATTGCTGGCAACTGATCGCAGTGGCGTGTTGTTGAGCAATGATGGCGGCGCTACATTCAGCGCTTCCAATGCCGGATTTTCACAGCGACAAGTGGCAGCGATTCTGGCGGACACAAAGCATGAGGGCACAATTTATGCCGGCGTGCTCAATGACAAGGGTTACGGCGGCGTTTTTGTCACAGAAGATGGCGGCTCAACATGGCAACAGCGCAGCAACGGCCTGAATGGAAAGGATGTTTTTACGCTTGCACAGGCAGACGACGGCACGCTGCTGGCTGGAACTAATCACGGCATTTACAGATGGACGGGCTCTGAATGGGCACAGGACGGAAACATTGTCAGCTACACTCAGAAAACCGTCTATACCGTCAAAAAAGGCAAAAAGATAAAAACAACAAAGCAGGTCCCCCATAATGGGGATCCGATTGATTCACGGGTGAATGACATCAACACTGCAAGCGGAACCTGGTATGCAGCGACCGATGATGGCATTTATCACAGTGAAAATCAGGGCTCTTCCTGGATCGGGCCTGTGTTGAAGGGCGATAACTATCGTTTTGTCTCAGCGAAGGGCAATGTTGTGCTGGCGGCCAATCGCAAACAGTTGATGATTTCAACCGACGGCGGCGCAAACTGGAAGGAAATCGTTTTGCCCGCAAAACTGTCCTCAATCCATGCAGTCACTACAGCTCCAAAGGGCATTCTGTGGCTGGGTGGCCGCGAAGGGTTGTTCTACAGCGAAGATCAGGGACAGAGCTGGCAGCAACTCTCAAAGCTGCCGGTAGCCGATATCACCGGCCTGAACTATAACCGCGAACTGGGGAGGATTGTAGTCACATCGTCGCAGTCCACTCTGGTCTTTGCCATTGACGAGGACAGCAAGACATGGAAGTGGTGGGACACGGGCTGGACCATCCGCGCGGTTCGTTCTGTGGGTGATCGTCTTGTGGCAGCATCACTCTATGACGGAGTTGTCGTCCAGCCGAAGCAGGAGCAAACAGCAGCAGCAGCAGGCGGTGGTGGGGCCCAGCCTTAGCATTTCTCTGCGGCCTTTTCAGGGCGATGACCTGGAAACGCTGTATAGGATCGACCGCCTCTGTTTTGCGCCCGGTATAGCGTATTCGAGAGCGGAACTTCGCTACTACATTCAGCACCCGAAATCATTCACCGTGATTGCGGAAATTGCAGGGCACGGAATTGCCGGCTTTTGCACTGGACAGCTGCAGATGCTCGAAGGACACCGTGTGGGGCACATTATCACCATCGATGTGCTTCCTAATGCGCGCAGACATAGTGTCGGTCGCATACTTCTGCGCACAGTAGAAGAACATTTCGAGGCGAATGCCGCGCGATCCATCCATCTGGAAGTTGCCGTGGATAACTTTTCTGCTCAGTCGTTTTATCAATTTATGGGGTACACGCAGGCTGGAACCATACGCGGGTACTATGGAGGGAAGCTCGATGCGCTGTTAATGGAAAAGCAGCTTACGGCAAATGCGTGACTGAGGAAACAGTGTTCACCAGCGATGCTTTCTTCTCGTCAGTAATGCGCCCTGAGGTCCTCCAAAATACCTGACCTGTCTTATCAACGAGCAAAAGTACAATTGCTTTTTCATTCGGAATATCGAGAGATCGCAGGAAATTATTTTTATTCGTATACAGCGGAATAATCCATTGCCAGCTCAGGGGATCTGTTTCAACGCTGCGAAGCGAGGATGTGTCCCACCAGCGGTAAATAAAATTCTCCTGATTTGAGACCGGCATTTTGTAGTAACGGAACCTGAAGTTCATATGCTGAATGGCCTGGGCCGTCGGCATCCATCCATCAATGTCTTTGGATTGCTCCGGCTCAAACGAAATCAACAGCAGATTTGCTTTGCCCTCGAAATCAGACGGCAGATCGAGCTTTGTCTTATCAAGGTTGTAGGCCGTAATCGATGGAAATATGACAGGTCGCGGTTCATCGCTCTGCCGAGACGCGCGCGAAAGAGGCAGAAAAACCAAGCAGAGTGTCAGCAGAGACAACAATCGAATACTGTGGGGCAATCGGCAACCCTGAGTGAATAGATTATGAAGCGCTCTTCTTGACGCATAGTATCAGTGTCGACAGTACGCGCGCATGAGAAAAGTTTACGCCATTCAGCGCATGGCAATGACTGATCCTTATTCCACCGGGATCAGGTCAAGTGAATCTTCCCTGCGATGAAATGAAACAGGCCTCAACATTAAGAAGCCTCTCACGCAGGTTGCATTATCATAGAAGGTTATGAGTGGAGAGACGATATTCTCAGCAGAGCGGCGGCCATTTGCAACGGATGATGCCAGACTGCAACCAATTGTGAAGAAAGTGTTGCATGGCGAGCGCCTCAGCTTTGACGATGGGCTCGCCCTTTACCGCTCTCCTGATATATTAGCGGTTGGCTGGCTGGCGAATTACGTGCGTGAAAAACTGCACGGCAACACCACTTATTTCAATGTAAACCGGCATATTAATCCAACGAACGTGTGCGTGGCCGCCTGCCGGCTCTGTGCTTTTGGCCGCAAGAAGGATGCTGCCGGCGCTTATACCATGGCACTTGAGCAGGCATGGCAGACAGCCGCTTCCGGTTATACCGAGGCGGTGACCGAGTTTCATATTGTTGGCGGATTGCATCCGGACTTGCCGCTCGAATATTTTCTTGATCTGGTGCGCGGCCTGAAGGAGCGGTTTCCACAAGTGCATATCAAGGCCTTCACCATGGTGGAGGTGGCGTTTTTTGCGCGACGCGCGAAGCTTTCGATCCGTGAGACTCTGGAGCGCCTGCGCGATGCGGGCGTCGATTCGCTGCCCGGAGGCGGCGCAGAGATTTTTGCGGACCGCGTGAGACATATTATCTGCGACCATAAGATCGACGGTGATGAGTGGCTGGATACAGCGCGCACAGCGCATCAGCTTGGGTTGAAGTCAAATGCAACCATGCTTTACGGGCATATTGAGAATGATGAGGACCGGGTCGATCATCTTTTGAAATTGCGCGGTGTGCAGGATGAGACGCATGGATTTCAGACGTTTATCCCGCTGGCATTTCATCCGGACAACACGCCTTTAGAGCATTTGCCAAAAACTACCGGCCTGACCGACATTAAGCAGATTGCAGTCAGCAGGCTGCTGCTCGATAACTTTCCGCACATCAAGGCATACTGGCAGATGATGACTCCGAAGATTGCGCAGATTGCTCTGCGGTTCGGGGCGGATGATATTGACGGAACGGTAATCGAGGAAAAGATATACCACGATGCCGGCGCAACTACTCCGCAAGGCATGCGACGCCGTGACCTGGAACGGCTGATCCGCGAGGCCGGACGCGAGCCATTTGAGCGCGACACGATGTACCGAACCGTTACGCGCACGGAAGATACATTCACTGTCGCAATTTAATGAATTACTTCGCAGGCCTCTGATGGCTCACTCGGCAGAGGTGCTGCAAGCTGGTCGGGTTCTACGCGCAATTGAACAGATGCTGCCTTTTTCTTTTTGGCTTCGCTTTTTGCCCTGCTTGCCCGCTGCCTGCGAACTTCACGGACTGCGACAAGCACTAAGCCCACGAATGTAGCGGCCAGGAGAGCCAGCGCAGGCCAGCCATGAAGCTGAGGCACATCGCTGTAGAGAAATGCTAACCCGACAAAGACAAAAAATACATGCGCGCAGAAGACGTGCAGCGAAGCCTTTCCCAGAGTGAGAAACGGCTCAATGGCCACGAAGCGCATTACATATTTTCGCATCCAGTAAAAAACAATCGTGAAAGTCACCAGATTGATGACCCGCAACGGCCCGATCTGCCATTTGTCGAGCTTCATGCCCAGAGCCTGCTGCGTGAGGTGAGGGCCAAGCCAGCTGTGGCGTATGCCGATAAAGAACAAACAGACAACGGCGCAGGCGCCGACTATGTAGCCTGGAATATGCCGGAGTGGAATATCATCTTCGGCGGATTTCGCCCCCAGCCATAAACCGACAACCCAGACAGCCTGCCATGCGAACAGGTTAAAGGCGCCGGTTTCCTGCAATGGAATGGGCAGATGCGTGACATGAACGACGATGATATGCACAAGGTCACGCAGCCTGAACTGTGCCAGTAGCCAAATGACTCCGCTTGCAGTAAGGATTCTGCCCCAGCCTCGCTTGACTGCCCACGAGAGAACAAGCGGCGTGAAAAACAGGAAGATGACGTACATCGGCAGAATGTCCAGTAGCGGCGGACAATAGAGCAGTAGAACGGACCCGATAATCGCGACAAACGGGTGTGCCAGGTAAAAATCAAGCAGATTGTAGATAGCGACGCGATGCGTAGTGACGGCGTATGCTGCGGCCACAGTGAACGCCAGCGCAAGCATCAGCAGGTGGTAGGCATAAATACGCAGCGAGCGTCGCCATAGCTTTGAACGCAGCGCTGTCCCGTCTTCAACCGCTTGACGCATGTAGACGCGGCTTACGAGCAATGCGGAGAGAAAGACGAAGCCCTCGGCGGATGAAACGAATCCGATTGGCTGGTTCACGAAGTCGCTGAATCGGGTAGGCAGATGCGTCAGCGTCATCCAGACAAGAAACAGACCGCGAAGGGCATCGAGTTCGGGGCGCCGCTGGGCTTTGGGTAATTGCATGCTGAAGGCCGTGACCAGTCTTTACCGGGGTGCTTTTAAATTAGAACCCTCGATGGGAGAATCGGTTGCGCGTTGCTGGATATTGGACAGCGGGTGCGCGGAATGGTTGCAGGGAAGGATGAATCTTTTTCGCAATTCAAACATCTTGATATCAAGATAAATGAAAGCTGGCACATTAAAACCCGAATCGGACACAAGCGGCGTTCACCTCTGGCTTGTCTTATGGAAGGCTTTCCGCTCCGTAGAGACGCATGCTCACCGTCATATTGCCAGTCTGGACATGTGCCTGAGCGACTTTGCTGTGCTCGAAGTGCTTCTGCATAAAGGACCTGTCAATGTTCAGGAACTGGGAGCAAAGGTGATGCTGACCAGCGGATCGATGACAGCAGCTCTCGACCGGCTGGAGCGGCGCGGGCTGATTGAACGGAAAGAAGATTCGAAAGACCGGAGAGCACGCCTGGTTCGGCTGACAAAAACCGGATTGGCGTTGATTCAGGAAGCATTTGAGGACCACAAGCAGGCAATGGAGCGAGCGGTTGCAGGAGTGGAGGCGAAAGACAGGGAAGTGCTGATTGCGTTGCTTCGGCAGCTTGGCCTCAGCGCAGCAAAAAGTGTGCCACAGGTTCTGGCCGTGAAGAGCGGCGGAAAGAGGAAGGGGAAGGAGTAAAAGAAATGTCTGAAATGAAAAAGGTGCTTGGAGTATATGGCCCTGGATCAAACCATTGGGTAGGTGATGGCTTTCCTGTGCGGAACATGTTTCCTTCAAACGGATTGAAAGACGAGATCAATCCGTTTCTGATGCTGGACTACGCGGGGCCATCGTATTTCGAGCCTTCAAAGAAGTCGCATGGTGTCGGGGAGCATCCGCACCGCGGATTCGAAACCGTTACGATTGCGTATCAGGGAGCAGTAGAGCACCGCGATTCCGGCGGGAACACGGGCGTGATCTATCCCGGCGACGTGCAGTGGATGACAGCGGCTTCCGGGGTCGTGCATGAAGAGATGCATGAAAAGGAATTCGCCAAAAATGGCGGCACGTTCGAAATGATTCAGCTCTGGGTGAATCTGCCGAAGGCGGTAAAGATGTCGAAGCCGCGTTACCAAGGGATTACGAAGGAGCAGATACCATCCGTTGATCTGGGAAACGGATCGTATGCGCGCGTGATTGCAGGCGAGCTGCACAGCGTGAAGGGACCGGCAAGCACGTTTACGCCGGTGAACCTGTTCGACGTGCGACTGACTGCCGGATCGAAGGTAGAATTGCGGATTCCTGAGGGGCATAACTCAGCTGTGTTTGTGCTGAAGGGCGATGTCGTGCTGAATGGCGTGGATTCCATCAAAGGCGAAGCTCGGATCGCCACGCTGAGTTCTGAGGGCGAGACCGTAGCGCTCGAAGCGAAGGAAGACTCGACACTTCTGATCCTGAGCGGCGAGCCTATCCATGAGCCGGTCTTCAGTTATGGTCCGTTCGTGATGAATACGCGCGATGAGATTATGCAAGCCGTGCGTGATTACAATGACGGCAAGATGGGGCACCTGGCATAACAATATTTTGAAGGAGCGCACTGGTTCCGGCCAGTGCGCTTTCATTTTGCGGAGGAAGAAAACAGATCCTTCGCTCTATTCAGGATGACAAAAAGATGAGTGCTAGTACGCCGGAATTCCCGTCACGCTCTGGCCGATGATGAGCGTGTGGATATCATGCGTGCCCTCGTAAGTTTTTACAGATTCGAGATTCATCATGTGGCGCATGATCGGATAATCGTCGGTAATGCCGTTGCCGCCGAGAATGTCACGCGAGAGGCGCGCGCATTCAAGCGCCATCCAGACATTGTTGCGTTTGGCCATGGAGATGTGCTCGAAGCTGACTTTGCCTTCATCTTTCATTCGCCCTACCTGGAGTGAAAGGAGTTGCGCCTTGCTGATCTCCGTAATCATCCATGTCAGTTTTTCCTGCACAAGCTGATGACTCGCAATAGGTTCGTCGCGGAACTGCTTGCGCAGGAGGGAATATTGCAGCGCCGTGTCGTAGCAGGACATGGCTGCGCCGATGGCTCCCCAGCTGATGCCGTAACGCGCCTGATTCAGGCACATTAAAGGTGATTTGAGACCGCCGGTGCCGGGCATCAGGTTTTTTGCCGGCACATGAACATCCTGCAGCGAAAGGCCTGAAGTCACGGAGGCGCGCAGCGACCATTTGCCGTGTACATCATAGGCAGTGAAGCCGGGACGATCGGTTTCTACCAGAAAGCCCCGAATGCGGTCGTTTTCATCTTCCACCTTGGCCCAGATCACAGCCACATCAGCGATAGTGCCGGAGGTGATCCACATCTTTTCGCCATTCAGGACATACTCATCGCCGACTTTGCGGGCGCGAGTGCGCATGCCTCCTGGGTTCGATCCGAAGTCGGGCTCAGTCAGTCCAAAACAGCCAAGCTTTTCGCCTTTGGCCATCTGTGGGAGCCAGTAATCTTTTTGTTCGTCGGAGCCGAAGGTGAAGATGGGATACATAACCAGCGCCGACTGCACGCTGACGAAGCTGCGCACGCCCGAATCGCCGCGCTCAAACTCCTGCATGACGAGGCCGTATTCGACATTCGACATGCCTGCGCAGCCATATCCATGCAGGTTCGCGCCGAAGAAGCCAAGTTCGCCCATCTGCGGCACCAACTCGCGCGGGAAACGCCCTTCGCGATTGCACTCTTCAATGATGGGAATGAGGTTGTCTTCAATGAACTGGCGGGCGGTGTCGCGCGAGAGGCGTTCGTCTTCGTTGAGAAGTGCGTCGAAGCCGATGAAATCGACTCCCTTAAACTTAAAGGCCATTGTGTGTGATTACTCCGTTCTGTGGCTGAAACTATTCAGACTAGCAGAGCGGGAAGACGGCGGGCAAAGTGGCATCTGCCCGCCTGCTCGTTATGCAGTTACTGAAGCCGTGCGCAGTGGAATGGTTCTGGGCAATGCAAAGGCAACCGCTATGATCCAGATAAACCCGGGAAAACGCGTCAACGGAATAAGAAAGAGTACAGGTGGACTGATGAGATGGAACCAGCTCAGCTCGCCTGTAATGGCAAGTACGATTCCGAGAATGCAAATCCATTTTGGCAGAAGCCTGTGGAGGAGTGCCGGGATGGAAATGCCGGCGATCAGCAGGCCCATCGGCAGAGAGAATCCCGGTCCTCCAAAGCTATACGCAATGTAGTAGAGCGCGATCACCACGGATGGCGTCTGGACGACGGCGGGATGAATCAGCGTCCATGTGGTAAAGGCGCCTGCGAATCCATCAAAGACGACCAGAAAGCCGCCCAGCAGCGCGATCCAGGGACCCGCGGAACGCACACCGAGAAAACGCAACTGGCTGACGGCAACGGATGTGAAGAGTCCGAGGCAGACAATTGCGCCAAATTGCAGAAATAGACAGGCGAGCACCTGCGTGTGATGGGTCTGGAAGTAGGGCACGATCACGCTTGCCGACTCCCACGGGCCGGGCCAGTAAGGTTTGCCGGCATAAGCCGTTACCGGATACAGTCCGGCATTGAAAAGTACCGTATAGAGAATGGCCAACAGGCCGAGATGCGGTCCCTGATGGCGCTGGATAGCTGGTGTCGTGTTCATAGACTGGTGGGCTTCGCATTCTGTTATGTCTGCGGATGCGAAGCCATCCTTTCGTATTGGAATGAGTCTTTCCTTGAACGCAACCAAAGCTCGATGACGATGAGGTTGATCGAGAACCCGATCCAGAAAGCGATGCCGAAAAATTGTTGTGGTTTGAGATGCGTCAGTGTGCTGGTAGCAAAAAAGACGCCCATCACCGGACGCGTTGTGGCGATGCCGAGAAGTACAGCTATGCCTCGGGTAAGCCACTGCTGTTTTAACTGAAGCTCACCGCGTTGCCGATATTGCCATGCCCGCAGCAGTGAATAAAGGAAGAAGCTGTTGAAGAACAAGACCGCCGAAATCTCAATCCAGCCGCCGATGGCGAAGGCGCTCATGGCATAAGCGGTAATGCCGACGATGGCTCCAAGAGGGAACAGCACGCGCTCGATCCATGCTGAATGCGCGAAGCGCCGGAAATACGTGAGCGACAGCAGCACAACGAAAGCCAGCGCAGGCAGAATATGCGCCAGAGTCAACGCCGCATGCGAAGCAAAGGCTTCGTCCAGACCAGCCATCTGTGGTGGAGAAGATTGTGGTGGCGACGCAAGCGCGGCCACGCGACGCAAAACCACCACGACTGCGATTACGATGCAGATCCAAAAACCGACGCGCAGGATGCGGGGAAAGGCGTCTTTGGAAACCAGAATGGGCTCAGACCGTGCCGGCATGCTTTCTCCAGTCTTGAAATGAGCTTATAATTTAATTTTACAATTTGTCAAATTAAATATGAAGCAGTTATGATCGCATTCGTGGGCAGAACAAAAGCGCGGGGCTGCAAGCGGCCTTATTCTCTGGGCAAGCGTCTGGAACAGTCCGATCAGAAGCGAACGAAGATCCTTGCGGTCCTCCGGAAGCAGTTGGAAGCAAAGGGTTTTTCAAATTTGGCCCTGGATGATCTGGCGCGTGAAAGCGGGGTCACTCGGCAGACCATTTACAACCTGTTTTCAAACAAAACGGGCCTTCTGGAAGCGCTTTTTGACCAGATTGCTAGAGAAGGCGGCATGGAACGCATGCGGGAAGTAATGCAAACTGCCAATCCGGAAGCAATGTTGGTGCATTTCATTGAAATTTTCACCACATTCTGGGCAAAAGACAGGCTTTTGATGCGCCGTATTCACGGAATTGCCGCTATTGATCCTGAGTTTGGGGCAGTGGTAGAAGCTAGAAACCAGCGCCGCATCTTTGCAGCTACGCGCGTCATCGAAATGCTGAATCGAAGAAGCGGGGCAGGAGAATCCCTCGGCAAAGACGCGCGAATCGCCATTCTCCATGCGCTTACATCATTTGAGTTTTTCGATGCGCTGGCCACAAGCAAAGGCAGCGTGGATGAAGCTGCGCATTTACTGCCGGGGATTGTAGAACGGGCCATCAATGGAAAGTGATAATCCTTTGACGAATATCTGACTGGCCTACAACCTCCAGATTGGAGGAAAATAGAGACCATGGGCGCAAAGCATCCCTTTACCGATGTTCCCGGAGCGATAGAAGAGATCAAAGCCGGGCGCATGATCGTCGTTGTGGATGACGAGGACCGCGAAAATGAAGGCGACCTGACGCTTGCCGCCGAGCACGTAACGCCGGAAGCCATCAATTTCATGGCGAAGCATGGTCGTGGCCTGATCTGCCTTACTTTGACTGAGGAACGCGCCGATTATCTGCGCCTGGGACCAATGACACAGCAGAACTCCTCGCGTTTCGGCACCGCGTTTACCGAAACGATTGAAGCGCGCGAGGGCGTCACTACCGGCATCTCAGCGCATGACCGCGCTCATACGATCAGAGTAGCCATTGATCCGGTATCCACTGCGAATGATCTCGCCCGTCCCGGACATGTCTTTCCTCTGCGCGCGCGCAAAGGAGGCGTGCTTGTCCGCGCAGGGCAGACAGAAGCTTCTGTCGATCTTGCGCGCATGGCGGGCCTGATTCCTGCCGGCGTGATCTGCGAAATCATGAAAGACGACGGCACGATGGCCCGCGTGCCTGATCTGATTGAGTTCTGCAATCAGCACGGCATGAAGATGCTGACCGTGGCCGAACTGATCCGCTATCGGCTGCAGAACGAACGATACATCGTGCGCGTGGCTGAAAGCGAAGTGCCGACGCCATATGGCGACTTCCACATGATCGCTTATGAGAGTGAAGTTGCCGGCGGTGAAAGCCATATCGCACTGGTCAAAGGTGA
>Ga0070740_10002914_pt1 | contig 19082 bp, 18 predicted proteins | sample Coa_R2_FD_67286 | JGI IMG/M metagenome (GOLD analysis project Ga0070740, IMG submission 67286) | Surface soil microbial communities from Centralia Pennsylvania, which are recovering from an underground coalmine fire - Coalmine... | ecosystem: Environmental > Terrestrial > Soil > Unclassified ...
GCCTCGTTGTGGAAGCGCTTGTCCTCTTCCGACACTTCGACGGGGAAGTCCATGTCCGTCGCTCGACGTTGCACGACCGGCTGAGCGAGAGCCGCCTCCTTCTTCGTCTTTGCCTCGGCGATGATGCGTTCGAGCCGGGCCTTCTTCTCTTCTGGCGTCTCATTCGGCGGCGGGGTGAACTGCGGCGCGGGTGCTCCGGCCTCGGCTGCCTTCTCGTCGAGCCGCCGCTTAATTAGCAACTCTGCCAACTGCGGGACTACTTCCCAGGCGACCTCCTTCGCAGCACGCTCCGCCGCCTGTTGCGTGACATGGCGCGCGACAGCGCCGGTTTGCCTAGCCTCGTCGAGGGCTTTCTGAAGGCGGTTTATTTCGGCCACCAGACTACTCAAGTCTTTCCGAAGCGACTCGGCCTCGGCGGACGTTTTCTTGAGAGGCTCAACCTCGGCACCCAAACTTTGTAAACTCAGCCGCGTGGATTTCAGATGTCCGCTTAGTTCGTCGAACTTTGTGTCGAATATCTGGCTCACGCGCCGCGCGGCCTCCTCCGCGATGGCCTCGCGCACCTCGTCGGGAATCGTTCGGAGTCCCGCCAGCCCGGTGTGCGTCCGCAAAGACTGACCCGCGTCGCGGAGCGCGGCGCGCATGGTCCCGGCGGAAGGTAGCCGCCGCTCCGGGTTAAGCGCCATCGCGCTCCCGACGACATCGGCGACCTCGGCGGGGACGAGCGGGTTCAACTCCGACACTAGGCGCACGGGGTCTGACTGATTCCTCCAGACGTAGAGGGCGCGGTAGCCGGCGTTCGTCGGCATTTCGTTTGTAAGCAGGTGGTGCAGGGTCGCGCCCAGCGAGTAGAGGTCTGCCCGCTCGTCGGTCGGGGTGGCAAGAATCCGCTCGACCTCGACCGGGTCAATCTGCTTAAGGACTTCGACCCAGTGGCGCTCGGGCTGTTGGCTGTCCGAGCGCAGTATCTGTTCGAGCGGGGCGTAGCTCGGCGTGTAGCCGGGGAAACTACGCACGGCACGTCCTATCGTGGACATCTGCCCCGCGGCCCCTTTGGCGAGGCCGAAGTCGAGCAGAAAGACTTCGCCCGACTCCGTGAGCTTCAAGTTCGACGGCTTGATGTCGCGGTGCAGTATCGGCGGGTTCAGGCCGTGCAGGTATTCGAGTACACGCAGCAACTCGTCGGCCCAGCGCAGCACCTCGGCTGGCGCGAAGGGGCGACCGAAAGCTTTGAGCATCTGCCCGAGGTCTTGGCCGGGGATGTGTTCCATGACGAGGTACTGCCCGCCTCCCTCGACGAAGTGGTCCGTCACCTTCGGGAGTGCAGGGTGGCGCAGGTTCGCGAGCAGCCGGGCCTCACGCTCGAAGGCTCGCCGAAGGTCTTCATGGTCAAAGAGCGTGCGCTTGAGCACGACCATGCACTTTACGCGCTGGTCGATGGCCTCATAGACCGCGCCCATCCCGCCCTGACCGAGTTGCTTTATGATGCGGTATCGTTTTTGGAGGACACTGTTCGGCTCAAGCATCTCGAACTCCTGTACCCCTATCAGGCGCATGGAGCGTCAGTGCGATGGCCCGTTAGGGTGTTCACCGGCTGGTGAGAGTCACGCGGCGCGCTTACCGACTTCGAGCGGGCATAAGTTTACAGGAGTTGAAGGGAGACTACCAATCGAATTTAGCGCGGCGGCAGCCCCGCGTCTTCACGCCGCAGGTGCTTAGAATTTTGGAGAGGTGGGGCGCTAACGGTCAGACATGACCTGGCGGATTTCGCGGTCGGCGTCAAAGGGAGATTTGCGGAAGGTGTCGGACGGGGCCTTGAGGTTGTAGGCGGCGATGCGCCGGTTGAGGTCTGCGACGTGGCGGCGGAAGGCGCTCAGGACTTGGAGCCAGTCGTCCTCGGCCCGCGCCGCCGAGCGCTTCGACTTCAAGCCTTCGCGATAGACGTTCCAAGAGCGCATGAGGTCTGCGCGCGCGCCGTCCGCGGCTGCGTCCAACTCTTCGCCCTCCTCGATCCAGGGGAGCGCGAACAGGTTGTTTTTGAAGATGCGGAACGTCGTGCGCGCGACGTGTGTGGCGAGTGCCGGGTCGCAGGCGCGTGCGATCCTCGGCGCGGCGCTCAGGCCCCGCATCGCGCCGCGCCGGAACGCGCTTTTGAATATCCGTCCGAAAATTTCTTCCCACTTGCCCATCGTTCAAGCCCCTGTAAAACCAGAGCGCGCCCGCCGCTAAAAGCTCCGCCGAGCGCCTGCCTCCGACTTACGTCGGCGCGTCGTTTAGAGTTCGGCTTTTATGCCCTTGCGGCAAGGTCAGAATCGCTGGCGGTAGCAAGCGGGAGTGCCGATTCTGGATTTTAGATTTCGGATTTTAGATTAAGCGTGTGGCGCGGGTTGAGCTTTCCAAACCCACCGCTCGGTTTCGGCGTCGCGCCAATCGAAAATCTAAAATCCCGTGGCCGCTCGCGGTTCTGTTCTGTGCGTTTAGGTCGGAAGTAAAAATCCGAACCCGAAATTTGCTACACTCGTCTCCTCATGTGGCATCCCGAACCCGCCGTCAGGCACGAGATACCGGAAGCTCTTTGGCCGACCGAGGGAGAGGCCGCACGCTCGCTTCTGTTCAGCCCCGCGCGCGTCGGTGCGCTCACGCTTGAGAGCCGCACGTGGGTTCCGGCGATGGTTCCGTGGCGCGCGACCGAGGACGGGTTCGTCACGCGCGAGAACGTCGAATGGTACGGTCGCTTCGCCGCGGGACGGCCCGGCGCAATCGTCGTCGAGGCGACCGGCATCCGCGACGTGCCTTCGGGGCCGCTCCTTCGCATCGGCCACGACCGATTCATTCCGGGACTCAGAGAACTGGTCGAAACAGTCCGACGCGAGAGCGAGGGCCGCACGCGTCTCTTCATACAGATAATTGATTTCCTCTCCGTCAAGCGCCGGCCCGAACGCGCGAAATATTTTGAACGCTTCCTCGTCGTCAACGAACGACACCGGCGCGCGCTCGCCGAGTTGAGCGGGGATGACAGTTGGCTCGCGCGTGATGAGATAGCCGTGCGCGAGTTTCTGAAGTCGGCTGCGGACGACGTGGCGGAGCGCGTGCTCGACGAGCGCGAGCTTGAGTCGCTGCGCTTCGGCTACCGCGAGCGCGTCACGGACACGCACCTCGCGCACGTGCGCGAACTGCCGCGAGTCCTCCCGCGACTGTTCGCGGACGCCGCGCGGCGCGCGCGCGAGGCGGGCTTCGACGGCGTCGAGCTTCACTACGCGCACGCCTACACGATGGCTTCGTTTCTCAGCCGCCGCAACGACCGCGCAGACGGCTACGGCGGCTCGCGTGATGCGCGCGTGCGTTTGCCGCTCGAAGTTTACGAGGCCGTGCGCTCGGAAGTCGGCGACGACTACACGGTCGGCGTGCGCTTCCTCTCGGACGAAGTCATCGAGGGCGGCAGCCGGGTCGAGGACGCGATTTACTACGGGGTCGAGTTCGCGCGCGCCGGGTTCGATTATCTTTCGATCTCGAAGGGCGGGAAGTTCGAGGACGCGAAGCAGCCGAAGGTCGGCCACGCCGTCTATCCTTACACGGGACGGAGCGGCTACGAGTGTATGCCGACGGTCATCTCGGACGAGCGCGGCCCGTTCGGTCGCAACGTTCCTCTGGCCGCGCGCATCAGGCGAGCAGTCAGCGAGGCGGGCTTCAAAACGCCGGTCGTCGCGGCGGGCGGCATCACGACCTTCGAGCAGGCCGAAGAGATTTTGCGGCGCAATGATGCCGACATCGTCGGCATGGCTCGCCAGTCGCTCGCCGACCCCGACTGGTTTCTGAAGGTGAGGACGGGGCGCGGGCGCGAGGTTCTGCGCTGCACCTACACGAACTACTGCGAGGCTCTCGACCAGATGCACAAGCAGGTGACTTGCAAGCTCTGGGATCGCGTCCGCCTCGACGAGCCGAACATCTCGCTTTCAAGCGACGGTCGGCGGAGGCTTCTGCCGCCGCGCTGGTCAGCGTTAAGCGCGGGGAAAGGCAATTCACAGGATGGACAGGATGTGGAGACAGGACGGACGGGATAAAAATTTCAGATTTGAAATTCCGAATTTCAAATGCTCTCAAAGTTTTTATCCCGCGAATCCTGCGCGCTTTTATCCTGTCCATCCTGTGAATTGTCTTAACGCCCGGTCGAATGCGACTCGTACTCGGCGACGAACGCCGGGTCGCGCTTCCTTAAGCTCTCGACGGTGACGCGGCGGCTTCGCGTCATGAGGCTCATGGCGAACTGCGCCGGTTCGAGGCGAATGTAGTCTTCGACGTTCTCGAACCACACGCGGCTCTCGTGCGCGGCCTGCTGGTACTCTTCGACGACTGGGCGACGCGTGCGCTCGAACTCGGCGAGCGCCGATGAAACGTCGCGGCCCGCGGCGAAGAGTCGGAAGAGGGCGATGGAGTCTTCCATCGCGAGCTTCGTGCCCGAACCTATCGAGAAGTGCGCCGTGTGCAAGGCGTCTCCGAGCAGCACAGTGTTGCGCCGGCTCCAGCGCCCGTTCCTCAGGAGCAGAAAATTTATCCAGCGCGAATTGTTCGACAGCAACTCGTGACCGCCGAGGTCGCGCGCGAAGACCTCGCCGAGGTAGCGCCGCGACTCTTCGTCCGTCCGCCTGTCCAGACCCGCGCGCGCCCAAGTCTCCTCGCCGCATTCGACGATGAAGGTGCTGGCGTCGGGGCTGAACTTGTACGAGTGCGCGGAGAAGACTCCGGCGTCCGACTCGCGGAAGGTGAGCGTCAGCCCGTGGAAAAGCTGATGAGTGCCGTACCAGATGTACTTGTTGCGCCCCGCCGCGAGCGCGGGCCGGAAGTCTTCGGCGTAGCGCTCGCGCAAAGTGCTCCCGACGCCGTCCGCGCCGACGAGCAGGTCGCTCCGTTCGGCGAGCGCGTCGAAATCTTCGACCGCCTCGTTGAAGCGTAGCTCGACGCCAAGCTCCGCGCAGCGCTCCTGAAGTATGTTGAGCAGCCGCAGGCGCGCGATGCCTGAGAAGTGGTTGCCGCGCACGCTCGTCTTCGCGTCGCGAAGAACCACGTCAACGTTGTCCCACGTCTCGAAGCTCTCCGTGATGCGGCGGTGCGAGACCTCGTCGGCCTCGCGCAGGTTCGAGAGCGTGCGGCCCGAAAACACGACGCCCCAACCGAACGTCGCGCCCGGCGGGTTGCGCTCGAACACCGTCACCTCGTGCGACGGGTCGTGCCGCTTCATCAGGAGCGCGAAGTACAACCCCGCCGGCCCGCCGCCTATGATGTTGATTCGCATTCGTTAAATGATGCCCGCCTCTGCGAGCAGACGGTCGAGTAGGTCGCCGACTTCCAGCCGCCCGGCCCACTCGCGCAAGTATTCGAGGTCTAGTCTCGCGCCCTGAACTTTTATCACTCCGAGAACGTCCGAGAGTTGTCGCTCGGAGCTTTCGCCGCCGCGGCGATGCCAGAGGAGTTTCGCCAGAATCGTGTCTTCCGGCGTGGCGATGAAGGCCGCGCCCGCTTCACCTGGGAGCAGCGCTTCGAGCCTTCGCCTCTTGAGTTGCAGGCGGCTGAACTCGTCGTCCCGCGGTACGTAGATATCAACTTTGAAGAGCGTGTCGAAGTGTATGACGTTGAACGAACGGCGGAGCGAGATTGCGCGGCGCATCGCCTGCTCGTCAATGTAGTATTCGTCTTTCAAAGCCGCGAAGAGCGGGACGACGTGTTCGGGGCGGAGATCGGCGAGGAGGTCGGCGTCGGCGGTCGCGCGCGAAAAACCTTGCAGCGAACTCGCCACCGAGCCGACGACCAGATAGGGAATTTGCAGGCGGTCGAGTGTGTGAGCTACCTGCAAGAGAATTTCGAGCTGGCTTTTCATCTGAGGCCGACCGACTTCAGTAACCTTTTTCTTCCGGGTCCCAGCCGAATATGCGAATCACGTCTTCACGAGGCAGGAGCCGCGCGGCGAGCCTCTTCCGCAATTCCTCGGCGTCGGCGAGCGGATAGCGGCGACGAAGGTCGGCGACGATGAGCACGTTCCGCGCGTGTATAAGTCCGGCGAGTTGTTCGGCGCGTTTCCACATGGGCGCGCGGCGCAGCATCTCGATATAGACGCGCTCGGCATTCTGGTCTGTGTCGTCGTGTTGCTTGCTCATCACGTGTCCGTCGCGTCGCTCACTCTTTCAGAAGCTCGCGCGCGATGATGAGCTTCTGAATCTCGGAGGTGCCTTCGTAGATGCGTAGCGCGCGAACGTCGCGGTAAAGGCGCTCGACCGGATGCCCGCGGACGAGGCCGTCGCCGCCGTGAATCTGGACGGAGTCGTCAACGATGCGATGCGCCGTCTCGGTCGCGTGGAGCTTGGCCTCGCTCGCGGCGCGCGTCATCGAGGAGCCGGTCGCGCCGTTGTCCTTCATGTAGGCGGCGCGATAGACGAGCAGGCGCGCGGCGTCCAGGCCGGTCTGCATGACGGCGAGCTTCTCCTGAATCAACTGGTGCATGGCGAGCGTGACGCCGAATTGCCGCCGCGTCTTCGAGTGATAGACGGCCTCGTCGAGCGCGCGCCGCGCCATGCCGCAGGCCGCGGCTCCGACGCTCGCGCGGAACGCGTCCATCGTCAGCATCGCGAGGCGGAAGCCGTCGCCCTCTCTCCCGATGATGTCTTCGGCGGGGACGCGGACGCCCTCGAACTCGACTTCACCAATCGGGTGCGCCGCGACCAGCGGCGTGCGCGCGACGACGCGGAAGCCCGGCATCCGCGCGCCGACGATGAAGGCCGAGAGCTGCGCGCGCCCGTCTTCGCGCGTGCCCGTGCGGGCGAAGACGGTGTAGAAGTCCGCGAGTCCGGCGTTCGAGATGAAGCGCTTGCGGCCCGTGATGACATACGAGTCGCCGTCGCGCTCGGCGGTCGTCTGGATGTTCGACACGTCGGAGCCTGCTTCGGGTTCGGTGAGCGCGAAGGCCGCGACCGACTTGCCCGCGCGCGCGCGCTCAAGCCAGAAGTCGCGGACGTGCTCCGCGCCCGCGAGCGAGAGCGCGTAGGTTCCCAGGCCCTGCATGACGAAGGCGAGGTCGGCGAGCGGCGAGTGGTAGGCGAGCGCCTCGCGCACGATGCAGAGCGAGCGCGAGTCGAGCGGCGTGCCGTCGCCGCGCGCGACCGCGTAGCGCAGGAGGTCTGCCTGCGCGAGCAGCGAGAGCAGCCGCCGGGAATTTTCGTCAACGCGAGATTCGTCCTCTCCTTGCGCCAGAGGCTCGACCTCGCGCACGGCGAAGTTCGCGACGCCCGCCGCAAGGCGCGCGTGCGCGTCCGTGAAGAACGGCGTCTCTTCGATAAATCGGTCGCGTGGCATCTGTCATCCCTCCGCTCGGTCGAGCGGATTATAACCCTTTCGCGTCCGATTCTTCGCCCGCCGCGCGACGGTTGAAACGCGGCTCGCGCTTCTCGACGAACGCGCGGTAAGCCTCGGCGTAGTCCGGGTGCTGCATACACAAGCCTTGCGCCTGCGCTTCGAGTTCGAGCGCCGCGTCGAGCGACACGTCCAACTCGCGCTCAAGCATCTCCTTCGTCACCGCGAGCGCGAACGCGGGGCCGCGCGCGAGACGTTCGGCTAAAGCGTTCGTCTCCGACTCCAAAGCGTCGGCGGGCACGACGCGGTTGTAGAGTCCGATTGCGAGCGCTTCATGAGCCGTGATGAAGTCGCCCGTGTAGAGAAGCTCCGTCGCCTTCGACAGCCCGACGACGCGCGGCAGGAGATGAGCCGCGCCCATGTCCGCGCCCGACAGCCCGACTTTGACGAAGAGGAACGCGATGCGCGCCTCTTCGGAGGCGATTCTCAAATCCGACGCGAGCGCGATGCACGCTCCCGCGCCCGCGGTCGTGCCGTTCAAAGACGCGATGACGGGTTTTCGGAGCGCGCGTATGTTTCGCACCAGCTCACAGGTCATGCGCGTGAATTCAAGCAGGCCCTCGGCGTCGCGGCCCTGCAACTCTCCGATGATGTCGCGCACGTCGCCGCCCGAACAGAACGCGCGCCCCGCGCCGGTGACGACGACGACGCGCACGCCGTCTTCGCGTTGCAGGGCGGCGAACGTCTCCGTCAACTCGCGATAGACCTCGAACGTCAGCGCGTTCAGGCGCTCAGGCCGGTTGAGCGTGATGCGCGCCACGCCTTCGCGGACTTCGTAGAGAAATGATTTCGGCTGGATCATTTGAAAGCTCAAAGAACCGCGATGCCTTCGATCTCGACCTTCGCGCGGTCGTCGAGCAGCGACTTGACTTCGACGAGCGCCATCGCCGGGTAGTGCCTGCCCATCAGCGCTCGCCAGCGCTCGCCGACCTCCGCGGTGCGCGCGAGGTATTCGCGCTTGTCGGTGACGTAGATGACGAGCCGCGCGAGGCTGTCGGTCGCGCCGCCCGCCTCGCGCACGACTTCGAGGACGTTTCGCAGAGCGCGCTCGAACTGCTCGACGAAGTCGTCGCTCACGACCTGCTGCCGCTCGTCCCAGCCGACCTGACCCGCGACGAACAAAAGCCGCGCGCCCGGCGGCGTCAAAAGTCCGTTCGAATAGCCGCGCGGGCGGCCCAGAGATTCGGGGTTGATAGGTTTCATAAGTGAGCAGTGAGCGGTGAGCGGTGAACAGTTTCGAGCCGGCAGTTCATCGTGCGTTTGCTCCGACGCCGTCTGCTCACTGCTCACTGCTCACTTAAAAAAGAACCGCTCCGCCGTCAACGTTGATCGCCTGTCCGGTGATGCCGCGGCCTTCTTCGGAGGCGAGCAGGAGCGCGACGGCGGCGACCTCCTCGGCGGTGACGAGGCGGTTCTGCGGACTCATGCGCTTGATACTCGCGAGCGCTTCGTCGCGGCTCCGGCCCGTCTTCGCTTCGATTCGGTCGAGCGCGCGCGCGGTCATCTCCGTGTCAACGTAGCCGGGGCAGATGGCGTTGACCGTCACTCCCTTCGTCGCCACTTCGAGAGCGGCGGAGCGCGTCAGACCCAGAACGCCGTGCTTCGACGCCGCGTAAGCCGCGATGTACGGCGCGCCGGTCTTGCCCGCGATTGAGGCGACGTTGATGACGCGCCCCCAGCCGCGCTCGACCATCGAGGGCAGCGCCGCCCTCATGCAGTAGAACGTGCCCGAAAGGTTGACGGCGATGTGCCGCCGCCAGAACTCGTCCGACGTGTCCGCGAGCTTCGCGCTCTCGGCGACGCCCGCGTTGTTGACGAGAATGTCCGCGCCTCTGTGAAAGGCTTTGTGCGTGGCGAGGAAAAACTCTTTCACTTCCGCCGGGTCGGACACGTCGCAAACGTCGTGCATCACTTCGGAGCCGGTGTCGCGCCGTATCTCTTCGGCGACGCGCTCGACCTCTTCGCCCGTCCGCGAGCACAGCGAAACGCTCGCGCCCTCGCGCGCGAAGGCGAGCGCGATTGCCCGACCGATGCCGCGCCCGGCCCCCGTGATTATCGCGATTCTGCCGGCGAGTTTCATCATCTAAGTTCAAGGTTCAAGTTCAAAGTTAAAAAGCTCCGGCCTTCGACCTCGAACTTTAAACTTTGAACTTTGAACTCACTTCTCAATTCGCGGCGAGCGGCGTTCGAGGAAGGCGCGGACGCGCTCGCGGGCCTCGCGCGACTGGAAGCACTGGAGCTGCGCCTCGGTCTCGTACTGGAGCATCCGTTCAAGGCTCTCGTGCTCGCTCATGTAAACGGCGCGCTTGGCCGCGGCGACTGAGGCGTGCGGCGCGGCGCGCAGTCGCGCCGCAAGCTCTCGCGTCGCCGACGCAAGCTCCGAGTCGGCGACCACGCGGTTGACGAGTCCGAGTTCGAGCGCGCGCCGCGCGTCAATCGAGTCGCCGAGGAAGAACATCTCGCATGCGAGGTTCGACGGCACGGCGCGCGGCAGGAAGTAGGAGCCGCCCCAGTCCGGGTGCAGGCCGACCTTGACGAACGACTGGCTGAAGGTCGCGGACTCGGCGGCTAAGCGTATGTCGCACGCGAGCACGAGGTTGAAGCCCGCGCCGTAAGCCGGGCCGTTGACCGCCGCGACGACGGGCTTGAGCATCTGCCTGATCGCCGTCAGCACGCGCCGGCCCGCGCCGAGCAGCCGCTTGAACTCTTCGACATCGTGCGACTCCATCAACTCGCCCATGCGCCGCACGTCCGCGCCCGTGCAGAACGCACGCCCCGCGCCCGTGATGACGACGACGCGCACCTCCGGGTCGCTCGAAGCGTGCTCCAAAGCCTCGGCCAAGTCGCGCCGCATGTGGCCCGCCAGCGCGTTCAGCTTCTCCGGCCTGTCCAGCGTAATCGTCGCGACGCCGGACTCGAATTCGACGTTGATGTTTTCGTACATGGCTTTTGGGGTGAGCAGTGAGCGGTGAGCAGTAAGCAGTTTTAGGAAACTGTGCATCAACGCGGCCACGCGGCTACTGCTCACCGCTCACTGCTCACTTTCCTTTAAATTGTGGCTTGCGCTTCTCGACGTAGGCGCTCAGGCCCTCGCGCGCGTCTTCGGACTGGAAGAGTTGCTGTTGGAGTTCGCGCTCCAACGCGAGCGCCGACTCGAAGGGAATCTCCGCGCCGGTCTGCACCGCGCGCTTGATGCGACCGACGGCGAGCGCCGCCCTTTCTGGCGTCGTGAACTGCCGCGCGTAAGTTAAGACTTGCTCGTTGAAAGACTCGGCGGTGTCGGCGTCGAAGATTCGGTTGACGAGGCCGAGTTCCGCCGCGCGCTCGAAGTCGAACAGCTCGCCCGTCGCCATCAGCTCAATCGCGCGCGACTTGCCGACCGCCCGCGCAAGTCTTTGCGTTCCGCCCGTGCCCGGCAGGACTCCGAGCGTGACTTCGGGCAGACCCATCTTGCCCGCACCTTTGCGTGCGACGCGGATGTCAGCGGCGAGGGCGACTTCGAGTCCGCCGCCGACGCAGTGGCCGTTGACGGCGGCGATGACGAGCTTCGGCGTCTGTTCAAGGCGCGAGAGCGTCTCGTTCGCGTGGAGGCAGAAGTAGTATTTGAAGGTCGGCGTCACCTCCGACAGCATATTGATATTCGCGCCCGCGCAGAAGAATTTTTCCCCCGCGCCCGTGACGACGATGACGTTGACGCTCTCGTCCATCCGCGCGCGGAGTATCGCGGCGTCGAGCTGTCGCATCATCTCGTAAGAGTAAGTGTTCGCGGGCGGGTCGTTGAGCGTCAGGGTCGCGACGCCTTCACTCACCTCGTAGCCGACGAGTTCGCCCGCGGCATCGCCGCCCGACGCGTCCTTAGCCTTCGCTTCTGCTTCTGCCATCGGTCTTTTGACTCCGTGAAGTTTTTTTATCAGCGCGGTCGAAATTCGCGGCAATGATGGCCGCGTCGAACACGCGAGTCAAGCGCGGGCAAAGCGAAGAGTTCAGATTCGGAGGCGTGCCGTCGCGCGTGGTGCGCCCGGCGCTTGAAAGCTTGACAGTCGGAGCGCGCGGCGCTTAGGGTTTGTCGCGTCCCCGCTCCTGATGTGGAGGCGCATCCGTTCTGGTGAACGGCGCGGTCTTCAAAACCGTCAGCGCGACTGTGAGAGCAGTCGCGGGTGGGTTCGATTCCCACACGCCTCCGCCAAAAAGCCGTCCGCGCTTCGGCACTCAGCCGCCAGCTTTTATTCCCCTCGGAGTCCGTCAACGCCGGTTGACGGCTTTCGCTATTCGCGCGGCGAGCGTCTTCGGCTCTGAACGTCGCACGACGACTTCGGGCGTCCTGTGCCAGCCGGCGCACTCGCGTATCGCCGCGGCCACGTCTTTGACCAACTCATCGCCCGCCGTCACACCTTGCTCAAGGTGGATGGACTTGACCTCGAAGACTCCGTCCTTCCGGTGCGCCTTCGCGTCGAGACGCCCGACGAGCGCGCCGCGGCGCAGGACGGGCAGAGTGAAGTAGCCGTAGCGACGCTTCGGCGCGGGCGTGTAGCACTCCAAACGGTAGTCGAAGCCGAACGCCTCGCGCGCGCGCGCCCTGTCCCACACCAGCGGGTCGAAGGGCGAGAGCAGCGTCGTCAACTCCGGCACGAGTCCGCCGCGCGCCGCCTCCCTGACGAGCCTGCGGTTCTCCGGGTGGAAGAGCGCGGGCGCGTCCCAGTCTTCGACTTCCGTGGTGAGCAGCGCGCCCTCGCGCGCGAGCGCCGACACGGTTTCGAGCGTCTGCCGCTTATCCGTGCGAAAGTAGTCCGCGACCCATCGCGCCTTCGCGACGCCGAGGGCGCGGACGGCCTTGAGCGCCAGCCCGCGACGCGCCTCTTCGACCGCGGGCAACTGTCCGTCGTGCCACGTGGGGAGGACGCGCTCGCGCAGGTCATAGACCCTCTGGAAGTTCACGCGCCGCGCGATCATCAGCTCGCCCGCCGTGAGCAGCATCTCCAACGCGCGCTTCTCGGTCTTCCACTCCCACCAGCCGCCCGCCTTCCCGTCCGTGCGTGCGAAGTCCGCCGAGCGCACCGCGCCGCGCTCGCGGATGTGGGCGAGCAGGCGTTCGATCTCTTCGCGGTGCGCTTCGACCCAGCGGCGCGAGTAGTGCCAGCCCTGCGACTCCGCGTCGAGCATACGGTGGCGGTAGAGCGCGTAGTCTTCGGCGGGGAGGAAGCAGGCCTCGTGCGACCAATACTCGAAGAGCTTTCCCTCGGCGAGCAACTCTTCGAGCCAGCGCGGCTCGTAGTCGCCGAGACGGCTCCAGAGGACGAAGTAAGGGCTGCGGGCCACGACGTGAATCGTGTCTATCTGGAGCGCGCCCATGCGTCGGACGGCGCGCAGTACGTCCTGTTTCGTGGCCTTCTTCGCGGGGCGACGCAGAAGCCCCTGCGCGGCGAGCATCAAGGAGCGCGCTCCTGCTTGTGTCAGTAGCATCGGCCAAAGTTTATTGACGGGCGTGCGTGATGTCGAGGCGCTTCGGGCAGGGCTTAGGGCCTCTTCATTCTTGAGCGGAAAGTGGGTTGGGGTTCACCGCGGAGACACGGGAACTCAGAGGCGGCACGGGGTCGTTCAAATCTCCGTGCGACCTCCGTGTCCTCCGTGCCTCCGCGGTGAGCTTTGTCCCTTAAAGCCCAAGAACGAATGGCCCCCAGGCCGGACTCGTCTTAGAAGAACACGCGCGGCCATAAATTTATCCTTCCACAATCTCACCCTGAGTGACATAATGCCGCCTCCACACGGGAACAGAAATCTTATGGTTCCAACGCCGGACAGGTGGCGGGACAAGAACATTCGGATCGGAGACGGATTGAGTCATTGGTTCATCGGTTCATTTCTTCATTGAATCAATGAGCCGATCACTCATTCACGTAATCCGCAATCCGAAATCCGCAATCGAAAGCTCCTCATATGAGAGACTGGATCGCCTTGAACATGACGCCGGGCGTGGGGCCGCGCGCGGCGGCGAAGCTTCTGGAAAGGTTCGGGTCTGCCGAGGGAGTCTTCGGCGCGCTGAGGTCTGAGCTTGAGCGTCTGCGCCTGCGGCCCGAAGCGGTCGAGTCAATCGCTCTGCGCGACCGCTTCGACGAGGCGGCGCGCGAGCTTGAGCGCGTGCGCGAGATCGAGGGCGCGGACGTGTTGGTGCTCGACGACGGCGCGTACCCCGCCTTGCTTCGAGAGATTCCAGACCCGCCGATCACGCTCTACGTCCGCGGCAGTTGGCAACCGTCGCTCGAAGCGCCCTGCGTCGGCGTCGTCGGCTCGCGGCGCTGCTCGACCTACGGGCAGAACGTCGCGGTCGCGCTCGCGCGCGATTTGGCCTCTCGCGGCGTGACGATCATTTCGGGACTCGCGCGCGGCATTGACGCGGCGGCGCACCGCGGCGCGCTCGAAGCGGGCGGGCGCACGGTCGCCGTGCTGGGCACGGGCATTGACGAAGTCTATCCGCGCGACCACAGCAAGCTCGCCGCGGAGATTCTTGAGAAAGGCGGCGCGCTCGTCACGCAGTTTCCGTTGGGCACGCCGCCCGTCGCCGAGAATTTTCCGTACCGCAATCGAATCATCAGCGGCTTGGGCCTCGGCGTCATCGTCGTCGAGGCCGCCGAAAACTCCGGCTCGCTCATCACCACGCGGCTCGCGATGGAGCAGAACCGCGAAGTCTTCGCCGTGCCCGGCAACATCACTTCGCGCAACTCCTTCGGCACGAACTTTCTCATCAAGGGCGCGGGCGCGAAGCTCGTGCAACAGTGGCAGGACGTTGCGGCGGAGTTCCCGCCGGAGATCGCCGCGACGATGCTGCCGCCCGAAGTGAAGGAGAGGGGCAAGGGCAAGTCGAGCAGGGAAGCGGCGCTGCCCGCAGACCTCTCGGACGGCGAGCGCGCGCTTCTGAAGTTGATTTCGGCGGACGAGGCCGCGCACATCGACGCGCTCTCGGAGTCGAGCGGGATGGCCGTCGCCGAGTTGTCCGGCGTCCTGCTCGGACTGGAGATGCGCGACCTCGTCCGACAGCTTCCGGGCAAGTGCTTCGTCAGAAAACTCTGACGAGCGGCGAAGCAGTCTCGCGCGCCGACGCGACGCGAAGGTCGAAACTTGCGCCGGATTGAAGCGCCGCGCGGCGAACTCAATCGAACGGAGACGCGCTGTTCGTGCTGGCGGGGAGGGCCGCTTGTGTGGTATTCGTTCAACGCGCATTCACTCCGCCGCGACGGGGACAAAAGATGAGCGACTACAAACCGAGTCCGCCAGGCGACTCGATACGGGTGACGATCTTCAACCAGGTCTATAACCTTCGCTCCGCGACGGGCGACGCCGAATACCTGCGCCGCGTCGCGCAACTGGTTGACGAGCGCATGCGCTCAATCGCCTCGCAACTCGCCGTCCACGACGTTGCGAAAGTCGCAGTCCTCGCCGCGCTCAACCTCGCCGACGAGCTTGAGATTCTGAAGGACTCGTTCGAGAGGGAGCTGAGCGCGCTGCTCATGATGCCGCCGGGGGAAGAGGCCGAGCCGTTCGACGCGGCGCAGGACGAGACGCACGACGCGGCTCGTTACGAGACGCCGGGCGAAACGTTCGTCGAACAGCAGAACGACGCGCCCTCGACTACGAGCAACTTATCCTCGACCGCGAGCGCGACGGAGCCGACGCCGGAAAAGGTGATCGCCGACGAGCAAGCCTGGTTCGACTCGGTCTTCGACCCAGACCCGACGCGCGGGAGCGAGAGGCTGAGCGCGCAGGTCTCGACGCGCCTGAAGAATCACGTCTCCGCGCGCTTGCGCCGGCTCCGGCAGCCCGCGCCGAAGCCTTCGATTACTGAAGACACGGGCAGAGACTATTGAGCCGTGCGTGTCGCGGGCGCGTCCAGCGCCGTGACCGAAAGATTTTTTAAGTTGCCTCCAGCTTTAGCTGGAGGATCGGGTGTCCAAGATAAATCCGGCTTCAGCCGAATGTTTCGGCTGAAGCCGGTGAAATCTTTGCTGCTCGTGACCACAGGCCGAAGCCCGTGGCAATTCACGACGCCGCAACACCTCGCCTAAGAACTCAATGACGAATCTGCGGCGCGCCCGCTCGCCGCGAGAGTCGCCGGAGCCTCGCCGTCGAAAACTTCTTGAAGCCTCGAAGCCTCTGAGGTCGTCAACCTCGCCCTCGAAAATTTTTCAAGTTTTCAAAACATCGCCGTCCCGTGTAACAGCCGTCAAAGTTCTGACAGTTCAGAAAGGAGCCAGACCCGTGAGACACTTCCGAACGTTCGCCGCCGCAAGCCTTCTGCTTCTCGTCATCGTCAGCCCCGCGCTCGCCGACATCGCGCCGCCCGACAGGAAGAAGGTCGAGAGGCCGGACGCCATCAGAACCGACCTGCCATACGGGCACATGACGATTGAGACCGTCGAAGGATTGCGCGAGGCTCGGCTGCAAGTCCCGCGCGACATACTCGCCAAGCTCGCGCCCGCCGCGCCGAACGCCGCGGGACTCGTGGACGGCGCGCCGTCGGGCGGCTTCAGGAATTTGAGCACGGTCGTCGCGGGACTCTTCCTCTCGCTCTCGCTCGTGCTCGCCGGCCTCCTGCTCGTCCGCTCGCGCCGACGCGTCGCGGGCCGCGCAATCGCAGCCGCAGTCGTCTGCGTCGTCGCGTCGGTTGCCGCCGCGGTCGCCGCATACGCGAACGCCGCGCCGCCTCCGGGCTGGCGCGTGCAAGACCCCGGCACGCTCCGCAAGGCCGTTTCGGGCAAGCCGCTCGCCGGCTCAGTCCGCGTCGAAGCGGTTGACGTGGGCAGCGAGATCAAGCTCCTCATCCCGGCGCGCGACGGCAAGGGAGACGACGAGGAGTAGCGCGTGCAGAGTGCGACCGACATCGGCCCTTTGCGAGTCGCCGCCGACGGCGCGACGCCACACGCATCGGGCGACGCGAGAACGGCACACGACTCAGCCGCGGCCAACGCCGTCGCGGCGAGTTCGGGCGTCGTGTTCGCGCTCGCCTGCGCGTGCGTGATCGCTTCGTCGGCGGCTCTCGCCGGCTTCGCGCCGCTCGGACTCTCGGTCGCGACGGTCTTCCTCTTCGCGGGGCCGCACAACTGGGTCGAGCTTCGCTACTTCATCACGCGACTGCCCGCGCGTCTTAGTCGCTCGCGCAACTTCTTCGCGCTCGCCGCCGCGGGCGTCCTTCTGCTGACGGCCTCTTACGCCGCGCTCGCGCTCGGCGCGAACTCAAGCGTGTGGGGCGGCGAAGAGTTGTACGCGGGCGTGGCTGTGTGGAACAGCCTGCTCGTCGCGTGGGTCGCCGCGTTGGTTTTCATGCGCGGGAAGTTGTCGCGGCGTGATTGGGCCTGGGCGCTGCCCGCGGGTTCCGCGCTGATTGCTTTGAACTGGCTCGCGCCGCAAGCGTTGAGCCTCTCGCTCGTCTATCTGCACCCGCTCGTCGCGCTCTGGTTCCTTGACCGACAATTAAAACGCACGCGGCGCGAGTGGAGGCGCGCGTATCATCTCGCGCTCGCGCTTCTTCCAGTCGCGCTCACCCTTCTCTGGTGGCGGCTCGCGTCCGCGCCTTCAATCGCGGGCGACGACGCGGTCGCGCTGCGAATCGTCAGGCACGCGGGCGCCGACATCCTGCCGAGCGTCTCGACGCACCTGCTCGTCTCGACGCACGTCTTTCTTGAGACGCTGCATTACGGCGTGTGGCTCGTCGCTCTGCCGCTCGCCGCGGGCGCGGTCGGCGTGCCGTGGCGACTTCAATCCATTCCGCTCGTGCGTCACCGAGACGGCTGGCCGCGCACGATTCGGGTGTTGCTCGCCGCGGGCGCTTTCGCGGTCGTCGCGCTGTGGCTTTGCTTCGTGAAAGACTACGCGACGACGCGCGACGTTTATTTCACGCTGGCGACGGCGCACGTGCTGGCCGAAGTGCCGTTCCTCTTGCGAATGATCTGAACGTAGCCGCTCGATAGCAACAGACGACAGACCGATGCGCCCCACAGACCTCTGGCTCTTCCTTCCGTTCGGCTATCTCTTCTCGGTCGCCATCGAGACGCCGGTTCTCATCTTCGGCCTCTCGCCGCGGCACACGCTCCGGCAAAGACTCTTCGCCGGACTCTGGCTGACGGCCTGCACCTACCCCGTAGTCGCGCTCGTCATGCCGACGCTCTTCGACGGAGCTTCGCGCGCCCTCTACCTCTTCGTCGCCGAGACGTTCGCGCCCGCCGCCGAGTGCGCGCTCTTCTGGCTCGCGTTCGGCGAGAGAAGCGAACTCGGTCGCCGCTCGATGTGGCGCGACTTCGCGGCAATCGTCGCGGCCAACCTCGCGTCGTTCGCCGCGGGCGAGATCGCGGGCGCTTACAAGTGGTTCGGTCTGTTCGGATGAAGCGCGCGCCTTCAAACGCTCACACCTTCGCCCTCTAGTGCGCTGACGTTTGCCTGTCTTCGTCTGATTCACTCCGCGCGTTCTTTCGGCGTGCGTGCGGCTGCGGCTATTCACGGCGGCCCGCGGCGCGCTAGAATCTTCTTACACTTCAAATCAAGCAAGGGGCGTTTGATGAGCAAACTGTTTTCCGCATTCAGTCTGCGCGGGCTTGAGTTCCGCAACCGCGTCTTCGTCTCGCCGATGTGCCAGTATTCGAGCCGCGACGGGCTGGCGAACGACTGGCACATGGTTCACCTGGGGAGCCGCGCGGTCGGCGGCGCGGCGCTCGTCGTCGCGGAGGCGACCGGCGTCTCGCCCGAAGCGCGCATCTCGCCCGGCGACACGGGCCTCTGGTCTGAAGAGCACGCGCAGGCGTTTGCGCCCGTCGCCGCCTTCATCAAGTCGCAGGGCGCGCGCGCCGGAATCCAACTCGCGCACGCGGGCCGCAAGGCTTCGACTCACGTCGCTTGGAAGGGCGGTAAGCCTCTGAGCGAGGACGAAGGCCCGTGGCGGACGCTCGCGCCGAGCGCCGTGCCCTTCGGCGACTGGCCCGCGCCGAAGGAGATGACGCGCGAAGACATCGAGACGGTCATTCGACAATTTGAGGACTCGACGCGGCTCGCGCTCTCCGCCGGGTTCGAGGTCGTCGAGCTACACATGGCGCACGGCTACCTCATGCACGAATTCCTCTCGCCCTTGTCGAACAAACGTGAAGACGAGTACGGCGGCCCGCTCGAAAACCGCGCGCGCTTCCCCCTTCGCGTCGCCGAGGCGGTGCGCGCAGTGTTGCCGCAAGAGCTTCCGCTCTTCGCGCGCATCTCCGCGACCGACTGGGTCGAAGGCGGCTGGGACTTGCAGCAGTCCGTCCAGTTCTCGCGCTGGATGAAGGAGCGCGGCGTTGACCTCGTTGACTGTTCGAGCGGCGGACTCGTCCCCGGCGCGCGCATCCCCGTCGAGCCGAACTATCAAGTCCCTTTCGCCGAGGCCATACGCAAAGAGGCTGGCGTCGCAACGGGCGCGGTCGGCCTCATCACCGAGCCGGAGCAGGCCGAAGAGATCGTCGCTTCGGGCAAAGCCGACGCCGTCTTCCTCGCCCGCGCCATGCTCCGCGACCCTTACTGGACGCTCCATGCTGCTAAGCGCCTCGGCGTTGACGTGCCCTGGCCTGTCCAATACGGGCGCGCGAAGGACTGAAGGATTCAACGGCGAATTTTACCTGAGGCATCAAACGCGGCGGGCCGCGCGTGCGCAGCGCCACGCGCCGAGGCCGAAG
>Ga0070740_10002915_pt1 | contig 19077 bp, 18 predicted proteins | sample Coa_R2_FD_67286 | JGI IMG/M metagenome (GOLD analysis project Ga0070740, IMG submission 67286) | Surface soil microbial communities from Centralia Pennsylvania, which are recovering from an underground coalmine fire - Coalmine... | ecosystem: Environmental > Terrestrial > Soil > Unclassified ...
CCGTTTCGCGACTGAGCGCCCCCCAAGAGATCGCGCACGGCACGCTGGCTGGCGTTCGCTCCTATGGTTTCGCTGTCGCCAGGTCGTGCAGCGCCTGCGCGCATTCGACCGGATGCGTGAACATCACCTCGTGCCCGCTCTTGATGAACTTGAGCGTCGGACTCCTGAGCCGGCTCGAGAAGTGGGGATGCCAGTTGGGCGCGCCCGCGACCGGCGTACGATCGTCTTCGCACACGATATAGCTGCTCGGAATACCGGTGGCGAAGTAGGGCGCCATCGCAACCGGCGCGAACAGCGGCGCCATGGGCTGCGGGCACAGCGCCGACCTGACGTAGTCCTGGAGCGGCGGCGGCACGTCGTTGAAGATGCCGTCGAGAAATTCCTGACCCATCAGATCAATCGTCAGCGAGCGTTCGGGCTGTGAGTCGGCCGCCGCGGCCAGCGGCGAGGTCGCCGGATCGACGATCGGCTGGCCGTCGAGTGCGACCAGCGCGGTCACCCAGACCACGCGCTTGATGCGCGACGGGATGCGCGCGGCGACGCCCGGTATCGTCAGGCCGGCGAGACTGTGTCCGGCGAGCACCACGTTGCTCAGATTGCGCTCTTCGATGAATCCGGCGACGCTTTTGACATAGCTCTCCAGCGTCACCTGCGCGCGATCGGCGCGGTTCATACCGTGTCCTGGCAGATCCACTGCCCAGGCGCGATCGCCCAGCCGCTCGAGCTGATTGATCACCGCGGCCCAGCACCACGCCCCGTGCCACGCTCCATGCACCAGCACAAACGTTTCTGCCATTCTTTCCTCCGGCCGGCGGATTTCCCGGCCCCCCCCCCGGGGTTGCAAATCAAATCAGTTGAACATCAGGACGGTCCGCGCGACCTCGCCCGCCTCCATCGCGCGGAAGGCTTCGTTGACGTCCTTGAGAGGCGTGCGTCGGCTCACCATGTCGTCGAGATTGAGCCGTCCCTGGCGGTAGAAGTCGAGATACTTGGGCATGTCGAGCCGGAAGCGGTTCGATCCCATGTAGCAACCCTGAATGCGCTTTTCGACGAAGAAGTGGCCGGCGTTGAGTTCGATTTTCTGCCCGGTAGGAATCGCGCCGACCAGCGTGGCGGTGCCGCGCGGCGCAAGACAGTAAAAACACTGCTCGGCCACCTGCCGGTTGCCGATCGCCTCGAACGAGTAGTCGACGCCGCCCTGGCTGATGCGTTTGATCTCGCGCACGGCGTCGCCCGCAGAGGCATTGACCGTGTCCGTGGCGCCGAAATGCCTTGCCATCGCGAGCTTGTTGTCGAGGAGATCGACCGCGATTATTCGCCGCGCGCCGGCGATGCGCGCTCCCTGTATCACTGAGAGCCCGACCCCGCCCGCGCCGAAGACCGCGACCGTCGAGCCGGGCGCGACCTGCGCCGTGTTCAGCGCGGCGCCGACGCCGGTGGTGACCGCGCATCCGAGCAGCGCGCCGCATTCGAGCGGTATGTCGTTCTCAACCTTCAGTACCGCGCGCTCGTGCAGCAGCATCTTTTCCGCGAACGCCGCGAGATCGACGAACTGATGCAGCGGCGCGCCGTTTTGCGAGAGCCGCGGTCGCGCGCCCGGCGCGCGCTGGCATGCGGCCCGATCCGCGCACAGATGCGGCCGTCCCGCGATACATTGCGCGCAGTTGCCGCAGTAGAGCGAAGTGCACGCGATCACGTGATCGCCGGGCGCGACCGAGGTCACGTCGCGTCCTACACCTTCGACGATGCCTGCCGGTTCGTGGCCGAGGATCGCGGGCGGTTTCAGGGGGAGGAGTCCGTGGACGTAATGCAAGTCGCTGTGGCACACGCCGCTGGCAACCGTGCGCACCAGCACCTCATGCGGAGCGGGGTCGTCGATTTCGATCTCTTCGATGGTGAGCGGCGCCTTGGGTGCGCGAAAGACGGCGGCCTGGATTTTCATTGCGATTTCCTTGGGGTTGATCCCTGAACTCTATAGAACAGTCGGCAAAATCCTGAAAGCGCAAATCGTACAAGCGGTGTGCCGTCCGGCGGCCGACAATGATAATAGAAGCGCTCGGAGTATATGCCATGCCACCTTCACGCGTCGCCTTCGAAATCACGCGCGGGCTCGCCCGCATCACTTTCATCAATCCGGCGCGCCATAACGCGATGGACCTGCAGTTCTGCAATGAGCTGGCCGATGCCGCAACGCGATGCGCGTCCGCACCCGGACTCAAGGCGGTATTGATCGCGGCAGCGGGCGATGTGTTCTGCGTCGGCGGAAGCTGAACTCCGAGGCCGCCGAGCCTCCCGGCAATCGAGGCGACTTTCGGTTAGCAGCTCTCGACTTTCAAAAATCGTGAACGCGTAAAGTGCTACCGCCCTACACTCTGCCGGACGAAGGCACCCTCGACTGCGCATTGATCCTCTGTTTTTCGGCGTGGTGCGAAATTAATATTGTTTCAATCTCGAGTTGGAGGGAGGGGGAGAATGATCGCGAGAGTTTGGGGAAAAAACTTCGGAGTCCTCAAGAATTTCGACGTTGCGCTGGAACCACTGACGCTGCTCGCTGGCCCGAACGCCTCAGGAAAGAGCACTTTTCTCAGGGCAGCTCGGTGCTTAGCGTCTGTCGTGCGCGGGCCTCTTTACAGAAAGGGCGGTCCGTCAGCGGTGGCCGTTGAGGTGACCTGGGAGCAGCTGGTTCTTGGTGATTTTACGAAGCCGACAATTCTCGGGGTCGAGACGGAAGCCGGGCGCGTATCTGGATCCTATGAAGTGACTCTAGGCCGAATCGGCGGCAGGATAGCCATCCTCGACGAAAAAATTGAATGCAAGGGAACTACCGGAAAACAGTTTCGGTTTAATTCCTCAACACCTGAGATGGACTTTGGTCGAGGTGATTCATCGACCCTTCCGAGAACTCGGTCCCTTCCCTTCATTTCTAATCGGTATCGCAGCGATCCAAAGTGGGCGGAAGTCGTCGCACCTCTGGGAGAGTTCGTTGATACCTTTAGTCCGTTCTTTGTTTTTCGATTTTCACCGGGACAACTCGCTGTGCCTGTTGGCCTTGCCACGCAAGTTCGACCCGACGGGTATGGTTTCGTGGCCGCGATGGACACGCTCGCTGGTGAGGATCCCAAAGGGTACGCAGAGCTTGTCAGCAGATTGACAACGGAATTCAAGTTTTTAAAACAAGTCAGAGTGGTTCCGGCCCAAAGTGTCCGAACGGGTGAACCCATAAAGCTGTTAATGTTTGAGCGTGAAGGTGGAGTAGACGTGCCGGGTGAATTCGAGTCTGATGGCGTTCTTCTTACTTTAGCGTACATGTGGCTCGCCTATTGTCCCCGCTACTCCAAGACCGAAGTATTTCCGAGTGCAGTAGCGCCTCGGTCGCTTGGAATCAAGCTGGGTCCAGCGATTGGGATTGAAGAGCCAGAGACCGGCGCACATGCCGCATTGTTGCCGAACCGGATTGCGACTCTAAGAGCTTTGGTCGAGGGGAATTTTGGACGTCCACCAGTACAGGTCATTGCATCCACCCATTCGGCCGCCCTCCTACGTGCCATTGGCGACATTGGGAACATCAGAGACTGCGCACTCCACGGGGATGGATCCGGCGAAATCCGGGTTCCCAACGAAACCAACATCGATGCATATTTGACCTATTGGGCGAGAGAGATCCACGAAGAATCCGCGGATGCACCCAAGAGGTAAAAAAAGGGCCACCATGAAGGTGGCCCGACATCACACATAACTAACAAAGAGCAGCACTAACGGCCGCATTAACTGAGGCAAACTTATTACTTGCTCGACAGCTTGTCAAGGGTTTGTTGGGCAGCCGCATTGCCGCTATTGCTGGGTGGATCGTGCTAGTCTCGATTCTTGCCGGACTTGGCCTCGCCTCCCACGAATCATCTGCCGGCGAGGATGCCGAACGACAAACACTCCCACGTCGAAACAGATGGACGACGGTCGCTGCGCGGTACGCGGAAAGAGCGCTTAGAGGCCGGACAATATTTCTTCGAGCTCAACGCCAAACCATTGACCGTCGTGCGCGAGAGTCTCACCGCGTCGCTCGATGAGCATCTTGAGGCCGAGGCGGTTTCGATCGCAGCCCAGGCCGATCTTCCCGAGACGCAGGATCGGCTCGCGGCTTTTCTCGGCCGCTCGAAATAGGGGGGCGGCGGATCAGGTTGCCCGCCGCATCAGCTCGCTCGCGATGATGAGCTTGCGGATTTCCGTGGTGCCCGCGCCGATTTCGAGCAGCTTGGTTGCGCGGTAGAGCCGGTTGATCTCGGTTTCGCGCATGTAGCCTGCGCCGCCATGGATCTGCACCGCGTCATTGATCACGCGCGAGCAGGCCTCGGCCGCGTACAGGATGCAGGCGGCGGTGAGCTTGTGGATGTCGCCGCGCCCGCCCGCGCCGATTTCGAGATCGTTCGACTCGGCCATCGTGCGGTAGCAGAAGGTGCGGATCGTCTCGACCGCCGTGTACATGTCGGCGAGCTTGGCCTGCACCATCTGAAACTCGCCGATCGCCCGCCCGAACTGTCTCCGCGTTCGCGCGTACTCGAGCGCAAGCTCGAAGGCGCGCTCGGCCATCCCCAGGTTGATCATCGCGATGATCGCGCGCTCAAGGTCGAGCCCGCTCATCACCACCGCGACGCCGTGGTTCTCTTCGCCGACCAGGTTGGCCGCCGGCACCACGCAATCCTCGAACACCAGTTCGGCGGTGGTGCTGCCGCGAAAGCCCATCTTGTCGAGCTTCTGTGCGACCTGGAAGCCGGGGAAATTTTTTTCGACCACGAACGCCGAGATGCCCTTGGCGCCGCGCGCCTTGTCGGTCTTCGCGTAGATCAGCAGCACGTCGGCGATCGGACCGTTGGTGATGTAGAGCTTGCGGCCGTTGAGCACGTAGGTGTCGCCCGCGCGCCGCGCCGTCGTGCCCATCGCGCCGAGCGCGTCCGAGCCGGCCTCGGGCTCGGTCAGGCCGAGCGCGCCGATCGCGCTGCCGTCGCACATGCGCGGCATGTAGCGGCGGCGGATGTCGTCGTTGCCGTTGCGATAGATGTTGTTGAGGCAGAGGTTCTCGTGCACGGCGTACGACAGCGCAACCGCCGGGTTCCATCGCGCAAAGGCCTGCGTGATGAGGCCGGTGGTGAAGAAATCGCCGCCGCTGCCGCCGTACTCGGGCCCGACGGTCACGCCCAGATAGCCCATGCGGCCGAGCGTCGGCATCACGTGCGGCGGCCACCATTCGTCGTTGTCCATCCGCTGCTGCAGCGGGAACAGCTCGTTGCGGGCGTAGGTGTCGGCCTGGTCGAGAATTTCGCGCTGCTCGTCGCTGAGCGCGAAGCTCGCGGCGCTGCTGATTCGCTCTCGCTGGGCCATGGTGTTCCTTGCGCGCGCTCGATTCGCGGGGTTTGCTTGACTTTGAAAACCTAACGATATTCACTCTCGCGCCGGATACAAGAGCGCATTTATCCATGCATCGGCCGATTCGCACAGTGCTGGTCGCCAATCGCGGCGAAATCGCGATGCGCGTGCTGCGGACCGTCAACGCGATGGGCCTGCGGGGCGCGCTGGTTTATCACGCCGCCGACCGCGACGCGCCGGCTGTGGCTGCCGCCGACCTGGCAATTCAAATCAACGGCGCGACGCCGGTGGGCGCCTACCTGAACGTCGAGGAGATCCTCCGCGCCGCCGAGCAGGCGCAAGCCGACGCTATCCATCCGGGCTATGGGTTTCTCTCGGAAAATGCCGCCTTCGCGCGCCGCGTCGCCCAGGCGGGCCTCGCATTCATCGGACCCTCGCCGGAGGCGATCGAGTTGATGGGCGACAAGGTGCGCGCGCGGAGCTTCGTCGAGAGCCGCGGATTTCCGGTCGCGCCTTCGGCGATCGAGGACGACGCTCCCGCAAGCTTCGTCGCCCGCGCGCGCAAAGTCGGATTCCCGCTGCTGATCAAGCCCGCGGCCGGCGGCGGCGGCAAGGGAATGCGCATCGTGCGCGAGGCGGCCGCGCTCGAGAGCGAAATCGCGCGCGCGCGCTCGGAAGGCGAGCGCTATTTCGGCGACGGCAGGCTCTACGTCGAGCGTTACGTCGAGCGCCCGCGCCATATCGAGGTGCAGGTGCTCGGCGATGCGCACGGCAACGTGGTACATCTGTGGGAGCGCGAATGCTCGGTGCAGCGGCGCTTCCAGAAAATCATCGAGGAGACGCCGTCGCCCGCCCTCGATCCGGATCGCCGGCGGCAAATCTGCGCCGCGGCAGCCGGAATCGCGCACGCCGCCGGTTACCGCAACGCCGGCACGGTTGAATTCATTTATGCCGAGGACGGCTCCTTCTATTTTCTCGAGATGAACACGCGCCTGCAGGTCGAGCATCCGGTCACCGAGATGGTCACTGGTCTGGACCTGGTCGAGCAGCAGATCCGAGTCGCGATGGGTGAGCGGCTGAGCTTAGCTCAGGGCGAGGTTGGCCGGCACGGCCATGCGATCGAGCTGCGCATCTATGCCGAAGAGCCGGCGCGCAATTTCACGCCCGCTACCGGCAGGATCGTGCGACTTCGGCTGCCCCAGGGCGAGGGTATTCGGATGGATTGCGGCGTGCGCGAAGGACAGGCAGTGACCGCGGCGTTCGATCCGATGCTCGCGAAGCTGATCGCATACGGTGCCGACCGCGAACAGGCGATCGCGCGCGTGCGTCTCGCGTTGGCGCGCCTCGTGCTGCTGGGCTGTCCCACCAACGCGTCGTTTCTCGACCGCCTGATCGCGCATCCGGCGTTCGCGCGCGGCGAGATTCACACCGGGTTTCTCGACGCGCATCCGGAACTCGCGGCCGATTCGCCGATCGAGCCCGACGCGCGGCTGGCCTTGCTCGCGGCCACCGCGCTCAGCCATCCGCAGGTGCTCGAGACGGCACACGCGGTGCCCGAGCCGCTCGCGTCGATCGGCGGCTGGCGCAACTGAGATGTTTCACCTGTTCGCGATCCGCGACGAGAAGCTGAGCGCGGCGCTCGCGCGGCGCGGCCGCGCCTACGTGCTGCTCCATGACGGGCGCGAATATCCGGTTGCGCTGCGTCAGCTTCCAGACGGCGCGGCCGAAATAGAAGTCGCCGGCAACGTCGCGCGCGTCGTTATCGCGCGCGAGGGTGACGACACCTTCGTTCGCCTGGGCGGCGAATCGTACGCGGTGCGCTGGATCGATCCGCTGGACAGGCTGGCGCACGCGGGCGGCGCCTCGCTCGACGACGTCGCGCTCGCACCGATGCCGGGTACGGTGGTCGCCGTGCAGATCAAGCCGGGCGAGAGGGTGACGCGCGGCCAGACGATGATGGTGATCGAGAGCATGAAGCTCGAGACCGCGATCGTGGCGTGGCGCGACGGCGTGATCGAGACGCTGCACGTCTCGGCCGGGCAGACCTTCGAGCGCGCCGCGCCGCTGGTGACGCTCGCGGCTTCGCGCGAGGAGTAAAGGGAAGCATGCGCCGAATCGAAAGCCGGCTCGACATCAATTCGGAGAATTTCCGGCTCAATCGCGAGCACAACGAGCGGCTCGCGGCCGAGCTACGCGAGCGTCAGCGGCGCGCGCGCTATGAGCGTCCGCAGCGCGATCTGGATCGGCTCGCGCGGCAGAAGAAGATGTTCGTGCGCGACCGCATCGACCTGCTGCTCGATCCGGGCACGCCCTTTCTCGAGCTGTCGACCCTCGCCGCCAACCAGGCCTACGACGGCGAGGTGCCAAGCGCGGCGCAGGTCAGCGGTATCGGAGTGGTCGGAGGGCGCGAAGTAATCGTGCATGCGGACGACGCCAGCGTTAAGGGCGGCGCGTGGTATCCGCTCTCGGTCAAGAAGATCGTGCGCACGCTGGATATCGCGATCGAAAACCGCCTGCCGGTGATTCATCTGTGCGACAGCGCGGGTGGATTTCTGCCGCTGCAGGCGCAATTTTTCGCCGATCGCTACTACGCCGGCCGGATCTTCCGCAACCAGTGCACGCTCTCGCGCATGGGCGTGCCGCAAGTCGCGATCGTGCTCGGCCATTGCACCGCGGGCGGCGCCTACATTCCGGCGCTGAGCGACTATTCGGTGATTGTGCGCGGCACCGGCGCAATTTTTCTCGGCGGTCCGCCGCTGGTCAAGGCGGCGACCGGCGAAGAGGTCAGCGCCGACGACCTGGGCGGATGCGACCTGCATACGCGCGTGAGCGGCACCGCCGACTATCCGGCGCACAGCGAAGAGGAGGCAATCGCGATCGCGCGCGATATCGTCGCGCGTCTGCGACGCCCGCAAAAGGCGCTCGAGTGCGGCGAGGCCGAACCGCCGTACTACGATCCGGCCGAACTCTACGGCGTGATCCCGCGCGACAACCGCGTGCAGTTCGACATGCGCGAGGTGATCGCGCGCATCGTCGACGGCAGCCGCTTTCACGAATACCAGCCCGCCTACGGGACCACGCTGGTCTGCGGCTACGCGAATCTGTGGGGCTACCAGGTCGGCATCCTTGCGAACAACGGCGTGCTGTTCAACGACAGCTCGCTCAAGGCCGCGCATTTCATGCAGCTCTGCAATCAGAACGTCACGCCGATGGTCTTCCTGCAGAACATCACCGGCTACATGGTGGGCCGCGAATACGAGATGCGCGGGATCACCAAGGACGGCGCCAAGATGCTTATGGCGCTGGTCGGCTCGGAAGTGCCCAAGTTCACCGTCATCTGCAACGGCTCGCACGGCGCCGGCAACTACGGGATGGCGGGCCGCGCCTACGATCCGCGGCTGCTGTTCATGTGGCCGCAGTCGCAGATCTCGGTGATGGGCGCCGAGCAGGCGGCCAACGTGCTGAGCGAGGTCAAGCTGCGCCAGCTCGAGCGCGAGGGCGCAACCCTCACGCCCGAGCAGATCGCGGCGATCCGCGAGCCGGTGCTCGAAAGCTACCGCGCGCAGTCGAGCGCGTACTATTCGACTTCCGAATTGTGGGACGACGGCGTCCTCGATCCGGTCGACACGCGCAATGCGCTGGGCGTGGCGCTCTCGGCCGCCCTCAACGCGCCGATCGCGACTTCGCGCTACGGCGTCTTTCGCATGTGAGAGCGAAAAGCGCGCGACGCGCGATAGTTTCAGCCTGGCGGTCCGCAGAGGCTCTGTTCAGCAAGCGCCCGCGCGCTTTTGCAGGGAATCGGCGCCAGTTTACCCGTTGGTGTATTGGAACGGCGAATAGAACCCGTTCTTTTTCGAAATCTCCCAGCTATAGCCGTGATCCTGGTAACGCAGCTTTTCCGAACGCGAAACGACCGCCGGGAAGCCGGGCGCGATCGCCAGCGGATGACCGCTGACTGTTACCTCGCCGGCGGGCCCCTCGAGTCCCTGGATTGTCGCGTCCGCCACTTTGCCCACCCGGACCGAGCGTCGCTTACCGTCCGCGCGATACTCGATCGGAACGCTTTGGACCCCGAGCACTTCTCCGATGTGCTGAGCGACGCGTCCGGGATGGCCGCCCGCCTGACCGCTGAAGATTCTCGTCAGGGCGTCGCGCTGCGCCTGGGATGCGCGTGCGTCGAGATAGAGCGCCGCTTTCCACTTGACCTCGGCCATGTGGCCCGGACTGTGGACGGCAAGCGCCACGTTGAGGCCGTCGAGCGCGACGTCGCCGAAGCGGCCTTGATCGACGTGCCACGCGATCAGCACCGTGCATTCGCCTTCGGTGGGCGGACTCAGGAACACGCATGGGCAGGCGGTCTCGCAATTGCAGGTTTCGAAGTACGAGCCTTTGAGGGTCCACGACTCGGACATGGCGGTTATCCTCCTTTGTGCTGCAGGGGCGAACGTGTTCGCCCTTGTTTGCTCCTCCCGGCAACGGTTCGCGACGGTGGGATGCGCGCCTCGATCGTGCGTCGCAAGCGGCGCAGGCCTGCGGCGATGCGGCTCGGATCGTCGTGCGCCCGCGCCATGACCACGGCGCCCTCGATCACCATGAGGGTTTGCTCGGCCAGCGCGGCCGCCTCTCGCGGATCGCGCGCGACCGGTCGGAAGAGCGGCGCCCATCTTTGCACCAGCGCTGCGAAGATCTCGGCCACTCGCCGCCGTATCGTCTGGCTCGTTTCGGCGAGCTCGCACGCGAAGTTCCCCATCAGGCATCCGTTGCGCCACAGTTGCGGTCCAATCGCCTCGAGATGGTCGAACAGGCCGCGCAGGCGCCGATACGGGTCAGGCATCGTCGCGTACGCGCCGCCGGCCACGCGCGCTACGCCGTCCTCGTAGAATCCGTTGAGGACGGCGAGCCCGAGCTCCTCCTTGGTTGCGAAAAAGTGGTAGAAGCTCCCCTTGGTAACTCCCGCTTTCGAGCAGATGTCGTCGACCGAGGTCGCGGCATAGCCGTATCTGAGCATGAGGTCGCGCGCCGTCCTGAGAATGCTCGTGCGTGAGGCGGCGGCTGCGGCCATGACGCCTGACTATACCAACCGGTCGGTCCAGTCAAGGCGCGCAGGATGAACCGCGGAGCCGGATGGTTGGCGGAAAATCCCTAAGACGAAAGCGCCGGCGACGCCATGCAGCCGCAGCGGCGCGCGGGCTTTTCGCAGCGCCTTGCCGCACCGGACTCGCGCGGCGCATAATCCGGCAGCCGGAGTAATCGCCCGAAACTCAATTCCCGGATCGGCAGGAGTTGCCAATGAAGGTCGGATTGCTCGCATTCATCACCGATACCAGCGCCAGCCCGGCGGCCATCGCGCGCCGGGCGGAGGCGCTCGGCTTCGATTCGCTGTGGCTGCCCGAGCATCCGATCATCCCGTTTCATCATCGCACTCCCTATCCGGTCGGCGACGGAAAAATTCCCGAGAACTACGCCCATCTTCCCGACCCTTTTGTCGCGCTCGCGCTGGCGGCGGAAGCGACCACGCGGATCAAGCTCGGCACGGGCATCTGCCTGGTGCCGGAGCGCGAGCCGATTGTGACGGCCAAGGAGATCGCGACGCTGGATTTCTATTCCGGCGGGCGCGTGCTGTTCGGTATCGGCGGCGGATGGCTCGCCGACGAGACCGAAATTTTCGGCGTCGAGTTCCGCCGCCGCTGGCCGGTTACGCGCGAGTATATCGCCGCGATGAAACGCCTGTGGACCGAGACCGAAGCCTCGTTCGAGGGCAAATATGTCAGGTTTCCGCCGGTCAAGTTTTATCCGAAGCCCGCACAGAAGCCGCATCCGCCGGTGATTATCGGCGCCGGCGGTCTCGGCGCCGGCAACGAGCGCGCCTTGCGTGACGTGGTCTCGATGGGCGACGGATGGATGCCGATCGTGCTCACGCCGCCGCAACTCGCCGAAGAATTGGGCAAGCTGCGCCGGATGTGCGGCGAGGCGGACCGCGACTTCAAGCGGCTGGACATCTCGATGCTGCTGATGGCGCCGGGCGACGATCCCGCGCGCGAATTGCGAGATTATGAGGCCGCGGGCGCGCAGCGCCTGGTGCTTACCGTGAATGCGCTCGCGCCAGACGTCTACGACCGCGAATTGGAGAAGTTCGCGCGCGGCTATCTGCGCTGAGCAGGCATACGGTTTTCGCGGCCGGTCCGACATCGTTGCGCCAGCTGCCGATCATTTGCGTGGAGCGGACACATGAATCCGAAGCATCCGCCGCGAACAGCCGGGATTGGACGTCGCGAATTCATCCGCGGCGGCACGCTCGCAGGAGTCGGCGTCGGCATCGCGGCGCTGGCGGGTGTCGGCGCGGCCGCGATACCGCCGAATCCGGAAGTCCGCCACTATTCACCGCTTGGCCGCACCGGCATGAAAATCTCCGATATTTCGTTCGGCGCCGACCGGCTCAGCTCCGGGCAGGAAGACCTCGTACGCCATGCGTTCGACCGCGGAATCAACTATTTCGATACGGCCGAGACGTATCGGGGCGGCGATTCGGAAACGGCGCTCGGGCGGGCGCTGCGCGGCAAGCGCTGCAAGGTTTTCCTCACGTCCAAGACGCTGGCATGGCCCGACACCGATCGCGGCGCGATCATGCGGGCGCTGGAGGGCAGCCTTCGCCGCCTGCAGACCGACCACGTCGACGTGTACTTCAACCACGCGGTCAATGACCTCGAGCGGTTGAAGAACGCGGAATGGTACGAGTTCGCCGAGCAGGCGAAGCAGCAGGGCAAGATTCGTTTCACCGGGATGTCCGGCCATGCCGGGCATCTGACGAAATGCCTCGACCACGCGATCGACACGGGCAGGTTCGACGTCATTTTATGCGCGTACAATTTCGGCCAGGACCCGCGGTTTTACCAGCGCTTTCTCGGCGGGTTCGACATGGTCGCGCGCCAGCCCGACCTGCCGCGCGTGATTCGCAAGGCGCAGCAGCGGGGCATCGGCGTGGTCGTGATGAAAACGCTGATGGGCGCGCGTTTGAACGACATGCGCCCGTTCGAACGCGGCGGCGCGACCTTCGCCCAGGCCGCTTTCCGCTGGGCGCTGTCCAACCGCGACGTCGACGGTCTTATCGTGTCGATGACCGATCGCGCGCTCATTGACGAGTACCTGGGCGCCTCTGGCGCGCGCGCGGCGGATGACTCCGACCTGCGGCTGCTCGAGCGTTACGCGCGCGTCCATGGGGCTTCCTACTGCAGGCACGGCTGCGACGCGTGCGCCGGGTCCTGTCCCGTCGGAGTGCCGATCGCGGACGTGATGCGGACGCGGATGTACGCGGTCGACTACGGCGACCTGCGGCTGGCGCGCGACGAGTATGCGCTTCTCACGGCCGATGCGGCGGCCTGTCTGGCCTGCAGTGCGAAACCGTGCGCGGGCGCTTGCCCGCACGGGATCGCGATCGACGCCCTGACCGCGCCGACGCATCGCATGCTTGCGTCGATCGGCTAGATCGCTTCGACCGCATCCGCGTCGAAGCGTCTGGCGGGTTAACTCCCATACAGCGCTTTGTGCTATAGCGGTCTCGTATCTGAGAACGGCCCTCTAGCCTGCAGTTGCGAGGTGCAATGTGGCTAGTGACGTGTCGGTCGGTTCGTCTTCATCCGTAGCCTCCGAAAAGAGTGCCTTAACGGCGCGTGCGGCGGGTAACCCGCGGCGGCGAGCCAGGCGATGCGGGCGGCGATGGCGCGAACAGCCTTCGTGCGGCGCGGCACGGAACTGCCCATTCAACCCAGGGAGAAATGACAATGGCGGAATTCGATCTGGTGATTACCGGTGGGATGGTGATCGATGGTACGCGGATGCCCCGCTATCGCGGCGACGTCGGTATTAAGGACGGCAAGATCGCGAAAATCGGCCATCTCAAGCGCCATCAGGCGAAGCGCGCGATCGATGCGGAAGGCCTCAACGTGGTCCCCGGCTTCGTCGATCTGCACACTCATTACGACGCGCAGCTCTTCTGGGACCCGTACTGCACGATCTCCAGTTGGCACGGCGTGACTTCGGTCGTGATCGGCAACTGCGGTTTCGGCTTCGCGCCGGTCAAGCCCGCTTTGCGCGAGCGGGCGATGTTAACGATGACGCGCACGGAGGCTATCCCCTATGCCTCGATGAAGGCCGGCATGCCGTGGAATTGGATCACCTATCCGGAGTTTCTCGACAGCGTTGACCGTCGCCCGATGGGCATCAACCTTCTGCCCTTCATGCCGCTTGCGCCGCTGCTGGTATGGGTGATGGGTCTCGATGATGCGAAGTCGGGGCGGATGCCGACGGAGCGCGAGCACGTCGAGATGAAGCGTCTGCTGCATGAGGCGATGGACCGCGGTGCATGCGGATGGTCCGCGCAGCGCCTGGGCCGCAACAGCGTGCAGGCGGACTTCGACGGCAGTCCGATGGTTACCGACATCATGCACGACGAGACGGCGCTGGAACTTGCCGGCGTATTGGCCGAGCGCAACGAGGGCTTCATCCAGATGACCTATCTTCCCGAGAATATGTCCTACGAGGGCGACGGCGAGGGGCACGCCGAGCGTCATTACGAGGACCTCGCGCGGGTCAGCGGTCGGCCGATTCTCTACAACGTGGTGCTGGTCAACGATGCTCATCCCGATCGCTACCGCCATCAGCTCAGTTGGCTTGACGACTGCCGGCGCAAGGGCTTGCGGGTTTACGGCCAGGCCGAAACGATGGAGCAGAACTTCGCCTTTACTTTCAAAGACTGGAACTTGTGGGACGACATGCCGGCGTGGCGCGAATGCACGGTCGGCAAAATCGAGGATCGCCTGCTCAAGCTGGCCGACCCCGAACGGCGGCCCGAGTTGCGCAAGATCGAGGAGATGACCGGTCTGGTCACCAACAATGTGCGCGATATCATCGTGCTCGAATGTCGCGCACCTGAACTCAAGAAGTACGAAAATCAAACCATCGGCGAGATCGCCGGCGCCGAGGGCAAGCATCCGGTTGACGTGCTGCTGGATATTGCGGTTGCGGACGGCCTCAATGCCGAATTCTACACGCCGTCGATCAACCAGAAGCTCGAACATATGAGTGAGATGATCAGGTCTGACGTGGTTCCGATTTTTGGCCTCTCCGATGGCGGCGCACACACCAAGTTCTTCACCGGCGGCCGCTATGCCACCGAGACGCTGATCAAATTTGCGCGCGATAATCCCGTGATCTCGCTGGAAGAGGCCCACTGGAGACTGAGCGCCCATCCTGCACTGTGCGCCGGCTTCCGCAACCGCGGCACGCTCGTCGAGGGCGCGGCCGCAGATGTGGTGATCTACGACCTCGAGCGGCTGAAAATAATGCCGATGGAAATAGCGCACGATTTTCCGGGCGGCGAATGGCGACGCGTACAGCGCGCGGAGGGCTACCGCGCAGTCGTTCTCAATGGCGAGGTCACCTTCGAGGAGGGCCGCGAAACCGGCGCACTGCCCGGGCGCCTCTTACGCCACGGGGTGTGAACGGTTCCGCGCGCGATACGCAATCCGCGGCTGGTCAGCGGACCGGTTCGCTCATCGCCCCGACGAAGTGGTGCACGGCAGCGGCGTCGGCGGGCGCATCCGCCGGCAATGACGCGCAGCTCGCGCTGCTTTCGGGATTGTCCGACTCCGCCGGCGAGTCCGCTTGATGAGGTGTTGCATGCTCGCCGGTTTGTCCAGATGCGGTCGCCGGCGCGGAGACCGTCGTGCGGAGCCCTGCGATCCATCGGTGAAGGACGGACTGCTCGAGATTCTGCTGCGTGGCGGCGAGGAGAGATTGCACGTGTTTGCCGCGGATGGTCTGTTGGGTGTGCGACTTGCGCAGCAGGGTCGCGACCAGCTTGGTCTTCGTCAGCATGAATTCCGGGTCGGCCAGGGCCTCGGCCGTGAGCCGCAGAAGCTGCTGATGGTCGTGCCAGGCGCCGAGAATTTCCTGCAGTGACTTGAGAAGATCGAGCGCGGTCTCGGCCTCCCGATCGCCGAGGTCGCGCGCCATTTCGATCCGATAGCGCAGCCGCTTGGTACGCGTGCGAAGGAAGTGAATATCGCCGGGAGCGAAACCCTCGCAGGCCCGCGCCAGCGATGCGCGCCATTGCTCGTACGCTTCGCCGATTGAGCGCGACAACGTCTCGGACGGATGCGCGGACGCGGGCTGCGAGTCCGCCGCCAGGAGCTGCTCGGTGCGTTCGGCGAGCGTCAGCAATTTGCGGCTGGCGAGTTTGCGCCGCGCACGGCGAATTCCGCGCTCGCGCTTGCTCGCCGCGAGATCGCGAATCATCGCGTACGCCTGTCTTTCTTCCGCGTTCCGCAGCCGGCGCAGCTTGCGGTTGAGCAGGTCGATCGCGACGTCGCAGTCACGCCATACGCCCATCGCGCGCCGCGCCCGGCGGAGCGCGCGGACCGCGCCGCGCGCCTGCGGCGCGATCGGCTTGGCGCAACCGGCGGCGATGAGCTGCTGCAGGCGCCTGCTCCACACGCGGAGGTCGTGCACCGCACCCGCATCCTCGGCCGACAGCACCCTCACCAGGAGCGAAGTGAACTTGCGTTGACGATCGCGGAGGAGCTTTTCAAGCGCGGCGCGACGCGCGTCATTTTTTGAGGATTGCGGCGCATCCGCAGGACCTGGACCGGACAAATCGTCACCTCCACATGAACGCGGCTTAACTGAAATATAACGTTACTTTAACACGACCTTTCAAGAGCGCTCACGCGGCGCGTCTGCAATCAGAGCACAGGCTGACCTGGCTGTGCGGTTTGTGCTATCGGAGCCTGACCCGGGTAACTCCGGGTCAACGAGGTTGTTCAATGGCTTCGATGCAAAATCCGATCAGCCGATTTCCCGTGCCCCGCCTCTCTGACATGCCTGAGGACATTCGGAACCGAATCGAACAGGTCCAGGCCAAGGCCGGGTTCATCCCCAATGTGTTTCTCGCGCTGGCCCATCGCCCTGACGAGTTCCGCGCATTTTTCGCCTACCATGACGCTCTGATGGATAAGGGCGGCGGGCTGACCAAGGCCGAGCGCGAGATGATCGTGGTTGCGACCAGCAGCGCCAACCAATGCCATTACTGCGTGATCGCCCACGGCGCGATCCTGCGCGTGCGCGCGAAGAACCCGCTTATCGCCGACCAGATCGCGATCAACTACCGCAAGGCCGACATCGTGCCGCGGCAAAAAGCGATGCTCGATTTCGCGCTCGAGGTCGCGCTTGCGCCATGGCGGGTCGGCGAATCGCACTTCGAAGTCCTCAAAGGCCACGGCTTCAGTCAGGAAGACATCTGGGACATCGCCGCGATCGCGGCATTCTTCGCGATGTCCAATCGCCTCGCAAACGTGAGCGACATGCGCCCGAACGACGAGTTCTACAGCCTCGGCCGCGCTTAATGCATACGCGCCGGATGGCGCGGCCTGGTCGCGCGCCGCCGTGATCGATGCCGTGACCGGAGCGATAGCCATGCCGAACGCCGCGGTGTCGATCCGCTGGCGCATCAATTCGGCCTGGCTCATCGCGGCCGGCGCTCTGGCCGGCTTCGTCGCGGCGGGCCAGTTGGCCGGTTGAGCGCCACCGGCTCGCGCTCCTTGAAAGCCGGATGCGAAGGCGCTTGCCAAACCGCGTCGCACGCGCGTATGCGTCAAGCAATCACGCTCACTGGAGTATTTTTATGCCGCAGGCATGGGGCAGGGTCAGGATTCCCGCGGGCAAAAGGATCGCGGTCAATCTCGGCTGCGACTTCGATGCTCAGTCGCTATGGATCTGTCTCAACCGCACCTCGCCCGCGTACATGTCGCGCGGCGAATTCGGCGCCGAAGTCGGTTTGCCGCGACTGATGCGCCTGCTCGACAAGTATCGGGTCAAGACCACCTTCTGCATCCCCGGACATACCATCGATACGTGGCCCGAGCTGTGCCGCGAAATCGCCGCCGCCGGACATGAAATCGGTCATCACGGCTACGCCCATGAAAATCCGCAATCGCTCACGCTCGACGACGAAATCAAAGTGATGGAGCTCGGGCTGGCGGCGCTCGCGCGCATCGGGGTCAAGCCGCGCACCTATCGAGCGCCGTACTGGGACTTCAGCGACAACACGCTGGGACTGCTCGAGCGATATGGCTTCGATATCGACAGCAGCCTGCTCGCCAACGATTTTCATCCGTACTGGATCCGCCCGGTCGAAGTGCATACCGAGCGCGGCAACGTTTTCGGCTCGCCCGGGCGGATTCTCGAAATTCCGGGTCAATGGTATCTGACGGATTTCTCCCAGGTCGATTTCATCCCCGGCCTGCAGGAGGGGATGCGTCCGGCGGGCGACCTGCTCGATCGCTGGAAGGCGATTTTCGATTACGCGGTCGAGAACGAGGAAGGCGCGTGCTACGCGTTCGTGGTCCATCCGCAGTCGATCGGACGCGCGCACATGATCCCGCGGCTCGAAGAGCTGATCGTGCACATGCGGGACCGCGGCGCCTGGTTCGCGACGCTGTGCGAGATCGCCGACGCTACGGAGCGCGTCGGCTAATCGCCACGCGCCGTTGTCAGTCAATCGTCTTGCGACCTCGCTGACAGGTTGTGCGCCGGCGGCGGAATAGCCATTACGCGGCTCGCAATCCCTTCGGCGCAATATCCACTCCGCCGCCGGCAATTCTTTGATGAGTCAGACTTTTCGTCTCCTCACGGATTGTATGTAGTAGTTGAATGCTGATGCACAGCTCCGTCGTCGGACTGCGTAGTCGTGGTTGTAGTCGTGGTGGCGCCGGGCGGCTCGGAAGGTGGAATCTGCGCGGTCGGACTGCGATATTCCCTGGTGTTGCTGTGGTAGCTGAAGCATCCGCCGGCGATGAGGATCGATAGGGCGGCCATCGCCGATATGACTATCGTCGGTCTGTTTCGTTGCATCTTGTTCCTCTCTTTTTTGTCGGACGACTCCCGAATTGGCTGGTTTGATACAGGGGCAAGACCTGTGCCGATGGTTTCGTCGCGGGATAATGCGCGATTCTGCGTTGTAATGACCGCCGGACTGCGCAGGATTAAGAAGTTTTTTCCGATGCCGAGGCGATGAATCCGAACGCCCGCCGTCACGACATCAGGGTCTGTTCGGCGCGTAGCTACTTGATAGAAGGAGTTCCTGTTCCTGTCGCGGCGGGTTGCGCGGAATCGTCGCCGGATCCGGTTGCCGTTGGTCCGGATAGAGGCGCCGCCGTGTTCCGGATAACCAACGGAGTGGAAGTCGCAGCCGGTGGGCGAGGCGAACCGCCCGGACCAGGCATCGTGGAGGCTGCGGTCGGTGTGGTTGCTTCGACGGTCGTCGGAGTCGCGGGCGGGACGGCGGTCTGCGCAGGACTCGGTGGAGCAACCACGGCTGTACCGGAAACCGAAGCGGCCGCACGCGTTGCGACGGGCGTCGGCTTGCCCGCAGGAGCAGGCGTCGATTCCGCCGCCGCGGCCGCCGTCGCGGACGGCGCGTGTTGCGGGGTCCGTGATGGCGCCGGACTCGGCTCCGGACTCAGGGATCGAGCCGGCGACTGGGTCGCGGCCGGCGTCGGCGTGACGGTCGGAGACGGCGCGGGCGTCGGCGATGACGTGGGCGATGCGGTTGGCGTCGGAATCGGGGAGGGCGTCCGTGTTGGCGTGGGAGTTGGCGTTGGAGACGGCGATAGCGTCGGAGTCGGCGTCGGCGTCGGCGAGGGTGTCGGCGTCGGCGTCGGCGAG
>Ga0070740_10002916_pt1 | contig 19076 bp, 16 predicted proteins | sample Coa_R2_FD_67286 | JGI IMG/M metagenome (GOLD analysis project Ga0070740, IMG submission 67286) | Surface soil microbial communities from Centralia Pennsylvania, which are recovering from an underground coalmine fire - Coalmine... | ecosystem: Environmental > Terrestrial > Soil > Unclassified ...
CGCGTCGAGTTCGACAGGCGCGGGCAAATCTCTTCACTCGCGGGCGACGGCGGTCGAATAGAATCCTACACGCTCGAACCCGAACCGCTCACCGTTGACGCCGCCGAGAAGACCGCCGACCGCGCCGCGCTCGCCTACAAAGACATCCCCGAAGCGCTGCGCCGCGCGATACTCTCGACCGAAGACCGGCGCTTCTTCGACCACGGCGCGGTTGACCTCTTGGGCGTCGCGCGCGCCGCGTTCAGTTGGGGCGACGACGGGGAGTTGAAGCAGGGCGGCTCGACCATCACGCAGCAGCTCGTCAAGAACACGTACCTGACGCCGGAGCGCACGCTCCAACGCAAGTTCCGCGAGGCCGCGCTCGCTTCAGTCGTCGAGAGCCGGATGTCGAAGCGGGACATCTTCGCGCTCTACTGCAACGAGATTTATCTCGGTCGCCGCGGCTCGGTCTCGGTGCGCGGCGTGCGCCAGGCCGCGCGCGTCTTCTTCGGCAAGGATTTGAAAGACCTCACGCTCGCCGAGGCGGCGACCATCGCGGGCATGATTCAAAGCCCCGCGCGTTACGCGCCCGACCGACACCCGGACGAGGCCCGCGCGCGCCGCAACACCGTCATCGCCGGAATGCTCCGCGACGGCGCGGTCACGACGGACGAGGCTCGCGCCGCCTGCGCCGAAGCCTTGACGGTCGCGCCGCTCGAACACGCGGACGCGACCGCGCCCTACTTCATTGACTACGTCAACCGCGTCGTCGAGTCGCGCCAGCCCGCCGAGGGCGGCGACGGGCTGCGCGTCTATACGACGATTGATCTTGAGCTTCAGCGCGTCGCGGAAGAGTCAATCAATAATCAACTCGCGCGGCTCGAAAAAGTTTTCAAGGGCAAGCGCCACCCGCAGGCCGCGCTCGTCGCGCTCGACCCGAAGACGGGCCGCGTACTCGCGATGGTCGGCGGCTCGTCTTACGCCGACTCGCAGCTCAACCGCGCGACCGACGCGCGACGCCAGCCCGGCTCGGTCTTCAAGCCGGTCGTCTATGCGGCGGCGCTTGAGAACGGCATCTCGCCGCTCACGCTCTCGCTCGACGCGCCGCGCGAGTTCACATACGACCAGCACGCGAAGTACCGCCCCTCGAACTACGGCGGCGGCTTCTCGATGCGCGACGTGACGCTCCGCACGGGACTCGTTCATTCACTCAACGTCGTCACGGTTGACGTGGCGATGAGAGCCGGACTCGACCGCGTCGCCTCGCTCGCCGAACGTCTCGGACTCCCGAAGCCGCAGGCTTATCCTTCGCTCGCGCTCGGCACGACCGAGGCGACGCCGCTCGAAGTCGCGTCGGCTTACACGGCGTTTGTGAACGGCGGTCAGGTCGTTCGACCGAATCCGTTGATGCGCGTTGACGGCCAGGGCTTCGGCGCGGACGGTTCGACTTTTCCGAACGTGCCCGCGCGCGAGCAGGTGTTGAGGCCCGTGACGGCGTACATGATGGACGATATGCTCTCCGCCGTCATTGACCACGGCACGGCGCGCGCGGCCCGCGGCGCGGTTCGCGGTGTGGCGGTCGCGGGCAAGACCGGCACGTCGCGCGACGGCTGGTTCGCGGGCTTCACGCCGAACCTCGTCTGCGTCGTGTGGGTCGGCTTCGACGACGGCGAGGAGTTGAACCTGACAGGCGCGGACTCCGCGCTGCCCGCTTGGGTCGAGTTCGTGCGCCGCGCAACGGAGCTTCGCCCCGAACTCGGCGGCCAGAGCTTCGAGCGCCCCGCCTCGATCACGACCGTCGAGATTGACCCCGACACGGGCCTGCTCGCCGCGCCCTCCTGCCCGCAGCGCGAACGCGTCGCACTCGCGCCCGCATACATCCCCGACCACGAGTGTTCAGTTCACGGCGACCCGTGGGGGCTGAAGGCTCTGGCCGCGGCGTCCGCGAACGAGCAAACGACGAACGCACAAACCGCGCACGCGACCGACGCGGCTTACTTCACTTCAGAAGAAGACACGCGCACGGCGTACGCGTCGCGGGCCGCGTCGCCCGTTGTCACGAACGCGCCTCCGTCCGAGGTGATTGAAAGTGAAGTGCCGCACGTCGAAAAGGCTAGACGACCGACGCGGGTCGTCACGGGTCGCGACGGGCGGCGGACACTCACGAATGATCTGCGCGTCGTCACGAGATAAAGGTTTGCAGGGTCGGACGAGGCAACAATCGAGCGGCAGTGATGAGATAAGTTTTGAGCCGACGGCGTCGGCGACAGAATGTAGCCCACGGCGCGCGCCGTGGGCTACATTCTGTCGCGCCTAACGGCGCTCGAAGATGACTTGCGCGACGGCGTACTCGCACGCGTGCGAGAGCGAGAGGTGCGCGTGGGTCGCGCCGAGCGCGTCGAAGAGTTCGCGGGCGCGGCGGTGGATGCGGAGGAAGGGAGCGCCCGCGTCGGTCGCGGCGACCTCGATGTCGTGCCAGTAGATGCCGTCGCGCCAGCCCGTCTGGAGAGCCTTGAACGCGGCCTCCTTCGCCGCGAAGCGCGCGGCGTAGTGCTGCGCCGCCGCGTCGCCGCGCGAGTCGCAGTAGGCGCGCTCAGCGTCGGTGAAGACGCGCGCGCGGAAGCGCGGCGTGCGCGCGAGCACTTCACGCACGCGGCGGATTTCGATAATGTCTATTCCGATGGAGACGATCACGACTGACTCAGAAATAGAGCGCGCGGGCTTCGTCCTGCGCGAAAGTGAAAACGGAGTGGCCGCGTTTGTGTGCGGGCCGCTCGAACGGGAAGGCTTCGCCAACGCCTTCTCGACGCGCGGGGGCGGCGTCAGCCCCTTCCCCGAAAACTCTCTGAACCTCGCCGGCTTCGACCAGGACTCGGCGGAGAACATACGCGAGAACCGACGCCGCTTCCTCTCGCTCGTCGGAGGGGTCTGGACGCTCGCCGCGTGCTGGCAGGTTCACGGCTCGGACGTGCGCGTCGTGCGCAACATCTCGGACGCGCACGTCGAGAGCGAGCGCTGCGACGCGCTGACGACGCGCGAACCGGGCGTGCTGCTCGGCGTCAAGACCGCCGACTGCGTGCCCGTCCTCCTCGGCGACGCCGGGACGGGCGCGTGCGCGGCGGTTCACGCGGGCTGGCGCGGCACGCTCGCAGAGATCGTCAAGCGCGCCCTCGCCGCGATGCGCGAGGAGTTCGGCACGGACGCGCGCGACGTTCGCGCGGCCATCGGCCCCGCGGCGCTTTCGTGCTGCTACGAGGTCGGCCCGGATGTCGTCGAAGCCTTCCGCTCGAAATTTTCAAACGCCGACTCGCTCTTCACGCCGACGCGCGAAGGGCACGCGCTCGTTGACCTGCACCGCGCGAACCGCGAACAACTCGTCGAGTCGGGCGTCGCCGCCGAACGCATCCAGGCGCTCCCGCTCTGCACCATCTGCCGACCCGAACTCTTCTTCTCGTACCGGCGCGACAGGAAGTTGTACGGTCGGACGGGGCGACTCCTGTCGGTCGTCGGATTGCGGAATGCGGATTTCGGAATAGTCGAGCCGCGAGTTTCAGATCGTAACGCTTGTGATGCGTGAGGCGGTAAGGTGCGAGCCTTTTAAATCCGCAATCCGAAATCCGCATTCCGCAATCATCTTTTCCTGCGTCCGCCGCCGCCGAAGAACTCGCCGTTGACGTGGTTGACGGGCGTGTCGCGCCCGACGATGGCGATTGCGAGGTCGAGTTCGCGCGTCGCGGGCGGGAAGCAGACCTCGTCGTTGCACGCCTGGAAGCGGACGCTCGCGCGCACGTGCGCGACACCCAGCGCGAAGTCGGCGGGCACGGCGACGCTGAAGCGCGCGACGGCGCGGCCTTCGTAAACGGCGAGCTTCTCTTCGGGCGAGCCGTCGCCGAACTTGAACGAGCGCACCTTGCCCGCCGGGTACGCGACGGGCGTGACGCGCAGGCCGCGCGGCGGCTCGACCTTGATCGTGGTCGCGATGGCGTACTTGCCGAGCGGGCGGTTCGAGTTGACGTGCATCCCTTCGGGGATGTCGAAGACGACCGCGGCCTGAAACGTGCTGCCCTGCTGCGCGGGGTCAACCGAGAAGTAGCCGTTGACGCCGACGCTGCTCGCCTGCGCCGCGAGCGGAAGGACGGTCGAAGCGTCCGCGTCCGCCGTCGCGAGAGGCACATCATTCGGCGTGCGCGTTGTCGCCGCGCGTGCGGCTTGAGTCAACGTCGCCTGCGGCGCGAGCAGGGCGGCGAGAGCGAGAAGCGCGGTCGCGAGTCGGGCTTGAAAATTTAGTCTCATCGGAATCCGTCCCGTCGAGTTTGATTCGGGTCGAGCCTTTCGGGCTTCAGGTCAGTTGATGAAGTACGGGCGTCGCGCTGTTGCCCACGCGCCGCGCGGCGAGTTGGCCGCAGGCGGCGTAGATGTCGCGCCCGCGCGGGCGGCGGACGAAGGCGTTGACGCCTTTCGATTCGAGTATCGTCTTGAACGCCTGCACGCGCTCTTCGGGCGAGGGGCGGTACGGCAACTCGTCCGCGGGGTTGTGCGGAATGAGATTCACCTTCGCGCGGAGCGCGTGACGGTTGAGCAGATTCGCCAACTGCCGCGCGTGCTCGTCCGTGTCGTTCACGCCGTCGAGCATGACGTACTCGAACGTGAAGCGCTCGCCCGGCTTCAAAGACTGCTCGAACTCCTTGCACGCGGCGAGCAGTTCTTCGAGCGGCCATCGCTTGTTGATGGGCATCAGGCGGTCGCGCAATTCGTCATTCGGCGCGGCGAGCGAGATGGCGAGGTGCGGTCGGCCTTCCAGAAGCGCGAGTTCTCTGATCTTGGGCACGACGCCGGCGGTCGAGACGGTCACGCGGTTCGGCACGATGAAGAGTCCTTCCTCGTCCGACATGATTCGCAGCGCCTTCATCAGCGGGTCGAAGGCGAGGAAAGGCTCGCCCGCGCCCATCGCGACGAGGTTCGTGCCGCGCGGCGTCTTCGCGCCCACGCCATACGCGTCGTTTAAGGCGACGACGATCTGCTCGACCATCTCGCCCGCCGTGAGCGTGCGCAGCAGGCCGAGCTTCGCCGTCAGGCAGAAGTCGCACTGAAGCGGGCAGCCCGACTGCGAAGAGAAGCAGATGGTGTCGCGCCGCTCTTCGGGGATGAAGACGGTCTCGACGGGAAGGTTGTCGAGCGTCTTCATCAGGTAACGGCGCGTTCCGTCTTCGGCGACGTAGCGCGACTCGACCGTGAGCGTCGAGGCGGTCGCCGTTTCCGGGAGACGTTCGCGGAGGCCCTTCGGCAGGTCGGTCATCTCCTCGAACGAGCGCAGGCGGCGGCGCTGGAGCGCGGCGAAGATTTGGCGACCGCGGTACGCGGGTTCGTTCAATTCTTCGGCGAAGCGCTCAAGCTCTTCGCGCGTCATTCCCGTCAAGTGCTTATTCTCGCTCATCGCCTAAACCAGATTCTACAACGTTCGCGTCCGACTCCGCAGCCTTCGCGTGTGGTGCGGCGGGCGGCGGAATGGGCTTAAAATGCGCGTCGGACAGGCGCTTCGCTTCGCATGACGAAGGCGGGCGCACTGTCCGGCAGCCGGTTTAAATTTAGATGCGCGACGGGGGAGATTGACTGTGCAGAACTACGAATATCAAGTCTGCTCGGTGCAGTACGGGCGCGTGACGTTCGCCAACGGCTCGTGGCGCGGCAGCGTCCCGTTCACGGGGGACAACGAGGCGCTCTCTTCTTGCCCGAACGTCTGGGACTTTTTGCAGGAGGCCGGGCGTGAAGGCTGGGAACTGGTCTCGGTCATCACGCACCCGCAGGCGACGCCCGAAGCCGTGCTCGACATGATCTACATGAAGCGGCCTTCGTGGTGATAACCGGCGCGGTCGCCTTTGAAGTGTTGACCGTCTCCGAAACTGTTGGACGCGGCGCGCGTCGCCGGAAGATAATGAACAGCACTCGTCCGCGTCGAGGCGTAAGATGAAAGAAGTGGGGTCGCCGATGCGTCTTAAAATTTGCCTGCTGCTCGCGCTCGCGTGCGCGGGTTGCGGCGCGGCGTCGAAGGCTTCGCCGACAGCGCGCAACGCCGTCGGCTCTTCAGTCGCCGCGCAGTCGTCCGCGCCGCGGCCTTCGAGCGGCTCGCCGTTCCTCGACAAGTTAGTCGAGGCCGCAATCGAGCGGACGGGCCACCAGATTCGCTACGACCAGTCGTACTTCACGATTGATTACCCGAACGGCGACGTGCCCTCCGACGTGGGCGTCTGCACCGACGAGGTCATACGCTCGTACCGCGCCGTCGGCGTTGACTTGCAGCGGCTCGTGCACGAAGACATGGAGCGCGCGTTCGACGCCTACCCGCACAAGTGGGGCCTGAAGAAGACGGACACGAACATTGACCACCGGCGCGTGCCGAACCTGATGACCTTCTTCGAGCGGCAGGGCGCGGGGCTTCCCGTGACGAACGACGCGCGCGACTACAAACCGGGCGACGTTGTTTCGTGGGACTTGGGCGGCGGGATGACGCACATCGGCATCGTCGTCAACGTGCCCTCGGACGCGGACGCCGCGCGGATGCAGATCGTCCACAACATCGGCGCGGGGCCGAAGATGGAGGACGTTCTCTTCGGCTGGAAGATCACGGGCCACTACCGCTACACGGGGCCGAAAGAAGAAGTCAAAAGTGAAAAGGCAAAAGGCGAAAGTGAAGACGAAGGCCGGCGCGGCTCTCGTCGGCATTGAACCAAGCGAATGAGTTCGAGTCTTGAAGATTACGGCTGGTCGGATTTCTTCGCCGCGGAGTTCGCGCCGTTCGCGGCGGAAGGCTTCGAGGCGGGGCGCGTCTTCCTGCAACATAATCGCATCTACGCGCTCTACACCGAGTCGGGCGAGATTGAGGCCGAGACGACGGGCAGGCTCCGCTACAACGCGCGCGGCGCGGACGACTTGCCCGCGGTCGGCGACTGGGTCGCCATTCGCAGGACGGGCGAAGAAGGCAAGGCGAAGATTCACGAGGTGCTGCCGCGCCGGAGCAAGTTCTCGCGCAAGAGCGCGGGGCGCGAGACCGAAGAGCAGGTCGTCGCCGCCAACGTTGACACGGTCTTCCTCGTCAGCGGACTCGACAACGATTACAACCCGCGCCGCGTCGAGCGCTACCTCATCATGGCTTGGGAGAGCAACGCCGAGCCTGTCGTCGTCCTCAACAAAGCAGACTTGATAGAAGACGCGGAGCCGAAGAGGGAAGAGATCGAGCGCGTCGCGCCCGGCGTGCCCGTGCTGCTGTTGAGCGCGAAGCGGGGCGAGGGCGTCGAACAACTTTTGCCGTACATCGGGCGCGGGCGCACCGTCGCGCTGATGGGTTCGTCGGGCGTCGGCAAGTCAACAATCGTCAACCGACTGCTCGGCTCCGAGGTTCAGCGCACGCAGGACGTTCGACTGTCGGACGCGCGCGGTCGCCACACGACGACGCACCGCGAGCTGTTCCTGCTCGCGTCGGGCGGACTCGTGCTCGACACGCCGGGGATGCGCGAGCTTCAACTTTTGGTGAGCGAGCGCGGCCTGCGCGAGACGTTCGAGGAGATCGAGGAGATCGCGGCGCGGTGCCGCTTCAGCGACTGCCGGCACGAAGGCGAGCCGGGCTGCGCCATGCGCGAAGCGCTCGAAACGGGAGCGCTCGACCCCCCGCGCTATCAAAACTACCGGAAGATGCAGGCCGAGATGCGCCACGCCGCGACGCTTCAGGATCAGCGCAAGGCGCAGGAAGAGAAGGCGCGCGTCAAGCGAATTCACCGCGCTTTCAATCGAATGCCGAAGAAGCGATAAGAGCAAGGGGGGCGGATGGAGACAGACTTCGTCGTCGTCGGAAGCGGCATCGCGGGACTTCGCGCCGCGATTGAGTTGGCGCGTGCGGGAGCGCGCGTCGCGGTGCTGACGAAGGACAGGCGCGAAGAGTCGAACACGGAGTATGCGCAGGGCGGCGTCGCCGTCGCGCTCTCGGATGCGGACGAGACGACGCTGCACGAAGAGGACACGCTGGCCGCGGGCGCCGGCCTCTGCGACGAGCGCGCCGTCGAGGTTCTGGTCGAAGACGGTCGGCGCTACGTCGCCGAACTCATCGAGTGGGGCGCAGAGTTCGACCGCGAGGGAGGCCGACTCCTCTTCACGCGCGAGGCCGCGCACTCGCGCCCGCGCATACTCCACGCGCACGGCGACGCGACGGGCCGCGAGATCGTCCGCGCGCTGCTCGCGCGTGCCGGTCGCGAGCGCAACATCTCATTTCTCGCTCACGCCGAAACAGAGAGCCTGATCGCGCGCGACGGGCGCGTCGTCGGCGTTCGCTACCTCGACTCGCTCGTGCGCGCGCCGCGAAGTCTGTTCGCGCGCGGCGTGGTGCTCGCGTCGGGCGGCGCTGGATGGCTCTACCTGCACACGACGAACCCTTCGGTCGCGACGGGCGACGGCATGGCGATGGCCTACCGCGCGGGCGCGGAGTTGGCCGACACGGAGTTCGTGCAGTTTCACCCGACGGCGCTCAACATCGCCGATGCGCCGCGCTTTCTTCTGTCCGAGGCGCTGCGCGGCGAAGGCGGCGTGTTGCGCAACGAGGCGGGCAAGCGTTTCATGCCGCGCTACGCGGACGCCGCGGAACTCGCGCCGCGCGACGTGGTGACGCGCTCAATCGTCGCCGAGATGGAGCGCACCGCGACGCGGACGGTCTTCCTCGACATGACTGCCTTCGACGCGCAGTTTCTCCGTCGCCGCTTCCCGAAAATCTACTCGACCTGTCTGCGCTTCGGACTCGACCTCGCGCGCGACCCCGTTCCGGTCGCACCAGCGGCGCACTACTGCATGGGCGGCGTCCGCACAGACCTCGAAGGTCGCGCGTCGCTCGCGGGACTCTACGCCGCGGGCGAGGTCGCCTGCACGGGCGTCCACGGCGCGAACCGCCTCGCGTCGAACTCGCTGCTCGAAGGTCTGGTCTTTGGCGCGCGAGCCGGACGCGCCGCCGCGCGCGACCTGTCGGACGCGAACGTAATTCGCACGCCCGACGCGGGCGAAGTTGACGAAGGCGGCGCGGACAGACTTGAAGAAAAGAACACTGGTATGACTTCGCGCTCGGACGCGCGGCGTGTGGACGCTGCCGCGCTCGCCGTTCGCAAGCGCGTGCGCCGCCTGATGTGGGAGCGCGTCGGCATCTTGCGCTCGCGCGCCTCGCTCACGCGCGCTCTCAGAGAGTTCGAGGAGATCGCGCGAGCGCCGCTGCGACCCGCGCCGCGCAACTTCGTGACCGCGGCGACGCTCATCGCCCGCGCCGCGCTCTGGCGCGAGGAGTCGCGCGGCGCGCACTTCCGCGTTGACTTCCCAGCGCGCGACGACGAACGCTGGCGCGTCCACTCGATAATTCAGAAGGACGCGGGCCTGACTTCGAGCGAGACGATAGATTTCAAAACGTCGGTTAGTCTGTAGGGGCAGAGGCTCAGTCACTGCCCGTGCTGCTCAACCCGGCTACTTAAAAACTTAAGAACGACGGGCAGTGGCTGAGCCTCTGCCCCTACAATCCCGATGGCGAGCTTTGAACAACTGCACGAGTGGTCGCTGACTCCGCGCGAGGCAATCGAGTTGCAGAAGCGCCTGCGCGAGCGCGTGAGGATCGTGCCCCTGAAGAAAAGGATCGAGACGGTCGCGGGCGCGGACATAAGCTTTAACAAGTTCGACCCCGTAGTGTATGCGGGCGTCGTCGTGCTGCGCCTGCCTTCGCTCGAAGTCGTCGAGGAGGTCGGCGTCGTGAGCGAGACGAAGTTTCCTTACGTGCCCGGCCTGCTTTCGTTCCGCGAGTCGCCGTCGGTTCTCGAAGCCTGGGCGAAGTTGAAGACCGAGCCGGACGCGGTGATGTTCGACGGGCAGGGCATCGCGCACCCGCGGCGCGTCGGCATCGCCTCGCACGTCGGACTCATCATCGAACGCCCGACGTTCGGGTGCGCGAAGTCGGTTCTCACGGGCAGGTTCGAGGAGCCGGGCGAGGAGCGCGGGAGTTGGACGCCGCTCGTGGACAAGGGCGAGACGGTCGGCGCTGCCGTGAGGACGAAGACGCGCGTCCAGCCCATCTTCGTCTCGCCCGGACACCTCATTGACCTCGCAGGCGCGATTGACCTGACGCTTCGATGTGACGGCGGCTACCGCCAGCCCGAGCCGACGCGCCGCGCGCACCTCTTAGTCAACGCCCTGCGCCGCGGCGAGCGCGCGCCCACGTCAGAATCTTCCGGCGAGAAGGGGCGGGTTGAAGAAGGAGGGCAGGGGAGTTTCGATTTCTAAAACGTTGCGGGTCTAACGCCCGAATTCAGCGGCGAGCGCCGGCACAACTCCCGATGAAGGCAACGCTACGGCGCGAGTCCGCTGCAATGAGTTGTTATGCCGCCCGACGTGGACAGTCAAAAGCCGCTCTATTTTAGTTCTTGTGATTCGTTAAGCAACTTCGTGGTGTGCTCTGTAACACTTGGCCGATTAGCCATCTCCGCTGTATTTACTAGCCGCGCATTAAACGCTGCAACAGGCACGCTTCGCGGTGGAGGCAAGGTAGCGCCGAGTGTCACTGTATCTAACTGAGTAGCTGCGACTGGGGCAACATAAGGCGGCGGATAATCCGGCTTCTTCTTTCTTGGCGTATCCTCCTGAAAGATCATCGCGTAGAGTATCCGTAGTACTCCGCAGATTAAAGCAATGAGAGGATAGATGTTGCTCTTAACGCCCGATACAGATAGCAACACTATACCAATGGATATTATTATCACTCCCCGATACAGACCCTTACGGCTCCGCGACAGGCGAGGCTTATGAACATCTTTTTCAAGGGTGGGAGAAATATCTGTGGGGACGAGCAGCTCTCTGATGCCATCAAGGGAGAAGCCACAACTTTTACAGAAGCGCACATCATTAGAAAACTGTTGACCACATTGCGGACAATGCATTGATAATCCTTTTCCTATAAGAGACTACGATTAGCACGCTATTCAAGTTCGACTTCGGTATCTTAGCACGAAGCGGCATAACTACTGTATGAGCGGAATCCAATCCGCATAATACCGTTATATGCGTACTCCGTATAGACTCTTTCACCTCTCTACGAGATGGCGCGCGCGATGAGGAAGGCGGCGGCGGCGGCGAGTCCGCCGATGAGCGCGGTTTGGAGGGAACTGCGAAGCGGGCGCGCGCCCGTGAAGTGGCCTTTGACGTAGCCGAAGAGGAGGAGCGCGGCGAGCGTGGAGACGACGGAGACCGAGAGGCCGGAGCGCACGTCGCGCACGAAGAAGTATGGGCTTAGCGGGACGAGGCCGCCGACGGCGTATGCGCCCGCGATGGTCAAGGCGCTGCGGAGGGCGCGTCCGGGGTCTGGCTTTTCCAATCCGAGTTCGTAGCGCATCATGAAGTCAACCCACTTGCGCGGGCGCTTGCTCAACGCTTCGACGAGCGGCGCGGCCTGCTCTGTCGTGAGGCCGTAGGAGCGGAAGATGGCGGCGACCTCGCGGCGCTCCTCTTCGGGCACTTCGACGACCTCGCGGCGCTCTCGCTCCTGCTCGCTGAAGTAATGCTCGGCGTCGCTTCTTGCGGCGAGGTAGCCGCCCAAGCCCATCGAGATCGAGCCTGCCGCGATCTCGGCGAGTCCCGCGGTGATGACTACCGCGGTGGAGGCGACCGCGCCGGAGAGTCCCGCGGCGAGCGCGAACGGGACGGTCAGGCCGTCCGACATCCCGATGACGATGTCGCGGACGGTCTCGCCCGCCGTGAAGTGCCTCTCGACGTGTCGTGTCTGCGGCATCCGCTCGCAAGCCCTCCGGCTTCAGAAGTTTTCGCGCCGTGCGTTGTGAAGAGATACTCTGCGAAGACGAGCGCGGCTGTCAAACCTTTGCCGGTTACTAAAGTTGAAAGGCGGCGCGCACTCGACTGGTGCGCGCCGCCTTCGGCTGTCTCGACCTTGAAGGGTCGAGTTACTTCTTGTCCTCGACGATCTGGAACTTCGCCGTGGGCGCGAGCGACTGGCCCGAAACCTTGTCGTGGATGCGGACGGCGATCTCGTAGTCGCCGGGCGCGAGCGCCGCGGTCGGAAGGATGCGCGCGAGCGTCAGGCGCTGGCCCGAATCCGAGATGCCGCGCCAGTCTTCGGCCTGCTTGAATATCTCCTTGCCGTCCTTCAAGAGCGCGTACTCCACGTCAACCGAGGGCCTGAGCGTCGTCTGGTCGATGCCCGCGTTATAGACCTGCATGTAGATGCCTACGTCCTGCCCGCGCTTGTACGTGCCGGAGACGTTCGGCAGAACCTTGTACGGGCCGATGGAGAACATCGAGGGCAGTTGGTCGGCCATGCTCTGAAGCTTGACGGCGAGCACGAGCGAGGAGGTCGCGAGCTTGTCGGGCGCGAACTTCGGAACCTCGAAGCCGATTGACTTGACGGTCTGCGCGCCGGAGTTCACGTCGCGGATGATCATGTCAACCTTGTAGTTGCCGGGCGCGAGCGGAATCTGGCGCTGGTATGCCGACTTGCGTTCCTTCGCCGTCGCCAGCTCTTCGGGCGTCGCGTCGGTCGTCACCGGGTCTTCAAAGCTCGTGATGCGGCGGCCCGCGAGGTTCGTGATCTTCGCGTAGATGTTCAGCGCCGCGCGCTGCATCCCGCCGACATCCTTGAATTGCAGGTCGCTGTTGTCGGTCTGGATGGTGAGCGCCGTCATCACCGTGTTGTCCGAGGCGCGGTAGAAGTCAACCGCCGTCGAGACGTTGAGCGACGCGGTGTCTTCCGCCGGGCTGTTCGCGCCGGCGATCAGGCTCTTTTCGAGAACGTCGTTGACCTGCGGCGGCTTCTGCAAGTCAACGTAGCGCTGGAGCGCCTCGAACGGGCTGTCCTGCTCGCGCGCGCCGGGGCCGGAGTAGCCGAACGTGCCCATGCCGGCGATGCGGTCGGCCTTGTTGGAAAGGCCTAACTCCTCGTTCAGGGTCAGCCCCGCGCCGGGGATGTTGAGCATCGCGTCCTTCTCGTCGGGGTTGCGCGCGATGCGGTACTCGCCCGATCCAGTCGGGTCAACGAACTCGATCTCGATGCCGGAGCCGACGCCGGGGATGTAGCGGTAGAACCAGTCCTCGAAAGGGTAGGTCGTCGTCGAGCCGCCGCCCTCGTAGGACGGGCGGTCGTAAGCGCCGCCGGTCGGGTGCGTCTCCTTCTCGTTGGGCGGGCCGTACATGATGTAGATGCGACCGCGGTCGGTCTTCCAGCCGGGAATGCCGGAGGCGAAGTGCTGGTTGGCGTAGGCGATGCGCTCGTAATGCTCTTCGAGGTACTCGTTGACCTCTGTGTCCGGGTCGGGGTCGCGCCTGCGCCAGAAGGCCTCGATGAACTGCTCGCGCTCCTCGTCGGTCTGGAGCTTGTTCCAGGCCTTCCGCTCTTCGGGCGTGATGATGTAAACCACGTCCTCCTCGATCCACTTCTTGAAGGCGTTGGACTGTTCCTTCTTGACGTTGCGCTGACGGTCTTGCACGTCCGTCTGCTGGTCGTTGTTCTTCTGCTTCTTCTCCTTCTGCTGCGCCGGGACGACGGCGTTCGAGCCGGAGACGAGAATGCCGAGGGCCAGCGCGAGAGAACGCATCTTCTGATGACGGGCCATCGCTTTACTACTCCTGTTCAGGTGAAACAACAATTTTTATTTTAACGCCCCCGCGCCGGACGGCGGCGGGCCGCCTGAGAATCGTTTGAGCGCCAAACCTTGAGGCCGCGAAAATGGCGACGCCGGGGCCTCAGTCTCCACGGAGGACCGAACCCAGTCATCGCCGCGACTTTCGGGCAAATTTTAGAGTCCCCGGAAGACACAGTCAAGATGCGCCGGGGTGCGCCTCCGGTTGCCTGACGGGCGCGGCGGAAGCGTCCGCCGAACGTTTGACGCCTGAGAGTTACCCGGCGGTGCGCGCCCTGCCGAAAATCCACGCGACGAAGACCGAGATGACGTAGAGGACGAGCATCGGCGCGGCGAACAGGAGCATGTTCGGGATGTCGTTCGTCGGCGAGAGCACCGCCGCGGCGACGAGGATGATGATCAGAGAGATTCGCCAGTGACGCACGAGCATCGCGGCGTCCACGATGCCGATGCGCGAAAGCACGTAGGTGATCGCCGGCATCTGGAAGACGACGCCCATCGCCAGCATGACGATGATGATGAAGTCGAAGTAGTCCGACGCGTTCAGGAACAGGCGGAAGCCTTGGCCGAGTCCGAGCAGGTAGCTGACCGCGGGCGGGAAGATCACGTAGTAGGCGAAGGCCGCGCCGATGACGAACGAGACGCTCGACATGAAGACGAACGGCAGCGCGTAGCCGCGCTCGTGCGGGTAGAGTCCGGGCGAGATGAAGCCCCAGATTTGCCACAGCAGGAACGGCACCGACAGGCAGAGCGACGCGTAGAGCGAGACCTTGAGGTAGAGCGCGAACGGCTCCATCGCCGTGTGGATGACGAGCCTGTCCTCCATGCCCGGCAGCGTGTCGCGCGCCGCGAGGTCAACGGGCAGCCGCACGCCCTTCGGGATGACGTTCGGCCCGGCGAACAGGGGTTCGTCGGTGAAGACTCCCATCTGTCCGTCCGGCCCGCGCGCGACGCGCGCCGAGACCGAAGCCCCGGCGGGGATGATGGTGTTTCCGAGCTTCGTCTCCTGGTCGAAGACGTAGCGCCCGGTCGAGCCTTCGGAGAGCGCGTTGACGTTCATGATCGTCTCGCTGCCCGTCACGCCCTGCAAAGGGACGGGGCGCTCGACCGCCGCGGCCATCCCGCGCCGGATGGGGACGGAGAGGAAATTGTAGATGCGGTCGGAGACGAACCAGCAGAACAGGAGCGCGACGAAGATGAAGATGATCGAGCGCATCAGCCGCCGCCGCAGCTCGTCCAGATGTTCGAGGAACGACATCTGGCCGCCGAGCTGCCGGCCTTCCTGCTCGTCTTCTCTGTCGGTGTCCAGAAGGGTCGAAGCCATCTCGGAAGTTTAAGCCAAGGGCGCTTCGGAAGTTTAAATCAGCAGGCGCTCAGGAAGGGTTGATCTCGTCTTCCTCTTTGTCGCGTTGCAGCGCCGAACTCTCGGCGACCGATTCGCGCGGCGGCTCGTAGCCTGGCGTCGATTCGCGCGCGACCGTCTGCCCGGATGTCTGAAGCCCGGCGTCGAAGACGAAGTCCGAGGCGGTGACGCTCGCATACGGCTCCGGCGTCGCCGCCGGGGCGATGGCGGTCGTGTCTTCGCGCGCGCCCGTGTCGAGCGACTGCTTGCGCCGGTCAAGCTCGACCTCGTACTCCCACGTCCGCTTGAAGTCGTCGGACGCGCGCTTGAACTCGGCCAGGCTCTTGCCAATCGAGCGCCCGATCTCCGGCAGCTTGCGCGGCCCGAAGATCAGCAGCGCGACGACCGCGATCAGGAGCATGTCGCTCGACGCGAAGAACTCGAAGTTGAGCAGGACGGTCGGCATAGGTGAAAAGTGATGAGTGATGAGTGATGAGTAAAAAGGCAGCCGCTTTCAACTCATCACTCATCACTCATCACTACTTTTGTATTCCGGCGGATAGTAAATGACCTCGACGGCGCGTCCGCCGACGCCCTTCGTGTAGAAGGAGACCGAGCGGTCGCGGTGTTCTTTGACGGGGCGTCCCTCGCGGCGCGCCGCCTCTTCGAGGGCCTCGCGCGACTCGACCCGGATGCCGATGTGCTGCGGGTGCTTCGAGTCGGGCGGCAAGAGCGCCACGCCGAAGCCGCGCGCGTCGCGCATCATCGCCCAGTCGTCGTAAATTGTCTCGACGCGGAAGCCGAGGCGCTCGTACTCGCGCACGTCGGCCTTCAGGTCTTCCGACTTGACCGCGATGTGATCCACGACGCCCTCGACGCGCAACTCGCCCCGCTCCTGCATTGCAACCTCCGCCGAAATTCAAGTTCAAAGTTGGAAAGTTCAAGGCTCAAAGTCCGAGGCCAGAGCTTTTAACTTTGAACCTTGAACTTTCCAACTTTGAACTGACCGAACGAATTGTACTCCGTCGGCGGCGGGCGCGAAAGTCGGGGCGGCTGTTTCCTTGACACGCGCGCGGCGCGTGCGCGAACCTCCGGGCCGTCGAAGAAAACGGGGACGTGAAGATGAAAAAGAAAACGCCGCGCATCGTCTCGCTGCTGCCGTCGGCGACGGAGATCGTCTGCGCGCTCGGACTCGAACAGGCGCTCGTCGGCGTCACGCACGAGTGCGACTATCCGGCGTCGGTCACGGGGAAGCCCGTGCTGACGGCGAGCCGCATCTCGCACGCGACGATGTCGAGCCGCGAGATTGACCACGCCGTCCGCTCGCAGCTCGACGGCCACGGCTCGATTTATGATTTGGACGAGCGACTGCTCGCCGAACTCAAACCCGACCTCGTCATCACGCAGGAGCTTTGCGAGGTCTGCGCCGTCAGCTACAAGACTGTTCTGAAGGCCGCGCGCGTGCTCGACGCGGACGCGCGCGTCGTCTCGCTCGAACCGAACAACATACGCGACATCTTCGACAACATACGCACGGTCGGAGAACTGACGGGAAGGGAAGCGGAGGCCGAGTCGGTCGTCGGTGAACTGGCGCGGAGGCTCGACGCGCTCGCGATTCATCTCGCCGAAACGAAGACGCGACCGCGCACGCTCGTGCTCGAATGGCTTGAGCCGCCGTTCGCGCCGGGCCACTGGGTTCCCGAACAGGTCGCGTTCGCGGGCGGCGACTCTTCGTTCGGCGACGCGGGCGCGAAGTCGCGCACGACGACAGCCGATGAGATTCAAAATTACGCGCCCGAAGTCGTCGTCCTCGCGCCGTGCGGCTACTACAGAGAGGACACGCTGCGCGCGCTCGAAAGTGCGAGCCTTCCGCGCGGCTGGAGTGAGCTTCCCGCCGTGCGCGACGGAAACGTCTGGGCCGTTGACGCGACGAGCTACTTCAGCCGCCCCGGCCCGCGCGTCGTCGAAGGCGCGGAGATACTCTCGCGCATCATCCACCCGGAAGTCTTCGGCACGCCCCGTGAATCCGAAGCCGTGCGCGTCCCCGCCGAACTCATGCGCGCCTGACGGACTTGACGCCGACGCGCGAAGCCGCCGGCGCGAAACTCCACGAGTCCGCGGCGGCGGCTGGTAATCAAGTCTTCAGGCCGTGAAAGGCTCATGCGCTCATGAGCAGCGAGCGCACAGCCGGAGTCTCACACGCCTTTAGTAGTGTCGGCGATAGCGACGGTTCCTGTGCCTCTGTATCAGGTAGCCCGTTCCCGCGCCGCCCGCGCCGCCGATCAGAACGCCCTTCCTGCCGCCGATGAGTCCGCCCGCCGCAGCGCCCGCGAGTCCGCCGATGATCGCGCCCTTCTTCGTGCTGTGGTGGTGATGGCGATACCTTCTCGTCTGCGCCGTGCCCGTCGCGACGAACGCCGTCAGCAACAGAACCAGGCTCAGAACCGTAGCGATTAAGCGACTCCCGTGTGTTGTCCGCATCGTCTTTGTACCTTTCTGAATCAGTAAAATTCTTCGATTGAGACTTAGGCAAAGACCGTACCTCGACGGAGGCCGCGCGGGATTCAAGACGACATTCGCGCGTCCGTTTTCGCCCGCGCGGCGGGAGTGTGCCCGCTTTCGGCCCGGTTGCCGCGTGGCTTCAAAACAGCCATAATCCACGGCTCGCGCCGCTCGCGTGTCCGAACGCCCGTCGTCAGCGTCTTCGACTGAGACATTCAGGCCCGGACGCGGAGGCGAGCGCCGCGCGCGCCGAAGTTTTTAAAGCATGAACATCCTCGGCATCTCGGCTTACTATCACGACTCCGCCGCGTGCCTCGTGCGCGACGGCGAAGTTGTGGCCGCGGCGCAGGAGGAGCGCTTCACGCGCAAGAAGCACGACCACCGCTACCCTGCGCGCGCCGTCGAGTTTTGTCTGAAGCAAGCCGGAATCACGCCTGACCAACTCGACTACGTCGCCTTCTACGACAAGCCGCTCCTGAAATTCGAGCGGCTGTTAGAAACATATCTCGACTACGCGCCGCGCGGCCTTCGCTCATTCCTGATGGCGATGCCGCTCTGGCTGCGCGAGAAGCTCTGGATACGTGAGCAGGTCGCGAAGGAGTCGGGCTTCCGTAGCAAGGTGCTTTTCACCGAGCACCACGAGTCGCACGCTGCCTCTGCCTTCTTCCCCTCGCCCTTCGAGTCGGCGGCAGTGCTGACGATGGACGGCGTCGGCGAGTGGGCGACTTCTTCTTACGGCTACGGTCGCGGGAACGAGCTGCACCTTCTCTCCGAGCTTCACTTTCCGCACTCACTCGGAATGCTCTACTCGGCCTTCACCTACTACACGGGCTTCAAGGTCAACAGCGGCGAGTACAAGGTCATGGGACTCGCGCCCTACGGCGAGCCGCGCTACGTCCGACGGATACTCGACGAGCTTGTTGACCTGAGAGACGACGGCTCGCTCCGTCTGAACATGAGGTACTTCAACTTCGCCGCCGGGCTGACGATGACCGGCGCGCGCTTCGACGAGTTGTTCGGCGGCCCGCCCCGCGCGCCCGAAAGCGAGGTCACGCAGCGCGAGATGGACTTGGCGCGCTCCGTTCAGGAGGTCTGCGAGGAGGCGATGCTCCGCATGGCCCGCCACGCGCACCGCGAGACGGGCGAGAAGAATCTGTGTCTCGCGGGCGGCGTCGCGCTCAACTGCGTCGGCAACGGTCGGGTACTCCGCGAAGGGCCGTTCGAGCGAGTCTGGATTCAACCCGCGGCGGGCGACGCGGGCGGGAGCCTCGGCGCGGCGCTCTCGGTCTGGTACCAATACCTCGGCAACTCGCGCGACGTGAAGGAAGTCTGCCGCGGTCGCGCCGACGGGATGAAGGGCGCGTACCTCGGCCCGGAGTTCACGGGCGACGAGATTGAAGAATTCTTGTTGACGAGCGGCGCGCGCTACCGCCGCGTCGAACGCTCGGAGTTGGCCGAGACGGTCGCGCGGCTGCTCGCTGACGAGAAGGTCGTCGGCTGGTTTCAGGGGCGGATGGAGTTCGGCCCGCGCGCGCTCGGCGCTCGGAGCATTCTCGGCGACCCGCGCTCGCCGCGGATGCAGTCGCAGATGAACCTCA
>Ga0070740_10002918_pt1 | contig 19069 bp, 17 predicted proteins | sample Coa_R2_FD_67286 | JGI IMG/M metagenome (GOLD analysis project Ga0070740, IMG submission 67286) | Surface soil microbial communities from Centralia Pennsylvania, which are recovering from an underground coalmine fire - Coalmine... | ecosystem: Environmental > Terrestrial > Soil > Unclassified ...
GGCGTGGGCATCGGTCAACCGCCCGTTGGTCCGTTTCCGAGCGCACCGCGCATGTCAGGATTCGTTGGCGGTGGAGAGCTTGGCTACAATTGGCGCTTCGGCAACATACTGGCTGGGCTTGAAGCCGATCTTTCCTATTCATCGGCGCACGACTCGAACTCGGCAACCGGCACCCCTTTCATTGGCGGCATCTTCAACACCACGATCGATGCCAAACTGCACTCGTTCGGCACCGTGCGCGGCCGTCTTGGCTGGCTGGCAACCAATGATCTCCTTGTTTACGGCACCGGCGGCTTTGCTTACGGCGACGCCAAGACCACGGTGACAGGAATCAACGTTGCCCCTGCCCGCGGCTGCCCCAATAATAACTGTTTCTCCGGTTCAACCGGCACGACAAGCGGATGGACCGCCGGCGGCGGCGTGGAATACGCGTTCATGCCGCACTGGACCGTGAAGGCCGAGTATCTTTATCTCGACTTCGGGCGTCACACCTTCGTCATGAACGATGCCATCAACGTGGGCGCAACGGTTACCGCCTCGACGCACCAGACGTTCAACGTCGCCAGGGCCGGCGTGAACTATCACTTCTGATTTGCGGCATAGCGGAACGTTCAGGCCGTCAGCACGACGCGCCCGACGATCCTGCCGGCGCGCAGATCGTCGAGCGTCGCTGAGGCCTGCGCCAGCGGCCGCTCGGCAATCGGTGGCGACACGATGCCGTTCGCGCGCACCAGGTCGATCACCTCGCGGGCTTCTTTGAGGGTGCCGGTTTGCGTGCCTTCGATGGTCATCGCTTTGAGCGGGAACATGGCGACGCCGGTCGAATAGCCGCCTCCCATTAGCCCGGTCACGACGATCTTGCCGCCTTTGGCGAGGACGCCGGCAGCGAAGGTGAGCGACTTATCCGAGCCGACGAAATCGACCGCGGCGTAGATGCCGCCGCTCGCTTTGAGCAGCGCCTTGCGCGTCGCCGGGTCCGCCGGATCGAACACGCCTTTGGCGCCGGCGGCCAGCGCCGCTTCGCGCTTCTTGGCGTCGATATCCGCGACATAGGGGGCGCCGTACATGGCGCGCGTCAGCGCCAGGCCCATGAGGCCGACGCCGCCGGCGCCGACGAGCAACAAGGGCGCGCGGCTAGCGCGATCCGCAAGCCGCTTGAGCGCGGCATAGGCGGTCAGTCCCGAGCACATCAGCGCGGCGGCGTAGGAGGCGGAGAGCGGCGCGTGTTCGATGAGATAGCGCGCATGCGGCACCAGCACGTGAGTGGCGTAGCCTCCATCCACTGCAATGCCGAGGTGGCGCGGCGCCGCGCAGATGTTCTCGTCCCCGACACGGCACGCAGGACATTGACCGCAGCCGATCCACGGATAGACGGCCACTTTGCTGCCGACCGTGGCATCGCTCTCAGGCCCGACCTCTTCGACCTCTCCTGCGATCTCGTGCCCGAGCGTAAACGGCAGCGTGCGGCCGGCGCGTACGTCGAGCTGCTTGCCGTCGCCAAGCGTGAAATAGCCATCCTGCATGTGCAGATCGGAATGGCACACGCCGCAACGATGGATGCGCACCAGCACTTCGGTGCCCTGCGGCTGCGGCATGCTCACCACCGTCTCGCACAGCGGCGCGCCATAAGCGACCAGGGATTGGCGATGCATTTGCGTCATACTGCTACCCTGGATACTCCGCCTTGCCGCAGCATGACAGGATCATTTGAGCGCACGGGCGAGCGCGACGAAGCCGTCGATGCCGACGTCCTCGGCGCGCGCGGTCGGCGGGATGCCGGCCTGGGCGAGTAGCGATGGCACGTCGGCGCCAAGGGCTTTCAGGCTCTGTCGCAGCATCTTGCGCCGCTGCCCGAAAGCCGCCGCAGTCACTCTCTGCAGCGCCCGCGCATCACAAACGGCCGTTTCGGCGCGCGGAATCAACTGCACCACCGAGGATGTCACTTTCGGCCGTGGCACAAACGCCGACGGCGCGACGTCGAACAGGATCTTCGTTTTTGTGCGCCAGTTCGCCAATACCGACAGCCGCCCGTAGGCCTTGCTCCCCGGCAGGGCCACGATGCGTTCGGCGACTTCGCGTTGAAACATCAGCACCAGCATCTCATACCAGGGCGGCCAAGGCTCGGCGGTGAGCCAATCGATCAGCAGGGCCGTCGCGATGTTGTAAGGCAGGTTGGCGACCACTTTGGCGCGACCGCCGTGCAGGTGAGGGCGCGGATCGAAAGCGAGGGCATCGCCGGCGACGATCTCCAGCCGCCCCGGATAGTGGCCGGCGATTTCGCTCAACGCCGCAACCGCGCGCTCATCGCGCTCGATGGCGATGACCCGGCGTGCTCCCTGCGCCAGCAAGGCGCGCGTCAGCCCGCCCGGCCCGGGTCCGACCTCAACGATCGTGGCGCCTTCAATCGGAGCCGCCGCCCGCGCGATGCGTGACGTCAAATTGAGATCGAGCAGGAAGTTTTGGCCGAGCGATTTTTTGGCGGACAGTCCATGCCGGCCGATAATGTCGCGCAGCGGCGGCAGGTCGTCGATCTGCGCCATTTAGGACGCCGGCGCGAACGCAGGCGAATTTGCCGCCAGCCGTGCGGCGAGCTTGAGCGCCGCGACCAGGCTGCCCGGGTTGGCTTTGCCGGTCCCGGCGAGATCGAAGGCGGTGCCATGATCGGGCGAGGTGCGCACAAAGGGCAGTCCGAGCGTGACGTTAACGCCATGGTCGAAGGCCAGGGTCTTGATCGGGATCAAGGCCTGGTCGTGATACATGCAGAGCGCGACATCATATTTCGCCCGCGCCTGGGCGTGGAAGAGAGTGTCGGCGGGCAATGGTCCGTTGGCGTCGATGCGTTCCGCGCGTAGGGCCTCGACCGCCGGCGCCACGATCGCAGCGTCCTCTTCACCCAAGGTCTTATCCTCGCCCGCATGTGGGTTAAGCCCGGCGACCGCGAGCCGCGGTTTTGCAATGCCGAAACGGCGGGAGAGGTCGCGTGCGGTGATGCGGCCGGTTTGGACAATCATCTCCGTCGTGAGGCCCGCCACGGCTTGGCGCAAGGGCATATGAATGGTGACCGGGACGACTGCCAATTCCGGGGACCACAGCATCATCACCGGCTTGACCGACTTGCCGGTTGCCGCCTCTGCCAATCGACCGAGAAATTCGGTATGGCCGGGATCCTGAAAGCCCGCGCGCGTGAGCACACTCTTGGCAATAGGGTTGGTGACGAGGGCGGCAGCTTGTCCGCCGCTTACGTCGTCGACGGCACGCCGGATGGCTGCAATGGCTGCCGGCGCACTCGAAGCGTCCGGTTTGCCGGGAGCGGCGGTGATCGCCAAATCGAGGGGCACGACTGGCAGTGCGCGTGAAAACGTGCCGTAAGCGCCTGCCGGCGCCGTTTCCGTCAGCGGCACGTCGAGCCCGCGCTGACGCGCACGCGCGCGCAAGAACGCGATATCGCCAATGAGATAAAACGGCGGCAGATCGAGCTGGGCGCGCCGCTGCCACACGTCAAGCGCGAGATCGGGGCCGATGCCGGCGGGCTCCCCGAGCGTCAACGCCAGGGGCTTTGGCGTACTCATCTGGGGCTCTTGGCCCGGCTTGCCTTTTCCGGCTTGCTGTTCTTCGCGTAGCTCTCGTCTTTGTATTCGATCATCGCTTGCTTGCGCAGCTCTTCCAAATAATGCTCGGCTTCGCGCTTGAAGCGGCGCTGAAAAATTTCTTCCTTCAATTCACGCTGGACGGGCGACTCGGTCTTGCTCGCCTTCTTATCGCAAACCGCGAACATCTGCAGGCCCTGGGCAGTCGCCTCGGGCGGCGTCAATTGGCCGATCTGCATGCCGTTGAGGAGATCGCGCAATTGCTGGGGAAGGTCGGCGGTCGATCGAGTCACGGGCTCGCGCACGGCAATATCGCGGATACCGCGCGCGAACTCGAGCCCGGTTTTGCAGTTGTTGAAGCGGCTGCGCAGATTTTCGGCCTCTTTGCGCTTTGCTTCGAGAATAGGCGCCGGCGAGCCGTAGGGGACCACCACGATCACAGGATAGAGCGTGTAGATGTATCCGACGCTGTCCGATTCTTTTCGTTCACGCATCGCGTAAGCAATATCCGGTTCGGCCACTTGCAAGCTGGAGCTAAACTTGCCGCGTACGAGTTGCCCCCATACCAACTCGGCGCGGATACGCGCCTTCAGCGTATCGGTCGCAATACCGGCGTGCTGGAGAAATTGTCCGAGCTGGTCCGGCGTGATGTGTTGGCGCGTGGCCATGGAGTTGAACGCCTGATTGACCTCGTCATCGGAGGCGACAACCCCGTAACTCTTCGCCTTGTCGATTTTGATGCGGTCGTCGATGAGGTCTTGGATGACCTCCTGTCGCGACGGCACTTTATGCGTGCTGTTGGCTATGAGCTTCGATCGCTGCTCGATATCATAGACGGTGATCGGCGACCCGTTTGCCACCACGACCACCTGGGCGCGTGCGGGTGCGCCGATGCCGACGGCCAGCAGCATTGTCGCGCCAAAGCAGAACGGTAGCGAAATTATTTGACGTGTCATGGTCTCGTTCATCGGCCGACGCATGCGCCGCGGCGATGTCTATTTGGGGGTTGTCGCTCCGCCGACTTGCTGGTTCACCGATGTGCCGCCGAGTGTGCGTAGGCTCAATTGCAGCATGACGGTATGGTTGATGGTCGGATTACCGCTATAGGCGTAATCAGTCACATAATTCAGGGCCAAGATGAGGCAGTCGTCGACATAGCCGAGGCCAATACGGCTCTGATCGAATTGTCCCGCGGTCAGGTCATAGCGGGCGCCGCCCAAAATCACCCAGTTCGCGTCCAGCTTATAAGTGCCCGTCGCCAGGATGCCTTGGCGGTTTTCAAGGAATCCGAGCGCAGGTTGCGGCGCGTAATCTCCGTAGATCGCCGAAACCGACCAGCGGTCGAAATTCGCCTGGGCTTCCAATTCCAGGCGCTGCACACTGAAGTTGTCCTTGTCGAAGCGGAACCGCGAGATGAATTGATAGATGCTGTTCGGCTGGTATGCGACGCGCGCCACATAGTCTGAAAGGCGGGTGTCAAGTCCGCTGTCCAGGCCGGTATTCGTCGGCGTCGGCACGGCAAAGGAGTTCTGACCGAACAGTTGATAGGACTGCCCGAACAGCATGTTTAGGGCGCCGCCCTGATTGAACTGCATCGTGTATTGAGCGCCGTAATTTGTGCGACCGCCGCCTTCTTCGCGGTCCCAGCCTGAAAATTTATCGACCCGGAACAAGTTGCTGTCATCGAAAACCAGGCTCTGCGCGTCCTCGTTCGGCCATCGGCCAATCTGCGTCTCATTCGGCCGCACGATGATTTGTGCGATCGGCTCGACGGTCTGCGTACCCCATGATTGCACGCTAATGAAGGGATAGCGGTATTCGAGACCGACGGTAGGCATGCCGCGCACGAGCGCGCTGTCGCCGGGCGTCATGAAGTTCGAAACGCCCGGATCGTTGTTGATGTGGACGGCGGCGACATCGGCTCGCAACGATGCAAAGGGAGTCCATACTTGGCCGATGGAGTCGGTGAGACTCCGCCGCCAATGCGTCTCCGCGGAGAACCTGTTGTACTCGCCCGGGATGCCGCGCATAGCGCAATTGACCGATGTCTTTATCGCCGGGTCGGCGGTCGCCGAACAATTCGCGCTTTGCGTGATCGCATCGAATTCCGCCTGAGTTCGTGACAAACTGGTGATGTTGGTATTGAAGCCCAGCTCGCCCCCCACCACCGGATGGTCGACGGTATACATATAGTCGACGACCGGATGGATGACCGGGATCTGCTTCTGCACGTCCGCTTCCGAGAAGCCGTAATAGTAAATGGAGCGCGCATCGAAATAACTGCGGTTGCCTTTGCCCGCGAGATAAAGCTGAGAGGTGCTTTCGCTGGCGCCGCTCTGGAACGGGTCGACCACGTGATAACGCGATAGACGCGGGTTGTAGTCCTGAAGGAAAGTCTTGTCCGACAACAGCGCCGCGTCCCATCCCCAAACCCAGCGCTTGTTCAGTGCGAACTGACCATCGCTTTCCACGCTGCCGCGCCACGTGCGGTTGCCCGGCGTCGGTGTGCCATCGTCGTGCACGAAGTAGCCGGGGTCGAGCTGATAAATACCTGCGCCGCGAATTTCATAGGCGCCGTTGATCAGACGCTGGCGAAATTCGGCCTGCATTAACGGGCCCTGCTTGGTCGTGAGCATCGGCGCAATAGTGGCGTCGTAGTCCGGCGCCAGTGCCCAGTAATACGGGATCTCCGTAGCGACGCCGTATTTCGAGCTCGCCGACAGGCCTGGCGTGAGAAAGCCGGTCTTGCGCTTCACCGTCGGATCAGGCGTGGAGAAGTAGGGCATATAAGCGATCGGATGACCCCAGAATTCGAGGCTGGCGTCCTCGAAATAGATCATCTTCTCGTTCTGATCGTGAATGATGCGGGCGGCCTTCACCTGCCACAACGGCGGTTTCGTGGGATCGTCTTTGCACGGTCCGCAGGCAGTGTAGACGCCATTGTGAAAGACGGTGTAGTTGCCGGCCGAGCGCTCCGCGCGGGCAGCAGCCATCCGGGTCTGATCCGGTGCGTCGAGGCGCAGCGAGTCGACGAAACCATCGCGGTAGTCGTCGGACAGATCCATGATCTGGCCGTAGGTGACGTGCCCGTCCGCCTCGGTAAGGCGAACATTCCCTTCGGCATGCAAGCGCTTGGTGGCCTGGTCGTAAATGACCTTATCGGCCTCGAGAGTCGACCCGCCGTAGTAGATCTGCACATTGCCCACGGCAGCGACGCGATGATTGGAGTAGTCGTAGTCGATCTCGTTCGCTTGCACGAGCATCTGCTTCTGGCCCGACTGCTCTCGCTCGCGCTGGATCTGAGTTTTCTTCGGAGAGGGGGCGACTTGCGGGAAGGTCAACTGCTGCGCGCGCGCGGGCGCGTCGCCGAGGACGCCGCCGCCCGCTAGGGCGGCGAGGACGGTCAGAACTGCTCGGACGCACCAAAGCATCCGGGCTTCAGGTGGACGAGCGCGAAGCGGCCCCGCCATCACCCGTCCTCCTGGTACAACAACGCAATAAACCCCGTCAGCCCGCCGGCAAGCACGGGCAGCCAAGCTGCTGTCACCGGGTGCATCAGCTCGGCCTTACTCATATCCTCGGTCACTTTCGACAGAACATAAAGCAAAAAGCCTGCAGCGACGCCACTTAAAACCATTTTCTGGATGCCGCCGAAGCGGAAGAGGCGTAAACTCACCGCGGCCGCCAGAAATACCATTGCCGCGAGCAGAAATGGCCGCGCCAAAAGCTTTTGGAACTGCAATCTATAGCCTGCCGCGACCAGGCCCGCATGATCGGCGATGTTGATATACAGCGGTAGTTCCCAAAACGGCACAGTTTCCGGTGTCGCAAAGCTTTCTCGGACCTGTTCCGGGGTCAGGCTAGTCTTGAGCCGATAATCGGGCTCATCGACCGGCAGCATCCCCAGCGCATAGACACGCGCGTCCAGCAGCCGCCACACCCCCGGCTCCAGCACCGCCGCGCGCGCCTCGATACGCTGCTTGAAATGATTGGCGCTGTCGTAGGTAAAGACCGTCACGCCGGTCAGCGAGATGCCCTGATCCCGGCTCGACTGCGCATTGATGATCGCTTGGCCCTCGGCCGTGCGTTGGCTGACCCAGTGCGGACCGCCGCTGCTGACGATCTGCGCGGAGTTGCGGCCGAACAGCTCGGCTTCATAGCGCTTGGAATGCTCGTCGAGCACTGCGGCAAGCGGGTTGTAGAGTGTGGTGGCAATGATGCCGAGCAGAAACGCCACCACCACGGCCGGCGAAATAAACTGCCAAGCGGACATGCCCGCCGCGCGTGCGATCACCAATTCAAGCCGCCGCGATAGATGAAGGTAGCACGACATGGCGCCAATCAGCACGCAAAACGGCAGCACCCGCTCGGTCACTTGTGGGACGCGATAAAAGGAAGTTTTCGCCACCAACATCGCCGAGACGTTCGGAATGTCGCTCGAACGGCGCATTAGTTCGATGTAATCGAGCAGCGTAACGAGCACGAAGATGCCGGCGAACACCAGCATCACCGCGCTCAGGAAGCGCAGCCCGAAATATCGCACCAATGTTCCGCCGACGATCGGCATAGTCGTTACTGCGTTGCGAAGCGTTGCGTGAAGCGCTCTGTGAGCGCGGTCAAACCGTTGGCGATGAAGGCGGGCGGCTCGAGAATGACGCCGCGGCGGATGACCCAAACGCCGACGCCGACGAACAAAGCCATCGCGATGTATTGCAACGACAGCATCCACGGCATGGTGGCGCCAAATACGCTGGAGGCAAATCCGATCAGGCGCAAAGCCGCCACACCGCCAATGGCGCCCAGCATCGACATGGTGCGGCTTTGCCGGGTTGTGCGAGGCGCGCCAAGATAAGCGAAGGCAATGACCGCAAAAGCGAGTGGATAGAAGGGCGCCATCAGGCGGTCGTGCAGCTCGGCGCGAAACTGCCCCGGCTGCTCCACGTAGAATTGATCGTTGGGGTCAGGCCATAGCAACTGCCAGAGATAGCGCTCGCGGATCGAATACTTCACCGCTTGCGGGCCGCCGGAGAACTGGGACAGATCGAACGCGTTGCGATCGAACACCACCATCACCGGATCGCGCTGATCTGCGGCATGGCGCTGCAAGATGCCGTTTTTAAGGACCAGGAATGTACCTTTATCGTTGTCGAGCAGTTCCCCGAGTTCGGCGGTAACGGTGATACGCTCGGCGTGATTGCGCCTGTCATCCAGAAAAATGCCGGCGAGTTGCCCGTTTGGGCGCCGCTCCCGAATGTAGATGGTGACGTTGCTCTCAAGTTGGGTGAAGCGGCCCGGCTGCACGATGTTGCTCACCACATTGGCGCGTACCTCTGTGAGCCAATCGCGCAGCATGCGCAGGCCTTTCGGAGCGAAATAAGCGCTGATTGCGGCGACTCCGATCGAAACCACGAGCGCGACGATCATGAATGCGCGGAACAGCAGCCACGGCGACATGCCGGCCGCGTTCATCACGATGATTTCGGAGTCGGTGGAGAGCTTGTTCAGCACGTGCGCGATCGCGATGACCAGTGCGATCGGGGCAATCACCAAGACCAAAAGCGGAATGATCAGGCCGGTAATGCCGACGAAAGCCAGAATGGTCTGGCCTTGGTTGGTGACGAGATCGAAATCGTGGAGCGCTTGGGTGACCCAGATGACGGCCGTCAAACTGACGAGCACGACCAGGAACGCACTCAACGTCGTGCGAAAAATGTATCGGCTGATCGACCCCATCCGCCGCGCTGTCCCCAATTCGGCAAGCACGTTCCCGCGCACGGCTTCCCCTCCGTGCGCCAGGCGCAGCAAGCCTAGCCCAACCCCCTTCGGGTTTACCTTGATCGGCCGACAAAGTGGCCGCCCAAAGGCAAAGCCGTTGAACATGCACAACAAAATGTTAAGGCGGCGACTGGCCTTAACCCCATAATGGGTGGGCTGCGAGCCCGATTCTGGCAAGGGAATACCGCGCCGCAACCGGCGTTCGGCGGCCGCGGCGGCTGTGTGAAAAGCCCCGAAAAGCGGGCCTTTCCTCTTTGCAGGGCCGCTTAGGGGGCGCATATGGGTCTCAATCGCCCCCAAATAATCAAGGATTTGATCGAAATGTCCGACCTAAAGCTCGCTTTTGGCCCGTTCGCCGGTCCCTCTCGGGGCATTCTGGTCGTGTTCTGCGACGACGGGCTCAAATTCGGCCCCGCGACGGCCAGGACCCTCGGGTCCGCCGCGGACCAGGTCCGCCGCGCCGCCGCAGGTGAGGGGTTCAAGGGAAAGAAGGGGGCGATTCTCGATCTGCCGGTGCCCGAGGCCCTCAAAGTGGCCCGCCTGATGGTGGTCGGCCTCGGCAAAGCCGCTGATCTCAAGCAGAACGATTTTGTCAATCTTGGCGGAGCAGCCATGGGCAAGGTACCGGCAGCCGCCTCAGAGGTGGCGATCTTCGCCGAACTCCCACGCGGCCCCATGCGCGCCGATGGCGCGGCCGATCTTGCCCAAGGTGTGCGCCTCCGTGCCTATGCCTTCGACCGCTACAAGACCAAGCGAAAGGACGACGAACAGCCCGCAGCGAGCCGAAAAGTCACGATCTGCGTTGCTGACGTTGCCACTGCGCGCAGCGCTTATGCTTCGCGCGGCGCTATAGCCGACGGCGTCATAATGGCGCGCGACCTCGTCAACGAACCGGCGAACATCCTTTATCCCGAGGAGTTCGCGCGTCGTACCGGCGCCTTGCGCAAGCTCGGCGTGCAGGTCGAGGTGCTCGATGTGCCGAAGCTGAAGAAGCTCGGCATGAATGCGCTGCTCGGCGTTGGCCAGGGCTCTGCGCACGACAGCCGCGTGGTGGTGATGCGTTGGAATGGCGGCCGCAAGGCGGATGCGCCGGTCGCTTTCATCGGCAAGGGCGTGTGCTTCGATACCGGCGGCATTTCGATCAAGCCGTCGGCAAGCATGGAAGACATGAAAGGCGACATGGCCGGAGCCGCGTGCGTCACGGGGCTCATGCACGCGCTTGCCGCGCGCAAGGCGCGCGTCAATGCAGTCGGCTTGATCGGCCTGGTCGAGAACATGCCGGACGGAAGAGCGCAGCGTCCCGGCGACATTGTCAAATCCATGTCCGGCCAGACAATCGAAATCATCAATACCGACGCCGAAGGCCGTCTCGTGCTGGGCGACGTCCTCTGGTATGCGGCCCAGAGATTCAAGCCAAAGTTCATGGTCAATCTCGCGACCCTCACCGGCGCGATCATCGTCGCGCTGGGGCACGAATATGCCGGCATGTTCGCGAACAACGATCAGCTCGCCGAGCGGCTGACGAAAGCGGGCAATGAGACCGGCGAGCTTGTCTGGCGCATGCCGCTGTCGAAAGAGTACGACAAGCTCATCGATTCAAAATTTGCCGACATGAAGAATACCGGCGGCCGCTGGGGCGGCGCGATCACGGCGGCGCAGTTCTTGAAGCGCTTTGTCGACGACAAGACTCCCTGGGCGCACCTCGACATCGCCGGGACCGGCTTCGACTCGCGCCAGAACGACATCAACAAAAGCTGGGGCTCGGGCTGGGGCGTGCGTCTGCTCAACCAATTGGTCGCCGATTTTTACGAGGGCAGGGCACGGTGACGGAAATTCTCTTCTACCATCTGCAAGGCCAGAGACTCGAGGGCGTGCTGCCGACACTGCTGGAGAAATCGCTCGAGCGCGGCTGGCGTGTGGTCGTGCAAGGCTCCTCGGAGGAACGCATCGAGGCGCTCGATGCGCATCTGTGGACCTATCGCGACGATGCTTTCCTACCGCATGGCACGTGGCGCGAGCCCGAAGCCAGCCAGCAGCCCATCCTGCTAACGCTGACCGACTCCAATCCGAACGCCGCGACTGTGCGCTTTCTCATCGAGGGGGCGCCGCCGCCGGCCGACGCGCAGGATTACCAGCGGATCGTGCTGTTGTTTGACGGCGAAGACGAGCAGGCGGTAGCTGCCGCGCGCGCCCACTGGAGCGATGTGAAAGCGAAAGGCCTCGACGCCACCTATTGGCAGCCGGACGCGCAGGGACGGTGGGTCAAAAAGGGCTGATCCGTCTCGCACAGATTGACGAGGCCGCTGGCCGATTCAGGTCGGCCATTGCCCGACGGGCCGGAGACCGAGGAGCGGTAACCCTTTGTGGCGCCAGAGCTTGCCTGCCGCCATGGTGATGACGCAAAATCCGGGTTAACGGACAAACCGACATCGGCTGGGGGACCGGGTTTGCCGCACCGCCTCGTTCATCGAAACCTTGCGTTGCTGATCGTTACGGGCCTTGCCGCAGGGGTCGGCGGTTGCTCGGGCATGGGTGACATTCCCAATCCGTTTGAAAACACCGATCGCGCCTTCGCCAAGTCCTTCATTGAAGTTCCTGATTGGGCAAAGGCCTCGCGCGCGAAGTCCGCGCCTCTCGGCCCGAGCGGACCTGTTGCTCCCGAAGAGTTGGTCGATGCCGCCGGACACTGCGCACCCGAGGCACCGCACGCTCAACCTACGGCGGAGTCGCCCGCCCCTGCCGCCGAACAGCCGGCGAGCGACGCAAAAACGGACCAGGCGCCCGTCGCGCCTGCCGCACCGCCGGTCTATGGCTCGGTCGCGGGCGACCTTGCCGGCGCTCGCATGCCGCAGGGTCCGGCACCGGCGCCGATGCCGGTTGCGGCAAAGCCGAGCGAGCGCATGGACCGCTTGCAGCCGGAAGGAGGCGGGAGCTTTGCCGCGCCAATGGCGAGCGGCGGCATCGCGCTCAGCATGACCGAATGCCAAGTGGTGCGCCGCGCCGGGCAGCCGAGCAATGTCACCATTGGCGCTGGCGAGAAAGGCGCTCGCAAAGTCGTGCTGACCTATCTTTCAGGTCAGTGGCCCGGCATCTACACCTTCGATTCCGGACGCTTGAAGGAAATCGCTGCTACTCCTCAGCAGGAAAAGCCGGCCAAACCCATCGCCAAAAAGAAGCCGAAGAAAGCCGCGCCCAAGACCGCCACCACCGAGCGCGTGTACGTGCAGTGATCCTCACGCGGACTCGCGCAAAGCGCCTTGTCCGGTTTGTCGCTGGTAGATGATCAGATCGAAGCTCGGCGTCTTATCGTTGCCGATCACGCCGCTCAGCAAAGCGTGCGCCTGGCCGCGGTGATGGGTCTGGTGATTGAAGAAATGGTCGAGCGCCGGCGCAAGCTGTTGCTCGATGTCGGCGGGCTTGGAGAAGGTGCGGTAACGGATCGGACGCAGAAGATCGCCTTCATTCAACCCCTCCACATAGCGGATAATCCGTTCGTCCATCTTACGGCGGGCTGCGTGCAGTTCGCCGAAATCCTCGTAGAGGATCTGGTCGAGGGTCTTCGGCAGTTTGCCTTCGCCTGTAAATCGCTGCATCCAAATGACGTCGCCAACCAGCAGATGGTTGAGGGTGCCATGCAATGACTTAAAGAAGGCGCCGCGGTCGCGCCGGTAGTCGGCGGCGGACATCGCGGCCGCGGCGTCGTAGAGCCGCTCGTTACACCAGCGGTTATATCCCGCAAACATGCGGTAGCGCGACGTGGTCATGGCAGCCCTCCTGCGCTTGCCGGCAGAAAAGTCCCTCGCTATAAGCCGCGCCGCACTCCGCGATCCAATCACATTCCGTGATTTCGGCAATCAAGCCCAGTGAAGGACTTCTCCGATGGCGATCGAGCGTACGTTTTCCATCCTCAAACCCGACGCCACCGCGCGCAATTTGACCGGCGCGATCAATGCCATGATCGAGCAAGCCGGCCTGCGCATTGTGGCGCAGAAGCGGGTGCGAATTACGCGGGATCAGGCTGAGAAATTCTATGCCGTGCACAAGGAACGGCCGTTCTTTCGGGAGCTCGTCGACTTCATGATCTCCGGACCGGTGGTTGTGCAGGTGCTCGAAGGCGATAACGCCATTGCCAAGTACCGCGAAGTGATGGGGGCGACCGATCCCGCCAAAGCAGCGCCTGGCACCATTCGCAAAGTGCATGCGCGCTCGATCGGCGAGAATTCCGTGCACGGCTCGGATGCGCCTGAGACCGCCGAACGCGAGATCGCGCAGTTCTTCTCGCACAACGAAATCGTTGGATAGTCGTTGATCTGTCGTGGCTGGTCACAGGGCCGCGCCGCCCTGTAGACTGCGTGCGCTAAGCCATAAATATGTTGCGGCAGCCTTTAATGGCGGAACCGCGACAAGAGTGGGGGAAATGACCTGTGAATGCCGCACTTTCGGAAATGATGCATCCTGCCTTTTGGCTCGCGGCCGTGCAGATCATGGGCATCAACATTTTGCTGTCCGGCGATAATGCGGTGGTGATCGCATTGGCGGTGCGCGGTCTACCGCCGAAGGAGCGCTTCTGGGGCATGGTTCTGGGCGCAGGTTGCGCCGCTATTCTGCTCATTCTGTTTACGGGTGTCGTCGCCACTTTGATGCAATTGCCGTATCTCAAGCTGGTCGGCGGTCTCGCTTTGTTTTGGGTGGCCATCAAGCTGGTGGCGCCGCAAACGCACGACGAAGAGGACACGCCGGAAGCGGTGGAAGATCTCTGGCGTGCGGTACGCGTCGTGGTGGTCGCCAATATCGTGATGAGCCTCGATAACGTCATCGCGGTGGCTGCAGCGGCGCACGGCAATTATCTGCTGCTGGCGCTCGGGCTTGCCGTAAGCATCCCGGTGGTGATCGCCGGCAGCGCGTTGTTTTTGGCCATCATCGAGCGGTTCCCGATCGTGGTCTGGGGCGGCGGAGCGCTGCTGGGGTGGATCGCTGGAGGTCTGTTGCCTGACGATCCAGTCGTGGCGGACCGGCTTACTCCGGGCGCCGCCAATGCAATCGACGCGGCCTGCGGCATCCTCGGTGCCATTATTGTCGTCGCGGTTGGCCTGTATCTGGTAAGATCGGCCAAGCTGCGGGAGGCGAAGGAGGACGTATAAGCATCCTCCGACCGCACGGCGGAGTGAGCATCCGATGAACAAGCCGCTGCGAGACGTTAGATCATCGGTTCGCATTGGCGCGTCGGCCTGTCCGCATGATTGTCCATCCACGTGCGCGCTTGAGGTCGAACTCATCGATGAGCGCACCATCGGCCGCATTCGCGGTGCCAAGGACAACGACTACACGCTCGGCGTGGTCTGCGCCAAGGTCGCGCGTTACGCCGAACGCGAGCACCATCCCAATAGACTGCTTCATCCGTTGCAGCGTGTCGGCGACAAGAGCTCGGGTGAATTCCGCCGGATTGCCTGGGATGATGCGCTCGATGTCGTGGCCGAAAACCTCCTGCGCTGCGAGCAGCGCTACGGCACGGAAAGCATTTGGCCCTACTACTATGCCGGCACCATGGGCCTGGTGATGCGAGACGGCATCAATCGCCTGCGCCACGCCAAAAAATATTCGAGCTATCACTCCACCATTTGCGTCAACGCCGCCTACGCCGGCTTCGCTGCAGGCACGGGTATTATTGCCGGCGTCGATCCGAGGGAGATGGCGAAATCCGATCTCATCGTGATCTGGGGCACCAATGCGGTGAGCACGCAGGTCAACGTCATGACGCACGCCACGCGCGCCCGTAAGGAGCGTGGAGCGAAGATCGCCGCGGTTGACGTCTACATGAACGGAACGATGGAGCAGGCCGACTTGCCGGTGCTGGTCAAGCCGGGCACCGACGGCGCGCTCGCGTGCGCCGTCATGCATTGTCTGTTCCGCGACGGCAAAGCCGATTGGGATTACCTCGGCAAGTACACCGACGCGCCGCACGAGCTCGAAGCGCATCTACGCACACGTGACCCGCAATGGGCGTCGGCGATTACCGGCACGCCGGTCGCGACCATCGAAGCCTTCGCCGAACTGATCGGGAACACCAAGCGCGCCTTCTTCCGTCTCGGCTACGGCTTCTCGCGCTCACGCAACGGCCCTGTCAACATGCACGCGGCGAGCTGCATCCCTGCGGTGACCGGCGCCTGGCAATACGAAGGCGGCGGCGCCTTCCACATCAATGCCGACATCTACCGCGTCGACAAAACGCTCATCGAGGGCCTGGACGTTTTCGACCGCTCGGTGCGTGTGCTCGATCAGTCCCGCATCGGTGCCATACTTACAGGCGATGCCGATGCCCTCGGCGGCGGCGGCCCCGTGCACGCGCTCATCATCCAGAACACCAATCCTGTCTCGGTTGCGCCGGATCAGAACAAGGTGAAAGCCGGTTTTGCGCGCAGCGACCTTTTCACCTGCGTGCACGAGCAGTTCATGACGGAAACGGCGCGTATGGCCGACATCGTGCTGCCGGCCACGACCTTCCTCGAGCACGACGACATCTATCGCGGGGGCGGGCATCAATACCTCATCCTGGGTCCGAAACTGGTCGAGCCGCCGGGCGAGTGTCGCAACAACCACGAGGTCATTTGCGCGCTGGCCAAGCGCGTGGGCGCCCGGCACCCCGGCTTCGAGATGACGCCGCGGGAACTCATCGATCAAATGCTCCGCGTGTCGAATCGTGGGTCGTTTGCCGAGCTGGAACGTGACCGCTGGATCGATTGCCAGCCGCCATTCGCGCAATCGCATTTTCTCACCGGCTTCAATTGGCCGGATGGCAAATTCCGCTTCCAGCCCGATTGGCAGAACGTGCCGTTCCGCAGTCCTTACAAAAGCGGTCCGATTGGAAGCATGCCGCGCATGCCCGATCACTGGACCTCGATCGAGGAACAGGACGATGAGCACCCGTTCCGGCTCGCGACATCGCCGGCGCGCGGGTTCCTCAATTCGACCTTCAATGAAACGCCGACATCGCTGGCGCAGGAGCAGCGGCCGACGGTCATGATCCATCCCGACGACGCGCGCGAGCAGCGTATCGGCGACGGTGATTACGTCATGCTGGGCAACAGACGAGGGAAGGTACGTCTGCACGCCAAACTGTTCGATGGCGTCCGGCGCGGCGTGCTGATTGCGGAATCGATCTGGCCGAACTCCGCCTACGAAGACGGCTGTGGCATCAACTCCCTAACCGGCGCCGACCCGATCGCGCCTTATGGCGGGGCGGCTTTCCACGACAACAAGGTCTGGATACGCAAAAGCGCGCGCGGCTAAACCGCGCGCGCTCGGCCGGCAGAGTCTAAAGTTCCTTGCCGATATAGTGGTCGACCGAGTAGGGGCCGCCGCCGCGAATGGCGATGAGGAAGCAGACTGCACCGATCAGCAGGACGTATTCATAACCGCCCCCGCTTGCCGCATAGCCTCTCGGCAGATGCACGAACAACAGAGCGATCAGCATTTCGATGGCAAGGGCCGCCGCGAAGAACCGAGTGAACAGGCCGATGATCAGACACGCTCCGCCGACCACCTCCAGGAACATGACGACATAAGCGCACAGCAATGAGGGCTCGATGCCGTTCTTGGCCATGATGTTTGCAGCCACCGCAGCGGCGCCGATTTTGAATTTGCCCGACACGTGCACCAGAAACATGACCCCGACGACGACGCGCACGAACGTGGTGGCGATCGGCGTCCACGTTGCATAGAAGCTCGCGAGTCCCGGATAAAGCAGCTTAGCTTCGCCTTTGACCATGGCATTTCCCCCTACTTGAGCGACGCGCCGCGTCCGGCGTGTCTGCCGAAAAGCAATAACACCAGCCGCCGCACGTCTATTCAACATTGATTGATTGTGGTGCAGCGCGAAATTCACAGCGCAACGAGGCTGCCGCTATCGGGAACGGGTTGTCCGTCGATCAGGCAGCGGTCGTGTTCGACGCGAACCCGGCCCTCGGCCACCAGCTTGAGGGCTGCGGGATATATTGTGTGCTCGATCGCCAACACGCGTGCGGCAAGGGCTGCCTCGGTGTCATCCGGCCGCACCGCCACCGCGCCCTGCATGATGATGGGGCCGGAATCCATCTCCGGCACCACAAAATGCACGGTCGCGCCGTGCATTTTCGCGCCGGTCTGCAGGGCCCGTTTGTGCGTGTCGAGCCCCTTGAACGCAGGCAGCAGGGCGGGGTGGATGTTGAGGATTTTGTTCGGCCATTGTGCAACGAACCACGGCGTCAAAATCCGCATAAACCCGGCGAGGCAGAGAAGTTCGATGCGATGTCTTTCGAGGACAGTTTGCAAGGCGCCCTCGAAAGCGGCGCGGTCACGGCCGAACGGCTTGTGGTCGAGAATTTCGGTCGCGATGCCGTTTGCTCGCGCAATCTGCAGCCCGCCGGCACTCGGCACATTCGACACGACCGCGGCGATCTCAGCGGGATAGGTCTTGTCCTTCGCCGCCTCGATCAGCGCCGCCATGTTCGAACCGCGGCCAGAGATGAGAACGGCGACGCGAGTCCTTGCCATATCTTCACCCGGCGAGATCGAGCTTTCCGGAATATTGCACGCGCGACGTGCCGTCCGCAGCCGCAATCACCTCGCCGAGACGAACGACGTTTTCGCCGCTGTTCGCCATTGCATCGGCAACTGCCTCGTCCTGTCCCGGAGCTGCGATTGCGATCATGCCAATGCCGCAGTTGAACGTACGCAACATTTCATTTTGAGCGATGCCGCCCTCGCGCGCCAACCATTTGAATACTGACGGCACGGGGATGTTGCCGAGATCGATCCGCGCGCCGAGGCCTTTCGGCAGGACGCGCGGGATGTTGTCGGGAAAGCCGCCCCCGGTGATGTGCGCGAGGCCCTTGACCGCCCTGGTCGCGCGGATGGCGGCAAGGCAGGATTTCACGTAAATTCGCGTCGGCGTCAGGATTGCCTCGCCCAACGTCGCCTCGCGCCTGAAAGGCGCGGGTGCGCTCCAAGAGATTCCGCTTTTCTCCACGACCTTCCGCACCAGCGAGTAGCCGTTGGAGTGTAGCCCCGACGAGAGCAGGCCGATGATGATGTCGCCTTCCGCAATGTCGGCGCGCGGTAGAAGCTCGCCCCGTTCGGCGGCGCCGACGGCAAAGCCGGCCAGGTCATAATCAGCGCCGCTGTACAGTCCCGGCATTTCCGCGGTTTCGCCGCCGATCAGCGCGCAGCCGGCTTCCTTGCAGCCGCTGGCAATGCCCGCGATGACCGCCGCGCCCGCCTCCGGGGCGAGTTTTCCACACGCGTAATAATCGAGGAAGAACAGCGGCTCGGCGCCTTGCACCACGAGATCATTGACGCTCATCGCGACGAGATCGATGCCGATGGTGGCATGCCGCCCGGTTTCGATGGCAATCTTCACCTTTGTGCCGACGCCATCGGTCGCCGCGACCAGCACGGGGTCTTTGAAACCGGCGCTCTTGAGGTCGAAGAGGCCGCCGAAGCCGCCGATTTCGGCATCCGCGCCGCGACGGGCAGTGGAGCGAACCAAAGGCTTGATCAGGTCCACCATGCGGTTGCCGGCGTCGATATCGACGCCGGCCTGCGCGTAAGTTAAGCCGCGCTCCTTGTCCGCCATACCGTTCCCCGTTCGCGCGCCTCCTACGTGGAAATCGCAAGTCGCGCAATGCTCCGCCCGCCGTTATACTCCGCCGAAACGATAAGTGACCCGGGGC
>Ga0070740_10002919_pt1 | contig 19051 bp, 16 predicted proteins | sample Coa_R2_FD_67286 | JGI IMG/M metagenome (GOLD analysis project Ga0070740, IMG submission 67286) | Surface soil microbial communities from Centralia Pennsylvania, which are recovering from an underground coalmine fire - Coalmine... | ecosystem: Environmental > Terrestrial > Soil > Unclassified ...
GTATGGCGGAGAGGGTGGGATTCGAACCCACGGTACGGTTCCCCGTACACAGCATTTCCAGTGCTGCCAGTTCAACCACTCCTGCACCTCTCCGTTGGAAGTCGCGGGCAGTTGACCGTTAGCAAAAGCGGAAGGCTAACAGCCAATAGCTGACGACCGAACATGCAGCCGTCAGAGCATAGCCCATCCGCCAGATTCCTGTCACGCCGACGCGCCGTCCGGCTTGCGTCCAGCGAGACTCACCTCTGAATTCCGGTGACCGTCACGGTGACGGTGCGCGAGCCGCAGGGCGACGCGAAGCTCACGCTGTAGGTGCCGGGCCTGCCGCTGACCGACCTGATCGCGAACCTCTGCGCCTCGTTGCCGAACGGGCCGGACTCGGAAAGCACGACGATGTTCGACCAGTCGGGCGTCGAGGCCGTGATCCTGCCGCCCGCGCCGCCGAGGCTCAAGGTCACCGCCGCGCTTCCGCCGCCGCGTATCGCGAGAGCGCCCGCGCTCGCCGAGAGCCTGCACGGGCCGCCCTGCGCGCGGCCAAACGCGAGCCGCGTTTCGGCAGTCCGCGCGCCGCTACCCTTGTCCGCTTTCTCCGCTGACCTCTCGCGCCCGGTCGCCACGATGGTACCAACTGCGTCCGCCTTCGCGGCGTCCCCGCCATCTTCCGGCCTGCCGCGCGACGGGATTCGCGCGCCCGCGGGCGGCTCGACGTTGTCACGCGAGGTCGGCTCGATATTGTCATGCGAGATCGGCCCGGCGTCGCCGTTTGAAGCCGGCGCTTTGTCCAATGCGTTCGCGTCGCCCGCCGCGTTCGCGTCGCTCGCGGCGGTCGGAGTGTTCCCCGCTTCGCCCGGACGCGCGGGCGGTTCGCTCGCTGCCGCGCGAACGCCCGACGGTGAGGCCGGAGCAGGCGAGTCGGCTGACGCCGCGGCGGACGCCCACTGCGCGCTGAGCCAGAGACCGCTCGCGCCGCCGAGCGCCGCCGCGATGACGACCGCGCAGATGATCGTGGCCCGCTCAGCGCCTGCGCCTCGTCGGGCGCTAACATTTCCCCGGAGCGCGCGACGAGACGATCCTTGCGCGCCGTCAACTCTGTATTTGCTCTTCCAGATGTTCATCGCTTTCGACCGTCGTTGCCGGCGGCGTGTGCCGCGTGCCGCTTCTCTACTTTCGACTCGTGAGCCGAATAAAAAGCGAGGAGTTGCCTTTTCAAACGTTAACGACCGCTGCCGACCGTGACGCGCGCCTGAACGTCGGCGCTCTGTCTTGCCGCATCCGACGCGCGCATCAGCCTGAACCAGCCGAGCACGAAACCCGCGGCGCTGAAGCCGAGCGCAGCGTCGAGGCCGAAGAGCCTGCGCGTGAGTTCGCGCCGCACGGCCATCTCGAACGCGGCCTCGATCTGCGCGCGCGCCGCGCCCAGCCCTTCGGCGAGCGTCATGCCGAGGTCGCGCCCGTCGCGCGCGCGCCGCCACGCGAACTCGTAGAGACGCATCCGGCCTTCGTCTTCCGCCGCGCCCGTGACGACGGCGACGAGGTGCGAGGCGTCGGTCTCCTCGACCATCTCGGCGACGCGGCGGCAGAAGGCCGGCGTCATGTCGCCGTCTCTGGTGACGAAGAGGAACGAGTTGCCGCACACGTTCGCGACGAGGTAAGACTCGCCGTGCGGCGACGCCGGCCCCGTCGCGATCTCGCTTTCGGGGACGCCGAGCGCGCGGACGATCTTGTAAATTCGGTTCGTGAGCCACCTGCCGTCTTCGAGCAGCGAGACGGCCAGTCGCGTCGGGTTGATCGTCTGCTCGATGACCTCGTCGGCGACGGGCGCGGCGCACAGGCTGCACTTCGCCTTGCTGATCGTGACGGCCGCGAGCGAGTCCGGCGAGGGCAGGTCGAAGAGCGCGTGGCCGGACTTGCGGCAGCTCACGCGCACTTCGGATTCGAGCAGCCCCGCCTCCATCATCCTCTCGATTGAGACGCCGAGCGACGCGGCCTCCGCGAACAGGCGGCGCGGCGTGAAGCCCTCGCGACGCATCTCTTGCGCGCTGCGTAGGAACGCGCGCACCGCGCGCCCCTCCATCAACTCCGACGCGCGCGCCAGCCCGCGACCGCCGCGGAACGCAGCCTCCGCGCGCATGAAGTCCGCGGGCTGAAGCGCCATGAACCGCGAGAGCGCGGTCGGAAGAGTTGACGCCTCCGGCTGTAAAAGCATCAGCTCGGTCGAACGTTCCGGCTGCGTCGCCGCGGCTCCGATTTCGCCCAACGCCTCGCGCACGTCGCGGCAGAAACGTTCGAGCTTGGGCAGAGGCTCCGCCGTCTCGATGTCGTAGATCACGCCCGCGCCGAGCGCGCCGTCGCCGCCGAACGTGAGGTAGAAGACGCAGTCCCCCGCGCAGAACAACTCGCCCGGCGTGAACGCGCGTTCGGGCGCGGACGCGCCGAGCGACGCGCACTCGGCTTCGAGTTGGGACGCGTCTCCGCGCTGGCCCGCGAGCGACTGAAGGAGTTTGTAGCGCGTTGAGCGGACGAGTGGGTTGAGGCCGCGCGCGGCCAGGGTTTTGAGAAGCCGGAGCCGTTCGCCGTCGGGCAGTGAGAGCGGGAAACTGTTGCTTCGGATGAAGAGCATGTCTTGTCTTAGCAGTTGCTCGCGCCGCGCCGACGAACTTTCAGGCTCAAGGGCTGACCATGATCTTCAGCCGCTCGCTGCCGCTGAAGCCTTCGGGGTAGCGACGCTCACGCGCCATCTTGAGCGCGACCGCCTCGTATTCTGCCGCGCCCGGACGCGGGTTCCAGACGCGCGCGTCCGTCACCGCGCCGTCTTTGACTTCGACGAGGACTTGCACGACGTAGCTGCCGCGCGCCGTCGTGACGCCTTCGGCCCTGCGCGTGCCGATTAAAGCCGCGCTCGAAGGCACGGGCGTCTGCGACTGCCCCTGCTGCGATGAAGTCTCAGGACTCCGGCCCGCGTTCGACGTTTGCTGCGAATCGCCGCGTCCGCGCGAAACGTCGGCGGCATCGGCTGTCTTCGCGTCGGCTGCCGAAGGCTGCGCGCCGTTAGCGTCGGCGTTTGCGGGCGGCGCGGGCGCGGGTTGCGCTGCTGTCGTGCGTGCGCGCCGGAGCGGACCGTAGGCGACGCTGAGCGTGGTGATGAAGCTGAGTCCGACGAGGAAGCTGATGACGGCGGCGTAGATCAGACGCTCGCGCGAGAAGCGTTGCGAGGTCGAGACGATTGCCTCTTCGACGGCGTTCAGGCGCTCCTGCAACGGCGCGACGAGTTCCGCCGCCGGAGGCAGTTGCAGCGGCGCGCGTTGCGGCAGGTCGCCCGCGCGGTGCGACGCGCCGAAGTCGCCGCGCGCTACATCTATCTCCGAAAGGGCTTCGCGCCGCTGCGACTCGATCAGGTCTTCGACGAACTGACGGCCCTGCCGGTCGATGTTCCGTTCGGGCGGTTTGACGAGCGGGTTGAAGTTGAAGGACGAGCCTTCGAGCGCGAGCGCCGCGTGCACGGCCTCGACGCCGCGCAGCGAGCCGAGCTGCGCGTCAACGAGCTGTCCCTCTTCGAAGAAGAAAGAGCCGGGGCCGTCCGCATACTCGACGCGCAGCCGCCCCGACTTCCTCTGCACGCGCAGCGAGCGCATGATGTCCGGCAGCGACTGCTCGTCCAGGTGGCCGGCCAGGACGACGAACTGTGAGCGCTCTACGTTTTCCACTTCCGGGGTTCCTGACTTGCAGCATTTCGAGCAGGCTCGATAATGTACACCATCCGCGCGAATTTATACAGCATAATGTGCCCGCCCGGCGTCCCGGCGCAACTAATGGGCACGATTTCGATTTTCCGGCAAAGCCGGTCAGTTACTTCTTCACGACCGGCAGGAGGACGAGCGAGGCGCGCGCCGTGTCGTGATAGACGCGCTCGGTCGCCTTCTGGAAATCGGCGTCCGTTCCGAGTTGGTAGTTGGGCACGAACTTCTGCGGGTTGCGCGCGACGAGCGGGAACCAGGTGCTCTGAATCTGCACCATGATGCGGTGCCCTTTTCTGAACGTGTGCGTGACGCCGGGCATCACGTAGGAAATCTTCACGGGCGCGTCGGGCTGCAAAGGGCGCGGTCGCTCGAAGCCTTCGCGGAAGCGCGCGGGGAAAGGCTCGCCGCGCAGGAGCATCTCGTAGCCGCCCGGCTCGAAGACGCAGGCCGTCGAATCGGGCGGAGGCACGACCCCCGCGGGGTACTTGTAGTCGTCCGGGAAAACGTCAATCAGCTTGACGACGAAGTCCGAGTCCGTGCCCGACGAAGAGACAAAGAGCTGCGGCTTGATGTCGCCCGCGATTGTCACGTCCGAGTCGAGCGGGTCGGTCTGATAGACGAGCACGTCCGGGCGCTCGGCGGCGAAGCGCTGGTCTTCGGTCATGAAGTCGTGCGGGTAGTCAATCGTGATCTTCTGCGTGTACGGGACTGGATGCCACGGGTCGCTCACGTACTCGTCGAAGGCCGCGCCGCCCGCGGGCTTCGAGAAGGAGAGCTTGCCGCCGGGCTGAAGGTAGAGCGGAGTTTCGACCGCGGCGTCGGGCGACCACGCGTTGAAGTCGCGCCACTCGTTCGCGCCGGTGTCGAAGACGTTGACCTCTTTGATCTGCGAGATGTCGCCCTTGTCTTTCAGGAAGTGGTTGAAGAACGGAAGCTCGAAGTGCTCGCGGAAGTAGAGGCCCGTCTTGCCGCCGAAGTAGGCCGTGCCGAGCCAGTCGCCGTCCGAGCGCACCCAGCCGCCGTGGAACCAAGGCCCCATCACGAGCACGTTGAAGATGCCGGGGTTCTGGCGCTCGACGTGCCGGTATGTGTTGAGCGCGCCGAAGAGGTCTTCGTCGTCGTACCAGCCGCCGACCGTCATCACCGCGGCGTGGATGTTCTTCAAATTCGGCAGGATGTTGTGCGCGCGCCAGAACTCGTCGTAGTTCGGGTGCGCCATCATCTCGTCCCAGAATTTTATGCGCGTGCCGAGCCGCTGCTGATAAAGATCACCCGCGTTCTTCAAACCGCCCATCTCAAGAAAGAATTTGTAGCCGTCCTCAGTCCCGAACGGGAAGGGCTTGATGGCCGTCGGCGAAGGCTGAATCGGCGCGGGGCGCGGCTGTCCGAAGAAGGCGAAGAAGCCGTAGTTCTGCGCGAGGAAGAGCGCGCCGTTGTGGTGCATGTCGTCGCCGTGATACCAGTCGGAGACGGGGGCCTGCGGCGAGATGGCCTTGACCGCGGGATGCGAGTCAATGCCAGCCATCGAGGTGTAGAAGCCCGGATACGAGATGCCCCAGACGCCGACGCGACCGTTGTTGTTGGCGACGTTCTTGACGAGCCAGTCAACCGTGTCGTAGGTGTCGGTTGTCTCGTCGGTCTGCTTGCCCGTCTTGTTCGGGATGTATGGCCGCGCGTCCTCGAACTCGCCCTCGCTCATCCAGCAGCCGCGCACGTCCTGATAGACGAAGATGTAGCCCTCGCGCGGGAAAAGCTCGTCGGGGCCGAGCGAGGTCTTGAAATTATCGGGGCCGTAAGGCGCGACCGAGTAGGGCGTGCGGTCGAGGAGTACGGGGTACTTCTGCGAAGTGTCCTTCGGCTCGTAGATCGAGGTGAAGAGCCGCACGCCGTCGCGCATCGGAATCAAAACCTCGCGCTTCGTGTAGTTGTTCCTGATGTATTCGGCGAGCTGCTGCCTGTCCGTCGCCTGCCCTTGCGCGAGCGCCGCGGCGTGAGCCGCGACGATAAACGCGGTGGCGATGAGCAGGCGGAAAGCCAGTTTGTTCTTCATATTTTTTCCAAGCGAAAGAGGCGCGTTGAATTGCGCTCGTATTCTCCACGAAGGCGGACGCGTAATCAAATTCGCCGGCGTCGGCCCGCGTGCGCTCAACGCAGGCGCGCGGGTAAAATGGCGACGATGGCACAAGAAGCATTACGTCTCGACGAGGCCGTGGCGGTTCTTGAGCGGACGCCCGCATCCTTGAGCGCGCTGCTCGAAGGTCTGCCCGACGTGTGGTCGCGCGCGACCGAGGGCGAAGGCACCTGGTCGCCTTACGACGTGGTCGGCCACCTCGTCCACGGCGAGCGCGCCGACTGGATTCCGCGCGCGCGCCACATCATGTCGGGCGACGTGCGACCCTTCGAGCCGTTCGACCGCACGGCTCAGTTCAAGGAGAGTCGAGGCAGGAGTCTCGGCGAACTGCTCGCGACCTTCGCGGAACTCCGGCGCGAGAGCCTGGCCGCGCTCGCCTCGATGAACCTGACTGACGAAGACCTTGGCCGGAAGGGTCTGCACCCCGCGCTCGGCGAAGTCACGCTCGGACAACTGCTCGCGGCGTGGGTCGTCCACGACCTCGACCACTTGACGCAGGTGGCCCGCACGATGGCGAAGGTCTATGCGGAGGCGACCGGGCCTTGGAGCGCTTACCTCTCAGTCCTGCGCGACCGGCAGCGCTAGTCCGCCAACTGCAACGTCGCTTCAAAGGGTAGGCCGCGTCGGTCGCTGGAGCGGCCTGCGAAGTGGCCTCCGCGCGTTCACCCGCCCGGTCTTGGAAGTGGTACACACGGCCCGCGCGAAAGTGGTACTTGCGGCGGCGCATTTTTCGTTTAATGTTCTGATGAAAGCGTGCGGCAATCTGAAACGGGGTTCGGCCCACGCGCCGGAGGTTACTGAAGAGAGCGATGATAAAAGAGGATGTCGAGTACGCGTTCGCGCGGCGGCTCGCGGGGATGGGCGTGTCGGCCATACGCGAGATTCTGAAGGTGACGGAGCGGCCCGAAGTGATCTCGTTCGCGGGCGGCCTGCCCGCGCCCGAACTCTTCCCCGTCGAAGAACTCGCGCGCGCGCACGCCGAAGTCTTCGCCGAAGAGGGCGCGCAGGCTTGCCAGTACAGCACGACCGAAGGCTGGTTGCCTTTGCGCGAGTGGGTCGCCGCGAGGTTGCGCCGCCGCGGCATCGGCGACGCAGAGGCCGCGCGCGTGCTCGTCACGAGCGGCTCGCAGCAGGGCATTGACCTCGTCGGCAAAATCTTCCTCGACCCCGGCGACGCAGTCGTCGTCGAGAACCCTTGCTACCTCGCCGCGCTGCAAGTCTTCAAGGGCTACGAGGCACGGCTCGTCGCCGTCGGGAGCGACGACGAAGGGATGCGCGTTGACGAGGTCGAGCGCGCCGTCGAACGAATGGAGCGCAGGCCGAAGTTCATCTACGTCGTCTCGCAGTTCCACAACCCGAAGGGCACGACTCTGTCGCTCGAACGCAGGCGGCGGCTCGTCGAAGTCGCGCGCCGCTTCTCGGTGCCCGTCGTCGAAGACGACCCTTACGGCGAGTTGCGCTTCCGCGGCGCGGCGCTCCCGCCGCTCGCGGCTTTGGACGAAGACGGACTCGTCATCTACCTCAGCACCTTCTCGAAGACCCTGAGTCCGGGGATGCGCGTCGGCTGGGCGCACGCGTCTAGCGAAGTCTTCGGGGCGCTCGTGCGCGCCAAGCAGGCGGCAGACCTTCACACGAACACGATCCAGCAGCGCGCCGCCGCGCGACTGCTCGCGGCCTTCGACTTCGACGCGCACGTCGAGCGCATCAAGAAGGTTTACGGCCAGCGGCGCGACACGATGCTCGCGGCGCTCGCCGAAAACTTCCCGCCGTCCTCGCGCTGGACGCGCCCCGACGGCGGGCTGTTCCTCTGGGTCGAGCTGCCCGAAGAGGTGCGCGCCGAAGGACTCTTCGAGAAGGCAATCGCCGAGCGCGTCGCCTTCGTCCCCGGCGCACCCTTCTTCGCCGCAGACCCGCGCCACAACTTCATGCGCCTGAACTTCTCGAACTCTCAGCCCGAAGCGATTGAGGAAGGCATCGGACGGCTCGGCAAGATTTTGAACAGCTACTGATCGTTAAAGCAGAGGTGCAAACGTTGTCGAAGGCGACGCACAAGGCGCACAGCTTCGAGATTGATGTCAGGTGGACGGGGAACACCGGCGCGGGGACGAGCGCGTACACGTCTTACGAGCGCGCGCACGAAATCGCCGGGGACGGAAAGCCCGTCATCCCCGGCTCGTCCGACCCGGCATTCCGCGGCGACGGGTCTCGCTACAACCCGGAGGAGTTGCTGCTCGCTTCGCTCTCGGCGTGTCACATGCTCTGGTTCCTGCACCTCTGCGCCGACGCCGGAATCGTCGTGACGGCTTACGCGGATCACGCCGAAGGGACGATGACTCTGACGGAGGACGGCGGCGGCCACTTCAAAGAGGTGACGCTTCGGCCCGCGGCGACCGTCAAACGGGGCGGCGACACGGAACTCGCGCGGACGCTTCACGAGCGGGCGCACCACCTCTGCTTCATCGCCAACTCGATGAACTTCGAGGTGAAGGTCGAGCCGACGGTCGGGGCCGAGTGAAGAGCGCGAAAACGCGGGCTGATGGTTCTCCGTTTGAACGAGGAGAAGAGTGTTGGCGGAAGTGAGACATTTGACGACGGAAGAGCTTGAAGCGGGGCTGGGGCGCGTCCTCCTGTCGCCGAAAGACGAGGGCGTGCTGGAGCTGATCGTGCGAAGGCCCGCCGTGGACGAGCGCGAGGTTCTGGAGGAGGGCGAACTCGATCTCGTCGAGGGACTCAAAGGCGACAGTTGGAAAGCGCGCGGCAGCTCGCGCACGCCGGACGGTTCGGCGCACCCCGACATGCAGCTCAACGTGATGAACTCGCGCATACTCGACCTCGTCGCGCAGGACAGAGGGCGGTGGAGGCTCGCGGGCGACCAGCTCATCGTTGACATGGACTTGAGCGACGAGAACCTGCCCGCGGGCACGCGGCTCGCGCTCGGCTCCGCCGTGATCGAAGTCACCGAACAGCCGCACACCGGCTGCAAAAAATTCGTGAGCCGCTTCGGCGAGGACGCGATGAAGTTCGTCAACTCGCCACAGGGCCGTCGGCTGCGACTGCGCGGGCTGAACGCGAAGGTCGTGCGCCCCGGCGTGATACGCGTCGGCGACGCGGTCAGGAAGATTTAGCGTTTGAAGATTCAGGGCGCGCGGCGCGGGAGGAGAGATGGGCGTGGAAAATTTTAGTCCGACGGAGAGGACGCGGCTCAAGCGTCTGCCGCAGCGCGGCTCTTTCGAGCGCGAGGAGGTTTACCGGATACTCGACGAGGGGCTTGTCTGCCACGTCGGCTTCGTCTCGAACGGCACGCCCGTGGTCATCCCGACCGGCTACGGTCGCGCGGGCGACACGCTCTACATCCACGGCTCGGCGGCGAGCCGAATGCTTCGCACGCTCGCCGGGGGCGTCCCCGTCTGCGTCAACGTGACTCTGCTCGACGGGCTGGTGCTCGCGCGTTCGGCCTTCCACCATTCGATGAACTACCGCTCGGTCGTCGTCTTCGGCACGGCCTCGGTCGTCGAGGACGACGCGGAGAAGACCGAGGCCCTGAGCGTGATCACCGATCACATCGTTCCGGGCCGCTGGGCGGAAGTCCGCGGGCCGGACGAGGCGGAGCTGCGAAAGACGCTCGTGTTGAGGCTGCCGCTCGAAGAGGCGTCGGCCAAGCTGCGAACAGGCCCGCCCATTGACGACGAGCCGGACTACCAACTGCCGGTCTGGGCCGGCGAGATACCGTTGCGCATGACGACCTGCGCTCCCGTCGCCGACCCGCGACTCGCGCCGGAGATCGAACCTCCTCCACACGTCCGTCATTACTCGCGCAGCCGCTGACCATCCCGCCCGTACAACCTTCCGACGGCGACCGCACGCACGCCCCCGCGCGAGCCGCGCAAATTGGACTTCGCGTAAGCGCCGGTTTATCTTAAGCCGAAGGCACCAATTTCGCGCCGGTCTCTGACGCAGGATTATCCGATGGCAAAATATTCGTCCGCGCTGCCGAACGGGCTGGTCGCGCTCGACGCCGAATCGAGGACGCCGCTCTACCGGCAGCTATACGACTCGCTGCGCGGCGCGATCCTTTCGGGGCAACTCGCGCCGGGCACGCGCCTTCAGTCAACGCGCGAGATGGCCGTAGAGTTGGGAGTCTCGCGCAACACGGTCGTCAACGCATACGAACAGCTCCTCGCCGAAGGCTACCTTGACGGTCAGGTCGGCTCCGGCACATACGTCTCGCGCGCGCTGCCCGAAGACCTCCTCAACGTCAAGGCCGTGACGCGCATCGCCAAGCGCGCGGGCGGCAAAGAACTCGGACTCTCGGAGCGCGGCAAGGCGTTCGCGGCCTTCGCGCCTTTTGTCCCGCGCGCGCCCGACCGCGTGCGCCCGTTCCAGCCCGGCATCCCAGCCCTCGACACCTTCCCCTTCGACATCTGGTCGAAGCTCGCGGCGAGACACTGGCGCAGGCCCGCCGACAGCCTGCTCTCTTACGGCGAGCCGCAGGGCCACGCCCCGCTGCGCAGGGCCATCGCCTCCTACCTCGGACTTTCGCGCGCGGTGCGTTGCGAGCCGGGGCAGGTCGTCGTCGTTGACGGCGCGCAGATGGCCTTCGACCTCATCGCACGCGTGCTGCTTGACCCCGGCGACGCGGTCTGGCTTGAAGAACCTTGTTACCCCGGCGCGCGTGCGGCACTGACCGCCGCGGGCGCGCGGCCCGCGCACGTCCCCGTTGACGAAGAAGGGATTGACGTGAACGCCGGTGCCGCGCTCGCCCCCGGCGCGCGTCTGATCTACGTGACGCCGTCGCACCAGTTCCCGCTCGGCATGACGATGAGCCTGCCGCGCCGCCTCGCGCTTCTCGACTGGGCGAGCCGCGCGGGCGCGTGGGTCGTCGAGGACGACTTCGACAGCGAGTACAGGTACGAGGGACGCCCGCTCGCCTCGCTTCAGGGATTGGACAACGACGGGCGCGTCGTTTACGTCGGGACTTTCAGCAAGGTCATGTTCCCTTCGCTGCGCCTCGGCTACCTCGTCGCCCCGCCGAATCTGGTTGACGCGTTCATCGCGGCGCGCGCGATGTCTGGCCGGCATTCGCCTTCGGTCGAGCAGGCAGTGCTGACCGACTTCATCGAGGAGGGATACTTCGGTCGCCACATTCGACGGATGCGGACGCTCTACCGCGAGCGTCAGGCGGCGCTCGTCCGGGCGCTCCGGCGCGAGGCGGGCGACCTGCTCGAAGTCGAGCCTTCGCCCGCAGGCATACACCTCGCGGCCTGGCTGCGTGAGGGCTTGGACGACAGGGAAGTCTCGCGTGAGGCGCTGGCGCGCGGCGTCGAGGTGCGACCGATGTCCGCCTTCTACTCCGGCATTCCACCTCGCGGCGGCATCGAACTCGGCTACGCCGCCTACAACGAGGAGAAGCTTCGGCGCGGCGCGGCCCGGCTCGCCGAAGCGATACGCGCGTGCGCCGGAGTCCGGCGCGTGTACGGGCGTCGGCGCGCGGTCTGACTTTATTAACTGTCGTTCCCTCTTGAGCCTCGTACCCTCCGGGCAAAATTGGCATCCACGCGAGAGCCGTTTCTCGACAAAGAGAATGTACCAATTTACACTCGCGGGAGTATGCCGCATCCGCCGTTCATCACGCTCGACGAAAAATCCGACGCGCCGCTCTACCGGCAGATTTACGAAGTGATCCGCCGCTCGATTCTGAGCGGCGGGCTTCATTCGGGCAGACAACTTCCCGCCTCCCGCCTCTTGGCGAAACAACTCGGCGTGTCGAGAATGACCGTCGTCAACGCCTACGAACAACTTCTGGCGGAAGGATACCTCGAAGGCCGCGGCGGGGCGGGAACCTTCGTCGCCGCGCACCTGCCCGAAGAGTTTTTGCAGGCTTCGGGTTTCGAGCGCGCGGAGCGTCGTGAAAAACCTCCGGCGCGGAAGGTGAGGCTGTCGGAGTACGGCAGTAATTTGGCGCGGGACGGCAGGACTATTTTGCGCCATCACTGCGCGACCGCGCTCGTGCCTTTCCAGCACGGCGTCTCGGCGGTCGAAGAATTCCCGTTCGGCGTGTGGGCGAAGATCGCGCAGAGGTGGCAGAAAAGACCGCCCGCGCCGATTCTCAGTTACGGCGACGCGGTCGGCTTCCAACCCTTGCGCGAAGCCGTCGCGGCGCACCTCGCGGCGGCGCGCGGCGTGCGCTGCACGCCGGAGCAGATCGTCATCACCAACGGGACGCAGCAGGCGCTCGACCTCATCGGCAGACTCTTCCTGTCGAGGTCGGACGAAGCCTGTCTCGAAGACCCCGGCTACATCGGGGCGCGTGACGTTTTTAGCGCGACGGGCGCGAGGATCGTTCCCGTGCCGATAGACGACGAAGGCTTCGACTTGCGGAAGGCGCGAAAGCGGAGCGTGAAGGCGCGGCTCATCTACGTCACGCCGTCGCACCAGTTCCCGCTCGGCGTGACGATGAGTTTGACGCGCCGTCTGAGTCTGCTCGAATGGGCGCGGGAACGCGACGCCTTCATCATCGAAGACGATTACAACAGCGAGTATCGCTACGCCGGGCGTCCGCTCGCCTCACTCCAAGGTCTCGACCGCGACGGGCGAGTGATTTACATCGGCACGTTCAGCAAAACGGTCTTCCCCGCGCTCAGGCTCGGCTATCTGGTCGCGCCTGCGGATTTAATCGAAGTCTTCGCGGCGGCCCGCGCGCTCACCGACCTGCATTCGCCCTCGATTGAGCAGGCGGTGCTCGCGGAGTTCATCGCCGAAAGACACTTCGCCCGCCACGTCCGCCGGATGCGCGCGCTTTACGAGGAGCGTCAGCGGATTCTGGTCGAGGAGGCGCGAAAAAACCTCAAAGGGATGTTGGAAGTCGCGCCCGCCGAGGCGGGAATGCACCTCATCGGCTGGCTCCCCGGTGGCACGAGTGACGGGGAAGTTTCGCGCCGCGCGGCGCAGGCGGGTCTGAACCTCTCGCCCGTCTCGGCCTACTGCATCAATCAAAAATTACGCGGCGGGCTGCTCCTCGGCTACGCGGCTTACAACGCGAAACAAATCAGGCAGGGCGTGAAGAAGTTGGCGCAAGTGCTGACCGAAGTCGCCCGCGATTAACGCCCGCTTGCGAATCCGGTCGGACGAGTCGCAGGCCGCCGCGCTCGCTCGCGTTGCCGTTGGTGCTAATTCTTCGCCGCCTTGATCGCGCGCAACGCCTGCCGAATCGCGCCCAAGTGGTAAGCCGTGTGAGTCAGGACTGCGAGCGAACCCGCCGCGCCGTACTCACCCTGCCACCTCTCATCATTCTTCATCGTGGTCAAAACTCTCTGATAACTTGCGCGGAGCCTTCGCTTCATCTCATCCCACTCCGCCGGCGTCACCCCGCGCACATTTCCCCAGACCTCGCGCCAATCCACCTTAATCACCTCTTCCTTCCGCATCACTTCGTCGAGCGCGTCGAGGTAGAAGCGGACGTGTTCGACGTGTGCTGCCACGGGGGCGCAACCTTCCGCAATCGCGCGCGAGGCGTCCTCGGCGGAAATGCCCTCCAACGTCTCGAACAGGGACGTGCCATTATCGAGATATATCCCGTGATGTCGCTCGAAGGTCTCGTCCAGACAATCGTAAATCGCTTTCCTGAACAGCTCGGTCACAACCTGGTCGGACATAATCTCCTCCGTGTTCTCAGACGACGACCGGCGTTCAGGCCCGGTCGTTTATTAGACCCGGCGATCATAAATTGGTCTAGCCGGTTTGTCTAAAACTGGCTCTTGTGTAAACGCCAATTTCACTTACAATTCGGCGGCAGTAAAGTCGCCACGTTCGAGAGTTGTGGCACTGATTAATGGAGTTCGGAGAAACTCGATGGGAATCAGAGTAGCAACCACGAGGCTGCTGGTCGTTCTGTTTATTTTATTGCTCGGCTCTGTCAGCCGTGCGGCGGCGCAGGAAACCAAAATCAAGTGGTTCGGGCACGCGGCCTTTTCCATCACCACTCCCGGCGGCAAAGTGCTGTTGATTGACCCGTGGCTCAACAACCCTTCCAACCCCGACGCCAAAGACGGCAAAGACCCTCTCGCCGCGGTCACAAGGGTTGACTACATACTGCTGACGCACGGCCACCGCGACCACGTCGGCGACGCCGTCGCCATCGCGCGCAAGACCGGGGCCGCGCTCGTCTGCAACCCGGAGCTGGCGGGCAATCTGGTCAAGCTCGCCGACTTCCCGCAGAAGCAGGCCGAGACCGACGCCATCATGGGCATCGGCGGCGAAATCCAGATCGCCGACGGCGAGGTGACAATCGCCATGACTCCCGCCATTCATTCGAGCAGCGTGTTCAATCCGAAGGCCGGCCCGAACGAACCCGAAAGGGCCTACGGCGGAAACCCGGCGGGCTTCGTCATCATCATCAAAAACGGCCCGACGATTTATCATTCGGGCGACACGGCCTTCTTCAAAGACATGGAAGTCATCGGCGAGGAGTATCAGGTTGACGTGGCCCTGCTCAACATCGGCGGCCATTACGGCATGGAGCCGCGGATGGCGGCCCGCGCCGCGCAGGCGGTGCGCGCGAAGCTCGCCGTCCCGCAGCACTACGCGACCTCCCCCGACATGACCCAGACGGCTGACGGCTTCGCCGCCGAATTGAAGAGGCTGGGGATTCCTTTCTACGAGATGAAGCCGGGCGAAACGATTACCTATCGCGGAAGGCAATTAATCAAAACGAAGTAGCGCTTCGCGGTCGGACTCAATCGGAGGCGCGGCCCGACGCGCGCCCGTCCGCGAGGACGCAAAAAAGAGAGTGAGAGCTACCTCAAACAAGGAGACTCGTGTCATGCGGAGATACGTCGCTTTTGCAGCGCTGGCGGTCGCGTGGTCGTTGGCCGGAGTCACGAGCGCGGGGGCGCAGTCGGCTTTGTTGAATCTGCCGGACGCCAGCCAGCACGCGCGCGTCACGCAGCGCATCGGCATCACGGACATCACGATTGACTACCACCGTCCGCTCGTCCGCGGGCGGAAGATATTCGGCGGGCTTCAAGCCTACGGGCAGGTGTGGCGGGCCGGGGCCAACTTCAACACCACAATCGAATTCAGCGACCCCGTCACGGTCGAAGGCCAGCCGCTCGCGAAGGGGATATACGGGCTGCATTTGATTCCGGGCGAGACCTCTTGGGTCGTCATCTTCTCCAAGAACTCGACCTCATGGGGGAGCTTCACCTACGACCAGGCCGAAGACGCGCTCCGCGTGAACGTGAAGCCGCAGTCTATCGAGAACCGCGAAGCCCTGAGCTATGACTTCGACGACCCCAGACCGAACTCCGCGGTCATCACGATGCGTTGGGAGAAGGTCGCTGTGCCTTTCAAGGTCGAGGTCAACACCCCGGAGATAGTCCGGCAGAGCCTGCGTAACCAGCTCCGCTCCCGCGTCCAATTCGAGTGGCAGGCGTGGATGGAGGCGGCCAACTACCTTCTGAACAACGACCTCGGCGCGGAGGAGGCGGCGAAATACGCGGATCGTTCCATCGAGCTTGAAGACCGCTTCGAGAACGAGATGACGAAGGCGCGCGCGCTGGCCGCGCTCGGACGCAAGGACGAAGCCTTGGCCGCTCGCGACAAGGCCGTCTCGATGGGCACGCAGTCTCAAATCCACGACTTTGGCCGCGGGCTTCAGGCGCAAGGGCGGCAGGACGAAGCGATGGAGCTGTTCCGCAGCAACGTCAGGAAAGACCCGAATAGCTGGATCGGCCACAACGACGCGGCGCGCGTCGCGGTCGCGAAGGGCGACTTCGACGCGGCGGTCAAAGAGATGAAGCTCGCCGTCGCGACGGCCCCCGAATCGCTCAAGGCCCCGCTCGCCGACCTCGTCAGGCGTCTGGAAAACAAGGAGGACATCAACAAGTAGGTGTCATCAAATACCGCCGCGCTCACGACGAAAAATACGGCTGAATGAATTGCGGCGGCACTAGTCCGGCACACCCCGCGCCCTCGCGCCGGTTCGCGCCGTGGCCGCGCGCCGAGTCTGTCTGTGTTATATTCGGCGGCGAAGCAGTCTCGGAAGGCATACGGGTTTTCGACTCTGATCTCGATTCGATGCGGCGTCGCCACCTTTCAGCGTTCGCTCTCCTCGTCGCGCTCTTCGCGGGCGCGTTGGGGCAGGCGTTCGCCTCGCCGAGGTGCCCGTTGATGCGGCGGGATCACGCCTGCTGCCGCGCGCGTGCCGCACGCAACAGCGCGTCGCACGAGACGGCTTGCGGCGCGTCGCACGAGATGTCGGGCGGGATGCGGATGACGCCCGCCGCGGAATCGAGCGCGGAATCAAATCAGGGCGCGAAAGCCCTTGCCGCCGCCGCGGACTTCGTCGGCGGAGTCGCAAACACCTGCGAACACTGCGCGGCCCGCCAGTCAACGCCGCGCCCGGCCCTGACTTCGGGCGCGGCGGGAGTTAGAAATCGAAGCTCCGAACTTGCCCCGCCGCGCGCGGCGACGAGGCTTTCGGAGTTAACGCCGCCTCACTTCACTTCTAGCCTTTCGAGAGACAACAGCCCGCCGGAAACTTCGACCGCGCGGCACGTCCTCGTCAACGTCTTCCGCATTTAGAACCTCCGAACAAACGTCTTCGGCATCCTTGCGATTGCCGAAGCTCGCGCGCGTCTTCAACACGACAACCGAAAGGCCCGGCCAAGGCTTGTCGAGCGGAACGCGAACGCATGTTTCTGCGTCCCTCGGCGGCCTGGCCGACGCAACGTTTTCAGGAGGAATCATGAGTTGGTCTCATCCGAAACGCGCCCGCCTGTGCGCGCTGGTTCTGGCCTCTGTCTTACTCGCGCTCGGCGTGTCCGCCGCAAAGTCGCGCGACACAGGGCAGGAGATGCAGGACATGCCCGGCATGAACGCGGGCGATCAGAAGTCGAAGCCGAAAGCGAAGCCGACTCCGCAGGAAAAAGGTAAACAGCCGAAGAAGGGTGACGACAGGCAAGCGACTCCGCCGCCCGCCCCGACTCCCGAATCTTCCGGCGGCATGGGCGATATGCCGGGGATGAAGCACGAGGCTCACGGCGAAACTCGCGGCGACGCGGGCGCGTCGGGCGAGGGTTCGATGGAGATGGGGCCGCTGCTGGTCATGACGGCGGACGAGATGAGCGTCCGCGTCGGGTCGAGTCGGACGAATCTTTTGCCGACGGGCGCGATGGGTTCGGGCACTTCGTGGCAGCCCGCTTCGGGGCCGATGCGGATGTACTACAAGGTCGCTGGCGGCTGGCTCGTGATGTTCCACTTCAATCTCACGGCGGGCGTCAACCATCAAGGCGGCCCGCGCGGCGCGACCAAGTTCGACTCGCCGAACTGGCTCATGTCCGAGGTCTATCACAAAGCGGGCCGCGGCACGCTGCAACTGCGCGCGATGCTGAGCGCCGAGCCGTTCACTTTCCCGCGGGGCGGCTCGCCGCTGCTCTTCCAGACCGGCGAGACGTACAAGGGCGAGCCCATCATTGACAAGCAGCACCCGCACGACCTCTTCATGGAACTGTCGGCGCAGTACACTCTGCCTCTGGGCGAGCGCGCGACGTGGTTCACATACTTCGGCTATCCCGGCGAGCCTGCGCTCGGCCCCGACGCCTTCATGCACCGTCAGTCCGCGTCGGAGAATCCGAGCGCAACGCTCGCGCACCACTTCGAAGATTCGACGCACATCTCTTTCGGCGTCCTCACCACCGGCTTCACCTTCCGCCGCTTTAAACTCGAAGGCTCGATCTTCAACGGCAGGGAGCCGGACGAGAACCGCTACGACTTCGACTCGCACAAATGGAACTCGCGCTCCGCCCGCCTCTCGTTCATGCCCAACCGCGACTGGGCGGCGCAGGTCTCCTACGGATTCCTGCGAAGCCCCGAAGCGCAGGAGCCTGCGGCGGACATCAGGCGCGCGACCGCCTCGGTGCAGTACAACCGACGTTTCGACCGCGGCAACTGGGCGAGCGCAGTCGTCTGGGGACGCAATCACGTGAGCGACGGCGGCGCGACGCGCAACCTGAACGGCTACACGTTCGAGTCAACGGTCAACTTCGTCGAACGCAATTACATCTACACTCGTCTCGAACTCGTTGACAGAGACGAGCTGCTGCGCGCGAGCGACCGCGCGCTTCTCGGCATCACGCAGGAACACCCGACGTTCCGCATCGGCGCGTACACCGCGGGCTACGCGCGCGACGTGTGGGACACGGAGAAGCTTTCACTCGCGATAGGAAGCGACGCGACGCTCTACTCGAAGCCCGCCATCCTCGGCCCCGTTTACGGACAGCGCCCAATCTCGTGGCGACTCTTCTTCCGCGTCCGTCCGGGCAAGACGGACATGAGCATGGGAGGAATGCACGGCGACGGCAGCCACGATTGACTCTTTCCACGGGCGGAGGGTTTATACTTGGCGCATCGGGCGTCTCGGAAGCGCGAAAGGATGTGTGCGATGGAAGCGGCGACGACGGCACAGCATATTGACCCCGTCTGCGGGATGACGGTTGACCCCGCGACGGCTGCGGCGCGGAGCGAGTTCGAGGGCGAGACCGTTTACTTCTGCTGCGCCGGCTGCAAACAGAAGTTCGACGCCGACCCTTCGCGCTTCACCGCGAAGAGTTCCGGCGAACACGACTGCTGCTCCGGCCACTCGCAAGCGACGCCCGACTCGCACACTGCATCCGCATCGCAAACGCCCATCTCGGTCTCGGCGTCCGCATCGCAAACAACTCCCGTCTCGATCTCGACGCGCGCGCCGCAACCTCTCGTCCGTCTTCAACGCGCCGCGCCGGTCGCGAAGGCTTCGTCGAAGGATGCGTCGGTCACGCTCGCTTCGCAGGAGGAAGCGCAGGCGCGCGAGTACCGCCTGATGGTGCGGAAGTTCGTGTTCGCCGCGGCGGTCGCCGTGCCGGTGTTGCTGTTGATGCTCGCCGAGTACGTCCCCGCGATGCATGACGTGTTGATGAGCCGCCAGCAGTTGATAGGCATCGCGCTGGCTGCGCTGACTCTTCCGGTGCTCGCGTGGTCGGGCGGGCAGTTCTTCGCGGGCGCTTGGAACAACTTCCGCAACCACAACGCGAACATGGACACGCTGGTCGCGCTCGGCACGGGTTCGGCTTGGGCTTATTCAACCGTCGTCGCCGTCGCGCCTCGACTCTTCCCCGAAGGCACGCGCGGGATGTACTTCGACGTGTCG
>Ga0070740_10002922_pt1 | contig 19019 bp, 15 predicted proteins | sample Coa_R2_FD_67286 | JGI IMG/M metagenome (GOLD analysis project Ga0070740, IMG submission 67286) | Surface soil microbial communities from Centralia Pennsylvania, which are recovering from an underground coalmine fire - Coalmine... | ecosystem: Environmental > Terrestrial > Soil > Unclassified ...
GAGTGGAGCAACGCGGAAATGGGCCGCCCATACGATCAGATCCCGGCCGAAGAGCAGGCCCGGTACCGGGGGCGTCTGGAAACGATGTACCGGAGCAACACCTACGATCCCCAGACGAGCACAATCCGCATTGAGCCCGTCCGCGCCCGCGCCTTCGAAGCCTGCCTGGCGCACTTTTCCAGTGTGTTTCTGAACGGAAATGCGGCGTATGCGATTCCCGCCGGCACGGTTTCGAGTCCCGAACGCATGCGGCAGCTTGCCGGATTCATTTTCTGGACCGCCTGGTCGGCGGCGGTGAACCGCCCCGGCGATACGGTTTCCTATACGCACAACTGGCCGCACGAGCCGCTGATCGGCAACCGGCCGACCGGTGAAACCGTGCTGTGGACCGGCGTGAGCATCATCATGTTACTGGCCGGCATCTGCGCCATGGTGTGGTGGTACGCTTCGCAGAACAACCAAGAACCCGCGCAGGCTCTGCCTGCCACGGATCCCCTGGCCCGCTGGCGCGCGACGCCTTCGCAGCGGGCGACCCTGAAATATTTCTGGGTGGTCTCCGCGCTGATTCTGGTGCAGATGGGCATGGGCATGATCACCGCGCACTACGGCGTGGAGGGTGACGGTTTTTACGGAATCAAGATTTCGAGCTTCCTGCCCTACAGCGTGGCGCGAACCTGGCATGTGCAGGTGGGGATCTTCTGGATCGCGACCGCGTGGCTGGCGGCCGGTCTGTTCATCGGACCGCTGGTGAGCGGATACGAGCCGAAGTTTCAGGCGCTGGGCGTCCACGTCCTGTTCGGCGCGCTGCTGGTGATTGTGGCGGGCTCGATGGCAGGCGAATGGCTGAGCATCCACAACCGGCTTTCCGACGCGAGTTCCTTCCTGTGGGGACACCAGGGCTATGAATACGTGGATCTCGGCCGGGGCTGGCAGATCCTGCTCTTCGTGGGCTTGCTGATCTGGCTGTTGCTCGTGGTGCGCTCGATCAAGCCCGCGCTGAAGACCGCGGGCGAGCAAAAACAGCTCATCTGGCTGTTTCTGATGTCCGCCGCGGCGATCGGGCTGTTCTATGGCGCGGGCCTGACCTGGGGCCAGCACACGCATCTTTCGATTGTCGAGTACTGGCGCTGGTGGGTCGTGCACCTGTGGGTGGAAGGATTCTTCGAAGTGTTCGCAACCACGGTGATCGCGTTCTTCTTCACCCGCCTCGGACTGATCCGGCCGAAGTTCGCGGCCAAGTCCGCTCTGCTTTCGGCGGCCATCTTCCTGGCCGGCGGTATTATCGGCACCTGCCATCATCTGTATTTCTCGGGCACGCCCACGGTGGCGCTGGCGTGGGGCTCGGTGTTCAGCGCGCTCGAAGTGGTTCCGCTGACGATGGTTGCTTACGGGGCAGTCGACGATCTGCGCCGGGGCAAGCTGACGGTGTGGGCCGAGCGGTACAAGTGGCCGGTGTACTTCTTCGTCGCGGTGGCCTTCTGGAACATGGTCGGTGCGGGCCTGTTCGGATTCATGATTAATCCCCCGATCGCGCTGTACTTCATGCAAGGCCTGAACACCACTCCGCTGCACGGTCATGCCGCACTGTTCGGCGTGTACGGCATGCTTGGCATCGGGCTGATGCTGGTGTGTCTGCGCGCGATGAACCCGGATCACGAATGGCGCGAAACGCGGCTCAAGATCGCGTTCTGGGGAATGAACGCGGGGCTCATGGCGATGTGCGTTGGGAGCCTGCTGCCCGCGGGCCTGCTGCAAACCTGGGCTTCGGTGGAGCACGGCTACTGGTATGCCCGCAGCTCGGAGTTCCTTGGCACGCCGCTGATGCAGACCATCCGCTGGATGCGCGTCCCCGGCGATTCGATTTTCGCTCTGGGGATGCTGGTGCTGGTGTGGTTCGTTTTCTCAACGCGCGGGCCGCGCAAACACGAGGAGATGGTTCCCACCGGTCAGGTCCCGGTGGTCGCGGGGGATTAATCGCTAAAATGTGGAGCCATGAACGCCTACGTCATCCGCAAAGGCTCCACGACGCTCGACGGACTCCAGCGGGTGGAGCGGCCGGTGCCGCTCCCCGGCCCCAATGAGGTCCTCATCCGGGTCCACGCGGTGTCCCTCAACTACCGCGACCACGCCATCGTCACCGGGCAGTATTTCAGCGGGGCAATCGGCCGCGATACGATTCCCGCTTCCGATGGCGCGGGCCTGGTGACTTCGGTGGGCGCGAACGTCACTCGCTTTAAGGCGGGCGATCGCGTGGCCGGGTGTTTCTTCCAGGGCTGGGTGGACGGCCCGCCGGCGCCCATGATGAATGCGCTAGGAGTGCCGCTCGACGGCATGCTCGCGGAATACGTCGCGCTGCACCAGGACGGCGTGGTCGCGATCCCGTCGTGGATGTCCTTCGAAGAGGGAGCGACGCTGCCCTGCGCGGGCGTAACGGCGTGGAACGCGCTGATGATGTGCGGGACGCGCGTGAAGCCCGGCGATACCGTTTTGTGCCTGGGTACCGGCGGCGTCTCGATCTTCGGCCTCCAGTTTGCCCGTGCGGCGGGCGCGCGTGTCATCATCACGTCCTCGAGCGGCGAAAAGCTGGAGCGGGCCCACGCGCTCGGCGCATCCGGCGGCATCAACTACAAATCCCATCCCGATTGGGAGAAGGAAGTCATGAACCTCACCGACGGCCGCGGCGTGGATCACATCCTGGAAGTGGGAGGCTCGGGGACTCTGGCGCGGTCCTATCGCTCCGTGGGATTCGGAGGAAAAATCGTCCTGATCGGTTTCTTAGCCCAGCCAAGCGCCGACACCAACCCAACGCCCCTGATGTTCCGCGGCGCGAGCCTGCACGGTGTCCGCGTAGGCAGCCGCGCCATGTTTGAACAAATGATCGCCGCCATCGAAGTGAACCGCATCAAACCCGTCGTGGATCGGGTCTTTCCCTTCGATCAGGCAGCCGAGGCGTGGAAATGCCTCGCGTCGGGAAAATTTTTCGGCAAACTGGTGATCGAAGTCGCGCGGTAACGGACGGAGAATTTAGGATGGGGTACAGAACCGCTCATTGCGGCCGCCTCGTCCGATCCCTCTTTAAGAGTAGCCACAATGACAAAGTTGTCCCATTGCTCTTGAGATCTCCCTGGTCCGATCAAACCCTATGTCTTCGATCGGGGGGGCGAACTCAAAGCCGGCGGCCGGCCGGCATAGACTCGTTGCAGGCAACCTAGCCCGAATCATGCGCTGCAAAGTATTCGTGTGTGCGGTGAACTTCAAGAGTTATCCAGCGCATCTGGCCGGGCTTGGTGCGCCAACGAGGACGGCCGATCCACTTATCCGCGCTTCGGCCAGACGACTCCCTGATCCTTCTTCGTGACCGGCGCCAGCCCCTTGTTGACGAACTTCTGCACTCGCTGGCCGCGATACGTCTCGGTGGTAAAGATGTTGCCCTTGGAATCTGTCGCGATGCTGTGGACCGCGTAGAACTGCCCCGGTTGGCGGCCGCCGTCGCCGAAGCTGGTGAGAATCTCCAGCGTATCGCGCAGCAGGATGTAGATCTTTTCGTTCGACCCGTCGCACAGGAAAATATACTTCTGCTGCGGATCTCTCGAAAACGCGATATCCCACACCGACCCGTCGCCCAGCGTTTCCTTTTTGATGATGGCTTCCTTCACGAAGGTCCCATCCGGTTTGAACACCTGGATGCGGTCGTTGACGCGATCGCACACGTAGAGCAGGTTGTCGTGCGAGAGCTCGGCGCAATGCACCGGGTTGCGGAACTGCTGCGCAAGCGGCGCATCCGGCTGATACAGGCCGAGCGGAGTATCGTCCGGCTTGTGCCCGTAGGCGCCCCAGTGGCGCTTATATTTTCCGGTCTCCGCGTCGTAGACGATCACCCGGTGATTGCCGTAGCCGTCGGCGACATATAGTTCGTTGGTTTTGGGATCCACGAAGGTTTTGGCGGGCAAGCCAAGATTCTCCACGTCATTGCTGCCGTGGCTGGAGGACGGCTTGCCGATCTGCATCAGCAGCTTGCCGTCTTGCGTGAATTTCATGAGGTAGCTGTCGTGGAACAGCGCCGGATTGAAGGGCGCGGGACCGCCCTTTTTGCCCTTGTCCTGTTTTGCCTGAGCCGCGGCGGGCCCGCCTTCCTCAGCCGTCGGGGGAGCGTTACGGCCGTTGCCGCCGATCCACACGTTTCCCTTGTAGTCCACCGTGATTCCATGATTTGAGACCGGCCATACGTAGCCGCCCTTTTTCGCATCCTCCGGACCACCCCAGGCGCGCAGCAGGTTGCCCTCTTCATCGAATTCGAGAACTGCCGGCGCGGGCGCGCAGCATTCCGCCTCGATCACGCCAGCCCGGCGCTTGGGCCCCGGCGGATTGGCCGCTGCGTAATTCTCCATGGCTTCGAGAGAACCCTGGCGGTGCACGATCCAGATGTGGTCGTGGTCGTCCACGGAAACCCCGATCACGTTGCCGAGCACCCAGTGGTTTGGCAGCGGCTTGGGCCACATCACGTCCACTTCGAACCGCGGCGCCTGGATACCGGCGGCCTCCACCGTCGCGCGCCTCTCGATCACGGCGGACCCAATTGCCAGCGCCGCCACGGCCAGCCCAAACCCACCACCGATCTTATAAACTTGTCGCCTGTTCATCGGCGGCAATGCTATCACCGCCACCCGATGCGCTGCAAGCCTGGGTGAACTCTCTCCAGGGCGCCAAAAGCTTCCGCGTGCACATCCGAACCCCTTCGCCCCCCGCATCTTCGAAAAGGTGAAACGCGCCCGCGGGCACGGCCTTGGTGAATGCTCAAAGCGTGTGACGCACGGCACTGGCTCGGGCCCGGAGAGCGCCTACACCAGTTTGCGTAGCAGCGCCTTGGCTTCCTTGAGCCCTTCGAACTGTTTTTCGGCCTCTTTAAACGCCTTGGTGTGCACGCATCGCCGCGAACCGTTCTGTTCCGCGGGATAGCGCAAGTGCAGCATCTCATGGAACAGGACATATTCCACCGCAAGCCGCGGCACCCCCGGGCGATCCAAAATTTTGCTCAGGACGATGGCATTGTGCGAGGGGTCATAGTGGCCGAGCATGGTGCGCGAGGCGTGAGGACTCCACCCGATGCGCGGGCGCGCCATCAAGCCGTGGAAATGGCGGAAATTGAGGTCCTCGAACATCTGCACCAGGTCGAAATGGTCGCCTTGAGGGTCTTCGACACGCTTGCGCCCGCGAATCTGGCGGACCAAATCGAGCCTCCGGCGGACGTCGCGGCGGTTCAGATAGCGGCGGTAGCGCTCATTGCTCGAAGACGGCACCGGCCGGCGGAACAGCTTCGACAGGAGAATCTCGGCGAGGGCCTCCTGCACATCTTCCGGAGCGCCTTGAAGCGTATCGGCGAGCCTGACGAGCAGACGGCCTTCCTGCAACCGGATCTGCGCATTCGCGTTGGCATAGCTCCGGAACTCGACGCAGATTTCCGGCAAGGGAGTCCGCGGCCGTAGCCGGTGGAATACGCGAGCATAAATGGCGGCGGGCGGAGTCAAAAAGGTAACATAGCTAGTTTATGCCAGGAGTCCCATCGTCCGGCGCGCCATCCGTGGGAGCAAAGATCACTGCGCTCGGTTGTTACGTGCCGCCTCGCATCCTCACCAACCAGGATCTGGAAAAAATGGTCAGCACCAGCAATGAATGGATCGTGCAGCGCGTGGGCATTCGCGAACGCCACATCGCGCCGCCGGAAATGGCGACCTCGGATATGGCGATTCAGGCGGCCTGTGCCGCGCTGACACAGCGCGGAATTTCCGCCCGCGAGATCGAGGCGATTATCCTCTGCACCGTCACGCCCGACATGATGTTTCCCTCCACGGCATGCCTGGTGCAGGACAAAATCGGGGCCAAAGGGGCGTGGGGATTCGATCTGGTCGCCGCCTGTTCGGGCTTCATCTACGGTCTCACCACGGCGGCGCACCTGGTCATGAGCGGCGCGCACAAAAAGGCGCTGGTGATCGGCGCGGACACGATGTCGCGCATAATCGACTACACGGATCGCGCCACCTGCATCCTCTTCGGCGACGGCGCGGGCGCGATGCTGGTGGAAGCGGCCGAGCCGGGCGAGGGTTTTATCGGATTCCTGAATGAAATCGACGGCTCCGGCGGCGATTTTCTTAAAATGCCCGCGGGCGGAAGCCGGATGCCGGCAAGCGCGCAGACCGTGGCGGAGCATTTGCATTTCGTCAAGCAGGACGGCCAGGCCGTGTTCAAATACGCGGTGCGGAAAATGTACGAGGCATCGCGCGAATTGCTGGACCGGCACGGGCTGAGCGCGAAGGATGTGAAGCTGCTGATCCCGCACCAGGCCAACGCGCGAATCGTCACCGCGGCCGCGGGACGCCTGGGGTTGACCGGCGACCAGGTGGTGATCAACATCGATCGCTACGGCAACACGACCGCCGCGACCATTCCTCTGGCGACACGGGATGCCATCGAGGCCGGCCGGCTGCGCAAAGGCGACATCGTCCTGTTTGCCGCCGTGGGAGCGGGGTTCACAGTCGGCGTGAATTTGTGGCGCTGGGCGTATTGATCGAACACGGCGAAGCCGGCATCCACGCTCTACATCCGGCCGGTTCCTTCAACCCGCAGAATCGGATCCTAACTCATCCAACGATCACACCCGCGAAGGCTCGCCCGGAGCCAGCGCGAGTTCCGTGATGCGCAGATTCGCGGCGGTGATACGCGAAGGATACATTTTTCCGAGCCGCTCTTCATGCGGCGGAATCACACGGGTGCAATCGCCGCCGGCGGCCTTCACCATTTCCTCCGTGGTCTGAATCAAATTGACCTGGCTGCCGGTGGCCAGGCCGATGGGCACGTACTGAGGATCCTCGGGATCCTGCCCGCGGAGATTTTCATAGGTATAAGCCAGGTCGCCGGCGAACACCCAGGAGCGGCCATCGTCCTTTACCGTGACCCACATCGAAGCCCAGGTGTGGGTATCGAAGGCGGCGTGCAGATCGATGCCCGGGAGAGCGCCCTCCTTGTCGCCGTTGACGCACACCAGGCGGCCCTGCCGGGCCAGATCGACAGCGCGGAGAATATCGCCCGGATCGATCCCCAGCATCAGCCAGCGGAAGCGCCGCTCGAGCGACATGGCCCAGACCCACTTGGACAACTCGCGCTCCTGGATGTAGAACTTCGCGTTCGGAAAATCTTCGATGTTGCCCATGTGGTCGAAATGAGCGTGGGTGATGAAAACCGTCTGCACGTCCTCCGGCGTGAGGCCGATTTCGGCGAGCACCTTGCGCGGGGCATGCCAGTTCCGGACTCCGTAAGTGTTCGCCAGAACCTCGCCGTAGGCCTTGTGGTTGTACCCTGCGTCCACCAGGGCGATGCGGCCTTCGCCTTTGATCACGACGTAGCAGTAAGGGAGGCGGCGGAAGCCCTGGTTATGGGCGCCGTAGATGAGGCCGCTCAGATGATATTCCGGCACGTGAGCGAACTCCATCACCCAGATCGAATAGCGATTCATGCGCGGGCTCCCTGGCTTGCGCGCCGGGCGAGCGCGCAGCAGCCGTGATCGAAGGCGACCATTTCGAAGCCGGGCAGAGACCGCGAGGCGTCCTGCAAGTGCCCGTAGGCGCGCTCCAGAGGGTCGAGCACGGCATCCACGCAGATTTTTCCGCGAGCTTGGGCGAGCGCCGCGCGAAGCTCGTGCGCGGCCTGAAGCAGAGCGGCGTGATGCCTTCGGGCGCGTTCCGTGGCGCGAGCCGCGCGAAGCGATTCGCCGGCGCTCCCCAACAGATCCGCCGCCGCCGCCAGCAGCGGATGGTCCGGCGAGGCCGAATCCGCGCCCGCTCCCGCCAGCACCAATACACCGGCGATTTGGGAAGCGCCTTGCTTCAAATCTTCGAAGGCCCGGCGAGTCTCGAGAATATAAGCCGCGGTTCGATCGTCTACCGGCTCGCGCATTCCCCCTGGGTCCTTTCAAGCAGCTTCATAAATCCGCTCATGTCCTCCTGTGTCTCCAAAATATCGACGGCGGCCTCCACTGCCTGGGTGGTTGCGTGTCCCAGCACTGGCCTGCCCGCGGCGCGAAACCGTTCGCGAACCTGCGCCGGCGTGGCGGGAACCAGATCGTTGAGCCGGCGCGTCACGGATTTTCCGTTGCGCAGACTCACGGTGATTTCCGTGCCCTGCAAGCGCGGATACGCGGCGGTGAACTCTGGGCCTTCTTCCAGAGTGGTCACCCCGATGAGGCGCACCAGCTCCGGATCGTCCAACATCCGGTAATTCGCCTCTTCGATCACGCCCCTCGCCAGAGTGGCGGCGACGCAATAGGGAATGCTCATTTTGGCTTGCAGGACTCGCGCGAACGGACCCGTGGCGGTGCATCCGGGGTAATTGAGCGCCGCCGCGGAGGCGCGTACGCGGACCGCGGCGATCTCCGGGCTCTTCACGCCCTCCTCGGCGGCGATCAGCCGGGCTACCTGGCAGGCGGTCTGCGCGTAGTTGCAGGCCGGAGCTGGCTTGTGATACACGTCCAAAATTTCCCACTGCGATCCGGAAAACGCGCGGACCTGCCCGGCGCGATCCGCCCGCCCCAAAGCCGCGAACAATCCGGCGGGCCCCTCCAGCGCGGTCTCGGAGGCGTACGCGCCGAGCTCCGCCAGCTCGACTGAGCGAATCGCATTGCGGGCCGCGAAGCCCACGTGGAAGAACATATCGTCGGCGCCCTGGGCGGGCCACTCGTTCAGGCCGGAGGTCGCATTACCCGCGAATCCGAGAGCGCTGGTTGTGGCATCTTCGCTCAACGCCAGCAGGCGGGCTCCCGCGATGGCAGCGCCCAGGGGGCCCGTGACTCCCGTAGGCCGGAATTTCCGCACCACCTCGCGATCCATCAGCGCGCGTCCGATGGCCGCGCCCACTTCATATCCGCACACCGCGGCGGTGATGAAATCGCGCCCGCGCGCCCCCCGGATCTGAGCGAAGGCCATCAGCGTGGGGAAAATCACGACTCCCAGATGGCTCACCGAGCCGGTGTGCATGTCTTCGCGCACCAGCCCGTGACCCAGTACGGCGTTGGCGAACGCCGCTTCGCCCATGGCGGCGCGTACGCCTGTCCCGACTACCGTGGCGTCACCTGGAGAGCGCTCTGCCAGCCGGATCGCCTGGACGCTGGGACCGAGATCCCGCGATTCAAAGGCGCACGAAAAATAATCCAGCAGCGCCGTCTTGACCTTTTCGACCGCCTCCGGCGGAAGGGTTTCAAACGACACCCGGCGAGCCTGGCCAGCCAGGCGCCGCGATAATGTGGGCCGCATCACCGGATCATCATATCCTGCCCGCGGCCGGGCCCGGCGAAAAAAGCCCGGTACCATGGAAGTTCCGTGGCCCGCCTTTTTTTGATCGACTCCTTCGGGTTCATCTTCCGCGCTTTTCACGCGCGCGCGCGGTCAGGCGCGCCGCCCATGCGCACCTCCTCAGGAGTTTCTACCGAGGCGGTGTACATTTTCCACAACATGGTCCGCAAGCTGCGGAGCCAGTACAAACCTGATTACATCGCGGCGATCTTCGAAAGCGCCGGCCAAACGTTCCGCGACGAGGCCTTCGCCAGCTATAAAGCGAACCGCGCGGAGACGCCTCCGGACCTGATGGACCAGATCCCCTGGATCCGCAAGATGCTGGACGCCATGTCCATTCCGATTCTGGAATTTCCGGGCTTCGAGGCGGACGATGTGATCGGGACACTGGCGCGCCGCGCGGAAGCTCAGGGGCTCGACGTGGTCATCGTTTCGAGCGATAAAGACATGCTTCAGCTTGTGGATGAGCATGTCAGCATGCTCAACCCCATGAAGGACGATGCCTGGTACGGCCCGGAGGAAACCGAAAAGTTCATGGGCGTCAAGCCGGGCCAGGTCGCCGACTTGCTGGCTCTCAAGGGCGATTCCATCGACAACATTCCCGGCGCACCAGGAATCGGAGATAAGGGCGCGCGGGATCTGATTGCACGCTTCGGCTCCGTGGAGAATGCGCTCGATCACGCAGAGGAAGTCGAACGCAAGATGTATCGCGAGAGCCTTCAGAATCATCGCGACCAGATCCTGCTGAGCAAGAAGCTCGCCACGATTCATACCGACGTGCCCGTGCCGCTCGATCTGGAAGTGCTGGCCGCCCGCGAGCCGGACGTGAAGAACCTTCGCGACATCTACCGTACGCTCGAATTCACTTCCCTGCTCCGCGATTTGGGGCCCGCAGCGCCGCCCGGACCGCGGGATTACGCGGTGCTGGAATCGGCCGCAGCGCTGGAGGAATGGCTGGCCGCGATTCCGCCGGGCTCGCCCGTGGCGGTGGCCGGGGGGAACCTCATGCAGGAGACGGTGATGGGTTTCTGCGCCCAAGCCGGGGTAGCGCGGTCGGCCGCCGTCGAAAAAATTCCGGCACGCGTCACGGTCTGCCACGACCTGAAATCGCTGATCCGCCGTTTCGGCGGCGCCCCGGGCATCGAGCATGACGTCATGCTGTACGGTTTCCTCCTGTGCGCCGAACCGGGCGCGTGCGATCTGGCCGCGCTCGCCGAACGGTTCCTGGAAGAATCGTTGGATGCCGGCCCGGCCGCGCACGCCGACGCGGTTCTGAAGCTCTACTGGAAGCTGCGGCCGATGGTGGAGGAGAACAAGCTCGCCGAGCTTTACCACACGATCGACCTGCCGCTCGCCCGCGTGCTCGCGCGGATGGAGGAAACCGGGACGCTGATCGATCCCCGGCAGCTCAGCGTGCTCAGCGCGCGGATGGAACAGGAGATTGCGCGTCTTTCCGCGGAGATCTACGAGCTGGCGGGAAAGACCTTCAACCTTAACTCGCCGCAACAACTCGGCAAGGTCTTGTTTGACGATCTCAAGCTCCCCGCGCCGGTGAAATACGGAAGGGGCAAAACCATCTCCACCGCCGCGAATGTCCTGGAGGAGCTCGCGGAGAATTTCCCGATCGCGGGCAAGATTTTGGAATTCCGGCAGCTCGCGAAGTTGAAGGGCACCTACGTCGACGCGCTTCCCCATCTGATCGACCCCGCCACCGGCCGTCTGCACACGACGTTCAATCAAACCGGGGCCGCGACCGGCCGCCTGTCGTCTTCGGATCCCAATCTTCAGAACATCCCTATCCGGACCGAGCTGGGCCGCGAAATTCGCGCCGCGTTTATCCCCCGGCCGGGCTGGAAGCTGGTGGTCGCGGATTACTCGCAAATCGAGCTGCGGTTGCTGGCGCACATGTCGGGCGATCCGGTTCTTGTCCAGGCCTTCCGCAACGGCGAGGATATCCATACGCGCACTGCCGCGGAAGTGCTGGGCGTGCCCCCCCTGATGGTCACGCCCGAGCAGCGCCGCAGCGCGAAGGCCGTCAACTTCGGAATCGTCTACGGCCAGACTCCGTTCGGGCTGGCTCAAAGCCTGGGTATCGACCGCAAGCAGGCGGAAGCGTACATCCGCGCGTATTTCGAGCGCTATTCGGGCGTTCGCAAATTCATCGATGCGACGATTGCCGAGGTCCGGCGCACGGGCTACGCCTACAACCTGTTCGGGCGGCGCCGGCCCATTCCCGACATGAACAGCCGCAACCCGGCAGCGCGCAATTTCGCCGAGCGGACCGCGGTCAATACGCCGCTCCAGGGCACGGCTGCGGATCTGATCAAGATCGCCATGATTCGCATCGATGAAAAGCTGGCCGGGATGCGATCGAAGCTCCTGCTGCAAGTGCATGACGAGCTGGTGTTCGAGGCTCCGCCGGAGGAGGTGGATCAGATCCGCGCGCTGGCGAAGTCCGAAATGGAGAGCGTCCGCAAGCTGGGAGTGCCGTTGCTGGTGGACGTCGGGGTCGGCGATAATTGGCGCGATGCGAAGTAGGATCGGTTCGGGCTTGGCGCTTGGCCTGCTGGCGCTGAGCGCCTGCTCCAAGCCTGCCCCCAAGCCGGTGGTGGTTCCGGAGGTCTATCGTGCCCGGTTCGAAACCTCCAAGGGCGACTTCGTCGTGGAGGTCTATCAAGCCTGGGCGCCGCGAGCCGCCCGACGTTTCGACGAGCTTCTGCGGATGCACTATTACGACGAAAGCAGGTTTCATCGCGTGCTTCCGGGTTTCATCGCGCAGTTCGGCATCCACAGGGATTTCAATGTGCACGGCACGTGGCGCGAGCAGTTCATTGTGGACGATCCCCCCCAAGGAGAAGAACCTGCGCGGCACGCTGAGTTTCGCGCAATCCGGCCCCAACACGCGCGCCACTGAAGTGTTCATCAACCTGAAGGACAATCCCGGCCTGGATGAAGACCGCTTCGTGCCGTTCGCCAAGGTGGTGGAAGGCATGGAGGTGGTGGATCATCTCTATTCCGGCTACGGCGAACTTGGGCCGGAGGGCAAAGGTCCAGACGCGGGCCGCGCCGAGTACGAAGCGAACGAGTATATGGTCCCGCGGTTCCCGCTGCTCGACTACATCAAGCGCGCGCAGATCCTCCCGTAGCCTGGGCAAAGGACCGCATGCGCGCCGCCCACTTCAGAAATCGCCAAAGCTCACCACGGTGCTGCCAGAGGAACGCGCGAAACTGCGCCGGCGTGATTTGGCTGGCGTGCCAGCCCCAGTAGGTCTCGATGCGCCACCGCAGATAAGGGCTGGTCCAGGGATGCAGGCGGTGCCCCTTCGCGGCTTGCCAGAGGAACGGAAGCACGGTTCGATGATCCCCGCGTCACCAAGCGCTACTTGCCAGCGGGCGCAAGGCTGGATTTGCTGGCCGCCTCCGGCGTCGCATAGTAGCCGCTTCGCGTGCGCACTTGCAGATTGCCGTAGCCCTTCACCTTCACCTCGATCCTGCGGTAGCTGCCGTCGAGCGCGGTGTTAAGGGGCGAGTAGGCCAACAGATACTGGTTCCGGATTTCATGCGCGACCTGGGGGGTGATCTTTTCGACCTCGGCCAGGTCCTTGGGATAGAAATCCAGCCCGCCGGAGGCTTCCGCGAGATTCTTGAGGGCCCGTTTGGCGCTGCGGGCCTCGCGCGGCTCCTCCTCGCTCAGCAAGCCGATGCAGTAGACCAGCACTTCGCTGCGCTGGCACTTGCGCAGAAGCTGCTCCAGGGTTTCGTTGCTGGTGTTGTCGTTGCCGTCGGTGACCACCAGCAAAACTTTCTTGTCCTTCTTGCCCTTATCCTTGACATAATCGATGGACATGCTGATGGCATCGCGCATGGCGGTGCCGCCGCGCGAATCGATCTTATCGAGCGCGGCTTCCAGTTTCTTGATATCGCTAGTGAGCGGCTGGTCGAGGTAGGCGTCGTCGTTGAAATCGACGATGAAAACCTCGTCCTGCGGATTCGAGGCCTTCACCAGCGCCAGCGCGGCGGCGGCCACTTTGGCGCGCTTATCGCGCATGCTGCCGCTGTTATCGATAATGATGCCCATCGAGACCGGCACATCCTCGCGGCGGAAAATCTTGATGGGCTGTTCGACGCCGTTTTCGAAGACCTTGAAGGCCGATTCCGGCAGATCGGTAACCAGGTGGCCGTTCTTGTCGATCACGCTGACATGCAGATCCACAAGCTGGATCCCGCCATGGAACACGGGCGTCTCTTCTGGACCATCGGCAGGATTGACCGCATTTTGCCCGCGGGCGATTTTCGCGCACAGGCTCAGACCCGCGCCGCCCACCAACGCTAAAATCTCTCGTCTACTGTGCAGGCGCATAATAACCTGGGCGATGATTGGCCCGGAGTTGCGGCAATCCCGCCGTTTTCACCAGTTTCACCTGAACCCTTCGAAACTTTCCGTCCCGCTCGCGATTCTTTGGATGATATCCGATCACGTACTGATTGCGCAGTTCCAAACCGATCTTGGCCGCGATATCCGGCAGATCGCCCAAGTTGTCGGCGGCGAAAAACCGGCCCCCGGTCGATTCCGCGATCTCGTTCAGCAACCCCGGCCCGCCCGCTTCCTCCGGCGTGCGATTCCGCCCGGCCAGCGATTCGAAGATGCCGATGGCATAAATCTGTACATCGGACTCCCGCACGGCGTTCTTCACCTCGCTCTCGGTATACCGGCTGGAGTTATCTCCGCCGTCCGAGATGATCAAGATCGCTTTGCGAGGGTTTCGGGCCTTTTTCATCTCGTTCATGGCCATATAGACGCCATCCAGGAGCGCCGTTCTTCCTTTGGATTCCAGGAAGGGCAGGCGATTCTGGACGTCTTCGGGAATGGGCGTGAAGGGGACCAGCAGCTCCGGCCGGTCATTGAACTGGACCAGGAAAAATTCATCTTCGGGATTGGCGGTCTTCAGGAATTGCGCGACGGCTTCGCGGGACCGGCGCAGTTTCGCGCCCATGCTCCCGCTGGTGTCAAAAACCACACCCACGGACATCGGCGCATCCTCGCTTGAAAACTGCGCGATCTCCTGATCCACCTTGTCTTCGGTGACCTTGAAATTCTCGCGATCGAGACCCGTCACGTAGCGCCCCACCGGGTCGGTCACCGAGACCCAGATGAGAGCCAGGTTGGTATCGACGCGGATGTCCGCCCGGCGGTCGGTAACCGATTCCGGCGTCGCACCGCCAATTTTCGGACGCGGCGTCACCTCCACATTCGGTTGGGGGCCGGTCCGTTGGGGTTTGTCCTTGTTGTCCTGAGAACTGGCTTTGTCCTGAGCGCTGGCGATCATCACGACCGCCACAACCGGAGCTACACAACCGAGCACGACCAGGGAACGTCTCATAGAACGCGCACCCTGGGATCAGTATACCAACGCCATCTTGGTTTTTCGGCGCTCGCGGGGGCTTCGATCCCGTGCAGGATCTCCGCCAGGATCTCCGCCGTTGCCACCACGGACAGGCTGGAGCGGTTGAAGTAGCGGTTGCCGTCCGCGAAAGCTACTTTGCCCTCCTCTACGGCGCGCAACTTGTGCCACCAGGGTAGCTGTTCCAGAACCTGCTGCTCCGCCAGGGCTCTCTCCAGGTCGAACCCGCAGGGCGCGATCACCAGATATTCGGGGTTGGCATCGAGGAGCAGGCGGGGATCGATCGCGCGGGAATACTCGCCGGGGCTGCCGAGCACGGGCAGGCCGCCCGCGATCTCCACCAGTTCGGGTCCCCAGTTCCCCATGGCAAAAATCGGGTCCACCCATTCAAGAACCGCGACCGTAGGCCGCCTCCGCCGCGCGGTCCGGGACTGTAACCCTTCGATTTTTTCTCGATGCGCTGCAGCGACCGCCGCCGCGCGTTCCTCGAGGCCGATCGCCCGGGCGATTTCGAAAAGGCTCTGGAAAATCTGGTCCACGGTCGAAGCCGTTAGAGCCACAATCCGGGTCCCCGGGAACTCGCAGCGGCCGCGGCGCACGTCGCCGGGGGTGACGGCGCACACCTCGCAGTGCTCCTGGGCGAAGATGATGTCCGGATGCAGTTCACGAATACGATCGTAATGAATGGTATAGAGCGGCTCGCCGGAGCGGACGCGGCGTGTCACCTCGCAATCGATATCGCGGCTGGACACCTGGATGTCGAAGGCCGGTTCGCTGCACTGCGGAAGACGGCGAACCCAGGCGGGGTGGTCGCACTCGTGGGAGCGCCCGGCCAGCCATTCGCCCGCGCCTAAATCATTTACCATTTCCGTCGCGCTGGCCAATAAAGAAACGATCCGCATTCGCCGTCCGTTGTGCTAATATCGATTGTGCCGCACCGAATTCTGGGCGTCATCCCCGCCCGGTATGCTTCGTCCCGGTTCCCGGGAAAAGCCCTCTCCCTCATCGCCGGTAAGACCATGCTTCAGCATGTCTGGGAACGGGCATCGCAGGCGCGCTATATCACCAGCCTGGTGATCGCCACCGATGACGAGCGCATTCGCGATGCCGCCGAGGATTTTTCCGCCCGGGTGATCATGACGCGGGCCGATCATCTTTCGGGAACCGATCGCGCGGCCGAAGCGGCTTCGGCATCCAACGCCGACCTGATTGTGAACATCCAGGGCGACGAGCCCACGATCGATCCGGCGGCCATCGACTGCGCGATCCTCGGGCTGATCGAGAACCAGGATGCGCCAATGGCGACGCTGAAAGTCTGCATCCGGCGGGCCGAAGACGTGCACGATTCCAATATCGTAAAAGTGGTCACGGATCTCCGCGGCCAGGCGATTTATTTCTCGCGCCACCCGGTCCCGTTCCTGCGCGAGAGGGGCGAATCCGCCGCGTTCTTCAAACACATCGGCCTGTACGTTTACCGCCGCGATTTTCTGCTGGGATACGCCGATCTTCCGGTGGGTCCTCTGGAGCGCGCGGAGCGCCTGGAGCAGCTCCGCGCGCTCGAAAACGGCTACAAAATTCAGGTGATCGAAACCGATTACGATTCCTTCGGCGTCGATACGCCCGAAGATTTACAGCGCGTTTCGGAGATTTTCGAAAAATCCATGGTGAGTGAAACGTAAAAGAAAATGGCGAAATACATATTTGTCACCGGTGGCGTCGTTTCTTCCCTCGGAAAAGGAATCGCCGCGGCGAGCCTGGGCTGCCTGCTCGAAAGCCGGGGCCTCAAAGTGACGCTTCAGAAATTCGACCCCTATCTCAATGTAGATCCCGGGACCATGAGTCCCTTCCAGCACGGCGAGGTCTTTGTGACCGATGACGGCGCCGAGACGGATCTGGACCTGGGCCACTATGAGCGCTTCACTCACGCGCCGCTGACGCAGGCCAACAACCTGACCAGCGGCCGCATTTACGAGCAGATCATCTCACGCGAGCGGCGCGGCGATTACCTTGGCAAGACCGTCCAGGTGATTCCGCACGTCACCAACGAGATTAAAGCTGCGGTCCGCCGGGTCTCCACCGCCTCGGACCAAAGCCCCATCGACGTGGTGATCGTCGAGATCGGCGGCACCGTGGGCGATATCGAATCGCTGCCGTTTCTGGAGGCCATCCGGCAGTTGCGCCATGAACTCGGCCGCGAAAACACGATTTTTGTCCACGTCACGCTGGTCCCCTGGATCGCCGCCGCGCAGGAGCTGAAAACCAAGCCCACGCAGCATAGCGTGAAGGAGCTGCGGGCCATCGGCATCCAGCCCGACATCCTGCTGTGCCGCAGCGAGCGCCCGCTTCCCCAGGACGTGAAGGAGAAAATCGCCCTGTTCTGCGACGTGGACGTGAAGGCCGTCATCACCGCCAGCGACGTCGCGAGCGTCTACGAGTGCCCGCTGGTCTTCGCCGAGCAGGGCGTGGACGAGATCGCTCTGCGCCTGCTGGGCCTACAGGCCGGCGAGCGCAACCTCACGCGCTGGAGCGACATGGTCCACCGGCTAAAGCATCCCGTCAAAGAGGTTGCCATCGGCCTGGTTGGAAAATACGTCGAATACGAAGACTCCTATAAGAGCCTCAAGGAAGCCCTCCTGCACGGCGGGCTCTCGCATAACGCGAAGGTCAACATCACCTGGATCGAATCCGACCGCCTGAAGTGGCCCGAGTGCGTCGAGGATCTGCGCTCCTACGACGGCATCTTGGTGCCCGGCGGCTTCGGACGCCGCGGCGTGGAAGGCATGCTCAACGCCATCCGCTACGCGCGCGAGTTCAAGGTGCCGTACTTCGGTATCTGCCTCGGCATGCAGACCATGGTGATCGAGTTCGCGCGGAATGTGTGCGGGCTGGCGACCGCCAACTCGACCGAGTTCGATCCGGCCACCCCGGACCGCGTCATTTATAAACTTCGCGAGCTGAAAGGAGTGGACGAGCTGGGCGGCACGATGCGTTTGGGCGCTTATCCCTGCCTGCTGGCCGAAGACAGCTTCGCGCGCCTGGCCTACGGCACGCGCGAGATCAGCGAGCGGCACCGCCACCGCTACGAGTTCAATCGCGAATACGAAGAGATCCTGAAACAGCACGGCCTCAGGCTTACCGGCGAGACGCCCGATGGGGTGTACGTCGAGATCTGCGAGCTCGCCGACCACCCTTGGTTTCTGGGCTGCCAGTTCCATCCGGAGTTCAAATCGAAGCCGCTGGAGCCGCATCCGCTGTTCCGCGCGTTTGTGGGAGCCGCGCTGGAAGAACAGCGCCGCCGCGCCAATCTGCACGAAGCCCGCGGCGAACGCCGGGACTCGGTCGAGCCCGTGGAGGTGGCCGGAACCGCCACCCGCGCGAATCACGTCACTGCGTAAGGCAACCCGTCCCGCTGGCGGCCTTGTCCTGAACCCATGCAGATCGCCTCTCAGGTCGAAATCGGCTCCGGCGCGCCCCTGGCGCTGATCGCCGGGCCGTGCGTGATCGAGTCCGAAGAGCACGTTCACTTTCTGGCGGCGGAACTGCGAAAACTGGGGGCGCCGCTAATCTTCAAAGCGTCCTTCGATAAAGCCAACCGCTCCAGCGTTTCGTCCTACCGCGGGCCGGGCATGCGCGAGGGCTTGCGCATTCTTCAAACCGTGCGCGACTGCGGCCTCCCCGTGCTGACGGATATTCACGAGCCTTGGCAGGCTTCGGCGGCGGCCGAAGCGGCCGACGTCCTCCAGATCCCCGCGTTCCTGTGCCGCCAGACCGATCTTTTGGTGGAGGCCGGCCGCACGGGCCGCGTGGTGAATATCAAAAAGGGCCAGTTCGTCTCGCCTCACGAGATTCGTCTGGCCGCGGAGAAGGTGGCCTCGACCGGCAACGAGAGGATTCTGCTGACGGAACGCGGCTCCTGCTTCGGCTACAACAACCTGGTGGTGGATATGCGCGGCCTGGTGATCATGCGCCGCTTCGGCTACCCCGTGATCTTTGATGCGACCCACAGCGTGCAGCTTCCAGGCGCCACGGGCACGGCCTCCGGCGGTGAACCTGAATTTATCGAGCCGCTGGCCAGCGCCGCGGTCGCAGTGGGGATCGACGCCGTGTTTGTCGAGGTCCACGAGGCCCCCGAGCGGGCGCTCTCGGACGGGGCCAACGCGCTCCGGCTGGACAAGCTCCCCGGTCTTTGGCAGCGTCTTACGCGGTTGTGGTCAGCCCGCGGTTCCGTCCAGAGCGGCGCATCGAGCGCATAAGGAGTTTTACGCGGCTCTAATTGCCG
>Ga0070740_10002924_pt1 | contig 19008 bp, 11 predicted proteins | sample Coa_R2_FD_67286 | JGI IMG/M metagenome (GOLD analysis project Ga0070740, IMG submission 67286) | Surface soil microbial communities from Centralia Pennsylvania, which are recovering from an underground coalmine fire - Coalmine... | ecosystem: Environmental > Terrestrial > Soil > Unclassified ...
GAGCAGTATCTGGTCTTCGTAAACGAGGTGGTGGCGCTTGGCCTCCGCGAGCAGTTCTTCCCTGAACTTCGGGTGTGCGATGTTGATGAGCGCCATCGCGCGCTCGCGGACGTTGCGGCCCCACAAGTCCGCGATGCCGTACTCGGTGACGACGTAGTGAACGTCGCCGCGCGTGGTGACGACGCCCGCGCCCTCTTTGAGTTGCGGGACGATGCGGCTCACCGTGTCGTTCTTCGCCGTCGAGCGCAGCGCGATGATGGGTTTGCCGCCTTCGCTGCGGGCCGCGCCGCGGATGAAGTCAACCTGGCCGCCGATGCCGCTGTAAAAACGACTCCCGATTGAGTCCGCCGCGACCTGCCCCGTCAAATCAACTTCGAGCGCGGCGTTGACGGCGACCATCTTCCGGTTGCGCGCGATCTGGACGGGGTCGTTCGTGAACTCGACGGGGCGGAACTCGAAGAGCGGGTTGTTGTCAACGAAGTCGTAAAGGCGGCGCGTGCCCATGCAGAAGCTCGCGACGATCTTGCCGTCGAGAAAACCTTTCTTCGAGCAGTTGACGACGCCCGACTCGATCAGGTCGAGCAGGCCGTCGGAGAACATCTCGGTGTGGACGCCCAAATCCTTCTTGCCGCCGAGCTGCGCCAGCACCGCGTTCGGGATGACGCCGATGCCCATCTGCAAGGTCGAGCCGTCGTCAACGAGCCGCGCGACGTTCCTTCCTATTTCGATTGCCGCCTCGTCAATCTCCGCCTGTTCGGGTTCGGGAATCTCCGAGTAGTTTTCGACGAGGAGGTCGAGGCGGCTGACGTGGATGAAGCTGTCGCCGAGCGTGCGCGGCATGCAGGGGTTGACCTCGGCGATGACGTGCGAGGCGCTCTCGGCGGCGGCCTTCACGATGTCAACCGAGACGCCGAAGCTGCAAAAGCCGTGCTCGTCGGGCGGGCTGAGTTGGATGAGCGCAACGTCCAGAGGCACGCGGCGCGAGCGGAAGAGGCGCGGAATCTCGGAGAGAAAAATCGGCGTGTAGTCGGCGCGGCCCTCGTGAATCGCCGGGCGCACGTTCGAGCCGATGAAGAAGGCGTTGTGCCGGAAGTTGCGCGCAAACCTCGCCTCGGCGTAGGGCGCGACGCCCAGCGTCATGATGTGATAAATCTCCGTGTCGGCCAACTCTTCGGCCCGCTCGCCGAGCGCATTGACGAGCGCCTGCGGCTCCGCCGCGCCGGAGCCGACGAAGACTCGCTGCCCGCGCCTGATCGAGCGCACGGCGGTCGCGGCGTCAACCAACTTCTCGTGATACCGCTCTCTCCAACTGTCCCTTTGGTTCATCACGTCCCTCCAAACTTCCACGTCTCCGACCTCGACGGAGCAACGTGTGTGCCGCCTGAACCCGCAAAATCAGTTGACTCGCGCCCTCGAGTTGCCGCCGCGCGACCGGCCCGGCGCGGGTTCCCGTCGAAAGCTGCGGAAACGGCTTCGGGTGTAACGTCGCCGTCACGGGTATGAGTCTTGCAGCGAATGATGCACGGCGGCGTTTGAAGAAGAAGTCGCGACGATTTGGGTGAGATTACACAGCGCCGCACATCACGACTGAGTAAGAATCCACAGCCATGACACGCCAGCGCGTAACGATTGACGGGAACGAAGCGGCCTCCTACGTCGCCTTCAAGACGAACGAGGTCATCGCCATCTATCCGATCACGCCCTCGTCGAACATGGGCGAGAACGCCGACGCGTGGGCCGCCGCGGGCGAGCGCAACATCTGGGGCTACACGCCCAAAGTGCGCGAGATGCAGTCCGAAGGCGGCGCGGCGGGCGCTGTCCACGGAACACTCCAGACCGGCTCGCTCTCGTGCACCTTCACGGCGAGCCAGGGCCTGCTGCTGATGATCCCCAACATGTTCAAGATCGCGGGCGAGCAGACGCCGACTGTCTTCCACATCGCCGCGCGCTCCGTCGCCACGCACGCGCTCTCCATCTTCGGCGACCACTCGGACGTGATGGCCGCGCGCTCGTGCGGCTGGGCGACCCTGTTCTCGAACTCGGTGCAGGAGGTGATGGACTTCGCGCTCGTCGCGCAGGCCGCCACCCTCAAGTCGCGCGTCCCGTTCGTCCACGCCTTCGACGGCTTCCGCACCTCGCACGAGGTCGCGAAGATCGAGCGCCTCTCGGAAGACGACATGCGCGCCGTCATTGACGACGAACTCGTCCGCGCGCACCGCGCACGCGCGCTCACGCCCGACCGCCCCGTGATGCGCGGCACGGCGCAGAACCCGGACGTGTTCTTCCAGTCGCGCGAGCGCTCCAACAGTTTCTATGCCGCCACGCCCGCCGTCGTGCAGGAGACTTTCGACAAGCTCGCCGCGGTCGCGGGCAGACAGTATCGTCTCTTCGATTACGTCGGAGCGCCGGACGCCGAGCGCGTCGTCGTGTTGATGGGTTCGGGCTGCGAGACCGCCGAGGAGACCGTCCGTGTTCTCGTCGAGCGCGGCGAGCGCGTCGGCCTCGTCAAAGTCCGACTCTTCCGCCCGTTCTCAGCCGAGCATCTGCTCGCCGCGTTTCCCGTCACGACAAAGGCCATCGCCGTGCTCGACCGGACGAAAGAGCCGGGCGCGGCGGGCGAGCCGCTTTACCAGGACGTGCTGACGGCGCTCGGCGAGAGCATCATCGCGGGCACGTCGCCCTTCGCGCAGATTCCGCGCGTGGTGGGCGGGCGCTACGGCCTCGGCTCCAAGGAGTTCACGCCCGCGATGGCGAAGGCCGTCTTCGACGAGTTGAAGAAGGCGACGCCGAAAAATCATTTCACCGTCGGCATCAACGACGACCTGACGCACACCTCGCTCGACTTCGACCCGGCGTTCTCGACCGAGCCGGAAGACACCGTGCGCGCGCTCTTCTGGGGCTTGGGCGCGGACGGGACGGTGAGCGCGAACAAGAACTCCATCAAGATCATCGGCGAGGGGACGGAGAATTACGCGCAAGGCTATTTCGTTTACGACTCGAAGAAGTCGGGCGCGATGACCGTCTCGCACCTGCGCTTCGGCCCGCGACCGATAGGCAGCACGTACCTCATCAACCGCGCGAGCTTCGTCGGCGTGCACCAGTTCAACTTCGTCGAGAAGTACGACGTGCTCGAAGCCGCCGAAGAGGGCGCGACGTTTCTTTTGAACAGCCCGTTCCCCGTTGATGAAGTCTGGGACAACCTGCCCCGCCCAGTGCAGCAGCAGATCATAGACAAGCGTTTGCGCTTCTTCGTCATCAACGCCTACGACGTGGCGAAGCAGGCGAGCCTCGGCACGCGCATCAACACGATCATGCAGACCTGCTTCTTCGCCATCAGCGGAGTGCTGCCGCGCGAGGAGGCGATTGCGAAGATCAAGGAGTCAATCAAGAAGACGTACGGGAAGCGCGGCGAGCCGGTCGTGCGGCAGAACTACGCCGCCGTGGACGCGGCCATCGAGCATCTGTACGAAGTTCAGGTTCCCGCGCGGGCCGACAGCGAGCGCGAGCGACCGCCGGCTGTTTCCCCCGCCGCGCCTTCTTTCGTGCAGAACGTCACTGCCGAAATACTCGCCGGGCGCGGCGACCTGTTGCCGGTGAGCGCCTTCCCCGCGGACGGCACGTACCCCACTGCCACCGCTCAATGGGAGAAGCGCAACGTCGCCCTCGACGTGCCCGTGTGGGAACCTGACCTGTGTATCGAGTGCGGCAAGTGCGTCTTCGTCTGCCCGCACTCTTCGATCCGGGCGAAGGTCTGCGACGAAAGTGACCTGGCCGCCGCGCCCGAAGGGTTCAAGCACATCCCTGCAAAGTGGCGCGAAGTGCCCGACAAGCGCTACACGATTCAGGTCGCGGTCGAGGACTGCACGGGCTGCCGCCTCTGCGTCGAAGTCTGCCCCGCGAAGGACAAATCAAATATCTCGCGCAAGTCGCTCAACATGAAGCCGCAGCTTCCGATCCGCGAGCGCGAGCGGGTGAACTGGGACTTCTTCCTGAAGCTCCCCGAAGCGCGCCGCAACGGCTGGATGAAGTTCGACTCCGTGAAGAACGCGCAACTCTTGCAGCCGCTCTTCGAGTTCTCCGGCGCGTGCGCGGGCTGCGGCGAGACGCCGTACATCGCTCTGCTCACGCGTCTGTTCGGCGACCGCGCGATCATCGCGAACGCGACGGGCTGCTCCTCGATCTACGGCGGCAACCTGCCGACGACGCCCTACACGATTAACGCCGAGGGGCGCGGCCCCGCGTGGTCGAACTCGCTCTTTGAGGACAACGCGGAGTTCGGTTTGGGGATGAGGATGGCGCTCGACCAACAGGGCGAGTACGCGCGCGAGCTTGTGAGCCGATTGCGACCGCTCGTCGGCGGCGCGCTCGCCGACGGCCTGCTCGCGCAGGATCAGTCGGACGACTGCGGCATCAACGCGCAACGCGAACTCGTGGCCGCGCTCAAGGCGAAGCTCAAGGACAACTTCGACCCGCAGGCGCGCGACCTGCTTTCAATCGCCGACTCGCTCGTCCGCAAGAGCGTCTGGATCGTCGGCGGCGACGGCTGGGCCTACGACATCGGCTTCGGCGGTCTCGACCACGTGCTCGCTTCCGGCGCGAACGTCCGAATCCTCGTCCTCGACACAGAGGTTTACTCGAACACCGGCGGGCAGGCTTCCAAGGCGACGCCGCTCGGCGCGGTCGCGAAGTTTGCCGCCGGGGGCAAGCCGACGGCGAAGAAAGACCTCGGCATGATGGCCGCGAAGTACGGAGGCGTCTATGTCGCGCAGGTCGCGATGGGCGCGTCGGATTCGCAGACGATGAAGGCGTTTCTCGAAGCCGAGGCGCACGACGGGCCTTCACTCATCATCGCCTACAGCCACTGCATCGCGCACGGCATTGACATCGCGAAGGGGATGCACCAGCAGAAGCTCGCCGTCGAGTCGGGCCACTGGCCGCTCTACCGCTACAACCCCGCGCGCGCCGACGAAGGCAAAAACCCGTTCCAGCTCGATTCGGGCGACCCGAAGATACCTTTGCAGGACTACATCTACACCGAGGCGCGCTACCAGATGCTTCAACAGAGCGACCCCGCTTCGGCCAAGCTCCTGCTCGCGCAGGCGCAGGCCGCGGTCGCGGAGCGCTGGCGGCAGTACAAGCAGATGGCGGAAAGGAAGTGATGAGTGATGAGTGATAAGTGATAAGACAAAGCCTTGTTTTCTCTTATCACTTATCACTCATCGCTCATCACTAAACGATCATGGCTGACCTGACAACTTCATACATGGGCCTGCGGCTGAAGAACCCCGTGGTGGCTTCGGCCTCGCCGCTGTCGAACACGCTCGACGGCATACGCCGTCTGGAAGACGCGGGCGTCAGCGCCGTCGTCATGTACTCGCTCTTCGAGGAGCAGATTTACTTCCAGAGCTTCTACATCGACTACTGCCTGAGCCACGGCGTTGACAGCTACGCCGAGTCGCAGAGCTACTTCCCGGAAATGCGCGACTACAACGTCGGCCCCGACGACTACCTGCAACTCATCCGCGACGCGAAGGCCGCGGTGAACATCCCCGTCATCGGGAGCCTCAACGGCGCGACGCAAGGCGGCTGGGTCGAGTACGCGCGCCTCATCGAACAGGCGGGCGCGGACGCACTCGAACTCAACGTCTATTTCATCCCCGCGAACCCGCACGTGACGGGCGAGGCGGTCGAGCGGCGCTACATTGAAATCCTGCGCGCCGTGAAGCGCGCCGTCTCGATCCCCGTGGCGATGAAGCTCAGCCCGTATTTTTCGAGCGTCGGCGACGTGGCCCGCCGTCTCGTTGACGAGGGCGCGGACGCGCTCGTCCTCTTCAACCGCTTCTACCAGCCCGACATTGACATCGACAACCTCGAAGTCACGCCGCGCCTCGCCTTCAGCCAGTCGCACGAGCTGCGCCTGCCGCTGTGCTGGGTCGCAATTCTCTACGGGGAGCTTCTGACGGACTTCGCCGTCACGACCGGCGTGCATTCGTGCGGCGACGTTCTGAAGTCGCTGATGGCGGGCGCGAAGGTCGCGATGATGGCGTCGGAGCTTTTGCAGAACGGCGTGGGCCGCGCCGGGCAGATACTCGAAGAGTTGGAGCTTTGGATGGCGGAGCGCGAGTACGTCTCGGTCAAACAGATGATCGGGAGCATGAGCCGCACGAACGTCGCCGACCCTTCGGCCTTCGAGCGCGCGAACTACATGAAGATGCTGGCCTCGTACAGGCCGCGGCACTGACATCAACAATCAAGGGGGCGACCGGATGACTTAAGTTAGGAGCGTGTGCCATGAAGAAAGACGAACGCGACATACTCGAAGTGCTGCGGGCGGAACTCGACATGATCGAGAAGGGCGGCTACGGGCGCTCGGTGCGGACGCCCTGGAAGCCGACCTCGGTCTTTCAGGATTCGCTGACGTGCCTGAACTACGGATACCCGTACCGCGCGCACCCCTGCGACGAGTGCTTCCTCGACGCACTCGTCCCGAAGGACAGGCGCTCCGAGGTCGTCCCCTGCCACCACATCCCGCTCAACGAAGAGGGCGAGACCGTCGAGACGCTTGAGCTGAAGGACAACCAGCAGCTCACCGAGGAGACGGTCAAGCGCTGGCTGCGCGAGAAGATCGCGAAGCTCGAAGCCGAGCGCGCCGCGGCGAAGTAACCGCGCCGGAGTGACATAGTTGCCGCGCCGCACTGTCGGCGCGAAGAATCATGCGGGTGAATTGCGAATCACGTCCGAGCTTCACGCGACGCATGGCCGCCGCGCTCGTCGGCGTGTGGCTCGGCGCGAGCTGCCTCTTCTGCTGCGGCGACGTGACGAACGCGCACGCCGCGCACACCGCCCGCGCCGACTCCGCCGCGACACAGGCCGCCGCGCACGGAGACGACTGCTGCCGCGCGCATCTTCAACATCAGGATAAGAACGTCGCGGGCGACACGCCCGTCGGAAGCGTCGCGCAGGACGCGAGCGTCGGAAGCGCCGGGCATGACACAACAATCGGGAGCGACGCGAGCGTTGACGCGTCGAGTGCGCGCGCCGGGCGACTGGCGTCGCAGGGCGGCGAGCCTTGCGTCCGTTGCTCGCGCCAGGTCGCCAACTCTGCGCGGCGCACGCGCCTGCCGTCCGCCCCGGCGGGCGCGTCGGACTGCCGACCGTCGCACGGCCTTCCGAGGTTCGTCGCCGAAGCGGCGCGAGGCAGTCAACGACTTCTTTTGAACCGCAGCGGGACGCACGCGCGGCTCTGCGTGCTGCTGATTTAGTCGTGTGTCTGGTGTCGCCGGCGCGCGTCCGCGTCGGTCGTCTTCAAATTTTTCAAGACATCAGGAGACACGAAAAATGAAACGCATCAAACTTCTCTCCGTCGCACTCTTGATCGCGGTCGCGGGCGCGCTCCACGCCGCCGCGCGCGTGCAGGGCGCGGGCGTCGGACGCGCAAGCGGCGACAAGCCCGCCTGCTGCAAGGCTCACAAGGCGAGCGACAAACAGGCCGCAGGCGACTCGTGCGACATGGCGGGTGGCGACTGCTGCTGCAAGTCGCACTCGGCGACGAAGCAGGCGGCGAAGGCTTCGGACGAAGGCGGCTGCTCTTGCTGCGACTCCGGCTGCTGCGCTCACGACAAGAAGGGCGCGCAAGCCGGCACGATGAACGCGAGCGGCGCGCAGGCGATGAGCTGCGACGCTTCGGGCGACTGCTGCCAAACTTGCGACTGCTGCGGCGCGCACAAGTCGCACGCGGCGCACGAGTCGGCGGGCGGCGGCAAAGGCGACGGCGCGAGTTGCTGCGCCGGCTGCTCGTGCTGCGGCGCGCGACAAGCGGCGCGTCGTTAAGAATGAACACGGACGGGGGCGTGCGGTCGAAAGGTCGCACGCCCTTCGGCTCTCGGCCAGGGGCCGGGGCCGGACTCGAAACGGAAGGGGGTGAGCCATGAACAGGGTTCTCGTTTACTTCTTCCTCGGCGCTCTCGCGCTGACGGTGCTTTACGTCCTCGCCGTCACCGTCTTCTCCGCGGCGTGGAACGGCGTCAGGGCTTACTGGCGTTCGCGCGGGACGCGCGTCGTCGTCTGCCCCGAAACGCGCAGGTACGTCGCCGTCGAACTGGACGCCGCGCACGCCGCCGCGACCGCGGGCGAAGAGGGCGGGCCGGAACTCCGGCTGCGAGCCTGCACGCGCTGGCCCGAACGAAGGGACTGCGATCAGGACTGCGTCCACCAGATCGAGAACGCGCCCGACGGCTGCGCCGTGCGCGCGATGCTCGCGGACTTCTACGAAGGCAGGACGTGCGCGCTCTGCGGTCACGAGGTCGGCGAGATTCACTGGCACGACCACAAGCCCGCGCTGCTCCGACTCGAAGACCATCGCACGTTCGAGTGGCAGGAGATCGCGCCGGAGTCTCTGCCCGAAGCTCTCGCCACGCACCTGCCCGTCTGCTGGAACTGCCACGTCGCCGAGAGCTTCCGCCTCGAACACCCCGAACTCGTCCTCGACAGGGAATCGAAGTCCGCGGCTGCACACGCCCACAGGTAAGGCCCGCGGCGAACACGGATGAACGCCCCGGCACTTCGGAGCGCCGGCGCGGCGAATGGTCGAGGGAAACGCCGGAGGCGCGGCACATGGTAGCCGGGGCTACGCTCGCTCGCGCTCGCTGCCCCCGGCTACCTTCTTTGTGCCCCTCGCGGGGCAGTCCCATCCCTCGTTGTGGTTACACCGAGTTGACGTTACTTGTTCCCTGATCTTGCTTTTGCCGAGGAGACTTCCGCCGGCTGCGACGCGGGCGAAGACGAACTCATCTCGTCCACCTTCGCGCGGAGTTGCGCGAGCGCCTCGCTGTTCGGGCTGACGGCTTCGAGCTTGGCGATTGCGGCGCGGGCCTGCGCCGCGTCGCCCTTGCGCGTGTAGGCGATGGCGAGGTTCTGGAGCGTCTGCGGGTGCTGCGGATTAATCTCCAGAGAGTGTTTGAACTCGGCGATGGCGCGGTCGAGTTGCGCCGGCTCGCGGAGCATGAAGGTGAGTCCGTAGTCGGTGCGGACGTTGACCTCGTCGGGCTTCTTCGCGAGCGCCGCCGCGTACCAACGCTCGGCGTCCGAGAACTTCTCGGCGTCGAAGTACGTGTTGCCGAGCGAGACGAGCGTGCCGTAGTCGTCGGGCCGGAGCTTGTTCGCGCGCTCGAAATATTTGACCGCGTCGTCGTAGCGCTCGGCCTGCGCGGCGAGGCTCGCGGCTGCGGTTTGCGCGTCGAAGTTGTCGGCCTTGTCGTCGGCGAGCTTCGCCGCCTCGCGCACCGCCACCATGTCAACGCCCGGCTGCGTCGCGGAGTTTTGGATCGGCGGGTGGCCGGGCGGGAGCGCCGCGCTCTGCTGGCCGGGCGCGGCTGCCACCGCCGTCTGCGCGGGAGCGCCCGCGCGGTTCGCCGTGTTCGCGAAGACGAAGCCGACGATGAAGCCGAGCAGCACGCCGACGAGCGAAAAAAGGATGTTCTCTTTATTCATTATCATTCACCGAAATCGCGCTTCTAATCTTCAACAGTTGAAGCCCGTGTGCCGGAGGCCGTTGCGATGCGTTGCGAGCGGCGCACGACGGGCCGAGAGCCTCGCTTCCCCCGGCCCGTCGTGCGCCGCATCCGCACTCCTCACGCGTAGGAGTGCAGACCGGGAAGGAGATAGCTGACGCCGAGGTACGTGAAGACGATGAGCAGGAACGCGACGATGGCGAAGTAGGCCGAGGCGCGTCCCGTCCAGCCGCGCGAGATGCGGACGTGGAGGAAGCCGCCGTAGGTGAGCCAAGCGACGAACGCGCCCGTCTCCTTCGAGTCCCAGCCCCAGTAGCGGCCCCAACTTTCGTTCGCCCAGATCGCGCCCGTCATCAAAAGCAGCGCGAGTCCGGCGAAGGTGACGCCGCCCGTCTTGTACATGAGCGAGTCAATCTTCTCCTTGTCGGGCAGCGCCGCGCGCAAGCGTTCCGTCTTGAAGCTGAAGATGATGACGAAGAGCGTCGCCGTGAACGCCGCGATGAGCGCGGAGAGTTCGACCGGGTTCGACTTGAGGCTCAGGAAAAGCTCGCCGCCGCGCGTCTGTATGAACTGCGCCGCGGCGCTTTCGAGCCGTGCTTGTCCGAGCGCGGCGACCTGCTGCGGCGCGAGTCCCTGCTGTTCTGCGAGGTACTGTCCGAACTTCGCGTACTGCCGCGGGTCAATGTGCTCGACGACGCTCGTCAGAGTCTTCACCTGCCACACGAGCGTCGCGATTGCAGCCCCTTGCGCGACGAGCGAGAGTTTTAGAAGTCGGTGGCCCCAAGCGCGCGCCGGCTCGCTCTCGCGCGCGAGGTATCTGCCGAAGAGGATGACCGTGCCGACGAGCAGCGCGCCGCTTGCGGCGAGCAGCCAGCCGACGTAAGGTAGGTCAACTCTGAGCGGCAGGCTCATGCCGCGCGCCGCGTCCGTTCCGATGAAGGCCGACGCGCCGTAGGTCCCGAAGGTCGCGGGCGAGAAGACCGAGAAACGGCTGACCGACGCGATGACCGCGAGCGCGAACAGGCTCGACCAGATTGCCATCGCCTCGGTCTTCACGCCGTCCTTCAAGAGATAGACGACCGCCGCCGCGAAGCAGACGAGCGCGACGCCGTAACTCAACGAAGCCGTGCCGACGTGAATCGGTCGCCAGTAAGAATCAAGCACCGGCGGGAGGTTGACGATCTCGCCGCCGATGAAGCGTGCGAGGATTAAAATTATCGCGGCGAGCGGGAGCGAGAGCGCGCCGAGGAAACGGAAGCTCTTCCGGTGTGCGATGAGGAGCGTGGCGAGTCCCGCGCCGAACGCGAAGGCGAGCGACAGGTCATACAAATTCGCGAACGGGATGTAGCGGAAGAACCACGGCGTCTGGCCGCCCTGCCGCGTGAAGACCGCAAGCTCGCGCTCATACGCAGTGACCCAGCGCACGAGCCAGCTCGCGAGGTTGAAGAAGACGCCGCCCGTCGCCGCCCAGAGTCCGAGCCGCTGGAAGAGGCGCGAGGGCGCGTACAGGTCTGTCAGGTGGAAGACCGCCGCCGTCAGGTAGCAGGCCAGCGCCAGCATCATCAGCGCGCCGTCGGAGACGAAGTGCTGCTCGCCGCCCGCCCGCACGCGCAGGAAAGTCAGGAGCGCAGCGCCGCCCACCGCGATGATCGTGGGGAGGAATGAAATTAACGACGACGGTATGAATCCGATTCTCGATTCGATCCTCGGCGCGCTGACGACCGCCGGGTGTTTGATTGCTTGACTCATTACTCTTGAACCTCTTCGTCCTGCCCGCCCGTAATCGCCTTGACGAGCCGCTTGAAGCGGTCCTCAAAGCCGAGCCTGTTGCGGTTGGTGTTGCCGCCTAAAATGATTTGAAAGTTGTTCGCGCCGTCGCGCTCGACGATTGCCCAGACGCGCTGGTGCGCGAAGAAGAAGACCGCGCCGAGCGTCGCCGCCAGCAGCACGAAGCCGAAATAGACGACGTTCGTTCCGGGGTCTTTCTGGATCGAGAGGATGTGCGCCGCGCCCACCTTCTCGAAGTCAACCAGCTCGAACTTGTAGCCGGCGATTGCGCGACCGACCATCGGCCCACTTGAAGCAGCCGCCGCCGGAAACGCGTAGCCGCGCGCCGCCTCGCCCGAACTCTTCGAGATCATCAGGGCCGCCGCCGGGTTGTTGTAGTCGGGAGATTTTGAATCGGCCTGCCCGCCTTCGAGCGCGAAGTCGGAGAAGAAGTCGGCGAACTTAATGCGCGTGCCGTCGGCGAGCGTCGCCGTCTGGTCGCGCATGATGGTTATCTCTTCTGCTTGCGCGCTGCCTTCGGGCGTCACGCGCAAGCGGATGCTTCGGGCCTTGCCGTCGGGGACGAAGCTCGCCTGGAAGAAGCGGTAGCCGCGGTAGTCGTAAGGCTTGTTGAGTTGGACGAGCGCCTCGGTCGTGCCGCGCGCGGGGTCTTTGATCTTGATGCGCGTCAGCCAGTCGAGCGTGTTCATCCCCTCGGTCGAGCCGTTCTTGTCAATCAGCTTCTGCTGGATGTCTGTGCACTCGACCTCGAAGGGGAGAGAGACGGTCTGCTTGATCGGCTGGTCGAGTTTGAAGAAGGTCTCGGACATCTCCGACGAGGTCTCGCCGGGCGCGAGCGCCATCTGCCCGGTGTGGCCGTACTGTGCGGTCAGGAAGCCACCGACGAAGATCGTGAGGAGCGCGACGTGGACGGCGTATGCGCCGAGCCGGTTCCAAGCGCCGCGCTCGGCGAAGACGAAGGTCTTGCCGTTCTTCTCGGTGACGCGCGCCTTGTAGCCGAAGCCGCGCGCGGCGGTCGCGACCTGCTCGGCGACCGCCTGCTCGGACTCGCCCGCGAGCGTCAGGTCTTTGCTGCACTCCTGTCCGCGGAGCCAGTGCGCCGAGGCGTCGAGCTTCTTGCGCGAGATGAAAGTCCACGCCTTCGGGAAGAAGTCAATCGAGGAGAGGATGATGTTGAGCGACAGAACCATCAGCAGCGCGTTGAAGTACCACGAATGATAGATGTCGAAGAAGCCGAGGTTGCCGTAGAGAATTTGCTGCGAGGGCGTCAGCTCGAAGTAGTATTTGTCGAAGCCTTCGACGTTCACCTGCTCGATGAGCATCCCCACCATGCAGGCCGCGGCGAGCAGGACGAGCAGCACGACGCCGAAGCGGACGGAGCTGAGCAAGTCCATCCCGCGCGTGACGAGCGAGGGCGAGGTGCGCGGCGCGGCGACCGGCTCGCTCATGATTTTCGTCCGGGGGTTCGTTGCGGCAGACATCTTCTTTACTCTTCCCTCTTCCCGTCGTTGGGCCTGATTTGCTGTTGCGGCGCTGGGGGCGCGCGCGCTCCGAGTTCGGCAAGCGTTATGCCAGCGCCCGCGGGCGCGGATTTTTCAACTTAACCCGCACTTAACTCGCGGCGCGAGTGGCCGGGCTTCGAGGGGCATTTCCCGCAACGTTGGGTGAGAATCCTCAGCACGCGCCCGCGAGACGACCGGCGCGGCGCGCTGGTCTTCGACTCTCCTTAATTTTTATTGCTCAAGAAAAACCTCGGTTCTACGTCGCGATTTGAACGACGCCGGGCGCGGGTCGTCCGCGGCGGACGCGGGCGCGGCTGAGCGGCGCGCGGCGCGGAACGGGCGTTGCAGCCCGCAGGGCGGGAATAACTCCCGACCGCCCGCGCGGCTGAGTCAGTTCATTCAAAAGCGGGTTCTCATCACAAGCGGTAAGGCTTAACGCGGCGCGGCTCCGATAGCACTGGAGAAACAGCCATGAAAAAATTGAAGACCGTCAAAGCGGCGCTCATCGGCGCGTGGCTTTTGGGCGGGCTTTTGCTCGTCGGCGCGGGATACGCCTTCGAGTCTTCAGCCGCGCCCGACAAGCACCACGCGCCCCAGAAGGCGTCGGTGCCCGTCGCGCAGAGCAACAACCCCGCGGACTACGTCGGCGCCGACACCTGTTCGACCTGCCACGAGGATCAGACCAAGAACTTCTCGCACACGGCACACGCCAAGCTCGCCAACGACAAGAGCTGGAAGGGCAAGGTTACGGGCTGCGAGTCGTGCCACGGGCCGGGCAAGGCCCACGTCGAGTTGATGTCGGAGGCCGTCGGCAACGGCACCGACCCGAAGACCATCGCCGACAAAAAGATTCACTCCTTCGCGGGCGACAGCCCGAAGGAGGCTTCGCAGACCTGCCTCGCATGCCACGCCGGGCGTGACGAGCACAGCAACTACATCCGCGGCGAGCACTGGCGCAACGACGTGGGCTGCACCGACTGCCACTCGGCGCACGGCGGCGGCCCGAAGGGCGGGAACGACGCGGCCTCCAACGTCTTCGTCTCGCCGGCGAACGCCGAGAAGCCCGGCGACGCCAACCTGAAGATGCTCCGCGAGAGCGAGCCTCAGCTCTGCCTGAAGTGCCACGCCGAGCAGAAGCACCAGTTCAACGAGCCGTTCCACCACAAGGTTCTGGAAGGCGCGATGAATTGCAGCGACTGCCACAACGCGCACGGCGGCTTCGAGCAGAAGCAGACGCGGCTCTCGACCGGCGCGGACGCGGCCTGCGTGAAGTGTCACACAGACAAGCAGGGGCCGTTCGCCTACGAGCACAACCCCGTCAAGACCGAGGGGTGCGCGTCGTGCCACACGCCGCACGGCTCGGCCAACCCGCGCATGCTCCGCACGAGCAGCGTCGCGCAGCTCTGCCTCGAGTGCCACAGCCAGAGTCACGGAGTCGGCGCGGCCATCGGCGGCCCGGCGAAGAACATCGCCCTCCAGTACAGGGACTGCACGATCTGCCACGTCAAGATTCACGGTTCGCACACCCAGCCCGCGTTCCTGCGGTAGGGGCGTGGAGAGAACAGGCATGAAGGCTCAAACTTTCTTGAGCGAGAGGATGGACGACATGAAAAAAGTTACACACGTGCTGCGCGGGCTGTCGGGGGCGGCGCTACTTCTAGCGCTGGCCGCGACGGCCACCTGGGCGCAGCAGCCGACGGCCACGCCATCACCTAGCCCACAGAAGAAGTCCGCCGAAGCCAAGTCTCAGACCTCCACCCCCAAAGCTGGAGAAGCCGGCGGTGACTACAACGTCACCTCCAGCATCGAGATTGGCTACCGCGGACTCCGCGTGGGCGGGGACCTGAACAAGTACCAGAGCGATTTGAACTACAAGACCGGCCCGCGCCTCTTCGACAGCAGCTTCCTGATGCAGTCGAAGCCGGGCGCGAAGGGCCAGTTCCTCGACTCGCTCCTCCTGACCTCGACGGGCTGGGGCGGCGACCCCTACGGCCACGTGCGCTTCAGCGCCGAGAACTCGAAGTGGTTCCGCTTCGACGGCCAGTTCCGCCGCTTCAGGTATTACAACTTCCTCGACGACCTCGCGAACCCGAAGACGGCGAACCAGACCGGCACGGTCGTGGTTCTCCCGAACCCCGTGACGGGCAAGCACGGCTACGACGTGCGGCAGCAGATGGGCGACTTCAACGTCACCATCCTGCCGAAGAACGACCGCGTCAGCTTCAACTTCGGCTACTCGCCGGAGCGCTACAGCGGCCTGACGTTCACGACCTACCACGCCTACGGCGCGGAGCTGTTCTTCCCGGCCAACACCACCTCGCGCGCCAACGACTTCCGCGTCGGCGTGGACTGGAAGCTCGGCCCCGTCAGCTTCTCGCTGTTGCAGGGCTTCCGCCGCTCGCACGACGAGTCGGTCATCGACTTCACGGGCGCGCAGACGAGCTACCTCGCGACGACGACGACCAACCTCACGACCGTCAACGGCTTCGTCAAGCAGCAGCCCGTCAACGGCAGCACCGACTACACGCGCTTCAGCGCGCACACGTTCCTCGCCAAGAAGCTCGACATCACGGGCCGTTTCATCTACAGCAACTCGAACACGACGGTCAACTACCTTGAGACCGTCGCGGGCGCGAACATCAACACCCGCGTCACCGGCGCGCCTTCGACCGGCGCGGCCAACGGCGCGCTCACCTTCGTGGACAACACCAAGAGACCGAACGTCGTCGGCGACTTCGGCGTCACGTTCCTGGCGACCGAGAAGCTGCGCCTGTCGAACACCGTCCGCTTCGAGAGCTTCCACATCAACGGCCTGCTCGACTACAGCTCGGTCTTCAACCTGACGAACAAGAACGGCTCGCCCTTCCTGCTCACCACCGGCAACAGCCTGCTGGGCCAGAGCAACGTCAGCTCGTTCCGCAAGATCACGGACACGGTCGAGGGCGACTACCAGTTCAATGACCGCTACGCCGTGCACTTCGGCTACCGCTACGGCACGCGCCGCGAGACCGCCTTCCGGGGCGGCTACGACACGCGCTCCTACACGCCGACCGTCCTCGCGGCCACCGCCGACACCGAAGAGAACCACACCAACGTCTTCTTCGGCGGCTTCAGGATTCGGCCCGTCAACAACTGGACGGTCTTCTTCGACGCCGAGCGCGGGACCGCCGACAACATCTTCACGCGCGTCGGCGAGTACAACTACACGAACTTCCGCGCGCGCAGCCGCTGGACGCCGACCCGCCGGCTCGCGCTCAACTTCACGCTCGTCACGAAGGACAACTCCGACCCGTCAATCGTTGACGGCGTCTCCATCGCCGACTTCGGCGTGAGTTTCAAGTCGAGGGTGTTCACCTCCTCGGTGGACTACTCGCCGAACGCGCGGCTCTCCTTCAGCGGCGGCTACAATTACAACTGGGTGAACGGCGACGCGATCATCAACTACGCTTATGCCGTCCCGCCCTTCGCCACCGGCGCGCCGGGCACGGCCCAGGCGTCAGTCACCGGCCACAGTCTCTACTTCGTGAGAAATAATTTCTTCTACTTCGACACCGTGGCCCACCTCTTCCCGCGTTGGACGCTTTACGCGGCCTACCGCATCAACAAGGACACGGGACAGGGCAACCAACTCTCGAACCCCGCGCTGGGCGTCGCGCAGGTCATCAGTTCTTACCCGATGAGCTACCAGTCGCCCGAAGCACGCCTGTCGTTCCGCTTCAACCGCAGGCTTGAGTGGAACGCCGGCTACCAGTATTACGCTTACAACGAGAGCGATCTCGTTCGCCTCGGCCTGAGCGTGAGGGCGCAGAACTATCACGCCCACCTCCCCTACGTCTCGCTGCGCATCTACTTCGGCGGCGAGCACTGATAGGCTTTGACAGCGGGGCGTGACGGCTCACGCCCTCCGTGTAACGGAAAATGATACGAGGCCCGGCGCTGACGCCACGGCGCGGCTCCGGGCCTCTTTTCGCAAGCGGCAACACTCCACGGTGAAAAGATGAGACGCAAGGCGGTCACGACCGCAGTCTTCCTCGCGCTCGCCGCGCTGACATTCGCGCACGGGCGGCTCGCATCGAGCGCCGCGCCCGAACCGACTGGCGACCCGCAACGCCGCGCGCAGTCGGGACAAACTCGACAGCCGCAGCAGACGGCGCGGCGCGACTACTCGCACTTCTCACACTCCGTCCCCGAACACGCCAAGCAGAAGTGCGACGCGTGCCACAAGTTCCCCTCCGCGAACTGGAAGGACGTTCGCAAGGGCAAGGACGCTTTCCCCGACGTTACCGAGTACCCGGAGCACGCCTCTTGCATCGGCTGTCACAAGCAGCAGTTCTTCGCGCGCGAGCGGCCCGCGCCCTCGATCTGCTCGAACTGCCACGTCGGCGTCACGCCGTCCTTCACCGCGCGCAAGCCCTACCCGAATCCGCGCGAGACCTTCGACGCCTCGCCGTTCGGCAGCACCGTCACCTCCGAGTTCGGCATCAACTTCGCGCACGACAAGCACGTTGACCTCGTCGGCCAACTGCGACGCGAACGGGAGCGCGAGCGCGTGCGCTTCGTCACGGCTGCGTACCGCCCCGAAGGCGAGCAGAAAGAGCAGAAGAAGGAAGAGGCGAAGAAAGAAGAGCCGAAGGAGACGAGCGACCCGAAGAGCTGCGCCGTCTGCCACCAGACCTACATGCCGCAGGGCGACGCCGAGGACGAGTTCGTTACGCGACCGCCGAAGAATCTGCCGGACGACGCCTTCTGGTTGAAGAAGGGAACGTTCAAGACTTCGCCCGGCCATTCGACCTGCTTCAGTTGTCACAACGCGGACGCCGGCATCACGCCGGCGCAATCGGACTGCAACGCCTGCCACAAACTGATTCCGCCGTCCGAGCGGCTCGACATCGCGCGCGCGCACGACGACTACGACCCGGCGCTCGCCGCGCGCATGGGCGTCGCCGACAAGTACACGTTGGAGCGTTGGAGCCGCCGCGGCGTCGCGCGCTTCCGCCACGAGTGGCTGCCGCACCAGGGCTTGAGCTGCACGGCCTGCCACGACGTGAACAAGATGAACACGCTCGACCGCTCGACGTTGAGGGTCGCGGTCAAGTCGTGCGGCGGCGGAGGCACGGGCTGCCACGTCGAGCAGACGAACGAAGGCATCCTCAACGAGCTGGTCTCGAAGAAAAGGGCCGACCCCGCGTTCGTCTGCGCGAAGTGTCACACGCTGAACGGCGCGAGGGCGCTGCCCGAATCGCACGTCGAGGCGCTCCCCGGCCCCACGCCCACCGCGAAGAAGGACTGAGAGCGATGAACGAGAAGCACGAAGTCCAGACGCAACTCACGCGCGAAGACGAGCCGCGCGACGCGCAAGCGCCGACGGACGGCGAAGCGCCGAGCCGGGACGAATCGTTAGCACCGCGCGAAGGCCGGACGCAACGCGCGCGCGCGCGGCTCGCCTTGAAACTCTCGACGCTCGCCGTCTCTCTCGTCGCCGTCGCAGTCGTCACGCTCGGCTCGCTCGCGTCGTCAAAGAGGAATGAACTCCCGCCGTTGAGGGCTAAAGTTCCCGGCGCAGACTTCAACATCCCTTTCGAGCCGGAGTCGCAAGCCGCGAACGACTTCTCGAAGTTCTCGCACACGAACCCGATGCACGCGCGTCTGCCGTGCCTGCTCTGCCACCGGCGCGAGACTAACTCGACGACGCCCGTGCGCTCGCTCGGTCACACGCCGTGCGCGGGCTGCCACGCGCAGCAGTTCAGCGACTCGCACAGCCCCATCTGCACGATCTGTCACACGAACACGGACTCGGCGAAGCCGCCGCTCAAACCTTTCCCGAAGCTACAGACTTTCGGCGTCGCCTTCGACCACGCGAGCCACACCGCGGGACGCGCGAACTGCGCGACGTGCCACCGGCCTTCGGGCCGCGGCCTCGCGGCGCTCTCGATCCCGTCGGGCGGGGCGGCGCACGCGACCTGCTTCAAGTGTCACACGCCGGACGCGGTCGCGCGCGACGGCCACGACATCTCCTCGTGCGGCAACTGCCACCGCCTCGGGCGCACGCCGCTCGCGCCCGCCTGGTCGAGCGCCTACACGACGACACCTTTCAGCCACGCATCGCACACGCGCAAAGGTCTCTCCTGCGCCGAGTGCCACACGGTTCGCTCGGGCGCGCCGCTCGCGCGACAGGTCGCCGCGCCTTTCCCGGCGCAGCACCACGCGCC
>Ga0070740_10002926_pt1 | contig 18997 bp, 21 predicted proteins | sample Coa_R2_FD_67286 | JGI IMG/M metagenome (GOLD analysis project Ga0070740, IMG submission 67286) | Surface soil microbial communities from Centralia Pennsylvania, which are recovering from an underground coalmine fire - Coalmine... | ecosystem: Environmental > Terrestrial > Soil > Unclassified ...
CATGGAAACAAATAATTGAAAAGATATGAGTCATATTTTATGAATTGTGATATATTTATTCCAATAAGACTTCGAAGTTCCCGATTACCAAACAAAGCAATGAAAGAGATTAACGGAAAACCGATAATAAAATATCTTATTGAACGACTCCAAAAATCGTCAATGATACGTAATATTGTTGTCTGCACCACAATTCATGAATCTGATAATAAACTAGTAGAATTTCTTAAGAACGAAAAAATAAAAGTATTCAGGGGTTCTGAAAAAGATATTCTTGATAGATTTCTTAATGCGGCAAAAGAATATCACACCGAATTTTTAATAGCGGTTGACGGTGATGATATATATGCGGATCCTTCATATGTTGATGATCTAGTACGAGAATATCAGAGAACAAAAGCTGATTACATACAAATTCTAGGGGTCCCTATTGGATTTACGCCAGTAGGAATTAAAATTACCGCATTAGAGAAGATCTGTAGATTAAAAATGACTGATAACACTGAAACAGGATATGGTAAATTTTTTACTGACAATGATTTATGTGAAATTAAAAGCATAAGACCATCACTAAAAACAAACTTTCCGGAAGGTCTAAGATTGTCATTGGACTATCAAGAAGACTATGAGCTAGCAAAAAAAATTTTTAACGAATTAGGAAATGATTTTGATATTGATTCTGTATTGAAATTTTTGAATGAAAGACCCGAATTACTCAGAATGCTAAGTGATCTGGAATTGAGATGGAATGAACACTGGAAGAAAAATCTGGCTAATTTTTCCGTAAGAGATATCTAAGTACCATTACCTTGTGATTTCTAGTGAAATTCTTAATAATTGGTTTAGGTTCTATGGGGAAGAGAAGAGTTAGAAATCTTCAAAAATTAGGATATGATGACATTATCGGTTATGATACGAGGAAAGATAGAAGGGAAGAAACAGAAAAAAAATATCGTATAAGAACCATCTCAGATCTCAGTGATGGTTTTGCCAAAAAACCTGATTTGATGATAATTTCTACACCTCCTGATCTACATCTGAAATATGCTAATATGGCAATTAAGAAAAACATTAATTTTTTTACAGAAGTTAATCTATTATCTCAACACGTAGTCAAGATGAAAAAAAAGGTTCATGACAAGTCATTGATTGCTTTGCCTTCGTCGACCATGAGATTTCATCCAATGGTTATGAAATTAAAAAAATTAATTCAATCTGGAACTATTGGTAAAGTTCTAGTAATCCATCATCACGCTGGCCAATTATTATCTAATTGGCATCCTTGGGAAGATTATAGAGAATTTTTTGTATCTAAACGAAAAACCGGTGGATCAAGAGAGATAATTCCTGTGGAGCTAGTCTGGTTAACATACCTTTTCTCTGATGTAAAATCTATAATCGCAAAGGCAGATAAGGTGTCAATGTTAGATGCTGATATTGATGATGTGTTTCACATGATCTTAGAATTTAAAAATAAGATATTGTGTAGTATGGCAATCGATGTAATCTCTATACCCTCCTTTAGAGAAACCAAGATTATTGGCGAAAAAGGAACTATAAAATGTAATTTTAATGATGGTCTTCTAATGATTAACAAAGGTACTCAATGGAAAGAAATCAAATTAAAAATGGGACAGGCGGCTAAGGGATACAAGAGAAGTACACCTCCTGATACTTTATATGAAAATGAAATTGAAAATGTTCTTGCTATAGTAAAAGGACAAAAAAAATCACGGTATGGATTTGATGATGAATTAAAAATATTAAGAATTCTGGATGCGGCAGAATTAAGTAGTAAGAAAGGAAAAAAAATAATTTTGGGTTGAGAAGATAATTATGATTAAATGGAAAATACCTCTTTACAAGATCTTAGTAGAAAAAGAAGATATTACTACAGTCTCTAAAGTGATAAATCGAGGAATGGACTGGGCCGTTGGACCTGAAATTGAAAACTTTGAGAAAAAATTATCCAATTATGTGCAATCAAATTATTGTTTATCTTTTAATTCTGGTACCTCTGCGCTTCATGCGGCATTATTGGCACTAGGTATACAAAAAGGGAATGAGGTAATATCGCCCGCATTCACATTCATTGCTACGTCAAACTCTGCATTAATGGTAAATGCCATTCCAAAATTTGTTGACATTGAAGAAGAAACATATGGTTTAGACCCTATAAAGCTTGAAAATCAAATAACTAAAAAAACTAAAGTGATCATACCAGTACATTATGCTGGACTTCCATGTAAAATTGACCAGATCTGCAAAATAGCAAAGCAAGCAAAAATACCTGTTATCGAAGACGCTGCAGAATCTATTGGTGCTACTATTAACAAGAGAGTGACTGGAACATTTGGAGATCTGTCTATACTCAGCTTTGCAGGAAACAAAGTAATAACAACTGGCGAAGGGGGAGCAATAGTTACTAATTCAAGAAAATTATATGAAAAATTGAAATTGATCAGGTCTCATGGAAGAATAGATAAACAAAATTATTTCTCATCTACTATGACGCCAAATTACGTCACCCTTGGTTACAACTGGAGAATGTCAAGCATGACGGCTGCCCTAGGATCATCCCAGCTTTCTAGAATTGAGAAACTAATTTCACTACGAAGAAAAAACGCAAATTATTACTTTACACATTTAAATAATCTTGAAGATATCAAGCTTCCAATAGAACCAGAAGGATATAGGCACGTTTACCAATTATACTCTATTAGGTTGCCTAATAAAACAATGAGAAATAGATTGATGATCTTCCTCTCAAAGAAAGGTATAATGACTAAAATATTTTTCAGTCCTATACATTTGACAAAATTTTACAAAGGTGGAATATACCCAGGAACAGAGAATCTAGAGGTTACAGAAAGAGTAGCAGATCAGATCTTATCTATTCCAATGTTTCCTGGATTGAAAAAGGAAGAGTTGGGTTACATCTGTAACTCAATTTCTGAGTTTATAGAAAAAAAATGAATTGATGTAATATAACCATGTTTGTTAACTTAGTCTGAGATCCATCTTATCAGTTGAAAGGCTTCTGCCATTGGCAATCCTGATTCTATACCACGATGAATAGCTAAATTCTCTACTGCCTTTATAGATCTAGGATGAGGAAATTTCATAATTTCACTCTTGTATACTTTAAATGCTTTAATTTTGAATGACATTTCTTTTGTTATGTTTTCATAGACTACTGGATTGAAAGGAATTTTGACTAATCCAGGTAGTTCATAAGAATAAACTGCCTTGGCAGAACTTGATATAGGTCGAGTCGCTACCAACGTTGATTCAAAAACTTTTTGATGATCTTTGTTGAGATCATTTTCAGGCGTAGTGTATACAATCTTAGGTTTGTATTTGCTGATAATCTTTTCGAGTTGAACATTGATTTCTAGATGTGGTATGGAATCAAGCTTCATGTCAGGAAAGTCCAAGAAATGAAAATTTGATATTCCTAAAATCTTTCCAGATCTAATACATGCATTTTTTCTCTCCAAAATCATATTCTTGTCATCATATTGTGCAGAAGCACCTTCTGAAACCACACACAACTCTACCCTGTTTTTTCTTGATAACTTCCTGATTGTTCCACCCATTCCTAAAACTTCATCATCTGGATGTGCTGCTATTATGAGAATGTTCAATAACTCTCATCTATTTTTGAAGTTAATAATACTTTTCAATTATTTTCTTATTTTTTCAGAAAGCCTGATGGCTTTAACAAGATCAGTTAATTCATGATAATCAAAACTAACATTGTTATCAAAGAAATCTTTTGATTTATCTGAAGTTATGTGAATTTCTATTATGTTTGAACCTAGAATTGCAGCTGTTAGTGGTGCTATGATAATGGGGCAATGATTAGAGTAACCACTGAAGTAACGTATGTTTCTAAAATCTAAATCAGTTAACTCACAGGGATATTTGGGAACACAGTAAAGCCATTTTATTTTAGGATGTGAATAATAATTACTGTCAATAGGTGAAACTTCAGAACTGATTATTATTTCCTTTTCTGTTTTTAGAATGCGTTCTAATATTTCTGATTTTTTGTTATCTAATATTGGTTTTGCGTCAGATACTCTAATCTTAAATCGTTTTACAAATGGGTCTAACATGTCAACAGCTTCTGGATACATGGGAGTGCAGAACCATTCTATCCCTATTGATTTTGCTAATTTATTGATCTGATGTATGTTTGATTCAGAAATTGAAGATTTGATCAAACGAGATACTTGAGGATGATTTGATACTGTATTTTCTTGAAAAGCTTGGAATTTTACCGCATTACAGCCACTTTTTCTAGCATGGCTTATCATGTCTCTAGCCAATTCAAAGTCACCGTCCCAGTTTACGCCGATCTCTGCTACGATAAAACTCATGAGTAAGAACTAAGGTTATTAATATAAAAACTATGGATTTATTTCCTTAATTATGTCTGTCATACAGTGACGATTTAAAATGGATGTTGTAAACAGAGACTATAGACCAAAATATAAAAAACAGATTTTAGAATTATTTAGAAAAACATATGATAAAGAAATGACTAAAGAGTTTTGGAATTGGAGATTTGAAAAATATCCTTTTAAACAATCATTGATTCGTTTATCTTTCTTTGATGAACAACTTGTTGCCCACTACTTATTACAACCTGCTAAACTATTATTCAAATCATGCGAAATTGATGCTCTTTATTCTATGACTACAATGACAGATCCAAATTTTTCGGGACAAGGTTTGATGACTAAACTTGCTAATGAAGTCTATGATATTGGTAGAAAACTAAATTATCGTTTTGTATATGGTTTTGCAAATAGAAATTCTAATTATATGTTTTCCAAAAAATTAGGATTCAAAACCATCGTAATGCCTGAATTTAGTATTGATGTAAAAAATAACTCTACTACAAATTCGGATTACACCTGTTCTGATATTTGTAACTTTGATGATTCGTATTCGAATTTTTATGAGAAATATAATAAAAAGTATGCTCATAAAATTATGCGTGATAGAACCGCCGATTATATGAACTGGAGATTCATCAGACATCCTGAAAATAAATACAAATGTTATATGATTTCTCTAAATGGTGAAACCATGGGATATTTTGTATTGAAAAATTATAATAATATTAAATGTCATATTGTTGATTTTCTGATTACTGATGATCCGTATTGCTACGATTCAATGATTACTACTGCGATAAATTTCTGTAAAAATAATGGTATTAAAGAACTCACTTTATGGATGAACAAAACTTTATCGTTATATGATCATCTTAGTAAAATGGGTCTTACAGAAAATTTGATGGAAAACTATCTTGTTATCAAATCATTATCACCCAATATCGATCTATCTGAAATTGAAAAAATTGATAATTGGTACTTAACTATGGCTGATTCCGACGTTTATTGAAGGAATTAGTGTTTTTTCTAAAATCTTTTTTTAATAGACTGAGAAGTAGTTCTGGAGCTTTATCATTCAGTTCGTGCTTAGAACGACCTTTATTTCTCAACCCGATCTTTACTAGACAATCTTTGTTTAGAAATTCAATCTCTGACATACCTGATGTGTTAGTATAAAACTTATCACAATATTTTATGAATGTAAAATACTCTTTTTTTGGTAACGAGTTGTAGAATACATAATTTTTTCTCTCTCTTTTCATTTCATTATAAAAGGATTCGATTAGATCAAAATTTCGATCTTTGTTTCCTGAAATGAAAACAGTTTTTTTCTTTTTTAAATATCGTCGAAGTTTTATTAGATCATTTTTAGTTTCCTTTCGCGATAATGATTGTGGATGAATTAAGACAAGATCATAATTTTCTTTAATTGGCCTGATAAGTTTTTTTAGATTTATTCCTTTGAAAACAGGATTTCCTAAATTATATGCCTTGGGCTTTAGATATTGAATTCCATTAAATAGGTGAGAAACATGAGATTTAGCTTCTTTTGATAATGAAATTTGAAAATAGGAAAGAATTGATACAACAGGTCTTATTATCTGATCATAGGTGGGAATAATTTTCATGAATTCGCCTGCTCCAATGTGAACTACTTTAATATCTAAGAAAAAAGCTGCTAATGCTATGAATGGTAACTCTCTTCTATCGCCTACGAGACAGACATAATCATATTTACTAATTGAAAATTTTTCATAGCACTGTATGTAAATTTTTCCCAAATTTTTATCATCATGTATGTTTTTTATTTTCTTTGAAAGATCAATTTTGTCTGTATCGATTTTTTCTTGAAAATATTCAATAAATGGTGATAATATGGAAAATTCAGATCTATTCGAGTATGCAAAACATACTTTCATACGTTTCTTATCATGTGTCATCATAAAAAGATTAAAAATCTCAAACTGACTGATATTCGACATGTTATTACTTGTTTTGACTATGTACGAAGTAGAAAGAGAAATATTCTATATTTGAATAGGAATGGAGTGAAAAAACAATGGAAAAAACCATCGATTAGGCACGGTATAATGACAAAATATAATTACATAGTTCAATACCCAAAAAATCTAAAGCTTGGTAAAAATTTTGATATTGGTGAATTCACTTACATAAATTCCAATTACGGTGTCACCATCGATGATGAAGTACAGATAGGTTCTCACTGTGCAATTTATTCTCATTCTACCATTGATGATAAAAAAGGACAGGTTATACTTGAGAAAAACTGTAAGATTGGAACTCATAGTACTATAATGCCTGGTGTCACTGTCGGGGAAAATTCTGTGATTGGTGCATATTCGTTTGTAAATAAGAGCATACCAAAAAACGAGATTTGGGTTGGAGTTCCAGCAAAATTTAAGTCCAAAATTAAAAAACATTAGTTAATTTAGGTGTAAAAATAAGATTTGATATCTTGAATACCAAAGATGTTGTTGTAGGTCTTGGTGAAATAGGTAATCCAATATTACGACTTGTTTCAAAACAAAAACCATCCATTGGTTATGATGTAAATGAAAAATTGATGGACAAAAAAAAATTCAAAAAATATGAAAAACTACAGACATCATTTCTGCATGTATGCATCCCATTTTCTGATAACTTTATCAAAAACGTAGTCTCACTTGCATCCAAGTTCAATCCTGAAGTAATAGTCATTCACAGTACAATAAGTCCTGGAACCACAAGCAATCTCCAATCGCAATTACAAATTCCAGTCATTTACAGTGCGACAAGGGGTGTTCACAAAAGAATGCTCTATGACTTGAAAAGATATGTAAAATTTTTTGCAATAGAGCCAACCGCTCCAAGAGCAAAATGGGCGTCTTCTGCATATGTTAACATGATGAAAAAATGCGGTGTCAAAACAAAGAAGATGACAACTCCTCTTACGCTGGAATTGGCAAAAATTGTAGTTGATACATCATACTATGGATGGCTCATAAACTATGCACAAATCTCAAACATGATTGCCATACAAAACAAAGTAAGCTATGACGAGATGTGGTCATTTGCAGATGAGATACACAAGTATCTTGGAAACAGGCCAAAGATGTTCCCAGGTTTTATTGGAGGGCATTGCGTTATACCAAATCTTTCCCTTGTCAACAATGAAACATTGAACATGATAGACGGAATAAATAATCTTTATACGTCAAAGGTAAAAAACGCAAAAACAATTGCAAAAAAATACCAAAAAAGCTAATATCTGATCCTAGTGTTTCGGTAAGTCTATGTTACAAAGTATTGCATTCGTCTTCTTGAACCTAGATGAAGTTTTTCTATGAATTGTACTACGATAATTTCTTGATAAAATCAATAGACTTGGTAGGTGACGGATCTGTCTTTGATAATGCAGCAAGGTATATTGTGGAATAATCTAAAATGTAGATCAAATTAATCAACTTGGATATTATGGAGCCATTTACAGAGTGTACTTCCTTATAGTCAATCTTGTTTATTTGAAAGTATTTTTTAATAATTTTCCATCTCTGTTTCGTTTTGATATAATCATCTGAACCTTCTAGCAAAATTGGTTGCACTTTATCTTTTTTCTCCCATGATACGATGTCATTGTGGCCTGCTTCTATGATGTCTTCTACCATTGCATGCCTTTTTGCATTTTCCTGAAGTGAATTCTTGAATCTTACTGCAGCAGCTTGTAGGCCAAAAGGGTAATAGATTACTGGAATTCCAGAAACCCACTCTGCCAACTGCAACGATATGTTATTTTTATCAAGATTCTCTGATGAAATAATTTTCTTGGTCTTTTCAAGCTCTTTTATGGAATCTAGAATGTCTTTTTCTTTTAATGGTAATACTGGTCCCAATATTTTTAAAATGGTATATAAAAATCCTGGAAAAGATGCCCGAGGGGAATGAATCCTAGGAATAATTCTATGTTCAATTTTATATTTTTGACAATAGTCTTGCATCTTACTTCCTGAAGAAAATGCAATAGTTTTGCACTTGGTTTTTCTTGCGGCATCAAGCACAGATAATGTCTCTGCAGTATTTCCAGATACACTTGTTGTAATGACAAGCGTCTTTGAATCTACGGTATTTGGAAGATGATACCCCTTTACCACTGCCACGTGAATGTCTGTTTTTGAAAGAATAGATGATAAAATGTCTCCTATTGTTCCAGAACCCCCCATGCCTGCAAATACCATGTGATCTATCTTGCCAAAATCTATGGCATCTTGAGATGATGAATATGACTCTCTTGCAATGTTGGGCCATTGATCATAAATCTTGTACATTCCAGAAATGTCATATTTCTTCAAGGTAGCAAGACTGAGCAACTAATGTTCTGGATATAGATTGCAATATAATGTTTCATGGAATAATCATTGCAACGATTATAAAAAAGCCAGAATTTTGGAACCATGTTGAACCAAGAAACAAAGATTCACTCTAGCTTGAAAACAGTCGAATGGAAGAACAATACAGTAATCATGATTGATCAGACAAAGCTTCCAAACAAACTCGAGTATGTAAAATTCAAAGATTATAACAAAGTGGCAGATGCCATACGAAATTTGGTAGTGCGAGGTGCACCTGCTATAGGAGTTGCAGGAGCATTTGGCTTGGCACTTGCATCACTGCAAAGCAAGGCAAAGACAAAAGAAAAACTACTAGAAGACATGGAAAAGGCAAAAAAAATCCTCTTTGAGACAAGACCCACTGCTGTAAACTTGGCATGGGGATTAGAAAAAATAATGGAAATAGCCAAGAAAGGAAACGATACAAACCAAATCAGAAAACAAGTTGTGGAACTGGCACAAAAGATGGCAGTCGAAGATGTTGAAATCAACATGAGGATGGGAAAATTCGGCTCTGAACTATTTTCAAACAATGACACCATAATGACTCACTGCAACGCAGGAGCGTTGGCTACAGTAGGATACGGAACAGCACTTGGTGTTATCCGTGCAACAAAGGACAGTGGAAAAAATATCAAGGTTATCGCTACAGAAACAAGACCTGTAATGCAAGGCTCAAGGCTGACAGCATTTGAACTACAACATGACAATATCGACGTCAGCCTAATCCCTGACACTGCAGTAGGGTATGCAATGGCAAAGGGACTAGTAAACAAAGTAGTAGTAGGTGCAGATCGTATACTAAGCACAGGACATGTCTACAATAAGATTGGCACATACCAAGTAGCTACAATGGCAAAACAGCACAACATTCCATTTTATGTGGCAGCACCGCTTTCAACATTTGACCTAAAAAACAAACCAGATGACATCATAATAGAACAAAGAAAGGCAAGTGAAGTAACAGGAGTGGCAGGAAAGAAAACCGCTCCAGATGGAATCAATGTGATAAACCCAGCATTTGACATGACTCCTCCTGAACTAATAACTGGAATCATAACAGAGGCAGGTATTGCAAAACCTCCGTTTGAGGCATCAATCAAAAAATTATTCGAATCCAAGTTGTAAAGTATTTATTCCATTATACAAACAACCCAATTCATGGCAGCTGTCACTTCAGAACAGATACTAGATTCACTAAAACAATGCATGGACCCAGAGATTCCAATCAGCGTAGTGGACATGGGACTAATCTATGGTGTTAACATTACTCCAGATAACAAAGTAGACATCACAATGACCATGACAACACGAGGTTGCCCATTACATGATACGCTAGTCTCTGACGTAAAACGATACGTAACCAAGGTTCCAGGAGTGTCAGCAGTTGACGTACAAATCGTATGGGAGCCAGCATGGACACCAGAGAAAATGTCAGATGAAGGCAAGAAGATGATAAACTATGGAAAACAAAAAACAATTGCACCAATAAATTATGAAATTGCCATGCCTCAAGGTGTTGGTTCTCTAGTAAAGCAAGAAGACGGCTCCCTAATTCTAATGGATGAAAAACAGCAAGGATTCATGGTAAACCAGGCTATAGTAGAATTTTGGAAACTATGCAACGGACAACGAAGAATCACTGAACTAGTTGACCTCTTTGCAAAGCAAGTCGGAATGCAACGAGGACAGATGGAAAAAGAAGTCTTGCAGTTGATACAGCAACTCAGAGACGGCGGATTGATTATAATAAAAGAGCCCGAAGTATCCAACGTACAATTTAGAAAATAAAATCTAGATCTCGTTAATCTCAGTTATCGTACCCTGAACAGAGTCCATCTTTACTATGGCTCGCTTCTCCCCAAACCCAAGTGCGACATACCAGTCTCCGCTGTCGATGTCAAATTTTGTCTCAAGTGTCTTGATCTCGTCTGATTTCACTCCATATTTCTGCACAATGCCTGACACCGCAACAGGTATTGCCTCCTTTTCTGTCGGAAGCCTCCTTTTCATCAGTCCTATGCCTGGGCTCATTATACCATGATATCATATCCCAGTATAATAGTCATTTCCAAAAAAATCAGATCCGCAGATCAAAATCAATAACACAAGATGCTAAAAATTCCATAACAACATTCTATATAGCAAGATCAGTTCGAGTCAGAGTATGGCAATACCGCAAATCGTATCACGATCGTTTCTGGCGCGACAAAATGATCTGTTATTCATCGCATCAATACTTGCAGTACTGGGTACATCAAGTGTACTGATTGGAGGAATATGGGATTCCGCATCACACGCACTAAAGATACCGGACAGCTTCTGGACCATACAGCATGTTACAGTATATACAGGAGTGAGCATAGTGGCATTTTCTGCCGCATTTGGAACTATACTATCCCTGAAGAACAGAAAGATAATCCTTGGAATGACTCTATTGCTCGCAGGCTCTGCAATGCAGCTTGGAGGAGGATATGTCGATTACAATTTTCACACAACATATGGAATTGATGGATTAGTTACATCCTCACATCTTACAATAGAATCAGGATTATTACTAACCTCGATTGGTGGATTTCTGACTCTTTCAAAGTTTGGCTACACCAAAACAAAAAAACTTGTCCCGTTTTCAATCATAAATGTGATATTTGCCGCAACCTGGATAGGATTTAATCTATCACTACTAATTGGTGCAATCATGTTGTGTATTCCAGTCTACGACTTGTTCGCGTCTGGCTGTTCCGTAATGTAGTCCTTCAATCTTCTATATCCTGAAAAGACCAAGATCAACGCTCCTGCAAATATCAATGCTGCAGGGAACATTATTTCCTGCACCCTGGTATCACCTATTGTAGCTGTAATCTTTACAGGCTTGTCTGAAAGATTGGTAACCTCCAGTGTAACCTGGTCACCGTGTGAAAAACGAAAGTAATCAACCGTAACCTTGTTTGTTATCTTTCTGATGTCAAGCGAGTTTCCATGTGGATCAATTACCTTTGCCAAAATGTCATTCTGGTAACTATCAGATGATATCATATAGTACCCGATGCCATCTCCCTTGATCTTTACTGGAACATAATTTGCTTCAAGGTTTTCAAGCAAAAAACTATTGGTGCTCTTGCTTGACTCTGACAAAATAATTCCAGCTCCGATTGATCCTGTTATGATGGATAATATGCCAACATAGAATAAAGAAATCGGCAATCGCATACAGATATGATCTAGTTTTCCGTCTATTTATTATCAAGGGCTCGGTGGGATTCGAACCCACGACCTGACGGTCCGAAGCCGTCCGCACTATCCGGGCTATGCAACGAGTCCGATCAATTAAGAATTTAACGGGGCTAAATATCTGTCTAGGTAATTGAAAATTTCACAAAGGGTAGCAGGAGTCGAGTATGCAATACGGGATATTGCACTAGAAGCAAGAAAACTCCAGAAACAAGGCAAAAAAATAACATATCTTAACATCGGCGACCCGCTCCAGTATGGATTCCAGCCGCCTGACAGAGTAAAGGAGGCACTAATCAAGGCAGTAAGAGACGGCCAGAATTATTATGCATCTTCAGAGGGACTCCCAGAATTACGACAAGCAATTGCAAAAAAAGAGGCAAAAAAAGGTCTCCGAGTTTTAGAAGACGATGTCCTGGTAACAAACGGAGTATCCGAAGGACTGGAAATGATAATGGCGTCTATTGTAGAGGCAGGCGACGAGGTCTTGATACCTGGCCCATACTATCCACCATACGCATCATATGTTAGACTGTTTGGCGGAAAACCAATTGAATTTCTAGTAGACCTGCACAGCTCAACTCCTGATCTAGATGACATACGATCAAAAATTACAGAAAAGACAGTTGCGATATGTCTTATCAGTCCAAACAACCCGACAGGTGTAGTCTTTAGTGAAAAGTCACTAAAAGATCTAGTCAACCTTGCAAACGAGCATGACTTGTATATCATCTGTGATGAAATTTACGACCAGATTGTCTTTGACGAAAAATTTACCGGAATAGGCAAAGTAAGCGGCGACTCGCCCGTAATCTTGCTTAATGGATTTTCCAAGGTTCACCTGATGTCTGGCTGGAGAGTCGGATATATCGCGTTTAACCAATCAAATAGACTGGAACTGTTGCGAGAAAACGTACCAAAATTATCGCGAGTCAGGATTGCAACAAATCTTCCTGTACAGTATGCAGCACTAGAATCACTGAACGGACCGCAAGATTATGTTACAAACTTTGTTTCGGAATTAAAAAAGCGACGTGACTATACCATTAAGCGACTAAATGAAATGAACGGCATCAGCTGCTCAAACCCAAAAGGTGCATTCTATGCATTTCCAAAGATTGAAAATAACAAGTATGGCTCCGACAAGGAGTTTGTAACCGAATTATTGAAGGAGACAGGTATCCTTACAGTCCATGGTTCAGGATTTGGAACACAGTATGGCACGGGCCACTTTAGAATGGTCTTCCTGCCTGATATTCCAATATTGAACGAGGCATTAGACAAGATAGAAAAATTTGTTGCCTAGTACTTCCACTCTGTGACCTTTCTTGGAGTAATTTGTATGATACAGTCAGTCTGGTCAAAGAGTTGCTGTGCTGATTTATTTTTCATATTTTTAAAATATCGAAGCAAGATCTTTTTTGCAAGTGGCTCCACCAAATTTTTTTTCAGGATTAGTTTTGCTCTTCCAGTCCCCATTACACCGATTATGTCAGGTGATCGTACTCCTACATCAACACAAAACGAGACCTTGGGATTCTTCCTGATGTTTCTTGCCTTTCGTGTTCTAGTATTTGTGCCCACATAGAACTTGGAATTCCAGTACATGTACCATACTGGAACGATATGCGGAACCCCGGTATCATCTATTGTTGCAAGCCTCAAAATCTTCTGTGATCTTAAAAACTTCTCACTCTTCATAGTTTTCCCCACGCAGACCTAAAATGATCAAAAACCCAGCAATGCCAAACATGCCCACTGAAATCTTTTCACTTGTGATATCTGAAGACGTAAAGAAATCTGATGTAAACTCTGGCCCCCATATTAGCAAGTCACGTACTATGGCGATACAGGCAACAACAATAAACAATACACCCATCGCTGTAAACCAATTCTTTCTTCTTACGCGGCCCATGCTAATTACAAGTAGAAAGACTAGATTATCTTTATGCCTGGGTTTTTCATCTTATTTTTTATCATTGCATTAAGAAGTATTGGTGTTGCCACTTCTGCAAGATATGACAATGATCCCGGTCCCAATAGTATGGGCCTGAGATTTTTTATCTCAGTTATCAACTGGCGTGTTACATTTATCGAGTCTTCTGCATCCCCGCACACAAATATGTCCGAATCCAGCACAAGTTTTGGGTCAATCAACTTTTTCTCTGATATTGTATGAAATGCAGATACCAGTCTAGACTTGTTCTTCATGTATTTGTGGACCAACTCAAATGCAGACGGTTTCTTGTCCTTAAACGAGATGAACTCAAAACCAAGATCAGTCTTTGTAAGGGGTACTATAGGTGATATGACAGTACAGTCGTCTCGTACATGAGGTAAAAGCTGTGAGCATATTGCATCTATATTTTCATATGGAATTGATAACACCAGAACATCGCTCTCTTTTGAAACGGAGACATTGTCTTTTCCTGTAATCTTTCCCCTGATGGAAGAGTATTGTGTCTGTGCAAGACTGGAATATTCCTTTGCAGCTTCTTCTGCCTTGGAGGCTTCACGTGATCCAATTATAACATCATGGTTTTCACACCATCGCAATGCAAATCCTTTGCCCATGCCGCCTGTACCTCCAATAATTCCAATCTTCATGAAATCAAGCACAGGCAATGTTATTATTATCTTTATTCAATAATTGTAATCGTTATTGCCACTAGTTCTTTTTCTACGACACGGCCAGGCCAAAAACAATGTTGAACGAATTTTAGCTGGACGCACAAAAGGATTTCCGCTCACTGATCTGGGTGTCAAGCAGGCAGAGCAGATAGGGAATTTTCTAAAACCATTTAACATATCCAAAATTTACTGCAGCCCAATAGAGAGGGCAGAGCATACTGCCAGAATAGTTGCAGACAAGGTAGGGCTTGGTTGTACAGTTGACGAGAGACTAACAGAGATAGAGATGGGCTCATTTTCTGGGATGCATTATGATACAATGTTTGAAAAACACGGTAATGTCTTTCTGAAATTTTACCAAGGTCACCCAATAGTTGAACAAAACGGCATCGAGACATTTGCAAGCGTAAAAAACAGAGTTCTTGATATGGTCTCACACTGTTCCAGAAAACATGATAACGAAACCATTCTGCTTGTCACTCACATGGATCCAATAAAATCAATGATATCTACAATTCTCCAGCCAAAACCAGAATTGCTATACGAAATGATAATACGAAATGCATCATTGACGATATTGAAAAATGAGCAATCAAGTTTTTCAATGGTAGCAATAAACTCTATGAACCCTGAACGATATTCTGACGAATGATCTTTTACTAATCAATCCGCACAAAAATAGCAGAACCAATATCTATGGGTTAGCAAAATCATACTTAGATTGAAACTGTTGATACTTGCATTACTGGTGATTGTCATTGCAAGTAATTTCTTGACCGAGGCCTTTGCATTACAACTATCCACTGACAGAGATGTCTATTCAAGGGGACAGCCTCTTCTGGTATATGGACAAGCTCTTCCAGATGAACCGCTGATTATCAGATTATTTGCACCGGATGGAACAATAGCACAATTCAATCAGATAAACGCAGACGATACTGGTGCCTTTAGCCACATACTGATAAAATGGCCTAATGCCACAAGCAACTTTTCATTTGGAACATATTCTGTAGAGGCAATTGCCACAAAGGAACAAGGAATATCAAAAACAATCGATGTAAAATTCTTGGCCAACTCATCTTTGATCCAAGTACCGCAGCAACCAATTGTTCTAGTATCCGTATTTGCACCACAGAGTGCAGCCATTAACCAAACATTTCGAGTCTTCATCCAGGTTACAAGCGATGGGTTGCTTGTAGCAGGAAACCCCTCCATTGTGCTTGGCTCATCACATGTACACATGCCTGATGGCAGCGTCGTAAATCTTTCAGATTCGATAAAGACACTGCACCAGGGACTATTTTATGTAGACTTTACGCCAACCCAAGAAGGCACGTACATCTTTCACATGACTGCTAATAGCAAGGGAACATTTGCCAATGGTTCCGTTGCAACCTTGGTCCTAAAGCAAAACATTGAGGGAATCTCTAACCAGATACTGCAACTAAATACTGTTTTGGATACAACCTCCCAAGATCTTGACAAGTTAAAGTCTGAGATCAAAGGATTTGGAACTGTACTGAATAGCAGTCAGCAATCTATCGCACAGGCAAACCAGAACCTTAATGCAAGTGTGACCAAGATGTCTGAATCGGTAACAAATATCGACCAGGCATCTACACAGCTAAACTCGTTATTTCTTCCAGTCGTGGCTCTCATTGCAATAATCATCGCACTACAAATAACAATTCTTGCTAGGCGACGATAATTCTCATGGTAAAGAAAAAAAGTATAATCTCAAAGACTGGGTTTTTCTTGATCTGCGTTCTGGTGTTTTCACTCTTCCCAAAGACTGCAACAGGGTTTGATATTGATCTTCCAAAAACTGACACTCAAATAAAAATAGACAATACATCTGATCTGATAAATCTCCAGCCTTCCTCATACCATGGCATCATCAAAAGATACATTGTATCTGGTGCAGGTCCAGTAGAAAAAATTACATCACAGGCAGATGGTATCATATATGGGATTGATTCAAACCACGGTTCCCTTGCACTGGGTTTTTTTGATCAAGACCAAGTGTCCAATTTAAAACTAAACGGGTATAGTGTAATTGAGGATCTTCCACTAGAGTTTGATTCTGTAACGCCTCAAATGCCAGCAGCAGATGTATCGCGAATTGACAACATCATAGGCTCTGATGTTGCAATACACAAGTATGGATATGATGGAACAGGCATCCGAATTGGCATAGTGGACACGGGAACTGATTTTTCAAACCCTGATATGACAAATTCCCTAGCTCGTGACAAAAACAATGCACCTGTAATGATTGATGCTGACGGGCAAGGAATTGTACTTACAAACGCAACATTTGTCGCAAATATCAAAAAAGGTGTCATACAAAATTATACCAATGCAATACCAAAAAATGTAACATCTTCTGTCTATGTCACATCAAAGGGAGTATTTCTTGATCTTCACAAAAAAGGCAAGGCTGCAACCATCCAGGTGTACAATTCTCTATACCCAAAGGGTGGAGCACCTGTTGTAAACGGGACAGTCCCAAGTGATTATAAAATAGGAAAAGATCCTAGGCATTTTATCATATCCCAGAGCGGCGTGTATCACTTTGGCATGGTATATGAGAGCGTCTCACAGGGCCAGAATTTCAGGCTGCAGCTTGTACCGGTTCTTGTTGTTGATTCTACAATTCCTGGATTTTACGATACTATCATTGCAGACATGTCGGATTCATGGAAAGATTATAAAAAATTTGACGGTTCCATTATACCAAAATATGATTTTGATTTTACTGACGAGTCTCCTATTACACTTGGAAAAGGAAACGAGAACCTTGTCTATGATTCAAACCATGACGGTAACCCAGACTATGGAGCAGGAACAGTGGGCGCGCGTGTGCTTGATGTATATGGTATAATTGCAAAACCGTCAATGATTGACAAGAAACTTGGAGCAATTAACGGCACACTGCTTCCACCTCTTGACCCTCATGGAAATTTCTTTGGTGTGATGTACGATTATGGCGGTCACGGTACAGGCACTGCTGGATCAATAACTTCTGCAGGAAAACAAAGTTATGACATCTATGCCAATTCTACAAAATATCACATAAGGGGTGTAGCCCCTGGCGCACAGATAGTTCCCATAAAAGCACTCTGGTTGGGTGATGCAATTTATGGCTGGCTCTGGGCTGCAGGATTTGATCAAGAAAAAAACCAATGGAAGTACTCTGGGAATACCAGGGTGGATATAATATCGAACAGTTGGGGAATATCGACTTTTCCTGCATTACAGTTCGTTCCGGGACTTGATGTACAGTCGCTTTTGCTTGGAGCATTGTCCGTACCACACTCACTTGATGCCAACTATCCTGGTGTGTTAATAGTCAGCAGTGCGGGAAATGCAGGGCCTGGATACGGTACACTGGGTACACCTGATGCTGCGCCGTTTGGGATTACTGTAGGCGCAGTCACCGATAATGTCTTTGTGGGATATGGCCCATTCAAAAACCAGCCACGGTTTGGAAACAGCACGTCTCATTATGGTGAGGTCTCTGGATTTTCAAGCAAGGGTCCATCATTGATTGGAGATCCAAAGCCTGATCTTATGGCAGTAGGCGAATACAGCTACACCCCAACATCGGTTACAAAAACCAGCAAAAATGACACCAGCGAGTATGGCCTGTTTGGAGGAACAAGCCTGGCAGCACCACTTGTGGCAGGCTCTGCAGCAATTCTAATGGAGAGCCTGAAAGATAATGGTATACCGTACAATTCTTTTACAATAAAAAATATTTTAATGTCAACTGCAACTGATCTTGGAAATGATCCATTCTCTCAGGGTGCTGGACTGGTAAATGTAACAAGAGCAGTTGATTATACCTTGGGCAATGGTGATACATTTCAAGTGTACAATGATGCATCATATTATAACACAAAAAAAATTCTAGATTCTGCGCTGAACCAAATGAACTCATCTTCAGTTGGCTTGAAAAAAATATTATTCACTAATTCTTCTTTACCTGAAACATCCTGGTTTGGCGGAAGACTAAGTCCAGGGGACAGGACATCTACAACTTTTACCATTGTAAACCCAACCAACCACACATTGGAAATCAACATCGAGCCGCAAAAACTTGGGCTGATAAAGGCTGATACCTATAACGGAACAACCCAGGTAAGGTTACAGGATCCGCTAATAAAAAAATCCGGAATCTATAGACCAAATTATGTCAATCTACAGGAAATAAAAAATTATACAGGACTAGGGTCATTTTTTGAAAAGACAGATCCTGTTCCCAGCGATGCTTCCTTGCTGATATTAAATCTCGAGTCTCCCTTCTCACAGTTCATGAACTCGTCTGCAAAAAGATAT
>Ga0070740_10002927_pt1 | contig 18996 bp, 14 predicted proteins | sample Coa_R2_FD_67286 | JGI IMG/M metagenome (GOLD analysis project Ga0070740, IMG submission 67286) | Surface soil microbial communities from Centralia Pennsylvania, which are recovering from an underground coalmine fire - Coalmine... | ecosystem: Environmental > Terrestrial > Soil > Unclassified ...
CGAAATCTTCGCCGATGGACCCGGCGCTCTCCATGTCATCGCAACGCTGCCGCTTGCCGAGGGCTATAGCGTTGCCTACCGTAACTTCGATGTGCAAAGACAAAGGCTCAAGTTGATGAAGCTCGAGGTGGTGGGCTCGGAAAGGGTCACGGTGCCGGCTGGCAGTTTTGAGGCTTACAAGGTCGATCTCGCCTCGGCCGACGGCGGCCCGGAAAGAGCCACCGTGTGGATCGCCAAGGACTCTCGCAAACCTGTAAAGCTCACAACGGCGCTGCCCCAGATGGGTGGCGCAAAGATGACAGCCGAACTCCAGCAGTGAGCGGCCTGGCCGGCAAGCGCAGTGCGTTGGCCAGTGGCGTCGGGTATTGTACATTCGGGACGCTGGAGCGGACATGAGCGAGACCGCATACGCTGTGGTCGCGGTTTTGGGCCAAAGCGAGTATTTCGACGAATGAGAAGAGAAACCCGGTCTGCTGCATAGACGTTTAAGTTGTTGAGGTGGTTATGAACACGAAGATTCTGCTGGCATTTGCCGGTGGTCTGGTCGTAGCTTCCGGAATAACCTACATCGCGATGCGGCGTCCTGCCGCCCCCACGGCGCTCGTCGATGCCGCGCACACAGCGACTGCCCCAGCTCCGCCTCCGACCGCGCCGCCGGCTGCCGAGCCTGCGCCGGCGGCGCTAGCACAGGATCATGTGGCGCCATCGACGCCGTCGACGGCGTCGCCGAAGGTCGCGCGGGCGTTCCGACCGCGATCCCATCAGGACGCGCCGAAGTCGCAGCCGCCGCAAGCAGCGCCTCCGCCCGCCCCCGCCACTTCCCCGTCCGGCAACAATCCGCCGACGCAGGAGATCGCAAGCAGCGCTCCGGCGCGGGTGGCGAATGCGCCGCCGCCTGATGCGCTGGCGCCGCCGCCAGAGCGCAAAGTCGAACCGCCTCCGCCGCCTCAGCCGCACACGGTGACGATCCCGGCCGGAACGACGCTGTCCGTCCGGCTGGCTGAAACGCTTTCAACGCAGCGAAGCCGCGCCGGAGACTCATTTGCGGGGACGCTGGACCAGCCGCTCATTGTTGACGGATTCGTTATTGCCGAACGGGGAGCGCGAGTGCAAGGCCGAGTGGTTGAATCCGATCCAGCGGGCCGTGTACACGGACTGGCGCAACTTGCGCTTGAGTTGACGCAGATTAATACGTCTGACGGACAGAAGGTGCGCATTCATACCGCCGCGTTTCGCAAGCAGGCGGAGCCAACGAAGAAGAAAGATGCTGCAAAAGTCGGGATCGGCGCGGCGCTCGGAGCAGCGATCGGCGCCATCGCCGGCGGTGGCAAAGGCGCAGCCATTGGGGCCGGAGTCGGGGGCGCAGCCGGGGCGGGCGATGTGTTACTCACCCGAGGTCAGGCTGCCGAAATCCCTGTGGAGACACGACTTACCTTCCGGCTTTCCGAACCGGTCACGCTTACCGAAAAGCTGCAGTAAGTCCGCTAACCGCCCTGCAAAGGCGACGAATCTTTACCCGTCCACTAATATCCAGCAGTAACCTCCCGCTGCTCGGAGCGCCTTAGAATGTAGGTATGACTCGACGCGAGTTGCTCGCCTTGGCCGCAAGCGCGCCACTAGCCCGCACGAAATCGCTGTTGGCGAAGGAAGCGCCCACCGCGCCCGTTTCCATAGCCAGGTGCCGTTCCTACGATGAGGACCTCGCCCCGACGCTTTCAAAAATGTTTGACCAGCTCGGTGGACTCGGCCGCCTGGTCAAGAATAAGACCATTACGATCAAGCTCAACCTGACGGGCAGCCCGGGGTTGCGGTTCCAGGGCAAGCCGCTCGGCAGCACGCATTACACGCACCCCAGGACCATCATGGCGATGGTGCACCTGCTTGATCAGGCGGGCGCGCGCCGGATCCGCCTGGTGGAGAGCGCGTGGGCGTCCTCCGGACCGCTCGAGGAATATATGCTCGACTCGGGATGGAATGTGCGCGTCATGCAGAGCATTTCGCCCAAGCTGGAATTTGAGAACACCAACGCTCTCGGTAAAGGCAAGAAGTATTCGCGTTTGAAGACGGCAAACGGCGGATACATTTTCCCGGCCTACGACCTCAATCACGCTTACGAAGATACGGACGTGTTCATGTCCATGGCCAAGCTGAAAAATCATGCGACCTGCGGCGTCACCCTTTCCATGAAGAATATCTTCGGGATCACGCCAGCCTCGATTTATGGCGACGACGCGGGGATCGATGGACCGAACGAAAATCCGGGAGCGGGCCGCGTAAGCGTCTGCCATCTTGGAAAGCGCGGTCCAGCAAAAACCGCCCCTCAGGAAAATGATCCGAACTCCAGCCGCCAGCCCGGCTATCGCATGCCGCGCATCGTGGCTGAGCTTGTCACCGCGCGGCCGATCGACATCGCCTTTATCGACGGCGTCGAAACGATGGCCGGCGGGGAGGGCCCGTGGATTCGCAAGAATTTGCGATGGGTGCAGCCGGGAGTGCTCATCTTGGGTACGAATCCGGTCACAACGGACGCCGTTGCGACAGCGGTGATGGGGTATGATCCGCGCGCAGACCGCGGCACAACGCCCTTTAATGATTGCGACAACACGATGAAGCTTGCTGAGGCGCTTGGCGTCGGCACGACGGATCTCAAACGGATCGAAGTCGTTGGCGAGTCTATCGAGGCCGTGAAGTTCCCCTTCGGCGAGCGCGCCGTTACATCCGGAACGCAGGGCTGATCGAACACGGTCGACGCCGGCCTCCAACAAGCGAGGACGTCATGGCGGACCCAAAACACGACGATCCGGTTCAGACAGGAATTTGACCGCCGAGAACTGGCTGAACCCTTCGCAGGCTGAAGGTGAGAACGAAGAGGGCGCCCATTGGCGCCGCCGAGGCTCGACTCCGTCGCAAGCCGTAGGCGACGCTGAGACGATGGAAGCCGATTGAGAACGCCACTGCCAGCCGCGGCCGCGGCCGCGGGCGGTATGCGAAATTCAGATTATGTCTGCTATTTCGAACCCCGCCATCGCCTCTGAAAATCTGCCGCCCGTCCCCTTAACCATTGAGGGCGCGAGCGTATTGCACCAAATGTTCCGCGTACGCTGGGCGGAGTGGAAAGCGCTGGAGAGCGAGCGGCGGCGCGAAATCCTGGCGGAGGCGGGCGTCACGCTCGATCTTGCCGGCCGGCCTGGAGAGCAAACGGCCGCGTACTCGCTGCTCGGCCATAAAGGCGACCTGCTTCTCATCCACTTCCGGGATTCCTTCGAACGCCTTAACGACGCAGAAACCGCAATTCAACGCCTGGCTCTTTCGGATTTTCTCGAGCCCGCGACATCATACCTCTCGGTCATCGAGCTGGGCTTATATGAATCCACGATGAAAGTCTACGCGTCGCTGGCGGAGCGGGGTGTACAGCCGTTTTCGGCCGAGTGGAGCGCGGAAATCGAGCAGACGCTCGAACGGCAGCGCGCCGCTATGCGGCCGCGATTGTATCCCGAAATCCCTGCGTCCCGATATGTCTGTTTTTACCCGATGGACCGCCGACGCGGGGAGGACAAGAACTGGTACCGGCTTCCAATGGCGGAACGCAGGCGGCAAATGCAGGAGCACGGCGCCGTCGGCCAGCGGTATGCCGGACAGGTGAAGCAGATTATATCGGGGTCGATCGGATTCGACGACTGGGAGTGGGGAGTTGACTTGTTCGCGGACGACCCGCTGGTGTTCAAACGGCTGATTTACGAAATGCGCTTCGACGAAGTCAGCGCGGTTTACGCCTTATTTGGCCCGTTTTATATCGGAATCCGCCGGCGAGCGGCCGAACTTGACCGCATATTTCCCGTAGTATGATTGCGCCGTATCACGTCATCCCATTTGCGCTGCGGCGGCGTCGAGGTCATATGCAGGGGAGTGCGGCGGAAGCGCTTCCGAATCTTTGCATTTGGCAATCAACAGCGTGATGTCGTCATGCTGCTCTCCTGCTCCAAACCGGCGGACATATTCAGCGACGGAGGCGAGCAGCGCGCGCGGCGCCAAATCGCGATGCTGGCGCAAGACATCCACCAGCCGCGCCTCTCCAAATTCTTCACCCGCCGCATTGAAGCACTCCGTCACGCCGTCGGTATATAGGGCCACCATGTCGCCGGGCAACAGGCGGCGCTCTTCGGCGGCGCAATCCCAGGAGTGGAACAGACCGAGAACGCCAGAGGTGGAATCGAGCCGGTCCAGGCTCCCGTCGCGACGCAGAAGCAGCCCCGGCCGATGGCCGCAGTTGGCGTAGCGCAGTCTTTGCAAACGATCGTCGTATTCGCCGAAAAACAGCGTGGCATACGCCCCCTCCCCCGCGCTGTCGTAAAACAGCCGGTTGATGGAGGTGAGAAAACGTTGCGGCTGATCCATGACGAAGGGCGTGAACGGACGGCTCGAGTACGTCGCGCACTGGTTGTGGATGTGGGCCTGCAAGTTAGCCATGAGCAGCGCTGCAGCCGTACCCTTCCCCGAAACGTCCCCGACCACGAGTCCCAGCCGTTCGCGACCGAGGTCGAGAAAATCATAGTAGTCTCCGCCGATGTGACGGGCCTGCATACAGAGTCCGGCGCATTCGAGCGTCGGAAGCTGGGGAATCCATTGCGGGAACAGCCGGGCCTGGACGCTCCGCGCGAGTTCATCTCCTCGCTGGCGCGGCGCTCAGCTTCACGCCGTTCCCTATGCGCGCGTCGCTGCATCTCCAATTCGCGGGTCATCGCATCGAGGCTGAGAAGCGTAAACGAGTTTCCGTCGATATCCTCGAAGGTGGCGCACATTGCCCCTGAGGGCGCCAGTTGCGGCGAGTGGTGAAAGCGGACGCCGGAGCTGCCCCATTCCTCGACTTTCGCGAAAATATCTTCCGTCAAAAAGGAGATCTGCGTGGGCCGGCCGATCAGGTTATGTTCTGCAGCGCCCTGCTTCGGGGCCGCGAGCGCCAGCAGCGCAGTCCCATCCGGCGGCGCAAGCATCAGCCAGCGCTCGCCCGATGGGCTCCGGATGTCGAACGCGACGGAGAACCCGAGGCAGTTTTCGTAGAACTCACGGCTGCGTTCCTGGTCGCGAACAAAAATAGTGACGGTTGCAAGCCGCAGGTAGGGATCCTGGCGGCCCGGCTGGAAACTGCAACGGTGCGCGTGGTGAGCGGAATCACAGCTCATCGCCGCGATTATATCCGAACAGCGCAATCGCTTTCGTAATTAAGCCGTCAACGGCTCTCCGGCGCGGCTCGCTGCCGCCCAGTATTTTTCCGCGCCCGCCGTATCGCCTTGCGCCGCCACGGCATGCCCGAGGTTGATGAGCGCTTCGCGAAAGCCTGCACGCTCTGACACGGCTTCGTTATACAATTTCACGGCGTCATCGATCTGTCCGGATTTCTGGAGCAGCAATCCGGTGTTGTAGAAAAGCTCCGGAGTTCGTTCACCGGATTCGATGAGCCGGGCGTGCAGTTCCAGCGCCTGCTCCGTGAGGTTCAGTTCCATGTGTACTGCGGCAAGCGCGCGCAAGGCGTGCAGGGAGTTTGGGTCGCGTTCAACCACGCGGCTGAATCCTTCCGCCGCGGCCTGAGGCTCGCCAGCCCTCCAGCGGGCCAGCGCCAGATTGAACTCGGCTTCCGACCATGCCGCGCGCCGGTCGATGCATTTGGTCAGCGCTTCAATGGCGCCATGGTAATCGCCGCGGCGGAAACGCAGAAGGCCAAGCCGAAACCAGGCGCCTTCCCACTCGCATTGCGCGTAGAGCGCCTCCGCCTGATCGGCTTTTCCCTGCTGCTCGGCAAGGACTGCGGCGTTATACAGCGCGCCTTTGTGGCCGGGCTCGATTTTCAGCGCCCGCTGGTAACACAACGCCGCTTCATCGAGTTCGCCGTGCTTGTGCAAAAGCGCCCCCAGATTGACAAGCGCCGCGGCCGAGCGCGGGTCCCGGCGCGCCGCTTCACGGTAGGCTGTTGCGGCGTCCTCCGCGCGCCCGCAACGTTCATACGCCACTCCGAGATTGAACCAGGGTTCGGCTTGCTCGGGCGACATTTCGGCCATTCTGGCGCAATGCGCCGCCGCATCTTCAAACCGGGCGTCAACGAAAGCCGCTTCCACCTCCGCAACAAGCGCTGATTGCTTCGGGACGCTGCCGAGCTGCGCGGAAATCTGCTGCCTGGCTGCCAGCAGCGCCGCGCTCGATTCGCCTCCCGCAATAGCGGCGTCAATCTCCGCCAGAGCCTCTTCCACTCTGCCTTGCAGATGCAAGACCGCCGCCCTTGCCAGCGCCGCTGGTATTTTCGCCATCGTTATATCCATCGTCCGCACACCGCGAACGCTTTATGCGGCATAGACCCGCGCTGCTGACAGAGCAGAGATGAAATAGCGGGCTGCTATCATCAAGAGTTAGGCCGCAGAACCAGCGCAGAAGGCTGTTCAGATCCGTTTTCATCAGCGTTCGTCTGCGGCCGGCTTTCCTGGTTCAGAGTGCGCCGAGACACGCTGCTCGACTTTTTTCACGATTTTTCCAGCCGCAGCGAACGTTTCCTCATCTACGATGATGGATTCCGCACAGAAACGCGCTCCTACGCCGACGTAGGCCGCGCTGCGCGCGCCTTCGCCGCCCGTCTCCAGCGGGCAGGAGTCCGCAAGGGCGACACGGTCGTTATCTGGTGTGAGAACCGGCCGGAATGGGTGGCGGCGCTGTGGGGATGTCTGCTGGCGGGCGCGGTTTTGGCGCCGGTCGATTACCGCGTTTCCGCGGACTTGTTGCTGCGTATTCGGACGAAAGTGAATGCGCGCGTCACTTTGATCGGCGAAGAAGTGCGCTGGCCCGCCGGGGCCGGCGGCGCGCCGCCGTGGGCGCTTGCCGAGCTCGATTGGTCCGATGCGCGCGAGCCAGCTCCGGTTGAGATCTCGCGCGACGATCTCGCTGAGATTATCTTCACCTCCGGCGCGACGTCCGATCCGAAGGGAGTGCTCATCACGCACCGGAACATTCTAGCGAATATTGTTCCTGTAGAGCGCGAGATCCTCAAGTACCGCCGCTACGGACGCCCTTTTTTCCCCATTCGTTTTCTGAACCTGCTGCCGCTCAGCCACATGTTCGGTCAGGCGCTCGCCGCGTTCATCCCCCCGGCGCTGCCGGGGGTGGTGGTCTTCATGCGCGGATATAACCCGGACGAAATCGTGCGGCAGATTCGTATGCGCCGAATTTCGGTGCTGGTGTCCGTTCCAAAAATCCTTGAGCTGCTGCGTGATTATGTCCGGCGAATCGCGCCAGAAGCGGACGCGCCGGCGCCCGGAGGCCATTTTCTGCGACGCTGGTGGCGCTATCGCAGGATTCACCGCCTGTTCGGCTGGAAATTTTGGGCGGCGATCGTCGGCGCGGCGCCGCTGCCGCCGGACCTTGAAGATTTCTGGACAAAGCTTGGTTATCTCGTCATCCAAGGGTACGGGCTCACCGAAACTGCGCCGATCGTCACGTTGAACCATCCGTTCCATGCCCGCAAGGGCACCGTCGGAGCTCCCATTGCCGGCGTCGAAGTCAAAATCGCTCCCGACGGCGAAATTCTGGTTCGCGGCGAGAATGTCACGTCCGGATACTTCGGCGCTGGAGACGACGCCGCCTTCCAGGACGGCTGGCTGCATACCGGCGATATCGGCGAAATGGACGCGCAGAATCGGCTTGTTATCCGCGGCCGCAAGAAGGAAATGATTGTCACGCCCGAGGGACTGAACGTCTTTCCCGAAGATATCGAGAGCGTGCTGAACCAGATGCCCGAGGTCGAGGACTCAGCGGTCGTCGGCCGAGATCGTGTTGAGGCCGTGTTGGTGGTCAAGCCCGGCGCCGATGTGGGCGAGATCGTGCGGCGCACTAACGCCCGGCTCGAAGATTACCAGAAGATCCGCCGCGCGGTCGTATGGCCGGGCGCCGAGTTGCCCCGAACGGAAGCCGCGCGGAAGCTGAAACGGCATGAAATCCTGCGTTGGCTTGAGACGGGCGCGGTTGCGGAAGGGAAACGGCGGCCTGACAGGATATACAACGTGTTGGCGCGCTATGCCGCCGGCCGCGATCTCACGCCCGCGACGACGCTCGACGAACTGGGGTTGAGCTCTCTCGAGCGCGTGGAGCTCATGATGGAGCTCAATATGAGCGAGAGTCAGTTCAGCGCAGCGCGCACCGTGGGCGATCTGGCGGCCGGCCCCACACTGGCCGTTGCCCCGCCCTCTGCCGAGGTGATGAGCTTCCCACAATGGAACCGGTCACGATTTGCGCGCTGGCTTCGCGATGCCAGTTTGCTCACCTGGATCCTGCCCATCGCTCGCTTCTTCATCTGGCCTCGCGTAGTCGGCCTGGAGAACCTCGCCGGCCTGAAGCCGCCCGTCATTTTTGCTCCGAATCATCAAAGTCACCTGGATGTGCCCGCGATTCTGCTCGCGCTGCCGTACCGCTGGCGATGGCGCGTTGCGCCAGCGATGTCGAAGGAGTTTTTCGCTGCGCACTTTCACCCGGAGCGGCATTCGCTTCGAAAGCGCTTCACCAACAGCCTGAACTACTATCTAGCCACGCTGTTCTTTAACGCATTTCCCATTCCCCAGCGCGAGGCGGGCGCGCTTGAAACTCTGCGCTACGCCGGACAGTTGATTGCCGACGGCTGGTGCGTCCTCATTTTCCCGGAGGGAGAGCGGACCAGGGGCGGCGAGATCCGCCGGTTTCAGCCCGGCGTCGCGATGATGGCCGCAAAGCTGAACGCGCCGGTCGTGCCCGTGCGGCTCGAGGGCGCAGATCGCGTTCTGCATCAATCCTGGAAAATGGCGCGACCGGGCCGGGTTACAATCAAGTTCGGCAAGCCCCTGCGCCTGACAGGCGACGACTACGCCCGCCTCGCCAGCCAGGTGGAAGATGCAGTGCGCGCGTTATGACCGGAAACGGTTCACCCCCCGAATGACCGGACCTCCGATGGCGTGAATCGCCGCGTCGAGATCCGGCACATCCAGCCAGCGGCAGAAGCCATAATAAACGGCCAGGCCGACGGGTATCGAAACCGCCAGATCGGCCAGCCGCGCCAATTGCGATACGCCTAGCCGGCTTACCACCAGATGGCTCGAGGCTGCTGCTGCAGCGCCCATACACGCGGATGCGATCAAGATCTTCCCCACGGTCTCCAACAGTTCGCGCCCATGAATGCCGTGAATGCGGTTTCGCAATATCCAGAACTGGACGACCGATGCAAACAACGCGACCGCAGAGGTCGAGAGCGCCAAGCCGGCGTGGCCGAGCGAAGTAGTGTGGATCAGCGTCCACGCAACGCTGAAATTAATGCCAATCGAAAACAGGCTGATCATCATCGGCGTTCGCGCGTCGTTGAGCGCATAAAAAGACGGGCTCAGAACTTTCAGCGCTGCGTAACCAGCCAGCCCCAGCGCATAGCACGACAGGGCCAGCGCGGTTTGATTGGTGTCATATACCTTGAAGCGGCCGCCCTGATATACCGCCCCGATGATCGAACGTCCGAGCACCGCCAGCCCAATGGAAGACGGAATCGTCAGCAGCAGCACCATACCCAGCGATCGCGACAGAGTGCGCCGGAACTCGTCGATGTTGCCCTGCGCGGCGCTGCGCGAAACCGATGGCAGAGTTGCGGAGGCAATCGCCACGCCAAACAGCCCGAGCGGCAATTGCATGAACCGGAAAGCGTATCCCAACCAGCTCACCGGGCCGTTGCCCAATTGCGAGGCGAAGTTCGTGTTCACCATCACGTTGATTTGCGTCGCGGCATTGCCCAGAATCGCCGGACCCATCAATTGAAGAATGTGCGCCAACCCCGGATGCGACCAGTGCAGCTCCGGACGGAACCGAAAGCCGGCGCGATGAAGGCTTGGAATTTGCCAGGCGAGCTGAAGCGCGCCGCCGCAGACAACTCCGATGGCCATGCCCTGGATGTGGCTCAGCCCGATATGCGGCCCGGCCACGTAGCCGATGAGGATTCCGAAACCGACGGATCCGATATTGAAAAACGTCGAAGCCATCGCCGGCACAAAGAACTGGTTGCAGGCGTTCAGGATGCCCATGGCCTGCGCGGCCAGCGCCACCAGCAGCAGAAAGGGAAACATGATCCGGGTCATGGTCACGGCCAGCGGAAATTTGCCGGGGACCTCCTCGAATCCGGGCGCAAGCAGACGCACCAGCGCCGGCGCGAAGATCACTCCGAGAACGCACAGCCCGCCCACAACCAGGATCAGCGCCGTTGCAACCAGGTTCGCCAGCCGCGCAGCCTCGCCCTTGCTCTTGGTTGTCAAGTAGTCCGTGAAGGTGGGCACAAACGCCGATGACAACGCCCCTTCAGCGAACAAATCGCGCGTCAGGTTCGGGATGCGAAAGCCGAGATTGAAGGCGTCCATTACCGCGCCTGCGCCGAACAGGCGGCTCATCACGCTCTCACGGATGAGCCCGGTGACGCGGCTCATCGCGATGGCGATCGAAACCACCCCGGCCGAGCGGACTACGCTGTCGGAGGCCGGCGAAGCGGGGCCGACGACTTCACTTTCCGTATTCTTCGAAAAACTGGGCAATCGTCATGATCCCCGTGTAGTAATTCTCGATTTTGTACTTTTCGTTGGGCGAATGCAGACCATCATCGGGAAGGCCAAAGCCCATCATTACGGTCGGAATTTTGAGGAATTTCGCAAAATCGCCGACGATCGGAATCGATCCGCCGCTGCGGATGAACACTGTGGGACGGCCCAGCATTTCGCTGAATACTCGCGCCGCGGTGTGAATCGCAGGATGGTCAGGGTTCACCAGAATGGCGGGTCCCGCGCTCAGCACGCGCACTTCCGTCCGGATCCCGGCGGGCGTGTTGTCCTTCACAAATTGCTTGTAGGCAGCCACGATTTTTTCGGGGTCCTGGTTTGGGACCATACGCATACTGACCTTCGCGACCGCCTTGGCGGGAATTACTGTCTTGGCGCCGGGTCCCGTGAAGCCCCCTCCGATGCCATGCACTTCGAGCGTCGGCCGCGCCCACACGCGCTCCAGAACGCTGAATCCCGGTTCGCCAGTCAAGCGCGTGGATCCAACCTCGTTCTTCAGAAACTCCTCTTCGCTGAACGGCAGATTGTCCCAACTCTGCTTCTCCGCCGAAGCAGGCGGTTGGACATCGTCATACATGCCCGGGATATGGATGTGGCCGTTGGCGTCCTTCATCTTGGCCAGCAACTCGATCAGGCCAAAAATCGGGTTCGGCGCCGCGCCTCCGTACATGCCCGAGTGCAGGTCGCGCATTGGACCGGTCGCCTCGATTTCCGTGTAAATGAGGCCGCGGAGCCCGATGCACAGCGTCGGAATTCCCTCGGCATACAGCTCGGTGTCCGACACCAGCGCCACATCCGCTTTCAGCCGTTCCGGATTCTGTTGGACGTATTTCGCAATCGATTCGCCGCCGACCTCTTCCTCGCCCTCAATCAGGAATTTTACGTTCACAGGCAACGATCCGTTGATCGCGAACAGGGCCTCCACGGCTTTAATATGCATGTACATCTGCCCTTTGTCATCGGCCGCGCCGCGCGCGTATAGGTTGCCGTTTCGCTCGGTGGGCTCAAACGGAGGCGATTCCCAAAGCTCTAGCGGATCGGGCGGCTGCACATCGTAGTGTCCGTAACAGAGCACCGTCGGTTTGCCGGGAGCGTGAAGCCAGTCGGCGTACACCAGCGGATGCTTCCCCGTCTCGATCACTTCAACATGCTCCAGGCCGGCCTTCCTCAGCGCGTCGGCGATGAAATTCGCGGCGCGGCGAACATCCGGCTCATTTTCCGGCAGCGTGCTGATGCTCGGAATGCGAATGAACTCCTTCAGCTCATCGAGCATGCGGCGGCTATTGTCACGGACGTACTGCGTAGACTTTTGCGACATGGAGGCTCTAGTTAACAGCTTACAGCGACCTCACTTGCCGCATAACGGCACCGAAAAATAGAACGCCGCACCCTCGCCCGCCTTCGACTCTACCCAGATCCTGCCGCCGTGCTGCTCGACAATCTTTTTGCAGGTCGCCAGGCCGATCCCCGTTCCCGGCACGTTGCGTCCGTGGAGCCGCTTGAACAGACCGAAGATGCGATCGTGATATCGCGGGTCGATGCCGATGCCCTGGTCGGAGACGCGGAAGACGGCTTCGCCATCCAAAACCTGCGCCGAAACGTGGACTTTCGGCGTTTTGCCGCCGCTATACTTGATCGCGTTGCTGATCAGATTTTGGAATACCTGGGCCAGCTGCATGCTGTGACCCCAGACGGTAGGAAGAGGGTCGCGTCTGATCTCGGCGGCGCTGTCCTGGATTGCGCGGTGCAGGTTCCTTAGCGCGGTCTCCAGCGCCTCTTCGCTGCTCACGGGACTGAACGCTGCCGCGCCCATCCGGACCTGCCTGGAATAGCTGAGAAGGTCCTGGATCAGCACGCTCATGCGCCGCGCGCCATCGATCAGATAGCCAAGAAACTCGTCTGCGTCGCGGTCCAGTTTGCCTTGATAGCGCCTGGCCAGCAACTGCGCATAACTGGCGATATTTCTCAGCGGTTCCTGAAGATCGTGGCTGGAGACGTAGGCAAACTGCTCGAGTTCTTCGTTGGACCGGCGCAGCGCTTGCGCGGCGGCCTGCGCGTCGGCGCGCTCGCGCTCCGCCTCAGCGAACAACCGGCTGTTATCGATGGCCAGCGCCGCGCGTTCGGCGAGCTGTTCGGCCACCGTAAGATCTTCCGGCCCGTAGATGCGCCCGGATTCAGCCATTACGAACGTAACCGCGCCGAACGTACGCCCGCGCGCCTTCATCGGCGCGACAATGACGGAGCGGATCCCCGCCGCTCGAAGCATTGCCAGATGCTCCTGGTCCTGAGCCGCGCGGACCAGCGCCTCGTCGGTGACTTCAGACTGGAGCACCGAAGCGCCTTTGCGCAATATCTCCGCTGCGTCGTGGGGCATATTGATGTGGCGCGGATATCGTTCGCGCATTCTCCAGGCCGCCGCGAGTTTTTCCGGATCGCGATGCTCCATCGCCAACCGCTCCACGCGACCGTCTGGCTCTACCATGTCCACCACGCACCAGTCCGCAAATTCCGGAACCGCAAGCTTTGCAACGCTCCGCAAAGTCCCGGCGTAATCCAGAGAAGCGCCCAGCAAGCCGGATGCTCGGGCCAGAAATCGCGCCCTGCGGGCGCTCGCCTCGGCCGCTTCTCTCATCCGGTTTTGCTGTTCATACAATTCCGCACTGCTGACAGCCGATGCCGCCAGGTTGGCGAGGGCGGTCACCAGGCGCCGCTCCGTATCGCTGAAGGAATGCACAGTCCGAAAATAAATCGTGACCGCTCCGGAGTTCCTGCCGTAAATTCGCATCGGCGCGGCCAGGAAGCACCGTATGCCTTCGGCGGCGTACAAATCTTTGCGCCGAGAGGTCAGAGGATCTTCAGCCACATCCTCGATTGCAATGCAGCTGTCGCCGAAACTCTGACCCGGCTGTGCGAGGAAAACAGATTGCCGGCGGTATTCCTCGCTCAGTCCCTCGCTGGCTGCGATCCTCCACTCGCTCAGGCTCGGGTCAGCGCGCCACACCGCATATGCGTCCGCCGCAACCATCTGTTTCGCCAGCAAGATGGTCTGATCGTACACTTGAGATGCCTCTAAGGAGCCGAGCAGAACCCCGGACGCGTTCACCAGCATTGTGAGTTTCTGCTCAATGTCGCGGTGCCGCGCCAGGGCCGCTTCGGCTGTTGAACGCGCCTGCCGCTCGCTTTCTAACAGGCGCGCCCGCTCCACCTCCGCCGCCTTACGCTGGGTGATGTCCCGGGCAATCTTGGACGCGCCGACCACGCGCCCCGAGGCGTCCCGAATGGGAGAAACCGTAAGCGCTACATCAATGACCTGGCCGTCCTTGCGGCGCCGCTTCGTTTCGTAATACTCGATGCGTTCGCCGCGGCGAATGCGGTTCAGGATATTGAGCATATCCTCGGCCATGCCCGGCGGCGCAAGCGTCGTGACCGGACGCCCGACAATCTCATCGGCGGTATACCCGAAGATCCGTTCGGCGGCTTTATTCCAGCTGATGATGATGCCGTCCAGAGTCTTGCCAATTATGGCGTCTTCGGATGAGTCAACAATCGCGGCGAGGCGCTCCCGATCCTGGTGAACCGAATCGGCAAGGCTCTCCTGGCGCTGGGAGGGCATAAAGCGTAAGTTCTACTACAACTAGCTTAATAGCCGATCCGTCCGAGCGCTAGGATGGGAAGTGGTGGTTCGATTTGGCGCTGCCGCCGCGGCGCTTTGCATTCTGCTCACCGGCTGTGCACGGAAGCATCGCGATGGAGTCCATCTGCACCTGGATGAAACGTACCCGCAGAAGCTGTCCGAGTGGGGGCTGTTCACCGGAAACGGCCCCAATCTCAAACCGAACGATCGCGTCATCCCTTATGACGTGAACACGCCGCTGTTTGTTGATTACGCCTCCAAACTTCGCACTGTGTGGATTCCTCCCGGCCAGCGCGCCCGGTACAGACCGGTCGGAGCGTTCGAATTTCCCGTCGGAACAATCTTCTCCAAGACGTTTTACTACACGTGGCCGGATGGGCGAGAGCGCCTCATTGAAACGCGGCTGCTGGTCCATATGAGTAACGGGTGGGTGGGCCTGCCCTATGTATGGAATGATGAGCAAACGGATGCGATCCTTGAGATTGCCGCGGAGCCTCTGCCGATGCGGTGGACCAACAAGGCCGGCAGAACCTTTCAGTTTGATTACGTCGTTCCTAACGTCAACCAGTGCAGAGTGTGCCACGACAGCCCGGACGGCGCGGCGCCGCTCGGGCCGACTGCGCGCAACCTCAATCGAGAGTTCTCCTATTCGGGCGGAGCTGAAAATCAGCTTGTGCACTGGGCGAAGGTGGGCTATCTCCAAGGGGCGCCCGCGCCCGATCATGCGCCCCGGTTGCCGGTTTGGGATGATGCGCGAACCGGAACACTGGCCGAGCGGGCGCGCGCTTACCTGGAAGTGAACTGCGCCGGGTGCCATTCCGAGCACGGGCGAGGCGCTAAATCGGGGTTGTTGCTCACGGCAGTCGAGACGAATCCCGCCAAGCTGGGCGTTTGTAAAGCGCCGATGGAGCCTGCCCGCGCAGGCGGCGCGCGATTTGACATCGTTCCCGGCAGGCCTCAGGACTCCGCCCTGGTGCTCCGCATGGAATCGACGGACCCGGAGTCGCGTATGCCCGACCTGGGAAGGTCGCTTGCGCATGAGGAGGCCGTGCGGCTGATAAGCCAGTGGATTCGAGAGATGGCAGGGAATTGCCGTCAAGAGCCGGTCGACCATTGATTGACAATACTGGTTAGATTCGAGCTCACGGGGAGCGTGCCGAAGGTGCGCCCCCAATCCCTGCCGAGCCGGGATTGACAGAAGGCGTCCGATACAGCGGAGTCCGCGTGCTGGATCATCAGAGAAGCCTCGAGCGCAAGGGCCAAACGCTCGATCATACGTCTTGCGTTGAGTTCATCCTGGTCTTTCGGCAGCTCGGCTTCGAGCGAAGCCAGTTCCGCATCGAGATGGCGATGCCCGCCGCGCGCCGACCTTATTTGTTCAATCAGAGCCGCTGAACACTCCGGCTCTTTTCGCGCCGCCCGTAATGCGTCGAGACAGATCACGTTGCCGGATCCCTCCCAGATGCTGTTCAGAGGCGCTTCGCGGTATAGCCGCGGGAGAATATACTCTTCGATGTAGCCGTTTCCGCCGAGGCACTCCAGCGCTTCGCCCACCAGGACCGGCGCCCGCTGGCAAATCCAGTATTTGGCGACGGGCGTCGCCATGCGGGCGAAGGCGCGCTGGGTGGAATCGCGCTCGCGCCGGTCGAACGCGCCGGCAAGCCGCATGGCCAGCAGGGTCGCCGCCTGGGACTCTAGGACCAGATCTGCAAGCACGTTTCGCATTACTGGCTGATCGATGAGCAGTCTCCCGAACGCGCTGCGGTGGCAGGCATGATGAAGCGCCTGAAGAACAGCTTGGCGCATCAACCCCGCCGACGAAATGACGCAATCGAGGCGGGTGTGCTGTACCATTTCGATGATCGCCGGCACGCCGCGTCCCTCCTCACCCACGCGGCGAGCCCACGCCCGGCGCAATTCGACCTCGGCCGATGCATTCGACCGGTTCCCCAATTTGTCCTTAAGGCGTTCCAGATGAAATCCGTTCCGCCGCCCGTCCGGAGCCCAGCGGGGCAGCAGAAAACAGGTCAGTCCGCCCGGCGCTTGCGCCAAAACGAGAAACGCATCGCACATCGGGGCCGAGCAGAACCATTTCTGTCCCGTGAGGACGTACTCAGAAGCGGATACGCGCTCGGCTTGCGTCGTATTCGCCCGTACATCGGACCCGCCCTGACGCTCGGTCATTGCCATCCCGATTGTCACCCCGGTCTTGTCCCACGCCGGACGCGATGCCGGGTCGTAGATCGTCGACAGAATTCTAGCCTCCCACCAGCGCCCGGCATCCGGAGCAGCGCGCAGAGCCGGAATCGAGGAGTAGGTCATGGACACCGGGCAAACATGGCCGGCTTCGTTTTGCGTCGCGACCATCACCAGCGCCGCGCGGGCCACGTGAGCGCCTTCCCGCGAATCGGTCCAGGGGAGCGAGTGCAGCTCATGGGCTATCGCCAGCCGCATGAGCTCGTGCCAGGAAGGATGAAACTCAACTTCGTCAATCCGGTTACCGTATCGATCGTGCGTCTTTAAAACCGGCGGATTTTCATTCGCCTGAAATCCCCACCGCGCAACCCGTTCACTGCCGGTGATCGCGCCAAAGCGCAAGAGGTGGTCTTCCGCCCAGCCCGCGCCCTCGCGTCGGACCGCCTCCACCAGCGTGCGGTCAGTCTCAAACACGTTGTAATCGACCAGGGGCGGCGGCTGGTTCTGCCCGAAGCTGGCGAGCGGGTTCACGCGCACAGTTTACTCCTTTGACAGTCGCCTGTTACACTGAGAGTTTCCACTCTTACTCCAGCGATTCCCGCTGCCGGAATCAGTACAATTCAGATAGGAGCTCCAATGATTCAGGCCACACAACTGCGCCCGGGCATGGTGATCAAGTTCAATAACGATTTGTACTCGATCTTCAGCATGACCCACCGCACGCCCGGGAACTTGCGTGGATTTGTGCAGGTCAAGATGCGCAACCTCCGCAGCGGTTCAATGTCGGAACACAGGTTCGCGTCGGAAGATCGAGTCGAGCGGGCCGCGCTCGAAGAGCATGAAATGGAATATCTCTACGATGACGGCGAGTACTACTATTTTATGAACACCGAAACATTCGAGCAGATGCACCTGACCAAAGATCTGCTGGGAGAAGCGGTGAACTACCTTGTGCCGCAACTGCGGGTCACCGTCGAGTTTTATGAAGGCAAGCCGATCAGCGTCGAGTTGCCGCCTACCGTCGATCTCACCGTTGTTGAAACCGAACCCGGCCTGAAAGGCGCAACGGTATCCAATGTCACCAAGCCGGCTAAGCTCGAGACCGGCCTGGTGGTCCAGGTTCCGCCGTTCATCAACCAGGGTGAGCGGATCCGCGTCAGCACTGCGGAAGGCGCTTATCAGGAAAGGGCTTGAAGCGCCGCAACGAGCGCGTCCTCTTCTTCCGGAAGAACCGTCCGCAGATCCAGGACCAGGCGCTCATCGCTAATACGGGCCACCACCGGCGGGTTCCCTGCGCGCAGCCTTCGCTCGAGTTCGACCGCATCGCCCTCGACGGCGATGAGCCAGGTCGGGAGCGCCTGCTCCGGCGTTGATCCTCCACCCGCGACGGATTCGCCGGGCGCGAGTTCCGCTCGCAAATTTGGCGCCCGCGTCCGGACCCGTTCAGCGCGGGCGCGGATCTCATCCGGCGTTTGCGCCAGCATTCGAATGGCAGGAATTTCGTCTGCGCGATCGAAAAGATACGCTCGCAGCGTTTGCTCCAGCGCCTGGCAGATCAGCTTATCGACGCGCAGCGCGCGGAACATCGGATTGCGCCTGAGACGCGCGACCAGCTGGGCGTCGCCTGCCAGAATGCCGGCTTGCGGCCCTCCCAGCAGCTTGTCTCCACTGAACGAAACCAGGTTTACTCCGGCCGCGAGACTCTCGGATACAAGCGGTTCCGTGATCCCGAACCTGCGCAGATCGATCATGCAGCCGCTGCCCAGATCCTCATACAGCGGAATGCCCCGCTCACGCGCAAGCGCAGCCAATTCCTTCAGCTCAGGTTTCTCGGTGAACCCGCGGATCTGGAAGTTGCTGGGATGGACGCGCAACAGCAGGCGCGTGCGCTCGTTGATCGCCGAGCGGTAGTCTTCGAGGCGCGTGCGGTTGGTGGTTCCCACCTCGCGCAAAATCGCGCCGGATCGCGCCATGATTTCGGGAATGCGGAAGCCATCGCCGATTTCGATGAGTTCGCCCCGCGACACGAGCACCTCATAGCCCGCCGCCAGCTCATTGAGAGCGAGATAGACGGCGGCGGCGTTGTTGTTCACTACAATCGCCGTCCGCTCCAGCAGGCGCTCCAGCAGCCCGCCAGCGTGGACGTCGCGTCTGCCGCGTCGGCCCTCGGCGAGGTTGTATTCGAGATTGGAGTACCCGGCGATCGGAATGAACCTCGTCAACGGGGCGCGCCCCAGGTTGGTGTGCAGCACGACTCCCGTGGCGTTGATCACATGGCGCAGACTGGGCCGCGAGAGACGGTCCAGCTCCGCCGCAACCAGGTCTTCGGGCGAATCGCCAGCCGGCTGTCCGCCTCGAATCGAGGCTCGCAGCTGCGTCAGTACGCGACGCGCCTCGCTGACCACCAGGCGGCGGGGATAGCGCCCCTCCAGCCTGGAGGCGATCTCTTCGACCGACGGCAGCTCGCGAAGGCGTTGGTTCAACCCTATTGAGTATGCCAGCTTCCGGGCGCATTATCCCGTGCGGAATACCCGGGATGGGTATACAATACCCATCAGGGGTATATGTCGAGACCGC
>Ga0070740_10002928_pt1 | contig 18993 bp, 13 predicted proteins | sample Coa_R2_FD_67286 | JGI IMG/M metagenome (GOLD analysis project Ga0070740, IMG submission 67286) | Surface soil microbial communities from Centralia Pennsylvania, which are recovering from an underground coalmine fire - Coalmine... | ecosystem: Environmental > Terrestrial > Soil > Unclassified ...
GGTTCGCTGTTTTCGGCGGACGCGTGGAACAACATCGGATTCACGGCGGCGGAGGTGAAAAATCCGAAGCGTGACGTGGCGTTGTCCATGGCGTTCGGCACGATCATTGTAATTACGCTGTATTGCCTCGCGAATCTCGCGTATTTGTTTGCGCTGCCGCTGCAGCAAATTCAAAACGCTCCAGACGACCGCGTGGCGACCGTGGCGCTGAGCGCGATCTTCGGGGAAACCGGGGCTCTCATCATGGCGGGCGCGATCATCGTTTCGACGTTCGGGTGCAACAACGGATTGATTTTGGCGGGTTCGCGAGTGGTCTACGCGATGGCAAAGGACCGACTATTCTTTAAGGCGACCGGAAGGCTGAACCGGTGGGGAGTTCCGGGAGTGGCGCTGGGGCTGCAAGGCGTGTGGATTGCGATTCTCATTCTGCTGCGAACCCGAAAGCCGGACGGGACGTACGGCAATCTCTACAGCGATCTGTTGGATTATGTGGTGTTTTCCGTTCTGATTTTCTACGTGCTGACGGTTGCGGGAATTCTGGTGCTTCGGAAGAAACGGCCCGAAGCGGAGCGGCCGTACAAGGCGTTCGGCTACCCGTTTGTGCCGCTGTTCTATATGGTGGCGGCGCTGGGGATCATGACGGTGTTGCTTTTGTACAAGACGCAGACAACTTGGCCGGGACTGGTCATCGTCCTAGTGGGGGTTCCCGTGTATCTGCTCTGGTCGCGCGCGGCGAAGAGGAGACAGGCTGCGGGCTAAGTGAAATTTCCGGTAGGTACGGAGAGGCTTTGCCTCTACAATACGCTGGTCCAAATTGGCGTTAGGCAGGGAAGAAGCAAAAAGCAACCACGGAGGAGGAGTTGCATGGGCAACCCCTTGTTTGCGACAAAACCGATCAATCTGCTGATGAAAGAGGCGGCGGACACGGGTGACCACAGCCTCAAGAGGGCTTTGGGGCCGATCAATCTGGTCACACTGGGCATCGGTGCGATCATCGGAGCAGGCATCTTTGTGCTGACGGGGTCAGCCGCGGCGCTGTATGCCGGGCCGGCAATTGTCCTTTCGTATATCCTTGCCGGTGTGGGGTGCGCGTTTGCGGGTCTGTGTTACGCGGAGTTTGCCTCGCTGATTCCGATCGCGGGTTCGGCTTATACCTATGGCTACGCGACGCTGGGGGAGATTGTCGCCTGGATTATCGGCTGGGATTTGATTCTGGAGTACGCGTTTGGGGCGGCGACGGTGGCCAGCGGGTGGAGCAGCACGCTGGTGGCGTTCCTGCAGGATTATGGGATTAACCTGCCACCGCAGATTTGCGATGTGCCGGGAGCGGAATGGGTATTTTATGACGGGCGCTGGGCGCCATTGACGACGCTGAAATTATCCGCGGCGCAACTGGCGGCGGCGCCGCACGCCACAGCGAAGTTCAATCTGATTGCCTTCCTCGCGGTCATCGCGGTGACCATTATTTTGATTGTAGGCATTCGGGAATCGGCGAACTTCAATACGACGATCGTGTTTGTGAAGCTGATCGCGGTGTTCACGTTTATCGCCGTGGCGGCCTCGTTCGTGATGGGTCATCACCGGATCGCGCAGGAAAATTGGAGCACGTTCCTGCCGCCGAACGCCGGGCATTTCGGGTTGTACGGATGGAGCGGGGTTTTGCGAGGGGCAGGGGTGGTATTCTTCGCCTACATCGGATTCGACGCGGTTTCCACGGCGGCACAGGAAGCGCGGAATCCGCAGAAGGATATGCCGACGGGCATCCTCGGTTCTCTCATCATCTGTACGATTCTGTACATTCTGGTGTCCGGGCTGCTGACCGCGACGGTGCATTACTCGCGGCTGAACATCGGCGCGCCGGTGTCGCTGGCGATTCGCGAGACGGGCGTAAAGTGGGGCAGCTACGTGGTCAATGCGGGAGCGCTAGCGGGGCTGAGCACGGTGATGCTGGTGATGCTGCTGGGTCAATCGCGGGTGTTCTATTCGATGGCGCACGACGGTCTGCTGTGGAAATGGGCGGGCGATATTCATCCGAAGTTCCGCACTCCATGGAAGTCAACGGCGATCGTGGGAGTTTGCGTGGCGACGGTGGCATCGTTGGTGCCGATCGGTGATCTCGGGCAGTTGGTGAGCATCGGCACGCTGCTGGCGTTTATTATCGTGTGCGCGGGAGTGTGGATTCTTCGCGTACGGAGGCCGGATCTGGAGCGGCCGTTCAAGACGCCGTGGGTTCCGGTGGTGCCGATCCTGGGCATTATTGTGTCGTTCGGCCTGATGGCCGGGCTGGAACTGCTGACGTGGCTGCGTCTGGTCATCTGGCTGATCATCGGGCTGGTCATTTACTTCACCTACAGCGTGAAGCACAGCCGGGTAAGGAATCCGGAAAAGACCTGAGCTTCGCAGCCTGCCGGAAGAAGGCAAACCGCGCCCAAAGAAGTGCAATAGGAACGGAGTCCTCGTCACACGCGAGGGCTTCGGGTAAAGTAGCATATCTGCGCGTTTCTGTTTCATGACAGCACTTGAGACGAAACTACGGCTCCTGTGGCAGCGCCTCTCCCGGCCCGACCTTTTCGCAATGCTTTTGGTGTCGGCTGCAGTCGCGGCGTACCTCTTCGGGCGGCCGGGCGGGCTTTACGGACTCATAAAGTTTCTTGGGATTCTGGGTGCGGGCTACCTGCTGGTGCGCTTTCTGAGCTGGTGGAGAAACCGGCTGTTGTGGAGTTTGCGGAACCGGCTGATCGTCGCGTACCTGTTCATTGCGCTGGTTCCCGTGTTGCTGGTCATTTTGCTGGCCGTGCAGGCGGGAATGCTGCTGTACAGCCAGCTCGGCGGCTACCTACTTTATGAAGACATGCAAAAGCGGGTGCAGATGTTGGACGACGGAGCCGCGCAGATTGTCTCCGCCCTGACCGTGGCGCAAACGAACATCACTCCGGAGTCGGCGGAACACCTCATTATGGCGCAGCAGCACGAAGTGTATGACGCGCGGCTGCCGGGACTTCAAATCAATTTTACGGACGACGGAAGACTGTTCCGCCAGGTGGCGCGAGGCAAGAAGGAATTTTCCGGCCTGCTTCAACAAGGAAGTTCGCTGGTGCTTGCGGCAATTCGGACCGTGCAGACGACGCGCGGAGAGAGATTCGTGGAACTGCAAGTTCCGGTCACGCCGGACTTTTTGAATACGCTCGCTCCAGACCTGGGGCAGGTGCTGATTGACCTGGTGGAACCTCATGACACGGCCGAACAGAAGGGCATTTCCTTTCGGGTGGGGAACAGGGAGTATCTGGCGATTCGGGAAATCCGGGCGAAAGGCCGCGCTCTTCCGCCGGCTGCGAACTGGCTGGACCAGGAAGTGACAGGATTTTCGCGTTTTGACGCGGTGCGGGTTTCATCCGACGGAAACGTGTTGGCGCCGAATCCCGTGGTGGGTTCGTTCAGCGCCAGGCCATCGCAGCTCAATTCACGCATGTTTTCTTCCGTTGGGGAGCTGAGCTACCTGAATTTTCTGTGGTTTTTCGTCGTTGCGGGGGTGCTGCTGGTGATCGAAGCGGCGGCGCTGATCACGGGCATCGTGATGACGCGCCGGATCACCCGGGCGGTGGATGACCTCTACAACGCGACGCAGTACGTTCAGCAGGGGGACTTGAGCCATCGCGTGAAGATTGCGAGCCGCGATCAGTTAGGCGTGCTTGGGGAATCATTCAACCTGATGACGGAATCCATTAACAACCTGATTCAGGAGCAAAAGCAGCGGCAACGCCTGGAGAACGAAATCTCCATCGCCCGCGAAGTGCAGAACCAGCTTTTCCCGCGGGAACTGCCTTCGGTTCCAGGCGTGGAGATAGAAGCAATCTGCAAGGCCGCGCGAACCGTCAGCGGAGACTACTACGATTTCATCCAATTGAGTTCAACACAACTGGCGATCGCCATTGCGGACATCTCCGGCAAAGGAATCAGCGCGGCGCTGCTGATGGCGAGCTTGCAGGCCGCGCTGCGTAGCCAGTTGCTGACGCAAGAGAGCAAGGAATTGAGCACGGCGGAACTGGTGGCGCGGCTCAATAAGCACCTTTTCTACAACACCGGCGACGATCGGTTCGCCACGTTCTTCATCGCCGTGTACGATTGCTCGACGCGCATGCTGCGGTACACGAATGCAGGCCACTTGCCGTCGTTCTGTATTTGCAACGGAACGGCGATGCATCTCGAAGAAGGCGGAATGGTGCTGGGAGTCGTGGAGGAATATCCGTACGAGCAAGGCTGTGTGGAGTTGCCTCGAGGGGCGTTGCTGGTCGGATACAGCGACGGACTTGTTGAGCCGGAAAACGTGTATGGAGAGGAGTTTGGAATCCATAGGTTGAAGGCGGCGGCGATCAGCCTGCAGCAAGAAAACGCGAGAGCAGTGGCGAACGGGTTAATGCAAGCAGCGGAAGAATGGGCAGGGACGCCGGAGCAGGCGGACGACATGACCGTGATCGTGGCGCGGCTGCATTAGTGGCAGCCGAAAGGCTGGGCTATACTGGGCGGCTGGCAGAGAGGGTGGGAATGGGATTGCGAAACCGTGTAGCGCTGGTGACTGGAGGGACGCGCGGAATCGGACGCGGAATTTCGCTGCGTCTTGCAAAAGAGGGCGCGCGGATTGCGGTTGGTTACCGGTCCAACAAGGCGGAAGCTCACAACACGCTGCGGCTTTTGCAGGCAAGCGGCGCCGATTGTGTGGCCATCGAATCGGATATAACCAACCCGGCGCGAGCGGAACAGCTTGTCAAGACCGTGCTGGATCGATACGGCCGACTGGACGTGCTTGTCAATAACGTCGGTGACTTTCGCTGGGGCACGCTTGCGGAGGGTTCGCTGGAGGACTGGCAGAGCATCTTCGCCTCCAACCTGATGAGTGTGGTTTATGTGAGCAGGGCTGCGCTTCCGGCGATGCGGCGCGGGAGATGGGGAAGGATCATCAATCTCGGCGCGGTTGGAGCGGAGCGCGCTTTCGGACAGGCAAAGATTTCCGCGTACGCGGCGGCGAAGGCAGCGGTTGTAGCGCTCTCGCGCTCGCTGGCTTTGGAAGAGGCGAAGAACGGAATTACAGTCAACGTGGTGAATCCCTCCAGCATCGATGAGAAAGCATTGAGTCTTGACGAAGCGCGGCGGCTGCGCGACGCGCGCTTCCCCATAGGGAGGCCGCCCACGGTGGACGACGTAGCGGCGGCAGTGGCGTTTTTTGCCTCGGAGGAGGCGGAGTATATTACGGGCCAGATCATGAACGTCAGCGGCGGCTGGATGCTCTGAGCGCCGCTTCCGGATCCATCCATGAAAGCTTTGACTGCGGCGGAAATGCGTGAGGTGGACCGTCTGACTACGGAGCGGTTCGGCGTTCCCAGCCAGCAATTGATGGAGGCGGCCGGAGCAAGCGTGGCAGCGGAGGCGCGTTCCGCCTGCCTGAGAGCAAATCGCAACCAGCGAGCCATCTGCGTCCTTTGCGGCAAGGGAAACAACGGCGGCGACGGATTTGTTGCGGCGCGGCACCTGCTGCAGAGTGGCGTGCAGCACGTTAAGGCGTATCTCTTTGCCGATCCACTCGGGTTGCGCGGGGATGCCGCGGAAAATTACCGCCGGTGGTGCGAGGCGGGCGGAAATACCGCGATCATTTCCGACGAAGCGGCCTGGAACGCCATTTGGCCGGAGGTCGCGGCCTGCGGCGTACTCATTGATGCGATGCTGGGAACGGGATTGCGCGGGCCGGCAGAGGGATTGATCGCGCAGGCCATTGAGGATGTTAATCGCCTTTCACGGAATGCGAAAGCCGCTTCGCCCGCCTTGATTCTCGCGGTGGACACTCCTTCCGGGCTTCCTTCAGATGGTCCGGCGGCGGAAGGCCCCGTCTTGCATGCGCATGTAACCGTGACGTTCACGGCTCCGAAGGTAGGGCAGCTTGTTTCTCCGGATGCCGCCCGTTGCGGAAGGCTGCTGGTGCGGCAGATTGGTTCGCCGCAGGCCCTCGTCGAGCAAATGGGCAAGGAGAATCTGCGGATTACGGGGCCTGAAGAGTTCGCGGCCATACCCTTCGTGAGGGCAGCGGACTCGCACAAAGGAACGTATGGCCACGCGTTGTTGATTGCAGGATCGGTGGGGAAGTCTGGAGCGGCGATCCTGAGCGGGCTCGGTTGTTTGCGCTCGGGCGCGGGACTAACGACGATTGCTACGCCGGACGCAGTTCTGGAGTCTGTTGCATCCGGAGCGCCGGAGTATATGACCGAGCCGCTGGCTTCGACCGCGTCCGGATCGATTGCCCGGAAGAACTTGCTGGACGGAAGGCTTGCACACATTGGGCAAGGGAAGAGCGTTGTGGCCATCGGGCCGGGACTCGGAACGGAGGCTGAAACTCAGGAGTTCGTTCGCGGCGCGGTGCGCGAGAGCCCATTGCCGATTATCCTTGACGCAGACGGATTGAATGCCTTTGCGGGCAAGGCCGAACTCTTGCGGCAGCGCAAATCCGAGTTTCTGGCGGTCACGCCGCACCCGGGAGAAATGGCGAGGTTGCTGGGCACGAGTAGCGCTGCGGTTCAGGAGGGACGCGCGAGGTTTGCGCAGGAAGCAGCGCGCGGGTGGAACGCATACGTCCTTCTGAAAGGTTTCCACACAATCCTTGCGGGGCCGGACGGTCAAGTCTGGATCAATACCACTGGGAACACGAGCCTTGCCAAAGGAGGAACCGGCGACGTGCTGACCGGCGTGCTTGCGGGGATGACGGCGCAGTTCGGAACGGCCGATTGGCTTCGGGTTCTTGCGCTAGGAGTTTATCTTCATGGAGCGGCGGCGAGCGTTGCGCCTTTCCGGCCGGAAGACGCCGGATTACTGGCGAGCGAGGTGGCGCGCCATGTTCCGCGGGCGCGCGCCAGGCTGGTGGAGGAGATCCGGCGCAGTGGGTGAAGAGATCATTACGCAGTCGGCTGAAGAGACAATGCGGTGGGGCCGGGAACTTGCTTTGAGGCTTCAGCCGCCATTGATGGTATTGCTTTCGGGGGAGCTCGGCAGCGGCAAGACAACTCTAACCAAGGGTCTCGTCAGCGGGCTCGGAGCCGCAGCGGAAGACGAGGTCACCAGCCCAACCTTCACGCTCGTCCACGTCTACGGAGGACCGAAGCGCGTCTACCACGTGGACCTCTATCGCATGGAGAAGTTTCATGACTTCGAGACGCTGGGGCTGGAAGACGTTTTTTCCGAGCCGGGAATTCTGATCGTGGAGTGGTCGGAGCGCTTTCCCCTTCCGTCGCCGTGGCCTCAAGTGCGCATTCGTCTGGAGCACCTGGGGGGCGACAAGCGGCGGATTAGCGTTTCCTAAGAAATCGGATCGTTGCCGCTAACTCTCTGGTTACCCGCAAATTTCGATTTCTTGCGAGGCTCCTTGCCGGCTGTTAGGTTGGGATGTGCGCGTTTTGGCGGAAGGAATGCCCGACGAATCACTCATTTCCGGCCTAAGCGAAACCGGCCGCATCGAACTGAAGAGCTACAGCATCACGCTCCCCATGAGTTCGCTGGCGATCGGGGTGGATAATATCCACCACGACGTGTTCCTGAGCCCGCGCTTTGTGCAAGCGGCGCGGGAGTATCTGTTTGACCTGATCCGGCAGAACACCAGCGGCACCTATTTTTCGGGAATAGAGCTCCGGAGCACGCGCGGGCCGGACAGCAGCGGATTTCGCAGGTTGCTCGCGGACGTTCTGCAAAGCGCGCTGACGCAGGCGAAGTATCAGAAAAACATCGAGATCGACATCCTTTTCCGGCTTTCGCTTCTGAAATTTCTGACGCAGGAGATTGCCAACCAGTTCGCGAATTTGATCCTGGAAGGGAAGGAGTGGATCCGGCAACGCGGAGAGCATTTTGAAAGGAGCCAGCAGGCTCACGTCATCAAGGCGCGGCTCAGCGAATTACAGTCCTCGCGGAGAAGCGTGGTGCGCCAGGTAGGCCAGCAGGTGGCGCAGATGGTGATCGACGTGGAAGAGAACGTCATTGCCAAAGCGAGGCGGGCGCTTTTCGGTGAGGAATTTGCGCCGTACTACGACCTGTTGAAGAACAGGGTCATCTTTCTCGACGGAGGCAAGGACGACGCGTACTTTCTGGAGCACTACGTTCTTCTTGGAAATTACGTGCGCGACCCGGATCGTTTTGAAGCGATGGACGCGCTTTTCCAGGAATTTCTCAATCGCGCGGGCTTGAGCGTGCCACAGGATCCGGCCTATCTGGCGGCGCAGCAGGCGCACGAGAATCTCTTGGCCCAGGCGCAGGCGATGCGCGACGATGTTGCGCGTTTGGAAGAACAGAAAGAGTTGACGCGCAAGAAGCTGGACCGCGGCGAGAGCTTCCTGAACAAGTTCCGTTCGGCGGCGGCTCAAGGCGATCTCCGGGCTGCTCTCAGCGACATCGAACTGAGGCTAAAACACCAGCAATACAAGCTGGAAGAGCTAGGGCCACAGATTGAGGCGTCCAAGCAGAAGCTCGATTACTTTCAAAAAGAATACGGCGGGCGAGTCGGCGATTACCTGAACGACCCGGAGAACGCGCGCCGGTTGTTCGATGCAACGGACGAGCCGGAAGCAACCCGGGGGCTGCGGGCGCAGTTGCTCGCCCGGCTCATTGAGAAACTCGAGCAGGAAGACGTGCTGTATCACATTCTTGCGAGCTATGAAATCCGTCCGATCGCGGCGCAGTATCACCCGCCGGTGCACTTGCAGCAACTGCGGAAGGCGGTGGTTTCCAGGGAAGAGTTGAAGCGCGTGGAACACGTCCTGAAGCAGTTTCCGGCGAAACGGCTTTCGGAAAAGCCGATCGAAGAACTGTCCCGCAAGATCCGGCGTTATTCGCGGGGAGAGATCGAAGCGTTCGTGCTTCGGTTTGCGACGGATTTTCTGCGGTTACGACGGGACTTGCGGGACGCAGAGCACATCGCCACCTGCATGGAGCGCATCAATCTCGTGACGGCGGAGAAGGCGCGCGAGCTTTCGCGGATGAACAACCGTCTGTACGAGTGCGTTCTGCCGGAAGAGTCGCGGCCGGAGCAGGACGTGGTGGTTTCGCACGTGATCATCAAGGCGGACGTGCGAGGCTCGACGAAGATGACGCAAGACCTGCTGGCGCGGGGGTTGAGTCCGGCGTCGCACTTCAGTTTGAACCTGCACGAGCCGGTGAAGAAGCTGCTGGACCGCTACTCCGCGAAGAAAGTGTTCGTCGAGGGGGATGCGATCATTCTCGCGATCTTCGAGACGGAGTCGAGCCGGGCATACGCGCGCCCGGTGGCAAAGGCTTGCGTGCTGGCGCGGCAGATTCTTGCGGTATGCAATTCTTATAACGAACGCGCATCCACTAACAAGTTGCCGCCGCTCGAACTGGGTTTAGGTGTGGCATTTCAAGGCTCCGCGCCGACTTACTGGACGGACGGCGAATCGAAAATCATGATTTCCAAGGCGCTGAATCTCTCCGACAGGCTTTCCGGCTGCACGAAGCTGGCGCGCCGCATGCTTGGAGGGCAGAAGTCGAATTTTTCGGTTTTTCATTTCCTGCAGGCGATGGAGGGAGCTTCGGCGGAGGAGCTGGACGAATTCCTCGTGCGCTACAACATGAACGGCATCGAGCTGAACGACGAGGGATTCCAGAAGCTGGCCGAGGAGATTTCGCTGGAGTCGATTGAGACGAAGCTGGAGTTCCCGTGGGGCAAGGAAAACGCTTGCCTGTACTACGGCGAAGTGCCGATGGGCGAGTCCGTGGAACTCGTCGTCCTGCGGAAGGGGCTGGCGAAGCAGCTTTTGCCGGACGGGAAAATCGGCGGACCTTCCACGCATGCGTATTATGAAGTCTGCACGTCGCCCGCGCTCTACGATCTGGTAGCGGCGCTCCTGCGCACTTCGCACGCCGGCGCATTTGAAACTTCCCGCGCGTGATCCCTATAATCCCAATGGAGGCGAAAGGGGTCCGGTGACCTTCCCGGTCTTCAAAGCCGGCGATTCGATCCTTCGCGGCTCGAATGGTGGGTTCGACTCCCACACGCTTCCGCCATATCCTTTTGATCTGACGGAAGTTGCAGAAAAACGAGGCGGCACAAGGCGGCGATAAGGGAAATCCGGTTCATATTTCCAGTTCTTGGTGAGCGCGAGTGACAACCGGATTAGCTCTCCTGAGCCCACAATTGCAGATAGGACAGCGATTCACAGTTGCGATCACCCATGACCTCGCATGGCATTCGATCACAGTTATCCAACGGAATGACCGCAGCTTGGCATCTTCCTTTTTTTCGCCGCCGCAATGGCATCTCTTGCGGCAGCGACCTTCCTTTGGCGCGGCACCGCGCTTGATCACATATGGGCCCTCAATCCGCGTGCGTACCGGGAGCTTGTGCCCTTCGGGAAGGCACCAGGGATTCTTTTCTTGTTGCTTGGCCTCGTTCTTGTTGTCGCTGGCGTGGGTTGGTTCAAGCGTCGCATCTGGGGATAACGCCTAGCCGTGGTCATTATTGCGACACAGGTTTCGGGAGACTTGGTCAGCGCGGTTATGGGGCGTGTCGTTGAGAGCGTGATAGGCATCGTCATTGCCAGTGCACTGTTGCTGCACCTCCTGCGGCCAAAGATCAGAGCTGCTTTTGTGACCGGCGATGCGTTGAGCGTTCGTTGAACCGGAGCTGTCTTTATTCCGAATCTAGTCTTCGGCTTCTTGGGTCACGATGTGGACGTCCACAGCGGGAGACTCGCGCAGGAAGCGATGCACCGCGGATAGGTACAGATACTTGCGCCAATCATGAACGGGTGCTCGACCAAAGATGACCTGTGTGATGTGTTTGGAACGCACAAAATCTGCCACTGAGTCTGCAACGCTCTTGCCCTTCAGGCGAACTACCGTCGCGCCAAGGCTTTCCGCAAAGCGCAAGTTGGCTTCCAGGGCGTTCTGGTTGGATTCTTTCGGGCCAAACTCCCGGTCAACGTGGACGACATACAACTCGGCATCCATGCGGCGCGCCATTCTTGCTCCGCGGGCGATGAGATATTGCCCGGCGGGATTCGCCGAAACGCAGACTGCCATGCGCTCACGGACTCCCCAGTTTTTGCGAATGTCCTGCGCCTCCATATAGGATTCGAGGCTGCGATCCACCTGCTCGGCAACCTGGCGCAGAGCAAGCTCGCGCAAGGCGATCAAGTTGCCGCGACGAAAGAAATTCTTGAGTGAGCGTTCGACTTTATCGGTGGTGTAAACGTCGCCGCGCTTCATGCGATTCTGCAGGGCTTCCGGTGTCAAATCGACCATGACGGTTTCGGAGGCCGTCAGCGGCACCCAATCGGGAACAGTCTCGCGCACGATGATGCCAGTGATCGAGCGCACCACTGGAGCGATGCTTTCAATGTGCTGGATATTCAATGTCGAGAGAACGTCGATGTTTGCAGCCAGAAGTTCTTGCACGTCCTCGTAGCGCTTGCGATGTTTGCTGCCTGGGATATTTGTGTGTGCAAGCTCATCTACCAGCACTACGGCAGGACGACGCGCAAGAATCCCGTCAACGTCCATTTCCTCGAAAAGCGTGCCTTTGTATTCGATTTTCTTCCGGGGAACGGCTTCCATCTGCTCGGCCAGTTCTTCGATTCCTTTGCGGCCGTGGGTTTCAATGAAGCCGATGACCACGTCCTCACCGCGGCTGCGACGCCGCAATGCCTCACTTAACATGCTGAACGTTTTGCCCACGCCCGGCGCATACCCAAGAAACAGCTTGAAGACGCCGCGTGTTTTCTGCGGTGGCGACGCAACTTCCAACCATTCTTCGGGCTTCTTTGGCATATCTCCGCGCTAATCTGGCTGACTGGGCTAATATGTACAGATGCAGAGATTCCTAGGCGGCCGGGTTGCCGGCGCGGGAGTATCCCTCATCGCCGTCACCGCCATCATCCTATTGTATCGCCACGTTTTACACGTAAACCAAACAACGGTAGCACTGTCTTTTCTGCTGGTCATTTTAGCAGTTTCCGCAGTGTGGGGAATGGCTGTGTCCGTGTTGATGTCAGTAGTGGCAGTGCTGGCATTTAACTATTTTTTTTTGCCTCCCATGGGAACGTTCACAATCGCGGACCCCCAAAACTGGGTGGCGCTTTTCGCATTCTTGATTACGTCGATCACGGGAAGCCAACTTTCGTCGCGCATTCGCAAGGAGGCTGACGAAGCACACCGGCGGCGGCGCGAAGTTGAACGTTTGTATCACTTCAGCCGTCAATTATTGGGAGAAGGTAATGTCATCCAGCTTATGAATGCCATTCCTGACTACATTGTCGAAAGTTTTGAGGCCGGAGCAGTTGAACTGTTTTTGCCTCAGAAGGACAAGTTTTACCGCTCCGGATTCGGCGCCGCACTTCTCGATGAAGAGAAGATGAAGACAGCTTTTTCGAATGACGAGTTGATCCCGGACGCAGAACGCAGTGAATACTTCATTCCCGTCCGCTTAGGAGTGCGCCCCATCGGCAGTCTGGGGATTTCTGGGGCGCAACTGTCGCGTCAATCTGTCGAAGCCCTGGGCACACTGGTCGCCATTGCCATCGAACGCGCTCGTGCTGTCGAACAGCTTGGGCAGACTGAGGCAGAGCGCCAAGGCGAGCGGTTGAAATCCGCGCTGCTCGACTCTATCACACACGATTTCCGCACTCCGCTGACTTCGATGAAGGCCGCGGTGACCAGCTTGTTGACCTCCGCCGATTCGAATTCGGCGGAACTCTTGACCATCATTAACGAGGAATGCGACCGGCTGAACCATCTCGTGGAGGAAGCTGCAGAAATGGCCAAGCTGGAGGCCGGCGAAATCACGCTCGATTTGACACCAACTTCGGTGGAAGAAATCGTTGAGGCTGCATTGGAACATTGCAAGGGCGCACTCGCTGGGCGCCAGGTTGACGTGCGGATGAGCCGAGGTCTCCCACACGTACGCGCCGACCTGGAACGCACAAAGGAAGCCCTTGTGCAGTTGATTGACAACGCTAACCTGTATTCTCCGAAAGATCAGCCGATTACGATTACCGTGGAACTTACTGGGGATTCTGTGACCACTAGTGTCGCTGACCGCGGCGCTGGAATCGATGGTTTTGAACAAACCATGATCTTTGACAAATTCTATCGCGGCAAAGATCAACGGTATCTCGTTCGTGGTACGGGTATGGGTCTGCCGATTGCTAAGGCGCTCATAACTGCGCAAGGGGGAAGCATCAGTGTGACGAGCCAGTTGGGTCATGGTTCCGTGTTTTCCTTTACATTGCCTGTGGACCGCAGTCAGAAGGAAACACGTTGAACTCAGCTAACATTCTTGTCGTGGACGACGAACCGCAGATACGCCGCGTTTTGCGATCCTCTCTCTCCACACGCGGTTACGTGATCAGCGAGGCCAAGACTGGCGAAGAAGCTCTCGAGTCCCTGCGCAAGGAACGCCCCGATCTGATCCTGCTAGACATGAATATGCCGGGAATGGGTGGTATTGAGACTTGCCGCGAGATTCGGCGCGGTTCGGATGCGCCGATCATCATGCTGACGGTACGTAATGCGGAACGGGACAAGGTAGCCGCCCTGGACGCTGGAGCGGACGATTACGTCGTCAAGCCATTCGGTATCGAGGAGCTGCTCGCACGCATCCGCGCTGCTCTGCGCCGCTATGCGCCTACAGATGCACTCCCCTCGTTTGTGTCGAAGGACCTCACCATCGATTTCGCCAATCGGAATGTCACTGCACGCAACCAAATCGTTCATCTGACGCCCAAGGAGTACGAGGTTCTCAAACATTTAGTCGCAAATCAGGGCAAACCACTGACGCACCGCCGTCTCTTGCAGGCGGTCTGGGGACCGGACTATGGCGACGAAACAGAGAGCTTGCGCGTCGTGATCAACCAGTTGCGGAAAAAAATTGAAGCCGATCCTGCCCGGCCAAAGTACATCGTAACCGAGCCGTGGGTGGGCTACCGCTTTCGATCCCCCAGTGAGAGCCATTCTAAGCCTGCCCTGCGAAAGGGATGACGTCCTACTTTTTTGGACGGATTGCATCTAGGTCGAGGTTAAGTTCCAAAACGCGCACACGCGGTTCCCCTAGAAAGCCAAACTGCCTTCCTATCGTGTGCTTCTGAACCATGGCGCGGACATCTGCTTCGCTCAATCCACGCTCCCTAGCAACGCGAGGGACTTGGAACGCCGCTGCCCCAGGCGAAATCTCGGGATCGAGCCCTGAGCCAGACGCAGTTACAAGGTCTATAGGGATCGGCGCACCAGGGTTTTCGGCGTGCAGTTTTTCGACATCAGCTTTCACCCTATCGAGGAGGAGGTGGTTCGTTGGCGCTAGATTTGAACCTGAGGATTGCGCTGCGTCATACCCCGTGCCAGCGCTCGATGGTCGAGGATGAAAATAGGCTGGGCCTGTAAACGGCTGACCGAGGAGCTTTGACCCGACCAAATGTCCGTCTTCCTCGATCAAGCTGCCGTTTGCCTGCGACGGGAATAGGAGCTGCGCCAAGCCTGTGACGCCCAGAGGATAAATAACGCCGAATAGCACGGTCGTGACCAATGTAAAGAGGATGGCGATTCGCAGGTTGTTCTTCATGTTCCGACCTCACACAAAATGCAAATAAGTGATCAGAAGATCGATGAGTTTTATTCCGATGAACGGCGCCACGACCCCACCGAGACCATACAAGAGCAGGTTCCGCCGCAGGAGGGCGGCTGCGCCTACGGGCCGATACTTCACGCCTCGAAGCGCCAAAGGAATAAGCGCGATAATGATCAGTGCGTTGAAAATGACTGCGGACAGAATCGCTGATTGCGGCGTAGCCAGGCCCATAACGTTGAGCACATTCAGCTGGGGAAACGCCCCTGCGAACATGGCCGGAATAATTGCGAAATACTTTGCCACGTCGTTCGCCACGGAAAATGTCGTAAGCGCGCCACGAGTGATTAGCAACTGCTTGCCAATTTCAACAATCTCGATCAGCTTCGTAGGATTCGAATCGAGATCCACCATGTTGCCGGCTTCCTTGGCCGCTTGTGTGCCAGTGTTCATAGCCACGCCGACATCGGCTTGCGCCAACGCTGGTGCATCGTTGGTGCCGTCGCCTGTCATCGCCACAAGCTTGCCCTTGGCCTGTTCGCGCTTGATCAGCGCCATTTTGTCCTCTGGACGCGCCTCTGCCAGAAAATCATCGACACCAGCCTGACGAGCAATGGCCGCGGCGGTCAGCGGATTATCACCCGTAATCATCATCGTGCGTATCCCCATCGCGCGAAGATGCTCGAAGCGTTCGCGCATTCCTCCCTTAACGATGTCCGTCAGCGCGATTACGCCCAGAACGCGGCCGTTCTCAGCCACTAAGAGCGGAGTTCCACCTCCATTGGAAACATCCGAGATGCGCTGCTGACTTTCTTTCGGGACCTGATTGCCGCGCGCCGCAATGTGTTTCGCGATTGCATCTGGGGCGCCTTTGCGAATTTGGAGTCCGTCGAGGTCCACGCCAGACATGCGCGTTTGAGCGGAGAACGGGATGAACACCGGATTGCGATGGCTGAATTCGCGCGCACGCAGCCCGTATTTCTCTTTCGCCAGCACAACGATCGAGCGCCCCTCCGGTGTTTCGTCCGCAAGGGAGGCAAGCTGCGCCGCGTTCGCGAGGTCAGCTTCGCCAACATTCGGACAGGGATAGAAGGCTGTCGCTTCGCGATTGCCCAGCGTGATCGTCCCCGTTTTGTCGAGCAACAGCACGTCCACGTCGCCAGAGGCCTCCACGGCGCGCCCGGACATGGCGATAACGTTCCTTTGAATCATGCGATCCATGCCGGCAATTCCGATCGCCGACAGCAGCCCGCCAATAGTTGTAGGAATCAGGCACACCAACAACGAGACCAGTACAAAAATACTCTGCGGCGCTCCGGAATAAATCGCAAAAGGCTGTAGCGTCACCACCGCCAGCAAGAAGATGATCGTCAATCCCGACAAAAGGATATTGAGCGCAATCTCATTTGGCGTTTTTTGTCGAGAGGCTCCTTCCACTAATTTGATCATGCGGTCGAGAAACGTTTCGCCGGGATTCGACGTGATGCGGACCTTGATCTCATCGGAGAGCACGCGCGTGCCGCCGGTTACCGCGGAGCGATCTCCGCCAGATTCGCGAATGACTGGCGCCGACTCACCCGTAATCGCGGACTCATCGACGGAGGCCACACCTTCAATCACTTCACCATCACCGGGAATAAACTCTCCCGCGCTGACGACAACGACATCCCCTGACCGCAGCTTCGAGCTTGGTACTGTCTCTATCGAACCATCTGTACGCAAGCGATGTGCCTGCGTTTCCGCCCGTGCTTTGCGCAGCGTTTCTGCTTGGGCCTTGCCACGGCCTTCGGCCATCGCCTCTGCAAAATTGGCGAACAGCACCGTGAACCACAGCCATAATGTTATTTGCAGGCCGAAGCCGAAGGCGCCTGTATGACGCAAAGTGTCTCGGAGCAGTTGCAGGGTCGTCAGTACGGCTCCCACTTCCACAACGAACATGACGGGATTCTTCATCATGGTTCGGGGATGCAGCTTTGCAAACGAATCCACAATCGCGCGAATTACGATCTTTTTGTCCGCAAGTGGTTTGGCCTTAGCCTGGATAGATGTACCCATAGTTCCTTAAAAGGCCTTTCCAGAGGCCATGAGAAGATGTTCCAAAATTGGCCCAAGGCTTAGGGCAGGGAAGAATGTCAGCGCTCCGACAATCAAAACCGTAGAAACGAGTAATGTCGCAAACAGAGGGCCAGTTACTGGAAAGGTCCCCGGTGATTCCGGAGCCGTTTTCTTCCTAGCTAGATTCCCTGCTATGGCCATGATCGGAATGATCATGAAGAAGCGGCCGAGAAGTTGGGCGACGGCTGTGCTGGTGTTGTACCACAAGGTGTTCGCGTTGATACCTGCGAAGGCTGAGCCGTTGTTTCCAGCCGAGGAGACGTACGCATAGAGGATTTGTGAGAGGCCGTGCGGTCCTGGATTGGAAATGCCCGCCGTTCCGAAGGGTTGAACTACCGCTAGAGCAGAAAAACTAAGAATCGTGAACGTCAAGATAAGCACCGCCAGCATGGCCATCTTTACGTCGTACGATTCGATTTTCTTGCCCAAATATTCTGGCGTGCGTCCTACCATTAAGCCGGCAATGAATACGGCCAAGATCACAAAGACGAAAATTCCGTACAGTCCGGCGCCAACGCCGCCGAAGACGACCTCACCGAGCATGATATTGATCAGCGGGATCATGCCTCCGAGCGGCGTGTAGGAATCATGCATGCTGTTCACCGCGCCGCAGCTGGCGTCCGTTGTCACTGTCGCAAAGAGTGCGGAGTTCGCAATCCCGAACCGCACCTCTTTTCCCTCCATGTTCCCTCCTGGCTGCAAAGCGCTCGGCCTTTGGTCCACATTTTTGAGTTGCGGATTGCCCGCCGCTTCCGCCCAATATGTCGCTGTCACGCCCGCAAGGAACAATATGGCCATCGCTGCCCATACCGCCCAACCGTGGCGCTGGGAGCCGGTCATACGGCCCAGCGCGTACGTCAAGCCCGAAGGAATCGCAAAAATCAGCACCAGTTCTAAGAAATTTGCAAATGGCGTGGGATTTTCAAAGGGATGCGCGCTGTTTGCGTTGAAAAATCCTCCGCCATTCGTGCCAAATTCCTTAATTACTTCCTGGGACGCGACCGGTCCCTGCGCAATCACCTGCTGAGTGACGCGCCGCGTGCTGACCTTGCCGTCCGCACCGGTCACCTGCGTCGTCTGAGGTTCGAGCAACTCGACTGTGGTATACGGCTTGACATTTTGGATGACTCCCTGCGAAACCAGAACTAGAGAGCCTACTAAGCAAACCGGCAGCAAAACCCACAGCAGGCAGCGGGTTGTGTCCACCCAGAAGTTCCCCAGCTTCTCCGTTTCCCGCCGCGCGATGCCGCGAATCACCACAATCGCCAGCACAATACCCACGGCGGCTGATACGAAGTTGTGATAGGCCAGCCCCGCCATCTGGGTTAGGTAGCTCATCGTGCTTTCCGGCACGTACGATTGCCAGTTCGTATTCGTGGTAAATGAGGCCGCGGTGCCGAACGCCAGACCAGGTTCGACGTTCGGAAGTTTCTGAGGATTAAGTGGAAGCCACTTTTGCGTGCATTCGATGACGTATAAGAGCGTCATGGAAACCCCGCTGAACAGCAGCATCGCGATGGTGTATTCCGTCCAACGCATCTCGTGGTTTTCATCCACACCTGTCAGGCGATACAGGAGCTTTTCGATAGGCCGCAGAACGGGGTCCAAGAACGTCTTTTCGCGGTTGAACACTCGCTTCATGAAAATGCCAGCAGGCTTAGTGATCAGGAAAATCACCAAGAGAAAAAACAGAATTTGGAACCACCCATTTGCAGTCATGCTCAGAACTCCTCCGCTTTGAGGAGGGCGTAAAGCAAGTACCCAACCAGCACAACGCAGACAGCCAGTAGCAGGCCATTCCCAAGGCTCATGACTTCGTCCCCCTCAGCTTCTCGCATGCGCGGACGTAGAGAATGGTCAAAACTGCGAACAATGCCGTTGCTGCGATAAACATCAAGTCCTTCATGATTCTCGTTCTCCTCGTACGCGATCAATTTGACCTTTTCCGTTGACCTGGCGGCATCTCAGCTAGTCCATGTCAAGGATGAAAGTGCGAGTCGAGGGTCACAATTACGCCCAGGATCAGAAGATTTTGCGTTGGCGTCAGGCCGACAACTTCAGGGGCAATTTCCGTACCACGGAAGAAACCGCCGCCGGGGCCGCGAGAATCGTCAATTCGGTGCTCCAGCCTCACTATTGCCCCGAAGTCGCGGTACGGGATGCGATATTCCAGAGTCGTCGTGTTTGCCTTAACGGTTTGCCGGAAACCCGTCAAGCGTCCGTCACGATCCCAGTACACCTCTGGCCGCGCCGTTGCGCTCCAATTGTTGCTGAAGACC